>Ga0187827_10000428_pt1 | contig 66939 bp, 64 predicted proteins | sample ETNtaG_39_FD_167969 | JGI IMG/M metagenome (GOLD analysis project Ga0187827, IMG submission 167969) | Marine microbial and viral communities from oxygen minimum zone, Eastern Pacific Ocean - ETNP2014_SV_150_PacBio MetaG (Illumina Assembly) | ecosystem: Environmental > Aquatic > Marine > Hypoxic... | reverse complement strand
AGCTCGCCACAGGAGAGTGAACAGGGGGATGTAAATAACCAATGTGGTACTCGGAAAACCATCGTAAATCTGTTAGAGCATGATCGCCCATTGCCTATAGACTTGAATCAATCGGGCAAGCAGTCTCGGCCTTATCGATAATCGCGTTGCTCATTTGTCTGCCAACCTATTTCATTCTTGGTTTTTTGGAAAACTGGTCCTACTGGTGGATCCCTCTCCTATCCCTGATCTCCGCCGTTGCCACCATGTTTATGCGCGGCCAAGCCCAGTGAATGTTAGATTCAAAAGGATATGAATACGACTATGAATCTGACAAGGGTTCTGTTGGTGGTGAAGAAATCAAAGTCTGATTAGCCGGCAGCAAGCAGGCTACGATTGGCTGCATAAGATCCCCCAACTCAAGGGGCGAAAATCAGGGGAAGAAGAAATCCAGACCGCGTTCGACGAGAGCACCGCCAATCATTGAGCAGATTGGAATCAGAAGATACAACAAAAAACGGGTGAGGGAGGGACTATCGAAGGGCCAATTCCGGATATTCTCAACGATGGATCTGTATGCGATCATTTCTGCAATTGATTGCGCTTCTCCGACCCCGGATTTCAAACGGGTTCTAGCTACCTTGAGCTCCTGTTGACACCAGGCAAACTCTTCTTCCTTTGCGGCCCTTATTTTGCTGCGAATACCATGCAGCGGCAGCATCAACCCGATCCAGGCAAATATGGCGTACACGATCGAAATTTGGATCATCAATACTACAAAGCCAGGTTCCAGAAGGAAAAGTGACAAAAACGAAGCTGCGCCAACCACCAGCAATGCATTCGTCAAACCTTGATTTATGAGCGGTTGGTAGGGGCTCAGATCCAGCAAATCAATGGAGCCGATACTTTCTGCCAGCTGGGACAAACGCATGGATTCCACCACCAGTACATAGAGAAAACATCCCATCCACCAACAGAAGAGAACCCCAAGCACGCGCATCCACCGGGCATCGAAACTGGTCTGTTGCCAGACCCACGGATCAGAGTCTTGGGTTGTATTAACAGTAGCGTATACATCTACCAGGATCCCCAGACAACCTGCACACGCCAAACCCCACCATAGGTGGGTGCCAACTCGATCGATTATTGTCTGCCACTGGGGTTCATGGTTGATAACCGGTGCCAAATCGGTGGCTGCTCTGGTTGCAGCCGACAGCAGATATACATAGGCAGACGCTGAATATGCAACCAGCAAAATATGAATTATTGTCAGTCGAAAATCACCCGGGGAGGACCTGATCCCTCCATCAAAAAGGAACCTGCAACCAAGAAACACCAGCAATAGTATCGCCGCGAAACTGATACCTATCCACATGGGACTGCCAGGAAGCGTCCTGTAAAATCTCAGCGTCCAGGGTGTTACGTATGATCTAGGCAAGTTTGTGTTTCCTGTTACCCTTTCATGCAATATCCATCATTTTTAGAAACAGCTTAGCCGCCGAATCACTTTGCCGCCTGATACCTGGCTTAAGCTTCTGCCTTGGATGGAAGCTGCACGGTCATTTGCCCGTCTGTTGTGCGCTGATCACGCGGATGACTCTGGGTCCATATCTTCAGATCAACGATATTCTCACCGTCAACGACTCGCTTGCCGGTAACTTCAGCATGCAGGCGACAGGCATCACCCTGCCAATGAAAGCCGCGAAACTGAACATTCATGCTTCGAATAATGCCGTGATCGCCAATCCAGTTATTCGCCATCTGTGTCAGCCAGTTGAGTCGCTCGTGACCTGCTTCGTACGCGCCCGGCATCCCCAGATAGGTTTCACAGCGCTCATTGGTCCAATGAATGGCCACCGGTGGCTCTGGTACATTCTCTTCGTTTCGAATCGGTAACCTCGGTGATCGTTCCCAAAGTTTAAGTGCCAGTTCGTGACCAACGAACCAGCCCATGGCACCAAAGGCCATCTCGAAGGCTATTTTGCTGGTCAGTGTGACCGGGCCCTTGATGATGTAAGGAACCTGAGTACCAACCTCCACATCTTCAAAGTATAGAGGCTCAGAACCTTGGATATTCGTCATATTCTGTTCATGGTATTCGGCCCATACGGCATCCAGCTCTTCATCGGTCCAGGTATGCCGCTCGATGTCAGCGTATTTTCCTGACTCCTTGGCCTTGGAGCGCGAGAAACGGTGCCAGGAAGTTCGATAAGCTCCGATGTATTCATCTTCCATCGTTGTTATCCTGGTTTCGTAGTCCTGTACCGCCGCCATGCCACCTGCAAATTTGCTGTCCCTGATAATGTTGGCATCCTTCAAACAGGTAACGCACTTAACAACTTCATCGGCAAACATCGGTCGCTTCCAGTCGTACTCGACGCCGCGCCAGATCGTGTGGCACCCAGGAAATCCATCTGATGCGCCATTGGTAGTTTCCGCATAGCAAAGAGCCGCTGGTGGAGCGATGATGCGCCCCCAGGGTGATTGGGCTGCATAACCCGGATTGTGGTAAAGGGGATTCATATCAGCAAAGCCGCGACAAAAACGCGCTACCGTCTCGGCGCTCATGGCAAAGAAAGCGCTCTCGGGCTGTTTCTTTGGCTTCTTCTTACCATCGGCAATACTCATCATACTGCCTCGACTGGTGCGAGGGACGCCCTTTCGCTCCAGCAATACTTCAAGGCTCCGGTCGGTTACTTCACCCCAGACTTCTCCCTCTTCTAACGCCATAATTGTTATCCCTTGATTTGATCAACCTATTATCATTATCTATTTTCTCTGACAAAGGCAAGCTGCGACAGCCAGAAATTGCTATCCGGCTACCGATCTCTGCGTGTCGTCAATTGCGTCTCGCACTCGCTGGGCAAGTTCGAAGTAAGTATAGGGTTTTCGCAGCATGTTATGGTTCGAAAACTCCGGTTCCCCATCCTTGGTGGCTTTCTCAGTGAAACCTGAAGAAAGAAGTACTTTAATTTCCGGAGAGTGTTCCATCACTATTTCAGCCAGTTCATACCCATTCATGCCGCCCGGCATAATGACATCCGAGAGAAGTAAGGAAATGGAATGCTCTTCAGCCAATCGCTCAAGTGCCTCCTTACCATTTCCAGCAGTCACCACCTTGTAGCCCAGCTTTATTAGCTGGTAATTTATTAGCTTGCGTAGTTGTGCCTCATCGTCGACAACCAGAACCGTTTCCGTTCCCCGGGGCATTTCTTCTAAGTTGTCACCTCCTGCGTTAGGTGCTGTATCATCCCCCAATATCCGAGGTAGAAAAATCCGGAAAGTCGTGCCGACACCTTTCTGAGTATAGACCTTAATAGATCCACCGGTACGCTGCACGAATCCGAACACCATCGCCAGCCCCAGACCAGACCCTTTACCAGTCACTTTCGTTGTGAAGAAGGGCTCAAAAATGTGATCCAGAGTTTCCTGGTCGATACCGGTCCCCGTGTCGCTAATCGCCACTTCCACATAGTCTCCAGGATTAGCACCCGAATTTTGATCACAATAGTCAGCGTCGAGCACCGTATTGCCTGTCTCGATGGTCAGCGTACCGTGCCCCGCCATAGCATCACGCGCATTTAGCGATAGGTTTAGCAGCGTGTCCTGGAAGTCTCCCGGATCGACCTCTGTTAACCAGAGATCTTCTATAAAATGAAGCTCAACACTAATTTCAGGTGTTATGGACCTGGCAATAAGGTTCTCCATGCCGGAAATCACACGGTTAATATCTGTATTCTCGACATGAATTACGTTTCTGCGTGAGAAGCCCAGCAACTGACGAGTCAAATCAGCCGCACGCTGAGACGCCAAGTTAATAGCTGTAATTCGCTCCTGACTCTCTTCACTAAGGGCGGCATCCATCTCAAGCAAATCCAGGTTCCCAAGAACTGCGGTAAGTATATTGTTAAAGTCATGTGCGATACCCCCAGTGAGCTGGCCCACTGCTTCCATTTTCTGGGCTTCTCGTAACTGGGTTTGTAGCGCTTCTCTTTGTGTCATGTCCTGGGTGAGCCACATGATTTTATCGACATGTCCCTGGTCATCCCTGAGCGGTACAAAACGACTAACGATATAGGTCTGCTTACCATCTTCCCATTTACTAAAGTCAAATTCGGACTCCTTTCCGTTTAGCGCATCAGCAAATAGTTGACTGACAGCTTCACGGTCCTCTGGCTCAAGTATGGACAGGTAATCTTTCTTCTCTAACTCACTTTCTACGGGCATTCCCAGCATGCCCAGCCCTGCTGAATTCATTGATATAAGCCGTCCTTGCAAATCAATCTCCTGGATACCAAATGGGGCCGCCTCAACCAGGGTCCTGTGCCGACTCTCACTATCCTGTAACGCTATTTGCCGGCTTCTTACCTCTGCAAACATGTCAATAAAGGCACGAGCCAACTTGCCAATTTCATCACTCCTTGTCTCACCAGACGATGGCTCTGGCACGAAGTCTTCATCCATTCGCAACCGTTCTGCCATATCCACCAGTTCCAGAATGGAGCCGGAGATTGGCAACTGCAAACGTCTTGCCAGCAGCACAGCAATGACAGTGGCAACCAGTGAAACCAACAGCAGAACCAACAGGTCCTGCACAAGAAGATCCTGCAATTCCTTGGCACTCGTCTGAATGTATAACTTCCCCAAGACCCGCCCCCGAGCTTGACTGGTTTACTTAAATGCAGAACCCCTTTCTGAAACAGGCTTGCATCACCGCCCAGATCAGCTGGTATATCTGGATTTTCCAAATCGCTGGGATAAGAAGCGACAACATCACCATCGCTGCCAAGGAGTACCGCCTGCAAAATGGCCGGCTCTGAAGCAAGGGTTTCCAGGGTACTTTCCGACAATCCTCTGTCATTGAAAGCCAGAGAGGCACGACAATTGTCCGCTGTTACCTGGGTCAGTATCGTGAGTCGATACAGAAATTCCGCTTTACCGCGGGTATAGTCCCTGGTCAGATAAAAACCAGCGGCGATGGTCAGTGCAACCAAACTAAAAATCATACTTATCACTGCCAGCCGGGAGCGCAAAGAGCGAGAAGCAGGCCACAATTTCATCTTGAGACCTCCCCGGACGCTTCAACAACCGTCGCGAGTTCCAGAAGGTCTCCCGCCACCGAAAGGCCGGCTTTCTCGGCCGCGCGAATACTGACTTCCAGATGAACCTTGTTCTCCCGCACCACAAGTCCTATGACACCACCTGCTTTAACAAACGCGCGGGACTCGCCCACGGTCAATGCTCCGCTGAGAGGTAATGATTTTGTGATGGTTGAAAAACGGGCGCTTGTTCTCTGGCTGATGAAGATGAGAGAACACCCCAGGAGGTCATCATCCTGCTTCATACTCTTAACCTGCAAGGGTCTCCCCTTAACAGGTTGTCCCTCCAGGTTCCTGAGTCGGACGCCGAACGGGTTATCTTCCAGGATGCAAAGGTTAAACTGCTGAGAGGGGCTCGCCTCCTCCGACCAGGTGACAAATTCAGGAAGATTCAGCAGGAATGCTGCCTTGACATCGTACTCATGAAAGGCTTTTGGCTCACCATGAACAGCGGCGCAAAGGAGGATCGAAATCGACAGCATTCCTCGCAGCCACAGTAAAGGCGTACCTGCCGCATATCGCCTCGGCAGCTTCCTGGTACTAGCCCTGTCATTCCAGTTGTTCAGCTTTGTAACCTCAATTCTGAAACTCCTGGTATTAAATTTCTAATCAAACCATCTCCTTCTCAATAATTAGAGTGCTAGTGAAAACCTCAAAAGATAAGAGGGTCCGGATTTCGTCATCAGGGTATTCTGGGCAAAGAACCTGGTGCCCAGTTGCGCCGGCAGGTAGACGTCTTCATCCAGCAGGTTGTCGATGTACAAATCCAGCTTTAGCTTCGGAGCCAAGGTTACAGAAAGATGTAGTAAAAGCTCATTGTGTGCGCTGGCCGAAGGATTCAGTACCAGGCGATCCGGATTCAGAAGAACATTATCCGTATAACTGGAATAGTAGGAATTGTGTAGTCCAAGGGTCCACCGTGGCGCATTATATGCCACCCCGGCTTTTAGAATATGGTGAGGCTGCAATGTGTAGTCGTCAACGTCGTTCTGGTCATCATTGTTCTGGAAGGTCCAGGAACCACTCAATTGCCAGGCGTCCGCTATCAAGTACTTTACTTCGAACTCCAGCCCATTGATGATGAGCTTGCCCTGATTTTCGAAAGTAATGTCAGTAACACTATCTGTCGTTCGTACAATAAGGTCCTCCTGCTCATTGCGGTATCCGGTGATAGCCGCCTCGATTTTCTCACTGGTATAGAAGAGTTGCAGATCGTAGGTACTAACAAATTCAGGCTTCAGATTGGGATTGCCACTTATCTTTGTTGGCCCAAATACCAGGGCGCCTTTTCTTTCAAACTAGTAGGGTGATCTAAATGCCCTGCTGAACAGTACCTTAATCCCGGTTTTGGTGGTGAAGTGATGGATGACACCAAGACGTGGCACAAAACTTCCCGAGGCATCTTCTGTTTTATTGTATTGGCCTCCGGCGATAAAACTGGTGTCCCCGATCTGAAAATCCAGTTGCCCGTAAAGACTCCACCACTGGTCGCTCCAGTCGGGCACAGTAACTGCGGGCGGTGGTACGGTGCCGGAAAGCCATTCAACAGTGCCGCCAACGAGAAGTTTCAGCCTTTCGCTCAACGGTCCCAGTGTTGTTAATTCAAACCTGGAGTCATTCGTTTTGTAAATCACTAGAAGAGGGTTATTACCAGTGCCGACCACATGATGATCGGTTCGCCCGCCAACGTGAGATACATTTGTCTTGATGCGCCAACCATTGGTTAACTTGTGTTCGTAGCCAAAATCAAGGAAGTACTTCTCATTGACGGTTCGCCCTGCAACCGGTTCTACTTCCGATCCCCTTATGGTGAACTGATCCGCTTCACCCCAGTAACCGGCAGCGTAGAAACCGCCTCTGCGTAGAGTTCCCATGAAACTCAGGTTCTCGCTACGGGCATCATCTCTAAACACTGATCCCGTTGTGGCGACCGTTCGAAACGGCCAGCCATCTGAATCGTAATAACTCAGCGAGCCAACAAGATCAAAATCGTGAATCACAGCAGACCCGGCTAGATCTATACTTCTGGTATCGTGATTCCCGACACCCACACTTACCGTGTCTGCCGCATCCACCACTTCTTTCGTAATAATATTGATGACACCAGAAAAAGCGTTTGTTCCGTACAAAACGGAACCCGGGCCACGGACGACTTCAATCCTCGCTATGATAGGCAATGGTATAGCCAGTAGCATTGCCTGGGTCCAGATCCCTCCCGTATAGCTCTCGCGGTTAAGAGGCGTGCCGTTCAACAGCATCAGCACGTGGTTGTTGTTGATCCTGGGTTGGTCTGCCCGGATGGTCAGTCGGTGCCTCCCTGTATGGAGAGAATCAAACGTCTCCAACCCGGGAATTTTTGCCAGAACTTCACCCATATCTCTGCCACCGAATAGGGCGATTTCCTCAGCCGTGTATACGGTAAGAATTCCAGGGGATTGCCATCGTGATTCAATACTTTTGGAAGCTGTAATGACTTCTACTCGCAATAATTCTGCAATAGAAAGCCTGAACACATCGCTGGTCTGATTTTCACTTTCAAAGGCCGCAGGGACCGCCGGGCTCATCAGCGAAACCAGGACTGCCAGTACCAGGTACAGATATTGTCTAGTGGGCATGCCTTTACCCTTTTTTATATGGTCTGGCGCAGCAGTGACGGAGCGATATCCCTTAAGTGATGTGAGTTGGCTCCAGGGTAGCGCGACTCATTCTCCGACTCTACCACACCTCAATCCATGGGAAAGCGTCAAACGGTGAATTTCAGTATTCTCGACTAAATGCTAGGTGCCATTGAATGTAGGCGCCCGTTTCTCTACGAACGCCCTGATGCCCTCTCTAGAGTCCTTTGTTTGTGCGCAGATATTTTGCGCGTAGGTTTCGAATTCCAATGCACCGCGCAAATCACTATCAAGGCTTTTATACATGGCTCTTTTGGCGAGGCGGATCGCAATGGGAGGACCCGCTGCTATCTTGCCAGCCAAATCCCCCACGGTATCCATGAGGTCATCTGGTGAGACAACCTGACTTACAATGCCGTATTCGAGGGCAGTTTCCGCGTCTACTGTTTCGCCTGTAAAAATCATTTCACAGGCCCTGGCCATACCCACAAGACGCGGCAGGAAGTAGGTCCCGCCCCAGTCAACATGAAGGCCTCGTTTAACAAATGTCTCACCAAAAATGGCAGCGCTGGATGCTATTCGAATATCGCATGCCAATGCCAGATTCATACCGGCACCCGCTGCCGGGCCGTTAACCGCCGCGATTACCGGTTTTGGTGTATCACGTAGTGCCAGGACTATCTGATCCCTTAATGGGTCTATCTTATCTTCCAGCGCGGACCCGGCTTTCTCTTTGTTTCTTTCGTTCATCGCCTTTACATCACCACCAGAGCAGAATCCCCTGCCGGCTCCAGTTATCACTATTACTCGGACACTTTCATCATTGTGCGCCGTCATAAGTCCATCATAAATGTCCTCGCGCAATGTTCCGCCAAGGGCGTTGAGACGCTCGGGTCTATTCAGCGTGAGCGTTGCCACATTATTGCTGACACTGTATATCAAGCATTCATATTCCATATCTGTTCCCTATTTGGTAGAAGTGGTAATGGGTATTTTCAATCCAATGCTATGAGTCACCAAAGGTACTGCCGGGAGGCACTGCTATGAAGAAACACTAACATTTGAACTGGCGCACAGATAGTGGATTTGTCAAAATCACTCCTTAACAGAAGTGGGTGGGACCAAAGTGGTTGAGCTGACTGGAACAACACAAAAGGGCAAAGAGCGAATCCTTGTTGTCGAGGACATGCCTGAAATACTCAAGATAGCGCGCCTGATCCTGGAACGCGAAGGCTACCAGGTTTTCACGGCAACAGATGGGGATGAGGCGCTGAAGATACTCTCTAAAGAGGATCACATTGACCTCTTGTTCAGCGATATTGTTATGCCAGGGAATACAAATGGTTACGAGCTTGCAGAAATAGCAACAGCAAATACTCCTCACCTAAAAGTGTTATTAACCACTGGCTATGCTGGAGGGATAACGGAGGATGGCACTCAGGGCAGATTCACTTCCAACATGCTTGACAAGCCGTACCTCAGGGAGGATTTAATTCGGCGAGTACAGCTACTTCTGGCCAACACCAGCCTGGAAGAACAAATCCAAAAGGTTTCAAACTCCACGCCCACTGAAGCCATGGGTCTGCTGGCTATCGGTGTGAAAGCAATCGATGCCGATCATGAGAACCTCTTCGGCATTCTTTCTAAATGTAAGGATATCAGCAAAAGTGATACACAGTCTGATGAGCTCAACCTACTAGTGCTTGATGAACTGCTGGATTATGTGGCATATCACTTCAAACGTGAGGAGGCTGTCATGGTTGCCTGCAACTACCCTTCATTAGACATCCACAAACATGTACATAAAGTGCTTGCTCAGCAAGTAGCCGATAAAAAAGAAATGTTCAGGCAGGGCAATCTAAGTCCAACTGAACTTTTCGAATTCCTGACTGGTTGGCTGGTACATCATATTCAAGGTATGGACAGAGATATTGCCAGTTTTTGTGAGGGTAACCTCGAGGACATCGAGCGAGAAATAAAGGGGCTGTAAATCAAGATATCAGAGGACGAGATCATGTCTGACCATCATTTCGAGCTTGTGATTCTACCTCAGGAATACTGCCAGCTACTGTTGGCGGTAATCGTCAGTCTCATACTAATTCACTGTGGATTGAACTATTACCACCTTGAGATTGAAGAAATACCCTGGCTGGTTCAGCAGTTGTTCCACCTGGATGAAGAAAACAATATCCCAACCTGGTATTCGAGCTTTTTGCTGTTGAACTGTGCTTTTGTGCTCCATGTTGTCAGTAAGAAAAAGATGGATCATCAGGCACATTGGACCTTTCTGAGCCTGGGATTTTTGATCCTTGCCGTGGATGAAGTGGCTGGCATGCACGAGTCCCTGAATACAGCTATTGACATTAACTGGGCGATTCCCGGCGCAATTCTAGTCGCTGTAGTTGGTGTGCTATTCATTCCCTTCCTGTTGTCGCTGGAACGTCGACTGGCAATTCTATTTGTCATATCTGGCCTCTTATACGTATCTGGTGCCCTGGGTGTAGAGCTACTGAGTGAAGATATGGATGAAGATTCACTTGAATACGGATTTGCGACCGCCGTCGAAGAGGGGATGGAAATGCTCGGTGCCTGGATGTTCCTGCGTGTGAACCTGTTTGCAATGGATAAACAGAGAGTCGAAATCGAAGTCACCCTGCCCAGAAAACAGGCTACCTAGCTCCCGACCGGCGCCGACTTCTGTACGATCTCCATCCGGCAGCACTCGGCTCCTTCTGGAATAGTCTGGGTGATCTTCATCTCTGCTCCACAACGCCGCAGCATTACGCGGTCCATGTCCATGGCCGTGTCACAGGGGCGCTGATGCATGGATTCAGTGAATCCATAGGGGCAAAAGGGCAATTCAAGAATAAATCGGTCCCCCTCGATATCTGAGAACTGAAAGGGGAAGCCCATCTGCTCTCCGGCCTCCACCAGGTGCTGTTTAGTCTCGACTATGGATTCGGTCTTACGAACACCACCCAACCAGGGGAAGAATGCCATACACCAACTGTAGGCTCGTGCGATCGACTCACCAATCGCGGGGATACCGCACAGGAAAATATGCAGCCGTCCAATCTTGTGCATCATGGCGTTGGTGGATTCTGGCATCTATCAAGTCTCCAGGCTGCTTTGAGCCGTATCTTCTAAAATTTTAGTTTTGTCTTCAGCCAGGTGCTGATTTTAATAAATGGGATCATATACGGCAGTACCTTGAGCAGCTTCTCGATCTCCCAGTCTACCAGTGCCGCATCAACTCTGGCATAGAACTGGTGAAACAGTGCCTTGGCACGTTCAGGTGTCTGATCAACACCATCCATGGACATGGAGAACATGAGAAACACGACAATGATATTGATCTTGTAATTGTTTATGAACGCCCTGTAGCTATATCCCTCCACGCCATGTTCGATTAACCGGTCATGATAGAGCTTAAGCAGTTCCTGTTCAGTTTCTCTCCTGTCCTCAACGGAGATACTCTGTACCAGCCAGCGTACGATATCGTTGACCGGATCACCCTTCCCCGCCAACTGCCAGTCGATAACTGCAAACCTCCCTCCTGCAGCCGTCGGTCGAATAATATTGTCTGAACGCAGATCCCCATGAGCAAGAGAAAAGGGGTGGGGGGGAGCCGGTTCCATCCGAAAGAGTGGTGGAAGCAGGTACATTAATCGCTTCATTTCAGGGTAGGCGTCAAATTTACCCGTTTCCTCTGCCTCGCTGATACTCGCCTTCAACAATGCAAGCCCTTGTTCCATGGGAATCTCACTAATCAGCCATTTTGCCCAGTCGTATTCCTCAAGACTGTCATCATTCCACCATTTGGCATGCAGCCTGGCAAACTGCTCTATAACTTCTCGTGAGGTCTCCTTGTCAGTACCGGCAACCTGGTCACTTGCTTCGCCTGGTGCAAGGTCTTCAAGTAGCATGACAAAGTGATTACTTTCCTCCAGGAAAAGGCTGAAGTAGCAGACAGGTACTGAAATACCGACATTCTGACCAAGATCCCGATAAAAGCAGATCTCACGGTAGTAGAGATTCTGATCTTTGGCCCTTTCGCGGGTTTCAGTGTTAGTGGATGCGAATTTCGCTATTATGGACTTCGGTGCTTCTCCGCCTTCTCCCGAAAACGACAACTGCAGTCTCGCTAGTTGCCCCATGAATCCTTCGCCAACACCGATAATAGTTGCGTCGAACCCCGTGAGCTCAGCTCCACTCAGGTGGGTGCCCATTGCTGCCTGCAACCAGTCGAGGGTCAGTTCATCAACCGAATGTGGAGGATTACTCGATGTCTCGCTGGTCACTATGGATTGATTCAATTATTAGTCCCTCGTAATCATGAATATAAATTGTCCACACTGCTGCCACCAGGTTCTCCATCTCCTTGTGGCGCTTGAGCGCTTCGCATGCAATTGTTTAGCAAACCTGCCAGAACCAGTGACATTAGATTCGACTCTCTGCTTTCTCTTCCCAGGTCGCCCCTTCTACAGCATTGAATATTAGTGTTGCCGGTATCGCCATCAATTACACATGGTTCATGGCCTTCATGAACAACCCTATGCTAATAGCGACTTCGGTGGGGCGATTGACACGATCCGGGAGATCGTCAAAGTGGTACCAGCCGTAAGCCTTGTGCTCATTATCCAGAGTTGGTGATATTTCTTCATTGGTCACCATCAAAAAATAGCGCATTTCCCGAATACCACTTACCTCACCCATCTGGACAAACGCCTCCCCGCCGGGGAGATTCCCAATATGATCGGCAGGAGAGATACCGGCCTCCTCTTTGAGTTCCCGCACCACACCTTCTTCAAATGTCTCCCCCGCATCGATATGACCGCCGAACAGATTCCAGAGATTTGGTTTTCTCATTCTTTTGCCCCGCTTGCCAAACAAAAAGGTCTGCTTTGGCTTACAGTAAATTAACATCCAGGCGCCGGGGCTGCTGTTCATAAATCACGGTCTCGGATTCGAAACGGGTATAAGTACCACAAACAAACGCACTTTTCTTGAAAACCTGCCTCTCGCCTGAAAATTCCGTAAGGGTGTGAAAGCGTCGCCTCCTATGTTGTAAAATTACAAAAAATAGAAAGATGGATAGCTTTCTGGGGGCCGGAGCCAACTGATATCCATTGCACGTTACACGATCCGCATGCTCCCGGAGAGTGTTATCGCTTGTCCGGTCATGCCGTCTGATTCGTGACTGCCCAGATACACGGCAATATGCGCTACTTCTTCTGGATTAAGAAATCTGCCCTGGGAAAATTTGGCGCTGTTTTTCCGGTCAGCCGTCCTGACATGGCTTGTTCAAAGTCAACTTGAATATTTCCACCCTACTCTCCTCTGCTTGCCAGGAACTCATCCGTCGTATTGGTGTGTGGGTAGCTTTCTTCCGGCAGCTCACAGCCAAGAAATTCACAAAGTGGCTCCCACCCCTGATCTGCCTGGAATACCAGCAGCTTATCCCTCGGAACCGTATCGATCACTGATTTTTCATGTGCTTTGAAAACCTTGATGCAGTGATCCTTATCATCCATCCTGCCATCAAATACCCCGTCCCAGGTGATCTCACAAGCCCAGCGCCCAAAGCGTGCCATATTTTCGTCTTCAGAATCTCTTAACCCTGAGCTCGACGGGTATATCGTGTTCATGACACTGGTGTACCAGCGTTCTGGATCCCGTGTGGAGAGAATGACCTTGGCATCGGGATACTGTGCCATTTGCTCACGCCAGAGATTGCAGGATGGCCAGTCAACACTGGCGAGGTAACCCTCGAAAAGTGCCTGCCAGTCAATAGCTTCTCCCTGGTGTGCCCTGGCCCAGACTGGTATATGTTCCGGGTGTTCCATCACTTCAAACATGTGATAACACTTGTCAAATCCCAATTTCTCCAGCGCCAGTTTTAGCGACAAGGTTCCTGTTCTGCCAAATCCCGCACCAATAACTTTTATAGACATAGATAATTCCCCCTGTTTTCCAGCCAGAAGTATAATTGCAAAATCGTTGAGCGTGTTAGCAGTCAGCACTCTTTAGGTATTAGACCCTTATGCACCGGGGTATGCACTGTTACCATGAACGCAATTCCAGAGGAGGTTCTTATGATCGAGCGGCAGCATGAGATCGAAACGATAGACGGCACCATGACAACCTTTGAGTTTCACCCTGAGGAGGGCGGTCCTTACCCAATTGTTCTATACCTGATGGACGCTCCCAGTATACGTCCCGCCTTGAAGGATATGGCATCTAGGCTGGCCAGCGCCGGGTACTATGTCCTGATGCCTTTCCTCTACTATAGAGTCAGCCCGTACCGGGAGTTTGGTATTAGCGATGATGATATGCATGACCGCATGGAATTTATGAAGACGGTAAATGGTGAAAGGATCCTGCCCGATACCAAGGCCATGCTTGAATTCGCAGAAAAGAATGACAAGGCGGATTCTGCTGGAAAAATCGGTGCGGTTGGCTTCTGCATGAGCGGCCCACTGGTCTTGTCTTTAGCACAGAATATGCCAGATAAGGTTGCGGCAGTTGCATCCATTCATGGTGCCTGGCTTGTTTCTGATAAGGATGATTCACCACATAAAAATCTCGACAAGATCCAGGGTGAAGTTTACTTCGGCTGGGCAAATAATGACCCTACCGCAACGCCCGAAGAGATGGATGTCATGGATAAGGCGCTCACCGACGCCGGCGTCAACTACCGGATTGATTTTATGGAAGATGCGCTCCATGGCTTCGCGCCACCCGGCGGCGAACGCTACAACAGGGAAGCTGCCGAGAAACACTGGGAGCGGGTTCATGACCTGTTTCGCCGTAATCTAACGACCTGAAAAAGGTAGGCGAGTGGTCACTCAGTTTGGTTACTAGTACAGGAGGTGAGAGGAAATGGTCCAAGGGATAGCAGCTGTAGTGCGAGAACCTGGTGGCGACTGGGTGATGGAAGAGATGGAAGTTGAAGCACCAAGGGCAGACGAGGTGCTGGTGCGCAATGTCGCCAGCGGCATCTGCCATACTGATGTGGCAGTCCGCAACCAGGACGTAAAGCTGCCCTTGTCGATGGTACTCGGGCATGAGGGCTCCGGTATTGTAGAAGCAGTCGGTTCTGCCGTCACCCAAGTAAAAGTTGGTGATCATGTTGTACTTAGTGGTGACTCATGCGGTCACTGTCGCCCCTGCCATGAAGGATTACCCAGCTACTGTGATGACTTTGTCCAGCGAAACCTTTCGGGTGAGCGCATGGATGGCACATCGCCCCTATCCCAGAATGGTGTAGCACTGCCTGGCAGGTTCAACGGACAATCATCTTTCGCTACCTATTCCCTGGTACCCGTTCGGACCGCTATTAAGATAGAGAAGGAGCTTCCCCTGGAGTTAATGGGTCCACTTGGTTGTGGGTTGACCACTGGCGTGGGCACGGTGATAAATGCACTAAAGCCTCCTGCTGGTTCATCCATCGCCGTGTTCGGCGTGGGCACCGTTGGCCTGTCTGCGATCATGGGTGCCCGGCTCTGTGGTTGTGCCTGCATTATTGCAGTCGATGTGAAGCCGGCAAGGCTGGATATGGCGCTGGAATTGGGGGCGACCCATTGTATAGATGCTAGCAACACCAATGTCGTTAAAGAGATTCATACCATCACAAAACGGGGAGCGGATTTCTCCGTGGAATGTTCAGGTGTACCGATCGCCGTTCGCAACGCAGTAGACTGCCTGGCGCGACCCGGTTGGTCGGCCCAGGTGGGTGCCACCCCTGGTGGTATTGAAATCCCTTTTAGTATGGACCACATGGGCTTTGGCCGGGGAATAAAGGGTGTCGTTCTGGGAGATGCCGCGACCCAAACATTTGTACCTTACCTGGCAGGGCTCTATAAAGACGGTCGTTTGCCCTATGACAAGTTTGTTAAATATTATGACTTTGATGACATCAATCAGGCAGTTCACGATTCTGCTGTTACCGGTGAAGTCATCAAGCCCATTCTTAAAATGCCATGAGCATACCAACCGGCAGGTCTGACCAGCTTTGTTGATACGCACCATGAGGAATTTTCATCCTAACGAACGATGAGGAATACTATGCCCGCCCGACATCAGCTTTGCTTCACGATTTACCTTTTCGTACTGACTATCCAGGCGTCGGTTTTTGCGTCAGAACCAACAAGCCAGGAAGCCGACAGGTTTGTCGCTAACGCAGAGAAAGAGCTGCATGACCTCTGGTTGCCAGCGATGCGCGCATCCTGGGTGGCTGAAACTTTTATCACAGATGACACCAGAGCAATCGCTGATGATGCGTGGACAACCTGGGACACGGTCGCCGTGCGCTATGCAAACGAAACAGCACGGTATAAGGGACTGAATCTGAGTTTTGATACTCGCCATAAACTTGATTTGCTGCGATCGGCACTGACGTTGCCATCGCCGCCTGACCCGGGTAAAACCAGGACGCTCGTTGAAATCCAAAGTTCGATGTCTTCGCGGTATTCCAAGGGGAAATACTGCCAATCAGAGAATAATTGCCTGGACCTCGTTTTGTTAAGTAAGCGCATGGCGGCGAGCCGGGATCCACAAGAACTGCTTGAAATCTGGCAGGGATGGCGTGAGGTGTCTCCACCCATGCGTGACGAATACACGCAGTTAGTGGCAATCGCCAACGAGGGCTCAGCAAATTTGGGTTTTGCTGATACGGGTGCCATGTGGCGGTCAGGGTATAACATGCACCAGGATGAATTTGCCGCTGAAGTAGATCGTCTCTGGCTGCAGGTAAAACCGCTCTATGGATCCCTGCAATGCCATGTACGTGCCAGGCTGTCAGACCACTATGGTGCAGATATTGTTCCCCTGGATCAGCCTATTCCAGCCCATTTGTTAGGCAATATGTGGGCACAAAGCTGGGAAAATATTTATGACATCACCGCACCAAAAGATGCAGACCCCGGGATCAATCTAACCAAACAAATCCTGGCTAGCGGCATGGATGAAATTGAAATGGTTCGAAAAGGAGAAGCCTTTTTTACCTCGTTAGGGCTAGAGACGTTGCCGGATAGCTTCTGGAAAAAATCAATGATCGTGCAACCCAGGGACCGGGATGTTAATTGCCATGCCAGCGCCTGGTCACTGGATGGAAAGAAAGATGTCAGAATCAAGATGTGTACCCAGAAGACAGCAGAGGATTTCCAAACGGTGCATCACGAATTGGGTCACATATTTTATGACCTTGCCTACAATCATCATTCACCTTCATACCAGAGTGGTGCCCATGATGGCTTCCATGAAGCGATTGGCGATACGATTTCGCTGTCCATGACTCCTGCCTATTTGAAACAAATCAATCTGATTGAAGAAGTGCCAGATGCATCAAAAGATATTGGGCTCCTGATAAAGAAGGCGATGGAAAGTATCGCATTTCTACCCTTCAGCCTGGTTGTGGACCAGTGGCGATGGCAGGTATTTTCCGGAGAAACAACGCCTGAAACATATAATAGGGACTGGTGGGAACTTAGAACCGAATACCAGGGTATCCGTCCACCGGTCACACGCTCTGAAGAGAATTTTGACCCGGGTGCCAAATATCATGTAGCCGATTCAGTACCCTATACCCGATATTTCCTTGCGCGTATTTTGCAGTTTCAATTGCACCAGTCACTGTGTGATATTGCTGGCGTCAAGGGACCCCTGCACCGCTGCAGCATTTACGGAAACAAAGAAGCCGGCGCAAGACTTGAAGAAATGATGTCACTGGGGGCTTCCAGACCCTGGCAGGAAACCCTGAAAGTGGTAACCGGCACTGGTCGTATGGATGCGCGACCAATACTAGCCTACTTCGCACCACTTCAAGATTGGCTGCATGAACAAAATCAGGGGCGAAAGTGTGGGTGGTAGAGGTGGCAGCTTTTAGCTGGCCACCCTAACCTATTGCTAATCTCCTGGGTCTAACGACTCAAGCAGTGAATTGCGTTCGAAGCAAGTTCCCGGCCGCCCTGATTAAGTGAAACCTAGGTCGGCGCTACGTGACTAACTTCACTGATGAAGGTGTAGAAACCAGCCGAAAGAACTTCGCAGCTCGGGTGCTGAATGACTCGACCTTCGCCTCCCTTTACTCCCAGATTATCCATCACCGCCTTGTTCAGCGCTTCGACATCATCCGTATCGACCTCATAAAGCGCCAGGAAATCGCTCGGCTCGGTGCTACCCGCACCGCCCAGCGTCCCGACCAAACGATAGCGTGAAGCCTTCGAGAAGTGTTCTGACTCCACCACGTCTGGGAGGTGATGAAAACTGTACCATTCATGGAATTCTTTGATCTGCTCAGGGTCATTACAACGTGCCTGGACTACCATAAGTGCTTTGGTCATGCGGGTCTCCTCTAAGAAAGTTGGCATAGTATCAGTCCTCACCTGGCGTATGTAAACCCGAGTATTTCCTACCTGCAGCAGAAACCAGATCAGGCATTTTCACCATTATTCACTCGCTAGGCGAGAGAGCACCCCTGAGTCACAAACAAATTCCTGGCCCGTAATATTTCCCGATAGCCCTGGATCACACAAAAACATTACCAGTCGAGCAACATCTACTGGGCTACCCACTTGCTTTAGAATTGATCCACTGATAAGTCTGGCTTCAGCCACTTCAGGTTCGCCGCCACGGTTCAGCCCCCGGGTAAGCATTGGAGTATCAATCGCCCCGGGCAAAACAGCGTTTACTCTGATCCTCCTAGGACCGAGTTCGATTGCCATGGCCCGCGTAAGCGCTGAAACTGCACCTTTGCTGGCAGCATAAGATGCAAGTCCTTTCGATGTTGCCCTCGCATGAACAGAGGAGATGTTCACAATCGATGCACCATCACATATGGCAGGACTAAGATGTTTTGCCAGCAGGAATATGCTGGTTACATTTACGCCCATGACGTTGTTCCATTCACCGAGGCTGGTTTCTATGAGATCTTTTTCAATCTGGATTGCAGCATTATTCACAATGGCATGTAGGTCAGATTGTAGCTGTTGCGCTAATTTCTGTACTCCTCCCTCATCAGAGCAATCAAGCTCATAGAATTGATGGCAATATTCATGGCCAGGCTTGACGATATCTGTTCCCGTGACGTTCCACTCCGCCAGATTAAACAGCTCGCTTGTCTTTGCGCCTATACCCCCGGAACACCCGGTTACGAGAACATTCTTCTTCATATTGTCGCCTTGCTGATCACCAATATCGCTCGACTTCTCAAACGGCTTTAATGCCCTGGTATTCCTCGTTGAATACGATTTCGACCAGCCCAAAACCTACATCATTGGGATCATCCAGATTGGTTAGCCTGCCGTACAGTTCGGCGAAATGACCACCGGGTTTCTGTTTAATCTCGGTCTTGCCCGTCTCATCGAATACCTTCACCGGGTGACTGATATCCCAGACTTCTCCTTCGAGGACCTCATCACCTCTGTAAACACCACGACCCAGTTGGTCATTCCAGCCTCCCCAGTAACCGCCCCCCTGCATATATACGGGTTTGCTGATGATGTCGACTTTAAACCGGTCCACCTTGCCGTCGGGCCTGGTGAAATGAATCTGCGCACCCTTCATGCGAGGCAAGTTGTCCTCCCACTCCGTACTAATGACCTCAACGTCTTTGTATGCCCAGCCTTCCTTCCCTGAGTCATAGGGATAATCGATGCGGCTGTGGATTGTACCCAGCTCTGCGATGTTTCCACCGGTACCAGTTGCCAGGTGGCTCCCGTCATTGTGGTGACGGAAAGCGTAATACATGGAGCGGTCCGGGAAACGGATTAGAGACCAGTGCCTGGCACCAGGGTCTCCCCAGTAGGAGCGCCGGGGCCCCACTCGAGGCGCAGCAAAGGGATGAGGCTTTTCACCCCAGCCCGTATCGCCCAGACCCCAGGAGTGATCTTTGGCGCCAACCCAACCGTCCTCGACTTTAAAGTTGTATTCACGCGGGCCTATCTTGAGATAACCCGATAGATTGCCCAATTGAACGATATTGGATCTCTCCCCAGCCAGCCGGCCATCCGCCCAGCTGCGCAAACCTGGCGCCTCATCGTAGGGCGGCGCAGCGCTCTCCCAGAGGATATCGAACTCCACCTGGTGAGGGTTCTCGTCGAGTCCAAGCTTGAGAGTGCGGTGACCACGGATGATATCCATTGAGAAGGGACCTACACGAAGATCATCGATGTTGGGCCTTAGTCGCCGGGTAGCACGAACGTTGTACTGTCTGCCGTCGACGGTCGCTGCTATAACATAGGCATCTATAACGTTTGTGTTGTGATATAGGCGCAGGGCAGTAATCAGATTAACCTCACCGTTCGGGTCCCCGACACAGTGCCAGTAGCCATCACTCCACCCGGGGGCAGCATTTGTCACCATGTCGAACGTGTCTATTGTTTGATGCCTGGGCCATTCGTCTAATTCAGTTATTACGCGTCTTGCTGGCATGCGGATCTCCTACCGTCGGTGGTACCACTAAATATGGCCCATTTTGAACAAGAGGATAACCCATGTTCCCTCGGCTGGTCATTATTCCAACGTTCATCTTTCTTCTCCCTAAATCAGCCACACCTTGTAGCGGTAAACGGACAAGAAACATTGCGGACCGAGCCCACCAAAGGCTCCTCAGAGCCACTGGTAAAAGGCTAATGGGATATAAGTTGATACACATCAACCCATGAAAAAGGATGTCATGTTTATGTACTTTCTACACAGGGTAGGCTGGCATCCGCACCACCGGACCTCGATATTCCAAGCAAGTGACAGGCAGTGGTTCGGAATTGTGTTCGCCAAGTGCCCTCGGACTTATTATCTCAGACGGTGATTAATTATGCGTCCAAGTGACAAGCAAGCTGAGAACCAGCTTGGCATGGTGATGGATCTGAATAAGTGCATTGGCTGTCATACCTGCACCATGGCCTGCAAACGGTTGTGGACCCGGGGTGAGGGTATGGAGCACATGTGGTGGAATACTGTGAACACCAAACCGGGGAAAGGCACGCCCAGGGATTGGGAGAAGATGGGTGGTGGTTTTAAGGATGGTGTCGCACAACCAGGACACCTGCCAACCAAAGAAGAATTTGGGGAAGCCTGGGAATTCAACTCCAAGGAGCTCTTTTTCGAAGGCAAGGGCGCGAAGGGAAAGCTTGAGATCAAGGGGGAGCAACCTGATTGGGGTCCCAACTGGGACGAAGATCAGGGCGCAGGAGAGTACCCGGACAACTACTACTTCTATTTGCCTCGCATATGCAACCACTGCTCTGACCCGGCCTGTTTAGCGGCTTGTCCACGAAAGGCTATTGAGAAAAACAGTGACAATGGCATCGTCACCATCAATGCGGATCGCTGCCGCGGCTACCGCTTCTGTATGTCAGCCTGCCCGTACAAGAAAATCTATCTGAACCATCAGACCGGGATTACTGAAAAGTGCATCTTCTGTTTCCCACGCGTTGAAAAGGGTGTTGCACCCGCATGCGCACGGCAATGCCCAGGGCGAGTCCGCTTTGTCGGTTATACCAATGATATGGATGCACCCATCGGCAAACTGATCCACGAGTGGAAGGTAGCACTACCACTGCACCCAGAATATGGCACCAGCCCCAATGTTTTTTATGTGCCACCGCTGGCACCGGCTCTACTGGGCAAGGACGGTAAACCCGATGAGTCGAAACCGCGTATCCCCAACGATTACCTGGTGTCGCTATTCGGACCCGATGTCCTGGATGCCCTGGAAACTCTGAAAGGTGAAATGGCTAAACGCAAGGACACAGGGGAATCCGAGTTGATGGATCTACTGATAGCCTATAACTGGAAAGACATGTTCGGAGGATTCGATCGTGATCCTGAAACCATCGAGTGGGTTAAGGATTCGGCGTAGAGCCGGTAGGGAGAAGCAATATGACTATGAAAGAAACAGGCGTAAGCCGTCGAAAATTCCTGCAGTTCTCTGGCATGGGCAGCGCTGCATTACAGCTGCCTGTGGGTCTGAACATCCTGACGCTGAGCGAATCGCTTGCCGCTGCCTCTGACAATGGGTTTGCAGTTTCCACTGCTGCCTACGGAGATTGGCGTGACATTTACCTCGAGCGGTGGCGCTGGGACAAGGTGGTTAAATCCAGTCACTTCGTAAACTGCTGGTACCAGGCTCACTGTGCCTGGAACGTATACGTCAAGGATGGCCTGGTGTGGCGAGAAGAGCAGGTAGGAACCTATGAAGCAACCAATCCCGATGTTCCCGATGCTAACCCCCGTGGCTGTCAGAAGGGTGCCTGTTACAGTGAGAAAATGTATGACCCATCACGCCTCAAGTATCCCTTGAAAAGGGTTGGAGAGAGGGGATCAGGGCGGTGGCAGCGCATATCCTGGGACCAGGCACTCGCTGAGATTGCCGAATCCTACGTGGATATCATGGTCAACGAGGGTACTGATCGCAATATTCTGGAGTTGGGACCTCTCTTCACCATGGGCACCATGGCGGTCGGCACTGGACAGTTGTCTGCCCTCACTGACGCGACTACCCTGGACATGAATACCGAGATCGGTGACGGCCATCGTGGCGCCCTGGAAACCTTCGGCAAAATTGTATTCGAGCGTTCTGCCGATGATTACTTTCATTCCGATCTCATCTTCATCTGGGGGGGGAATCCTGTTTACACCCAGATACCCAACATCCACTTTATGCTGGAAGCAAAGTACAACGGCGCTACCATTGTCGTCATTGCGCCGGACTACAGTGCCTCTGCTATCAAGGGGGATATCTTCGCCAGGATTAACCCAGGCTCCGATGCGGCACTGGCCCTTGGCATGGCTCATGTGATTATCAACGAATCCCTGTATGACGAAGCCTTTCTGATAGAACAGACTGACATGCCACTACTGGTGCGCGAGGACAACGCGCAATTCCTCAGATCAAAAGACCTCGAAGACGGTGCTATTGAAGTAAAGTCGGGCGCTTTTGACGAATTTTATGTTATCGATCAGCACGGAGAACTGGCCAAAGTACCGAAAACCTCACTTGCACTGGGAGAACTTAAACCAGACATGAAGGCAAGCCGACAGGTTCAACTCAAAAATGGTGAAAGTGTTCAGGTACACACGGTATTCACACTGCTGCAAGACAAGGTTAGTCAATATGCGCCAGACAAGGCTTCGGCAATCTGTGGCACGCCTGCCAATCAGATCATTGATTTGGCAAGGCTCATGGCTTCGGCAAAATCAGCCTGTATGACAACCACCAGTAATATTGGTAAGTACTATCATGGCAACCTGATGGAGCGTGCCCAGGCTCTGGTCTTTGCTTTATGTGGACAATATGGAAAGAAGGGGAGTGGCTTTGTTGCATTTCCCTTCCTTAATCTAGAGGGGGCTTCCAATGTCGTTATGTCATCTATGGATCCCACCGGGCAGCTTAGAAAGCAAATGGCAGAAGGTGCGAAACAGCTCGCGGCTGCGGGCTATACCAAAGAAATGATTGCCTACGAGATGACCCGCATACAGGATGAAAGTGGTACCGCGACACAAGTCCATGGCAGCATGTTCTGGTACACCCATGGGGGTCTGCTTGAAACCAATGAGAAGATGCATGAATGGGATCCGCACCTCAACAGACCCGTTAAAGAAGTTTTTGAACAGTCCCTGAAGGAGGGCTGGCAACATGTCGCGCCGAAACCCGGTGATGATCCCCGCTTGATGATCAGTATCGGCAGCAATCCCCTTCGACGAATCCGCTCCTACCCGCAATTGCTGAAACATCTCTGGCCGAAGCTGCGAACTATAGTGGATCTTGACTCAAGGCTAACCTCAACGGGGATGATGTCCGACTATGTACTGCCTGTTTCCGCCTGGTATGAACGCGATGAGGTGAAGTGGGTCACGCCCCTTATGCCTTATATGCATGGCGGCGAAAAGGCGACGACCTACTACGAATCAAAGTCTGACTGGGAGATTATGTCCCGCCTGGTTGAAGCCATTGAAAAGGAAGCAAAATCCAAGGGCTACGCAACCTTCAAGGATCGGGCAGGTCGTGAGCGACCCTTCGAAGGAATCTACGCAGTGATGAGCGGTTTTGGCAAGTACGCCCACGATGGAGATGCCCAACTGGCTGCGGATATCATTGCCCACAGTGACAATCTGGATGGCGACTGGGAAGACATCAAAAAGAAGGGGTTTATTCCTTTCAACGGAACGGGTGACGGCGCACTCTCTATTGGTACGCAAACAGAATTCAAGAAGGGTGAGACCATTACGCCGCTTACCAATCACGTGATAAAGAAGGTTCCCTATCCGACGCTCACCCGCCGCATGCAGTTCTATATAGACCAGGAGCTCTACCTTGAATTTGGCGAACAGTTACCGACACACAAGGACTCACCAAAGATTGGAGGCGATTACCCATTGCAGATTACCGGTGGACATGCTCGTTGGAGTATTCACTCGGCCTGGCGTGATTCGCGCCTGATGCTCAGGCAGCAGCGTGGTGAGCCGTTGATCCACATGAACATCGATGATGCCAAGAAACGGGGTATCAAGGACGGTGACCAGGTCCGGGTCTTCAATGACATGGACGATTTCCAGATCATGGCCAAGGTATCGCCAGCCGTAAAACCGGATCAGACCATCATCTATCACGCCTGGGAAAATTTTCAATTCAAAGACGGCCGTGGGTTTCAGAACCTGATGCCTGCACCACTGAACCCAGTGGAATTAGCTGGCGGACAATTCCATTTGCGACCAACCAATATCATGGCCTCGCCAGGTCACTTTGACCGGGATACCCGGGTTGAAGTAGAGCCTGTCTCGTGAGCTCGAGTGCCCCCCGGACAGGTCAAGGAATAGAGAAAGCACAGATGCAGGAACTGGAGTTCAGTAAGAACAGTTCAAGTTTGGCCAACTTTGTAGCAGAGCGAAGCTTCGTCTACGGCACCCTGGCAGCCTGCCTCCAGTATCCTGATGAGTTACTCACTGAGTCCATCAATTCCGGCACCTTGCTGAAAGGATTGAAAAGCATATTTGATTTCGAAAAGGATCTAGCGCTGGCAGGAGATGATGCCAGGGGGTTAGCTGCGAAGGTTACGCTCGTGTCAATGGAATCCGGATACACCCGGCTGTTCGAAGTGACAACACCACATGGTGCAGCCTGTGATTTGTATGCCGGGCTTCACTATGGCGATCGTATGCAGGTTATGGAAGATCACATCAGGTTTTACAATTTTTTTGACTTGCACATGCCCGACGTCATAGAGGAGCTGCCTGATCACCTATGCACGGAACTCGAGTTCCTTCGCTTTCTGTCCACGCAGGAAGCCTATGCGATCGAAAATGGTCAGCCGGCGCGCGCTCTCCAAAAAGCGCAGCGGGATTTTATTTCACGCCATGTGCTGCGGTGGATTGACTCACTTGAAGAGTCCGTTACAAACTGCGCAAGCGAACCCTTCTACCTGAGCCTTATCAAGCTGATCAAGGCTGTGCTAACCAGCGAATTTGCCCGGGTAGGCAAGACGCAGGATTCTTCAACTATACAAAGCGTAACTATTGACTGAAATTTCCTGCCGACTACCAGCGACAGGCCATGGGAATAGCCGGGTGATCAATGGCCGGATACTTCTTGTGCAAGGGTTGAACGACCTCTTCACCAAAACGAAGAATCTGGTCACGGGTCTCCTCAAAAGAGGGGCCAGTAACCATGCGAAAACGGATGGTGAAGTAGTCAACTCCTAACTCTTCATGGAACCATTCCAGGCGCTCCCTGCATTGTGCAGGTGAACCCATGACAATATGTTCACGGGCTGTCTCCGTTGTAATTTTTTCAGGAGAATCAAGGTCGGGATGATGAGCGAGAATTCCCTGCTCGCAATAGAAGCGCATTTCAGAAACATAATGATCACCAAATTCCTTTGCCGCCTGTTCAAAACTGTTAGCAGTCCAGCCATCGCGCATAAGTACAATAAAAGGCTTCTTGTTGTGCTCTTCAGCCCTGACCCGATAGGCGCCGGCCTGCTGATGCCATACCTCGGGCAATATTGGGAACTGATCACAGGTCCAGGCTTCCGCGTAGGAACCACTGCGTTCTATCGCCGCCGGTAGTTGCCCGCCGCCCCAGAAGGGGAAGCGTGGTTGCTGGTAGCAGTTCGGAGACAGCAAGCCATCCCTGACCTGGTAGAAATCGCTATTCCAGTCGAATCGTTCTCCCTTGCTCCTCATCGCCCTATCTATCAGCTTTATACTATCCAGGAAACGTCCCAGCAGGCGCTCCTCCGGGATGCCAAACTGACCCCAGTAGCCAGCATGGTAACCACGGCCCCAGGTCATATAGAGGCGGCCTTTGGAGATGTTGTCAATGATGGCGCATTGTTCGGCTATGTGCATCGGATGGTACAGGGTGTTGACCAGGCAATAGGCGCCAAGGGCGACCTTTTCGGTTTCACGCGCCAGGATAAGCAACAGATTCAAGGGTGTCCCGAAGTATGATTCTGTGCGACCGTGCCTGTCTGGCACCTGGATTGAATGAAAGCCTGCCTGCTCGGCAAGAATCCCCTCCTCGATCATGGCATCAAGTGCCGAAGAGGCGTCCTCTCGCCCGGGTAGTGGTTGATCGTAGTCACCTTTGTTCGTGTCGATCAGATAGCCGATCCGCATGTCGCTACTCCTTCCTGCCTTGAGTCACCGCCCGGACTTCGCTGACAACACTAGTCCGGGAGATTGTTAAGAAAAAAGTGCATGGCATTCTCGCCCATGACCTGGCGTATCTCAGTTTCTGTAAATCCCTCGTCGAACATCGTCTGGGTGAGAATGGCTAGCTCAGCTGTATCAAATAGAACCTCGGTTGCACCATCATAGTCAGAACCGAGGGCAACATGATCAACTCCCATCAGGTCGATCGCATATCGGATTGATCTAACAACTCCCGCAGGTGTGATATCACAAACCGCGCCCTCCCAGTATCCAATACCCACGATGCCACCAGCGGCGGCAATTCTTTTCATCAGAGAGTCATCAAGGTTCCTTCCCTTATCGCACACACCTTTCACACCTCCATGGGACAGGATCACCGGTCTATTTGAGATATCAAGCACATCACTCACCATCTTTGGTGAGGCATGTGCAACATCAATAATGACACCAAGCTCATTCGCACGATTTACAACATCCTTGCCAAATTTAGTTAGCCCTTCTTTACTGACACCATGAAGCGAACCGCCAAGCCTGTTATCAAAAAAGTGTGTTAGTCCTGATATGCGCAACCCCTTTTCGAACAAAAGATTCAGGTTCTCGAGCTTCCCTTCCAGGGGATGTGCACCTTCTATCAAATAGACTCCTGCAGTAACTTTTTCGCCGCTTAATCTCCGGGCAATGAGTAACTGCATATTCGCCTTACTCTTAACGACAACAAGCTCACCCTGACTTGCCTGAGCAAAATCATAGAGCTTGGATAGTTGATACGCTGCACGCTCATAGAGGCTACCCCAGCTGCGAATCGGCCAAAACTGTGAAACGGCCACCAGGGTAATGATGTCAGTCTCGCCCGTATTCTTATCGTAGTTCTGCGCAGGCGGACTTTTTGTCGTGGCTGAAAAGACCTGTAGCGCCACATTCCCCTTTTTTAGCCGCTTCAAGTCAACATGACCAATGTCAGACTCCATCAGCAAGTCACGTTTCCAAAGCAGAGAATCAGAATGCAGGTCTGCAATGAACAGCTGATCGTGAAACGCCTGGACCTCAGGCCGGATACCGTAGGGCGAGTGTTCTTTGACAAGGTTGTAGCGGCCTTCTAGTAATCCGGGCAAAACCCAATGGGCGAACGCGATTGCAACAACCAGTATCATCATCAGGCTGGCAGCGATATATTTCGCCATCTTCATTTCATCTTTCCAAATTATTTAGTTATCAACACAGTGTTATCTTAACCCAAAGGCCGGCAGGATCCCCCGAGTTCTACCTTTTTTCAACGGGCTGTTTTTCGGCATCGAGATGAGGCACTATCCTGTAATTCCACATCAGATTCGCATCAACATCATTGGAGGCGGTATGATGGGGCGCGAACACATCCGCAACACCGCTGTATCCATCATCTAGGTCGGATTCAATTTGGAGCTTGTTCTACATACAATACCCGACATACGATGAATATCTAACCTGAGGAGAAACGAGAATGAAAGCTACTATGATCGGTGGAGGCATGACCGCCTTCGGCAAACACATCGACCGCAACCTGAAGTCCATGGTCGAGGAAGCTGTAATGCTAGCGCTCAAGGATGCCGGGCTGGAGAAGGATGAAATCGATGCTGCCTACGTTGGCAATGCTTCCCAGGGTGTTTTGCAGGGTCAGGAAAGTGTCCGCGGGCAAGTGGTGCTACATGCTATGGGAATCGGAGGCATTCCGATTGTCAATCTCGAGAATGCCTGTGCTTCCTCTGCAACTGCCCTAAATGGCGCCATGGCCATGATCAATGCTGGCGAAATTGAATGTGCACTGGTTCTCGGTATGGAAAAGATGTACTTCGAAGACAGGGCAATCGTGCAGAGGGCTTTCACCGGCTCGATGGATGTTGAAGTGGCCGAAGAAAGCGTAAGGCGCATGAAAGAATCTGAGAAAAAGGCCCGGGCGGAAGCGGAAGCCGGGGACAATGAACCAAAGAAGGAAAAGTCAGGCCAAAAAACTGTTTTCATGGACCTGTATGGCATGGCTGCGCGTGCCCACATGGAGCAATACGGCACAACCCAGAGGCAACTTGCTGCAATAGCGTCGAAAAATCACTTTCATTCATCCATGAACCCCCTGGCGCAGTACCAGCAGGAATACTCTATTGAAGAAGTCCTGGCTTCACCGGATGTGTCATATCCTCTAACACGTCTGATGTGTTCACCCATAGGTGATGGTGTTGCCGCTGCAATTGTCTGCAGTCCCGAATTTGCAAAGAAAAGAGGTGCCGCGAGCCAGGTTGAAATTTCCACCTGTGTCCTGGGCAGTGCACGGGTAACCGGTGATCGCAGCAAGAGCAATCTCACTCTGCTTGCCGAGAAGGCCTACAACCAGGCAGGCGTAGGACCGGAAGATATCGATCTTGCTGAGGTCCATGACGCCACAGCGATGGGAGAAATCAGCTCAAGTGAAGGTTTGATGCTTTGCGGTCAGGGTGAAGGTGGCCCCTTTGCTGAGGCTGGCCACAGCAAACTTGGCGGTAAGCGTCCCATCAATGTCTCCGGCGGCCTGGAATGCCAGGGTCATCCTATCGGTGCAACCGGTATTCGCCAGGTAGTAGAAGTGTATTGGCACCTGTCAGACAAGGCTGGAAAACGCCAGGTCGAGGGCGCAAAAGTTGGCCTGGCACAGAATGCGGGTGGTTCAACACCAGCAGGTGAAGGTGCCCTTTCAGTTACTATTCTGAAGCGTTAACAAAACAAAAAACCAAACCTATAAGTTAATAGAAGGAAATAAAATGGAACTAAGAGAAGCTATCGGCAGAAGACGATCAATCAGGTTTTTGAAACCCTACAAGGCCGTGGAGCCTGAAAAAATACAGGTTATGTTTGAGGCGGCGCGCATTGCCTCTCATTGGGGGAATGTCCAGACCCTGCGGGGTGTCGCCATATTTAAAGACTCGGCAACCAAGGAAGTTCTGGACAGCCTTGAGGGCATCATTCTCGGTTGGCAGATCAAGCTCGCACCTTGCGTCATCGTCTGGTACCTGGATCCAAACGCTGTCGATGGTCAAAGCAAGAGCCTGCTCAAACTGGCAGAAGTGGGCGCCCTGGGTGTTGGGTCTAAAGAAGTACGAGTCGATGGAGTGCAAAACATCTTGATACCCATTTTTTCAGGTCTGGGGGACGTGTTGAAAGCACCTGGCATCAGTGAGGTAGATTGTGGCCAGGGGATTGCACAAGCGACCCTCGCCGCCTATGAATTGGGTCTCGGCACCTGCTGTCTTGGTGCAGGACCCGGCGGACCGAAGCTCATGGAAGCCATGGGAGCGCCAGAAGGCGCTCGTCTCCTGTTATTACAGACCGTTGGCTACCCGCTTGAACACTGGGAAGCCGGTGGACAAAGACCACGCCTGCCGTTCAATGACTTATTCCATATGAATGAATTCGGCAACGAGTTCCCGAGAAGTGAGGCGATAGTAGACGAGCTAAAGGAAGACGGTATGTTTACTCGACCAGCACCACTGCCAGAACGGGAAGAGGAACTGGCGCTTATGACAAAGGCGCTGGATCTGAAAGAACCAGCAGTCTTGTAGGTTTAGCAGGCTGCTGAAAAGCAGACTGTTAGACCGATACATGAATGTATCGGCCGCAAATCAACGGCGTAAGTTGTTGATTTGTCGCGAGCGGGCTTAAGGCCCGCGACTGAAGAAAAAGTGCAGGAAAGCACTTTTTCAGCAACCTGTTTGAGGACAGATAATGACTGAGTTAAATCCACTGATTCTTGCTGATTTTTTCCTTGGCAAAGCTGAGAGCAAACCAGACTTCGAAGTACTGACCTTCACGACTTCTGATGATCGTGCAGATGAAATCAGAACCTTTGCACAAATCTGGGAGAACTCTCAAAAGCTCTCGTCAGCCTTGGTGGAACAAGGTATAGCGCCAGGTGATAGCTTTGCAGTCATGCTCCGCAATCACCCTGAGTTTGTTGAAACTATGGCTGCCGCGTCCACACTGGGGGCGGCTTTCGTTCCAATTGATCCAAGGACGCGAGGTGAAAAGCTTGCCTACACCTTAAACAACTCCGAGAGTAAAGGCATCATCTGTGCTGACTACTGCATCCAGCAGGTGATAGAAATCAGAGACAAGGTACCGGGCCTGGAGTGGATTATCAGCCTTGACAGTACTGGTGAAGCTGATGCGAAGACCTTAGATAGTGATGAATACCTTAAGATGGCTGAGATAATGGCAGCTCCTGTTACCACCGTAGATCGCAGGGTAACCGATCCAAACCAACCACTCCAGATCATCTATACCTCGGGTACGACAGGTGATCCGAAGGGGGTCTCCATACCTAACGCCAGACTTGCCGGCGGAACAATGCTGGGACCCTTGCTGCAGTTTATACCGGGAGACAAACCCTACACGGGACTGTCACTGACCCATGGGAATGCACAAAGCCTGACCATGTTCCCCGCAATAGGGATGGATCTACCCGTCGTATTCAGTCGCAAGTTCACCAAGTCACGTCTATGGGACATCACCAGGAAGTACAACTGCACCGTATTCAATTTGTTGGGAGGAATGACGAGTGCTATTTATAGCGAACCTCAAAAACCCAACGACAATGATAATCCTGTTCGGATGGTGCTGTCGGCAGGCATGCCTGCAGTGATCTGGGAAAAGTTTGCAGAGCGATTCAATCTCAAAATTGTCGAGCTATATGCCGCGGTCGACGGGTATGGCCTCTTTATGAACACCGGTGATGGACCAGTCGGAAGCTTCGGACAAATGCCGCCGGAATCAGAATTTCAGATTGTCGATGATGAGGGCAACGAAGTACCCCACGGTGAGATGGGCGAGCTGATTGGCCGGCCGTTGGAGGGTGAAGTTGAAGTTGAATACTACAAGAACAAGGAAGCCTCAAAGAAGAAAACAGCAGGCGGCTGGGTGCGAACCGGCGACGTTTGCCACAGGGATGATGCAGGCTGGTTCTATTTTGACTACCGCAAAGGTGGCGGTATCAGGCACAACGGCGACTTTATCAACCCGGGATTCGTGGAGCGGGCTTTGGCCGAGCATCCAAGCATCAATGACGTGTATGTTTACGGCGTTCCTGCTGCATCTGGTGCTCCAGGCGAAAAAGATGTCGTAGCCGCGATTGTCACTACAGCCGATTTCAACGCTGAGTCTGTTTTCGACCTGTGCAAAAAGGAGCTGGAAGCCAATTTTATTCCCAGTTATCTGCAGGTAGTTAGTGAGATCCCAAAAACAGCGTCGGAGAAGCCACAGGAGCGATTTCTGGTTGAGAAGTTTGCGCCGGATGCAGAGGGCGTATTTCCCATATAACTAGCCCACAAAACTATTAGTGATATTTACAATGGCCCTTAGGTAAACGCCGGATCAAATAGTCCGGCACCTAATCTTCTGTGGCATTGGCCATCCATGGCCAGGTCCCGCGTCCGTCCATGGCGCTAGCCACGTCAGATCAGGTGCCAGACTATTCAATCCTAACTAGTGAAATTTGCAACATTAGTTGGACTCGTCCCGGTATTCGATCCCAATTGTAATCTAATCTAACAAGGCCGTTGAAGCGTTGTTAAGGCTCCAGTTGTACCAGAATGTATCAAAGCCAGTAAGGGGAGCCGCACACTCACCAGATTTGATGATTGATTCTTCAACGAGGCAGGCGGCATCTGCATCAGCAATATAAGCAAGCGTAGAATCATGCAGCCCCTGGTCCGGGCTTCGGTAGAAATAGGCAACCCGATTTCCAATATTGAACTGCTTCCCCCCAACAATCTCGTAATAGGGTACTGCATAAGGCTTCCCTTTTAGTCTGAAGGCGAATATGGGCGTCTTGGTCTTGAGCCGCCTATCCTTGGCCCTACTATTTCTGAAGCCTCTCTTGGAGCTGAAATAGTGGCTGTAGGTATCAGCCTGATCTTCAATACCGTTGACGCTGAGCACCAATGTTTCCGGGTGCATACTGACCCAATCTGACCAGGTCATCTTTCTATTTACGGTCATTTCCTTCATCGAAGTGCCAGCTAACTCACCGTGAATACTCTTGCCACTCATGATCGGCCAATAGCTGTCAGTCTCTCTGTCCTGCAGCACCAGTGAACTCTTTATTAGGCCGCCGGAAGCTTCAAAAGTGAGAACTTTGCCATCATATCTTCTGTCGTACACGACGCCAGCATTGGCAAGAGGTCACCAGACCGCAGCAAAGGGCAAGTCTCCAATCTGATCATTCACTACCTCATGGTTATTCAACAGATTAAGGCTGTAGGCTCGCGCCTGCCCTTCCACAACAATACCTAGAACATAACTATCTCCTGCGATAACTGCCCTTTTCGCTGTGACATAGTGGGGCTTCGTCACTGCAGCAATTTGACCCCTGGGGAGAATCTGCTGATATTTTGAAAACTCATCTGCACCCGACCAGGATGCTGACATAATTGCCATTGTAGCTGCCAGGAACAGGCACATATTTTTCATTTTCACCGCCTCACAAAAGCATTCTTGATAAGCACATGTAGATAAGCACTGGTTGACAAGTACTTACTGATTTAGACCGGCATTGCGATCAGCATATTCCATGCAGGCACCAAATACTTGATAAGCGTAGCAATTGTGTGCAACTTTAGCAGCCAGGGTAAGTGTGCCATTTATTGCATGCTTGCCCCTGTTCTATTCAAAAAAAAGTTCCAATCAAAGAAAAAGGAAAACATGAAAATCGGAATATCCTTACCCGTAAGAGAGCTTGGAAGTGATCTTGGTACCATTAAGGCTTTCGCCCAGGCCGCAGATGAGCTGGGATTCACGCATTTGCGCGTGCCGGACCTGGTTATAAGACCCGGCAGTGGCCCCATGCATGAGCCCATGACTATTCTTGCCTTCATCGCCGCCATAACGAACAATATTGAACTGGTACCATCCGTCATTATCCTGCCATCAAGGCAAACTGTACTGGTAGCCAAGCAGGTAGCAGAACTCGACCTCCTGACGGAGGGAAGAGTACGCCTTGGTGTAGGTGTTGGAAGCAGCAAAGATGAATATCGCGCCCTCGGGCAGGATTTCAAAACCCGTGGCGCCCGGTGTGATGAGCAGATTGAACTCTTAAGATTGCTCTGGAGCCAGGAAGTAGTCGACTTTGATGGCAGATGGGACAAGATAGCTGAAGCGGGTCTAAATCCTCTACCCGTTCAACGCCCCATACCCATCTGGATCGGCACCGCGAGCAATCCAGTAGAGAGCGTAATCAAGCGCCTGGGCAGGCTGGCAGATGGCTGGTTTGTCATATGTACACCGGAAGACTATCAGCCGATTATGGAGAGAATCAGGGAAGTCGCTGAAAGTGCCGGCCGTAATCCATCTTCTGTTGGTTCAGAAGCAGGCGTTGCCGTCGTTGGACCGAGAGAATCAGAATGGCAGGATCGGGTTTCAGGCTGGCGTGAGGCAGGGCTAACCCACCTGTGTTTGCGAACGCTCGGCGGGAATCTAAAAACAGACGAGCACCTGTCTACAATGGGCAGGGTTTCCAGTGAGTTAGCGGGTATTCGCTAACTCTATAAGCGTTGTATTTACAATAATGCAGGCTCGGTTTGTTGAAAGCATGGATCCACTCCTGCACCCCAGTTTGAGTTGGCCCGGTTGCCTTCCCCGGGGTTAGCTGGCACAGTGATCGCCCGTATTTTTGAATCAGCCAGGGCTCAGCATGCATCTATACACTCAAAGTCTCTCACCCAATGGGCAACGAGTTTCAACATTTCTGAGAGAAAAGGGAATCGAACTTCCCATGACAGAGATCAATCTTCGTGCCGGGGAGAACCTTTCCGATGAATATCGCCAGATGAACCCGTTCGGCCGCGTTCCGGTGCTCGAGCTCGATGATGGTAGCTACCTCTCGGAAAGCCAGGCCATCTGCCGTTACCTGGAGGGTCTGCATCCAGATCCAAATTTCTTCGGCACTACAGACGAAGAGCAGGCCATCATTGAAATGTGGAGCCGACGGGTTGAATTAAACCTAATGATGCCGGTAGCACAGGCCTTCCGGAATATTACAGGCTTCTTCAAGGATCGGGAGAAAGTAGTTCCAGAATGGGGCGAAGTTTCCGCTGAAGTCGCCAGGGACGCGGTGGCAATTTTCAACGACCATCTGGGGACCAGCGAATACCTCACCGGTAATCGGTATACCATTGCTGATATGACACTTGCCATAACCCTCAACTTCGCCAAGGAGGTCGGGCAGGACCTGCTGACGTCTGAGCATATTGTTCGCTGGCACAAGCTGGTGACCGGGCGACCTGCCTTCGCCTAGCCATGGAGCAGGAACTCTCTGCCAGTCAGATCCAGGCGCTTGAGACAGATTTGCGGCAACTCAAGCAGGACCTTGAAGGTCTGCTGGACACGACTGAGTCGGGCGCAAAACCCGTGACGCTTCGAGACAATACCGGGCGATTGAGCCGTATGGACGAAATGCACAATCAAAGTATTCTAGTGGCGAACAGAAACCTTACCAGGAATCGGCTCAAACAGGTCCTGGTGGCAATAACCCGAGTCGATAACGATACCTATGGCAGATGCACGATTTGTGATGAGCCAATTCCCTATCCTCGCCTTAAGGCCTACCCTGAAGCTGATATGTGCCTCGATTGTAAAGGTGAGATGGAGAACGGCTAATCAGGGGCCAGCTGGAGTAACCAGCCTGGTATGCGTCATGAGCGGGACCTGTGTCACTAATTCATCAGGATCCCCTTTTGTCCAGTATCGGACAATATGGTTGTCAATCGGCCCCGCGTATGTCGGAAGAATTGTCCTAATCCTTCACAAAGATAATTCAACCCAGGCTCACCATCAGGGGTGGCAATAAACCGGTCTTTAGGGCATCCACCATTGCACATAAATTTTACATCACAGGCCAGGCAGAAAGCCGGGAGACTAGTCTTCTTGGCACGGGCAAAACCTTTCATCTTGGGCGATTCAACCATAGATTTCATCGTACGCTCTTTCAGGTTGCCCAGTTTCCATTCAGGCATCACAAAATGATCACAGGCAAACAGGTCACCATTGTGTTCCATCGCCATGGAGTCGCCACATTTTTCCTGGTAAAGGCACAAAGACCCTGATTTGCCGCGGTGCTTAGCCAGACACTCTTCGATTATCTGCACCCACACCACCCCAACATCGTGACTTAACCACTCCTCGAATATAGCCGTCAGAAAATGTCCATAATCTGCTGCAGCTACCGTCTGCTCCGATACATTACCGTCCTCAAGGGAGGAGACGATGGGCAGGAATTGCATGGATGTCACGCCCTGCTCACGGAAAAATCGATAAACTTCCAGAGGGGTCTTTACGTTAAGGCTGTTGACGGTGCACAACACCGACGTGGGGACACCGTATTCCAACAGCATACGTAAGGCAGCCATAGTGCGGTCGTGTGTTGGCCTGCCGCGTTTGTCCGGGCGACAGATATCATGAAATTCAGCCGGGCCATCAATACTGATGCCAATGGCAAAACCATTTTCAGCAAAAAACTCACACCACTTCTCATCCAGCAGGGTGCCGTTAGTTTGCGGCACATTGATGCATTTCCAGCCGGAGGGTAGATACTTTTCCTGCAAGGCCACCGCTTTCTTGAAAAAGTCGAGACCCAGTATTGTCGGCTCACCACCGTGCCAGGGAAAGACAACGTTGGGACCCGGGTGCGAGGCGATATAGCTGCGAATAAATTTCTCGAGCAGCCGCTCGCTCATGCGGAATTTATTCTTACCAGGATACAACTCGGTTTTGTTAAGGTAGTAACAGTAGCCGCAATCCAGGTTACAGATGGGACCGCCCGGCTTTACCATTACATGGTAGCGGTTTTTTACACGACCTCTGTTTGATGGTTGAGGGGTCAAAACTAAAAACTCCCTTTATTCGGGGACACCAGGTTAATAGTGCATCAGTATCCCCGAAATGTCACAAATACATAGGTAGGCATCATGGCAAGCGAAGATATTTTCAACTTTATCCGTATTGATGAAAATTCACTAACGGCAGGACAACCGAGCGAGGATCAGTTGGCAGATCTGGCAAAAGAAGGCTGTGATCTCATCCTCAACCTGGCAACAATAGACCCACAGTATTCACTGGATGATGAGGAGGAATCCTGCCGATCACTTGGTATGACGTATTTGCACATACCCGTTGAGTGGACAGCACCGAAAATGGAAGACTACCAGGCATTCAAAGCAGCCATGGAACAAGCAGCCGGTCAGAAAATACTGGTCCATTGTGCTGCCAACTATCGGGCTACTGCATTCTATGCCGTCTACGCCGAACAGTCCCTGGGATGGTCCAACGAACGGGCCGACGCTTTGATTGCACGAATCTGGGAGTCAAACCCTGACTGGTTAATGGATGATGTCTGGAAAGAATATATCGGGGTAATCAGGAGAAAAGGGTAAACCCGATTAGCAAATCCGTTCATACAGCGCACGTTGCTCATCATCAAGCGCATCAAGATGTTCTCTTGCCTTGTCCGGTTTTACTGCCTCAATGTTACCGTCAGCGTGTTGTATGACAACACCACCACCAGAAAGAAGTTTAAATCGCCGATTTCGTTCATTTTTATCCGGATGACAAACCAGCTGGCAGTTGCCACAGGTGAAATTAAGCTTCCGGCCGCCAGGAGACTGAGGATGACGAAAGCCGCCATCTTCGATAGCCGGGCGCTTTAACCAGGCCTGGGTTGCTTCCATCAGCGCTCCGCGAAACTCAATATCATCATCAGGAATGGGGAATCTGCCAGGTGACCAGGTTGACCACTTGCCCTTTTCTGACAAACCTGTGAATCCACCACATACCAGGTCACACCGATGATACGAGCGCCTTTTTTGATAACTGAACTCAATACCTCCCATTGTCACAGTGCTTTGCTCTTCTTTATCCATCAGATGGGAAGTGCAGGCCGCATAACAAAGCCGACATTCGTCACAATATTTTTTGTCTTCGGGCAGAGGGTCCGTTGGTTCCAGTTCTGCTGTTGTAACGACTGATCCAAGCAACACAGAGGCACCATGAGACGGTGTAATAATATTGCCGGAAAAGCCCAGCCAGCCTACTCCGGAACGGGCTGCCAGATAGCGATGAGATATGTCCGGTTTGAAATCCCGAGATCCGCGAGGGGTATCCTTGCGGTAAACAATATTTGAATCAACGCCATAGGATGGGTAGCCAATTTGATCCAGATAGGATGCAAGTCCCACGGCAAGTCCGGTTATAAAGAACCCTGTATGAATATTGTCTTCCTGGTGACCGGCGTGATCCTTTTTACCAAGAAAGCTACTGATCTTTTCTTCATCCAGGGGCACAGCAAAACTCAATGCTGACGCGGCATCGGCAAGAACATATTCAAGGTTCGTTGAAGGCGGTCCTCCTGCCAGCGTTTCCTTCGTGACAACACCCACCTCACAGGCACCCTGTTCCTTAAGATATGCCACGGCAAGTTGGGTAAGTTCTTCCTTGCTCATCTCTTTCTTAAACATATCAGTCCCCTGACTCTGTGCTATTAGCAGAATAAACGCGCTTCTCATTTAAATCCACTGGAATGGGGACGGGTTTACTTAGCTCAAAACCAAGTCGTCGTCAGTTTCAGTATCTGTTTAGGTAAAGTATGTCCCAGATCAATCTCACCGACATAACCAATCGCAGATATAGAGGGACAATTTGTATATTTCCCCTATTCCCTACAAACGCTCAACCAGGTCCTTATAGATATCTCTGATCGGCTGATCTAACTGCGCCGGTTCGGCATCGGTTAGCAGCTCTTTAACGCGGCGGTTCAACAGGCTTTCAACGTGATAACTGACCCTATCGCGGCGATGCGCCGCCCGATTTGTATTATTTCGCCGCCACTCCAAGTGCGCTGAGATCGCCTGGTCAAGCGCCGCTATATCCTTATCTTCACTCGAGGTTAGCAACACAGGGGGCTGCCAACCATCAGAATTGAAATCCTTGAGCGCCAGCACCGATTGGATGTCGGCAACGGTACGCTTAGCACCAGGGCGATCAGCCTTGTTGACCACGTAAATGTCCGCCATTTCCATGACCCCGGCCTTCATCGCCTGAACCGTATCGCCAGATTCCGGCATTACCACCAGGATCACCGTGTCTACCAGGGTGCGTACCGCATAGTCGGCCTGCCCGATACCGACGGTCTCGAGGATAATGTCATCAAAGTTATGGCGTTCCATCACGGCCAGCATTTCCGTCATATTGTCGGCCATGCCATCATGGGCATGGCGGCTTGGCATGGAACGGATATAGAGATTTGGATCCGCAGCAATCTCGTCCATTCGGATACGATCGCCCAGGATCGAACCTTTGGACAATGGTGAGGTAGGATCAATGGCAAGGATGCCAACTCGTCCAGGCTGTTGAAGACGCGCTGCTGCCAGGCGCGCAATCAGCGTACTCTTTCCAGCCCCGGGCGGTCCCGTGACGCCGATACGCACGGCTGATTCAGTCTCTTCTAAAACATCGAAGGCGTCCGATAGGGCATCAGCGACACTGGCGCTACCGGCCTGGCTTAACTGACGCGCCAGGGCACGCCGGTTCAGGGGTTCTGGCTCCGGTGTATTCATGCCAGGGCCTCGGCCAACCGGGCTATTGTGTCCTGCAAATTCATTTCACTGGTGAAGATGTCGGTTACACCAGCTGCTATCAGGGCAGCGTGATCATCGGGCGGTATGGTGCCGCCTATGAAAACCTTTATGTCGTCAGCATCCATTGCCTTCAATTGTTCCAGGGTTGCAACCAGCATCTCCTGATGCGAGCCGGACAGCACGCTCAAACCAATGGCGTCGACGTCTTCGTCCACTGCCGTACGAGCTATGTAATCAGGGCTCTTCCGAAGGCCCGTATAGATTACGTCGGCACCGTGATCGCGCAGGGCCAGGGTAATGATCTTGGCGCCCACGTCGTGGCCATCCAAACCGGGCTTGGCAATCAGGATGCGTTTACCTTGCAGGCTCATGGTCCTTCCTCCTGTTTCATAGCGTGATCAGGCAATCAGCGCAGGTTCCTGAAATTCGCCCCAATGAGATTTTAGTTCTGCAACCATTTCACCCACCGTGACATATTGATGGCAACAATCAATCAGGTATGGCATCAGGTTTTCATCATCCGTTTGCGCCGCGACACCCAGACGTCGCAGGGTTGCCATTGCCGCATCGTTGTCTCGGCGGTCGCGAGTCGCCTGATACTTCTCCAGAATGCGGCGCCGGTTTCCCGGATCCAGGCGGAAAACTTCACCAAGCTGTGCCTTCTCATCTTCATGGCGGTAGCGGTTGACGCCCACCACCACCCGCTCACCGGAATCAATCTTTTCTTTGCGCTCCTTTGCCCGCTGCGCCAGACGCATCTGGATATAGCCTTCCTCAATCGCCTTCACGACACCACCATAGTCATCAATCTCTTGCATGACAGCGAGAATTTCGGCTTCCATGCGGTCGGTCAGATATTCGACATAATAGCTGCCCCCAAGCGGGTCGACGGTATTTGCCACACCACTCTCGTGGGCAATGATCTGTTGTGTGCGCACAGCAATTTCAGCGCTTTGTTCGGTTGGTATCTGAAAGGCTTCATCATAGGCGCAGGTAAAGATCGATTGCGCTCCCCCAAGAACAGCAGCCAAGTTTTCGATTCCGACTCGAACGATATTATTAAGGGGCTGTGCAGCGGTCAGGGAGGAGCCACCACAAACCACACCAAAACGAAACAGCAGGCTGCGCGGATCCTTTGCTCCATATCGCTCACTCATGATGCGGGCCCATATACGCCGGGCGGCACGAAACTTCGCGGCTTCCTCAAACAGATCCATATGCACATAAAAGAAGAAGCTAAGCCGCTTGGCGAAACTATCGACTTCGCCACCCCGGCGCAATAACTCATCCACATAGGCCAGTCCATTGACCAGTGTATAACCGATCTCCTCGACTGCCGTGCAACCGGCATCACGAACATGAGCACCGGCAATAGAGATGGGGTTGAAGCGCGGCGTCTCCTTGTTGGCAAACAGAATAGAATCCGCAATCAGTCGCATAGAAGGTTTGACCGGGAAGATCCAGGTACCCCGGGCGACGTATTCCTTTAGTATGTCATTCTGGATCGTGCCGGTCAGGGCTGTACGGGGAATGCCTGCCTTGTCGGCCGCAGCGACATACATGGCAAAGATCATGGCAGCAGCACCGTTTATGGTGAAAGAGGTGGAGATCGCGGCAAGATCAATGTCGGCAAACAAGATTTCCATTTCCGCGAGGTTAGACAAGGAAACACCAACCTTGCCCGCCTCCGCAATGGCCATGGGGTCGTCGGGGTCGTAGCCACATTGGGTCGGCAGATCCAGGGCGACTGATAAACCTGTCTGTCCCTGTTCGAGCAGAAAGCGATAGCGCTGATTGGATTCTTCTGCCGAGCCGAAGCCGGAGTATTGCCTTATGGTCCACAGTCGGCCGCGATAGCCATTGGGGAAGACGCCCCTGGTAAATGGTGCTTCACCCGGTTGACCCAGAGGACTGCCTTCCAGCATTTCTGGAAAAACGACTACGGGAACCTCTATGCCCGAAGGTGTGGTTACACTTTTTTCGTCTTCCTTTTGCCTGAACATGGTTATTCCTCTCCCTTTGATTTATCAAAGACCTTATCCGCTGCTGCCCAGTGATCAGGATGTACCCAGTTTCTGGCAAAATGCTCCGTCTCCAGCGCATGTAGATCAGCCAGGCAGTCACCACGACGAGCGGCTTTAACCATATCCTTGAAGGTGCGCAGCACCTGTGGCACCTGGCGAAGGAAAGGCTGCAGAAACAGATCCACCGTTGTCGCTAAACCATCCACATCCTTGGCAACCTCATCATACAGACCCAGGGCCAGCGCCCTGGATGGGGTCAACATCTCACTGCTGCACAACAGATGCAGAGCGCGGTCTGGCCCCACCAGGCGCATCAGATCGACCCCTCCGCCCCAGGCAGTGGAGATATTCAGGCGTCCCTGAACGAATCCTATCCTGGCCGACATCGCAGCGATACGAAAGTCACAGGCGGCCGCCAGCTCGGCACCACCGCCCATGGCATTACCGTTTAAAGCCGCGATAACTGGCACCGGGAAATCTCGTACGGCATTAAGTGCAGATTTGGCCTGTTCCGCCATCTCCCGCGCCTGGGAAAGCGTGCGAATGACGCTCAGATCTTTCAGATCACCCCCGGCGGCAAAACTTTGATCCCCCGCACCGCTCAACACAACGGCCTGCAAGCTCTCGTCTCCAGCATTCTCTTCGAAAATTTGTCGCAGACCGTCGAGTACCGAACGGCTCAGGGCATTATGCTTTTCGGGTCTGTTCAGGGTAACCCGCAGCACCGTTGCCTGTCTTTCAACCAGTATTTCTTCCGGCATCACGCTATCTCACTCATGGAGTTGAAGGCCGTTGGTACGACCGACGCACGTTTTTCGCTGATTGATCCGATCTCTCTAAATAGTCGTTCGCTCACCTATTCGACCTTTAAGAATTCAAACAATGAAAACATAATTCTATATTTCAAAGTGTTGGTCAACATACTGGGATCTAGTCGCTCAATGCAGCCCCTATCAGCATGCTAATCATTCAAAAGACACTTAATGCCTTCTAGTTAAGCATTCACACGCAGATCTGAGCAAACAAAACCGTCATTATTCAATTCTGTTGTAACATCGTGTCAACAAAAGCGATGGGAGTGTTGACGATGTTTGAACTGCTTGAAAAAATCAATGAGCGTCCTGCGCCATTTGAGTTTTACACAGCAAGTGAACTATGGACTGATGAGCATACTTCCCGGCAGATGCTTGCTTATCACTTGAATGGCGATGTGGATCTCTCGTCACGAAATAGCAGTTTCATCAAAGAATCGGTGCGATGGATAGTTTCCCGCTTTAAGGTAGGGGAGAACACAAAAATAGCAGACTTTGGATGCGGTCCTGGCCTGTATGCGTTAGAGCTTGCACGCAAAAAGGCCGGCGTGACAGGTATAGATTTTTCCAATTCTTCTATTCAATACGCCCGGAACAGTACATCGAAACGTGGCTTATCCATTACCTATGTTCAGCAGAACTATTTGAACTTTGAAACAGATGAACGTTTCGATCTCATCATCATGATCATGTGCGATTTTTGTGCTCTCAGTCCCGATCAACGGAAAGGTCTTTTACGGAAATTTTACTCAATGTTAGCGCCCGGCGGATCCGTTTTGTTGGACGTATATTCGCTCAAGGCCTCGAAATAGCTGAGGAACAGAGTATCTATCAAGAAGATCTCCTTTCCGGTTTTTGGTCTGCAGCCAAGTATTATGGATTTCAAAATACTTTCAAGTATGAGAACGACAGGGTTATTTTGGATAAATATACAATCGTTGAGAAGACTGGTTTCAAAGAGGTGTATAACTGGCTCCAACATTTCAGCACAGACGATCTGGATCGAGAATTCCGGGATGCTGGCTTTTCCATAGAGGAGCGCTATTCAGATGTGGCAGGCGGTAAATTTGACCCAGACAGTATTGAGTTCGCGATTATCGCTTCACAAGACCCTGCATAGGGCGACACCTCTCAGACAGCCGTCAACAGGTCAGGGTACGCCTCATTGATCTCATCTCATAAAGTCTGAAACGACAGCCACCCGAATATCGGGCTTCCAGGCCGCTGAAAGCCAGATTCCTGATACCGGGGACACTGATGACAGACAAATTTGATCAGTATCCGTATTTAATCCGGTTAAGAAGAAATTCCTGCAGTTGCCTGGCGAGTTCTTCACCGTCAATACTTTCTGCGATGGTGAATTTGTCTCCGCCGGAATGATACGCGATGACCCTGAAGTGCTCGACTTTACCGCTGCCCTGCCCGGTGCTGCCGGCGCTTTCCACTTTCAGACTGGTTACCTCGCTTGCCCTAACTGTCTTGTAATAGATTGGAAAAATGAGCAACCGACGAAAGGCAACAATCTTTCTGCGATCTATCGTAATCCTTAAATTGTTAAAGGGCTGGTATATAGTCGCCACGCCAGTGAACAAAGCAATTGCGCCAAATGGAAGTGACACAAATATAGCAACCACGCCAAGAAAGCTTGCACCACCAAATGAATTGACAATGGCGTAAGTAATCGCCCCGGTACCAGCAGCGAAGATCAGGGAAAAGAAGGTGGCGATCTTGTTTCGAAACATCGGGAAATAGAGCTGCAGTTCATTTCCTCTCTCACGCATTCGTAGTGAACGTGATTGAAAATCACCACGCTGCATCGCTGCCTGATCTTCAGCACCGTGCAACCTTTGCAAATCCTGCACCTGTGAGCTTATATCATGCTCGATATCACTTGATCGCTCTGAAGTGCGGTAGACGGGAATATCATATTGACGCTCAAGATTGATGCCAGGCAATTCAGCATCAACTTTCAAACGCCAATAGTAGTGATCTTTGCTCCGCTCAATATCTGACTCGGGTAGATCGTCAGGAATATCAAATCGAAAAAGGAGTCGTGTGCCGCCTGCGCTTGTTTCTACTTTTGCACTCCCGGCCTGCGCCCACCTGATTCTCTCATTACTGCTATTGTCGCTACCTGATTCATAGTTATACACACACTCTAATTCGACTCTGTATTCAGAAGCCCTGCTAGACCCGCTTAGATCCAGGCTGCCACCCACATGCCCACCGATCGAACCCGGAAACGGATCCATCACAAATTCAATGACACCAAAGCGTTTCCACTCAAGTGTTCTCCTAATTGCCTGGTAGAGCAGATAAATGCCAATAAGCGGGAACACGAGGGCAATATAGGCAGTTGGATTGCTCAGGCTTAGTTCATCGGGGTCGGCAAAATAGAAAGTTAATGTAACCAGATTCCAGATGATGGCAAAAGCCCACATGTCCCTGGCATCCGACTTACTCTCAGACCTGATTCGGTCGTTCCGCCATTCCTGTTTCTCCAGCCAAGGGGCCGGTCCTCGCATTAGGTCTGACTTATCTCCTTCTTTTCCCAGCGCGTGCAAACGATACTGCCTGTATTCTATGAAGCTCTTTTTGAATGCCGGGTCATCGAGTTTTGATTCCCATTCTTTGTGCAATTCAGAATCAGTGGGCAACGCAACCTTGTCATCAGCCTCTTCCTTCAGGGTCAAAGAGGAATAGCAAACAGTCAGTCCAATGAGCATGAACACGGCGCAGAAAGCGCTCATTAGTATAAACAGCCCCCAACGCATGTCCCTGTCAATTACAGATTCCTGCGGTCTCGCCGGGTTGTACCAGATTTCAATGTCTCGCCCCGACCGTAAAGATTGTCCTAGCCGGGCTTGTAGACCTTGATGGTAGCTCCCAATACTGTCGTTAAAGCTGGCAACATAAACACGGTCATTTTCATAGTTGAAGCCATTGACTTGATACCGGTAGCTTGCCTCTGTTTTGTTAATGGAATTGGTAACGTCAATAAGCGTTGCTGAAGCAGGTTGCCAGGCTTGCATGCTACGCCAGGACTTGAATGTAGGAATGGATGTCTCGATGAGGAAATAGCAACCACCAAGGATAAAGAGTATCCCGATCAACACGCCAAATATAATATTTGTAAAGCGCATTGCGGTACCTTAGCGAATCTGGGAACTTAGGTCACAGGAAATGGTCACAGGGAATTGCCAGGGCAGACGAACTAGCTCAGGATGCTTTGGCCACCCTATTTCTGTTTCGAGGGCGCCTCGTTTTAGATTGACCAGAACTGGTCGTATTGTTTGATCGATTCCGATCACCCCTGTGTTTTTTGTTCTTGCCACTGGGTTTATGACCACGTGCATTTTCCCCGGAACGCTGGCCGTCGCTATGGTCAGTTCTCGATCGTTTTTGCTTATTGTGACGAGCTGGGCGAGATGCGAGGATAGACTCTGGCAAGTCATGGACCGGTTCAAAGTCGTCAATAACCCGTCGATCAATCACCTGGTTTATAAGGCGCTCTATATCGCGCAGTTGTTTGAACTCATCAGCACTGACGAGGGAGACTGCTTCGCCGCTTGCCCCAGCGCGAGCAGTACGACCAATTCGGTGAACATAGTCTTCAGGCACATGAGGCAGATCAAAGTTGACCACATGTGGTAACTGATCAATATCTAACCCGCGGGCAGCGATATCCGTTGCAACCAGAATCCTCGTGGCACCCTTTTTGAACCCGGCCAATGCCCTAGTACGAGCTCCCTGACTTTTGTTTCCATGAATCGCATCCGCTTGAATGCCCGCTTTTTCCAGTTGTCTGGCTAATCGGTTGGCACCGTGCTTGGTTTTTGTAAACACCAACACCTGCTCCCATCCATTGTCATGAATCAACTGCGCCAGCAGCGCTGATTTGCGCTTCTTGTCAACAGGGCAAATCCACTGCTCCACGGTTTCCACCGTCGTATTGGGCGCGCTAACTGAAATCTCTACGGGATTGTTCACCAGGCCTCTTGCCAATCGGCGAAACTCATCTGAAAACGTTGCTGAGAACATCAGTGTTTGGCGCTTGGCAGGAAGGTGCGATACTATTTTGCGAATATCATGGATAAATCCCATATCCAGCATTCGATCCGCTTCATCCAACACCAGTATTTCAAGATGCTTGAACCTGACCGCATTTTGGCCGTATAGATCCAGCAATCGACCAGGCGTTGCCACCAGCACATCAACACCCTTGCGCAGTTTCATCATCTGAGGGTTAATTTTCACTCCACCAAATACAACTGCTGAACGAAGGGGCAGATTCTTGCCATAAGTAGCCACACTACTGCCAACCTGGGCAGCCAATTCACGGGTTGGCGTTAGAATGAGGACTCGAACCTGTGTTCCATGAGCACGCTCACCGCCCGAGAGGCGCTGCAAAATTGGCAGGGTAAATCCTGCTGTCTTGCCAGTACCAGTCCTGGCTGCTGCCATTACATCCTTGCCAGATATTACCGCAGGTATTGCCTTGGCCTGGATGGGTGAGGGTGCATCATAGCCTTGCTCAGTAACGGCTTTAAGGATCGGGTCGGATAAACCCAGGGTATCAAAAGTCATAGAATCTTGCTGCTTAATCGGAGAGCGCCGCACGTTGCCGGCCAAAGGGCGTGCAGCTTACAGCAACTTGGATCCAAGTACTACGAATAACTACACGAATAGATGCATACCGGTGTTCCAGGAATCCAACAGCTCACCGCTCACCGATCAATTTCAGGATTGTGTTGGGGGTCACGTCTTTTCTAGAACCACAACGGAAAAGAGGCAGTATTCACCGCCTCTTCATTCGCTTCACTAACCTTACCAAGCCTCGTTGATCAATTATTGCTCAGCAGGCACATGAACGATGTTGCCAGCGTAGAGTCCACCTTTACACTCCATTACCTGGTTCAAAGCACCATCTGCTGCCGTTCCCATCTTGGACGTTATCATGTGCGTATTATTGGTCCCGAATGCAACCATGTCATCATGGGCAATAAAATAGTATAGATCGACCGGAGTATTGGCGATATAGGGCGCCAATCTAAACACATTCACTTTCATGTCCAGTGCGTCATACATGGCCTTATAATTGCCTTCAGCAGCCAGAGCATTCGCTCTTGTCTTGCCTTTTTTCAATTTGCAACCATAGGCTTCCATAACGAAATCAGTGTTACCTTCCTCCGGTGCTATGCTGGCATGAATCTGTTCTGAAAAGAACAGGTTTGACTTACAGCTACTCATCTTATCGAACCTGGCATCAGCAGCCTGTCCAGCCTCGCTGGAGGAATAGGCTTCGCCACCGCGAGCAAACGAATTCAGGTTCGGCGAACCACCAAGCCAGAAAAAATCGGCGTCTGAATTTGCGGAAATAGGTGTCAACGTAGCACCGAAGTAATTTTTCATATCCTTTGAATCAATCTTGTCCATCTGGGATTGCCAGAAACTCACCGCGCTGGCGAGATCCTTAGGGCCTTTACCTTTAGCGTAGTTACAACTGTAGGCTTGCAAAACACGCGGTGTTTCCGCCATCTCATGATGATCAGACCTGGCTACTTGAGCTTGAATCAATGCGAATGCAAACAGCAGCATAGAGGGAACTATTCTTCCTAATGACTTATTCATATTATTTTCCAGGGTTCAGGGGTTTTTGAGCCTCACACAAGTCGGAAACAACCCAGAAGGTCATTACCCAAACTACCCACACATGCGGGTGAGGTGCGATAGATCATGCTCGCACCTGAATATGTTGTCAACGGGTCAATATCACACTAATCTCCCTGCTAAAGGTGGGGTCAGTGCGATACAAATGATCGACTCCAGGAAACGGAGACATGCTATGAACACCCTGATAGAACGTTTGAATGCTGACGACATGTTGAGTCGGCACGGTGCTTACTACACAACACAGATTGCTATCGTTAGCGGTGATGACACGACTTGTTTTGACATAAAGGAGGGCAAGATCTCGAGGCTTGATTCTGAAAGCCCTGACGGCGGATTTTCTCTCATAGGCAGCCGGGATGCTTGGGACAGGTACTGCGCTGATGTTCCTCCACCAGAATTTAACGAACTTGGGGCGATGCTTGGGACGGGCCACGTAACGGTAAAGGGCGAGATGAGTGTCATGCAAAGCAACTTCATGTTCGTCAGGCGGCTAGTTGAGCTTTGGCGGGAGGACCGAATAGAAGTCCAGCGGGGGCACAACAAATGAAAGCCATAGTTGACAAGGTGATCGGACGTTACGTTCAACTTGAACTCAATGAAGATACCGTTCGAATTTACTATGAAGAGTCAGGCGAGGGAACTCCACTCTTGTGTCTGCATACGGCTGGAGCCGATGGACGACAGTATCGTGAGGTCATCAGGAACGAATCAGTCACCTCAAGGTTCCGTGTCATCGTTCCAGATATGCCCTGGCATGGTAAATCTTCTCCGCCAACAGGTTGGCAGGACCGCGAGTATGAGCTCTCAACCGACAGTTACCTTCAGTATATTCTTGCATTTATGCAGGCTCTTGATCTGGACTCTCCCCTGGTGATGGGTTGCTCTATCGGAGGCCGCGTAGTTCTGCATCTCGCCTTGCAACACGCTGAAAGAATTAGCGGAATCATTGGCTTGCAATCAGGTCTTGATGCGGGCGCCGATGACTACCACCCGAAAACCTATAGTCACTTCCATCGCCATGATGTTCATGCAGGGTATTCCGCCGCGGGATGGATGGCGGCCCTGATCGCTCCACAAAGCCCGGATGATCATCGATGGGAAACCCTCTGGCACTATGCGTCTGGTGGCCCCGGAGTCTTTAAGGGGGATCTGCATTATTACGGCTTGGATGGAGATTTGAGGAACCAGGCACTCAATATCGATACCAGAAAGTGCCCTGTCTACCTCCTGTCTGGTGAGTATGACTGGTCTGCTCCAGCGTCGGGAGCAGAAGAAATCGCCCAGCGTATACCAGGAGCCTACTTCAAAAAGATGGAAGCCATGGGGCATTTCCCCATGAGTGAGAACCCGGAAAAATTCCTGGAGTATCTGCTACCTGTGCTTGAAGACTATTGCAGTCGCAAAAACTAATCCATGGGAAGATTACTGAAGTCCGGTTTTCTTTTTTCCTGGAATGCAGCGACGGCCTCCCGGTTTGCTGGTGCCCCCGTCAATTTTGCAAAAGCCTTGTCTTCAAGAGTTCGCGCCAGGGCAAAACCTTGTTCACGGTGCTGCAACATCAACTGTTTTGTTGTCACAAGCGAGACAAGAGGCAAGGCTGCCATCTCTGATGCCTTGGCAATAACGTCTTTCATCAATTGCCCGGGTGCACTCACCGCAAAAACCAGGCCGATCTCTTTAGCCCTCGCCGCGTCAATCCACTGACCAGTGAAAAGGATATCTGCCGTATTAGCCCAGCCAAGGACTCTAGGCAGCAGATAGGAGTTACCCGCTTCGACTGTAACGCCAAGGGAGACAAACGGCGCCCTGAGACGTGCATCAGATGACATATAGACAAGGTCACAATGTGGTAGCAAGGTGAGGCCAATACCAATGCCTAGACCATTGACCGCCGCCAACAGGGGTTTCGGAAACGCAGCAACGGTGCTGATAAAGTAGCCAAACTGACCCACAAATCCCTTTACCCTGCGTTCAGGATCTGCCATTTCAGCCAGATCCGTACCCGCACAAAACGCACGTCCTGATCCCGTAATGATTACGACAGAAACATCATCATCAACAGCGGCAGCACTAAGCGCATCGCCAACCGCCTTGTACATCTCATCATCAAAAGCGTTTAGCGCCTGCTGTCGATCAAGGGTTAAGGTTCGAATACGACCATTGTTTTCAATAATTAGTGCCATCAGATTTCCTCCACCCGTTCCGGATGACCGGACCATCGCCAGGCCATGGTCGGCCTCGACAGGCCCAACATCACGCCCCCAAGGGTTTTTGGGTGCAGCCAAAGACCATCAGCCGGCAGACGATCGCTGCGATCATCCGGTCGATCGAGTGTGATACCTTCCCCTCTCTCTTTTACGCGCTCTTCAATCGTCAGAATATCTGAGGTCTCTGCATAGGCCATATACAGACAAGGACCCGTCCTGGTGAAGAATCGCCCCATGGTGTTGCCCGGTACAAGTGGCGTTATGACTTCAAAGCGATGCAGCAGGTCCTTCCTAAAAAGGGTCAAGGTGCCTGAATAACCAAAGTTGGGGGAGTCAATCTCCACAAACTCCTGGGCGTCCAGTGAGAAGACCTCAGCAAAGCGAGCAGTTTCATCGCCTGAATTCTGTGCCAATAGTGTTGCCTCATAGAGAAAGTCAATGTCACCAACCTGGCTTCTTTCCTCATGTTTACTAACAACAACCCTTAGTCCCTTGATACCGATATCTTCTCCATCAATGAAGAGCTGACCCCCTTCGTTAACAATATTGTCCACATTGAGACTTTTCTGAAGTTGATCAATATCGGCACATGAAGCACCGGCAGCAAACATGTGGGCTCCCCGGCTGGCAACCGCATCTGCCACCAGACCAGAACCATCTGGCTCTAGCACTTCGATAAGTCCACTACCTAACCTGAGGCTGGTTCTGGAAGCACCCAGGCAGGCAATCTCATCCTTCGCTGATATCTCAGCGCCCAGGATCGACTGCCATCGACTAACAGCCGAAGCCGCATCCGGAACCGCCAATTGAACCCGATCAATTTCCAGTAACATAAACCAGTCTCCTTGAAATTTGGCTTTTAAATCTATCGTAGAATGTAATAAAGGATAATCTACTCATCAATGAGATCTGGCAAATGCTGGTAACGGGCAAACCGTGATATGGAATGAAATCAAGGAGCTGGGAAGATTGGGTCTGCCAATGGCAGCGACCCAGTTCTTTATAATGGCAATGGGCTTTCTCGATACGGCCATGGCAGGCCGTTACGCATCAGTTGATCTGGCAGGTGTTGCCCTTGGAGGCAATGTACTGTGGCCCGTCTTTATGTTGTTGACCGGCCTCAACATGGCATTGACACCGATGGTTGCCCACTTCCGCGGAGAGGATAAGGTCAGGGAAATAGGAGGCCTCGTCCGTCAAGGTCTCTGGTTAGCAGTGTTTTCCTCCATCGGCATCATCATCATTATTACCCATGCCGAACCCGTCTTCGATCTATTTGATATCGATTCTCAGGCCTCGGATATAGCAGACCGCTACCTGAAGGCCGCTGCCTGGGGAATGCCACCTGTGTTCGTCTATGTCACCCTGCGCTACGTCTGTGAGGGCCTTGGTCATCCGATCGAGCCCATGCTGATAGCAGCTTCGTCCCTGATAATAAATGGCACTCTCAACTACCTGCTTATATATGGTGAATTCGGATTTCCAGAGATGGGTGGTGAAGGGTGTGGCTGGGCAACGGCAATCACCATGTGGTCCGAATTTGCCCTGATGCTAATACTGATATCCAGACCCTGGTTTCGTCAGACGGGCCTGTTCAACAAATTTGAATGGCTGCATTTCAGAAACCTGCTCAGCATCATGAGGGTGGGTCTGCCAATTGGCCTCACCGCCTTTCTTGAGATGGCAATCTTTTCCACCATTGGCTTTCTTATCGGCTCAATAGGGGTCAATGAGCTGGCGGCACACAGTATTGCCGGTAACATAAACTGGGCAACCTATGTTATCCCCATGTCTCTCGGTTCAGCTGCCAGCATCCGGGTAGGCTACTTTGTCGGGGCAGGGGATTTTACCTATGCCAGACAGGTATCCAAGACTACCTTCCAGATTTCTCTGACCTATGCGCTACTAGCCTCCACCCTGCTGATAGCCGGTCGCGAGCTTATCTCAGCAGTATATTCCAATGACCTCGTGGTACTGGAGGTGGCTGCAAAGCTGATCATAATTGTTGCAGTCTATCAGGTTGCGGATTGCACCCAGGCTGCAATGGTAGGCGCCCTGAGAGGATACAAGGACACGAAAATACCTATGGTTTACTCCTTTGTAGGATACTGGGTACTGGCCCTGCCAATTGGCGCGATTCTCGGGTTCGGATACCTGGGGGAACCCTGGGGGGTATACGGGTTCTGGGCTAGTATGGCTTTTGGTTTGTTAGTAGTCAGCGTCCTTATAGGAAGAAGGCTCTATCAGACAAGCCATGACGAGGAACGCATTCGGGCGTTTGCTGCAATCTAGCAGGCTGCTGAAAAGCAGACTGTTAGACAGATACATGGATGTATCGGCCGCAAATCAACGACATTGGTTGTTGATTTGTCGCGAGCGGGCTTAAGGCCCGCGACCCTGAAAAAGTGCAGGAAAGCACTTTTTCAGCAAACTGCTAGAGGAATAAGAATGACGAAACATACCCTATGGCCACACCTGCTGGTATTCATTTTCCTGGTGCCGCTTCTGCCAATCAGAAAGCGTATTCGGGAACGTAAACTTCAGGAGCTGGCACTAATACAGCAGCAGCTAAACAAGCTAACATCTGGGAAAAGCAACCTGGCAGATTCGGTTAGCCTATAGGAGTCCGCGCATTTTGCTGTTCAGAATTTTCCTGCTACTCACCTTCTCCTTCCTTGGGGTGAGCATCGCTGCCTGGTGGAACAGCCCATACTTGATTGAACGCGTACTTCGATCTGAACTTGCTGCTAACGGATTTGATGTGCCGTCATTTGTTATGGACAGACCGCACAGCTGGCTGATAGAAATCGATAGCATCTTCCTAGTTTCACAAGATATGGAGATAGAGCTGTCTAATGTGGTAATCAAGCCGTTCGACACAGGCAGCCCCCATATCTCTGTCGCCGCCAAGCGAGCCAGGATAGAGTCCATATCCCGGCAGCAGGATAGTGAAACTTCTCCAGACTGGCAGTCACTTATTGAGTCGATAAACACCAGCACTGGTTTGCTGCCAAGATACGGCGCAGTAGAACAACTGCAATGGTGTCTGGAGGAATGCCTTGCCGGTACTTTGCGCTGGAATCGCTCGGATACCCTGATAGATGCTCAGTTCCATATCCCGGATCAAAATATGTTTGCAGCATTTCTCTGGTCACGGCAGAAGTCATCAATTTCCATGACAGGGTACAGTGATCACCTCTTTATGGGCCAAGTGGAATTTGTTACCGGGGAGGAGGAAATCATGATCCATGGGGATGGGCGATATCTTTCGCAAACAGGTCCTCTGAATATAGACGGCGAGTTTCCACTCAATTACCAGCTTGAGATGGAATCATTTAGCGCAACACTGAAGGGGGCTATTCCCCTTGACGGAACAGTTAGTATTGAGGCCATAAAGCAACAACTGGATGCAACCCTCAGTATTAGTGGCGAACCCTACTGGCAGGTTGATACTGGTGAAATTCGCCTGTCAAGCAAGCGGCCAGTCGCCATGGATATAAGAATTCAACAGGGTGTGCTGACACCTCTGCTGACCGAAGCACTGGACATCAAACTGGTAACCCCCTTCCTGGAACAATCGATTCTAACTCTCTCTAGCGGAACCGGTTGCTCGATAGAAGAAAATATTGGCTGCTCCGCAGCACTGGCATCGCTGTCCTCCGTCAAGGATTCTTACGCCGTTGCTGCGTCCTTTACTGCACTTCAATTCAACCAAGAAGGAGAGAGCTGGCGTCTGCTTGGTACTGCCGAAGTTAATCTGGCTGAAGGCGATGAGGCGCTCTTGTCCAGCATGATGGAGTTGGAACTGGACAATTCGAATATGGTCGCCAAGGTGAAGTCGGTGAATGTTCTCGGACTTCAAAGTGAAGACGCAGAAATCAAACACAACCTGGTGACCGGCAAGGGGCGGGGCAGGATTCGCCTCATGTCAGCAGCGGCTGATACGCAGGAGATTATCAACTATCTGCAGATACCTGACCTCAGTGCCAGCAATGGAGAGCTCTCGCTTGAAGCAGATCTAGTGTGGAAGGTGCGATCAGGCGAAATGAAAATTGAATTAGTCTCCTTAATCAGCGCCACGGAGTTGGATGTTGCCTATGGTGAATACCAGCTTCTGGCAGGCGAAATCAACATGCGACTTGCTGGCTGGCCCAGACTGAAATCTACACAGCCCGTCAAGATGTCCTGGCGAGAATTCGATATGGGTGTGCCTATCGAGGATATCAACATGGCCTTTGACCTGGTTCTGGATCCCAAGACAAATGAAATATCCTTAACCGGTCGCTCCCTGGACGCCGCTGTTTTTAACGGACACGTCAGCAGTAGCGACTTCGCCTATGAGCTAGTGAGCCGCTCCGGGTATGCCAACCTCACCCTTGTGCAGCTTAAACTGGATCAGATTCTTGCGCTACAGGAAGAAGATTTTCAAAGCACTGGAAAGATCAGTGGTTCAGTTCCTGTTCAGGTCAATCAAGGTAAATTGAATGTCAGTAAGGGGAAGATTTCAGCCATTGGTCCTGGTGGATTTATCAGATACAGCCCCAGTCAGGCGGTGGCCAATCTAGTGGCACAAAACGAACAACTAAAGGTAGTAGTGGATACTATGTCAGACTTTCAATACCATAGCCTTGATGCGGAGTTAGAGTATTCTCCGGAAGGAAACCTGGTGGCAAGGACGGCACTAAAAGGCAGCAATCCGTCCTTTGAAAATGGCAGAGAAATCCATCTCAACCTGAAGGTTGAAGAGAACCTCGCCACCTTACTAAAAAGTCTTCGTCTGAGTGACGAGCTATCCGGTAAACTCGGCGAAAAAGCAAAGAGTGGAGTCCGTTAATGAAAAGAATCTTCCTGGCAGGGTTGATCATGGTATTTGGCGCAGGGTGCACACCTACAATACAGGTGGCCGTGCCGTCTCAGCCTATAGAGATCAATCTCGATGTAAAAATCGAACACAAGATAAAGATCGAAGTTGACAAGGATCTTGAAGATCTGTTCGAAGACGAATCCGATATATTTTAGGAGCCAGACTAATGCGTACTTTTACTTCTTCAATGGTGCTATTAGCGGCACTTATCAGCATGCCACTACAGGCCAGTCCACTGAGCGATGCACGCGCCGCCGGAAAAGTCACCGAGGAGCCCAGTGGTTACGTTAAAGCCACTGCAAATCCTTCGCCAGGCATCGCGGCCCTGGTTACTGATGTTAACAAGCGTCGCCGCGAAGCCTATTCACGAATCGCGAAGAAAAATGGTATCTCAGTCAACCAGGTGGCGAAGGAAAGCTACGTGAGACGGAAAAAATAGACCTGCTCTTATGGTCTATGCCTCACGTCGCACAGCCTTGCCAAAAGCATCAAAAATTGCCCTGGATTGAACATTGTTCGCAAACGCCCACTCCGGGTGCCATTGCACGCCAAGCACAAAATGACCGTCAAACGATACCGCCTCGATGAGACCATCAGGCGATATTGCTTCAACCCGCAACCCCTGACCTAGATCAGCAATTCCCTGCCCATGCAGAGAATTGACCATGAAACTACCCAAACCAAGGATTTCTTCCAGCAATCCACCCGCACAGATTTCTATCTCGTGAGCAGGCTCATACATCTGTTCTCGTGGCACGCCATCCGTCTCGCGATGATCATCGAAATCACCCAATGTATGCACTGCACTATGAAGGGTACCCCCGAAGGCAACATTAAGTTCCTGTATACCCCTGCAAATAGCCAGCACCGGCAGCTCACGCTCCAAGGCTTTCTGCAACAGTGGAAAAATGGTCGCATCCCGCTGTTCATCCAGGCTCATCCCTGATACTCGCGCCTTGCCATAACGAACAGGGTCAACATTGCTGACACTGCCGGTCAACAGAATCCCATCTGCCAGGTCCAGCACCTGATTGATGTCAACCTGTTGCTCAAGGGATTCCAGGTCCTCACCAGCACCAATGGCTGGTAACATCAAAGGCAGAATATCAGCACCATGACTGACGGCATGGATGTACTTTTCGCCCACACAATGGGTTGGATGCATGGCTACCTTTTTTACATCACTGGGTATGATAACGACTGGTTTCATTGATTCCTGTGTTCAGTTTTGATTTACGGTGCCGAAAGAGTGCTCCAGTAATATTTATTCTCATCAAGGGCAAAGATTGCCGGCAACATTTAAACCTTTCCTTGTCAGACTTCGTCCAACAAAGAAGTCCATTCCTTCATGGAGCAAATAGTATGTCACCAAGACTTCTTATCAAACAAGTCGTTACCTTATCAGTTGTGTTGCTACAGGCAGCCTGCGTAGTTGAAGTGCACTCAGGCAATCATGGTGGTGACATCAGCAAGGTACTCGGCGGTATCGAAATCGAGCCAGGTGAAAACGCTGGTGACCTGGAGTCTGTCAACGGGAGCATCCTACTGGGCGACAACAGTTCTGCGGAACAAGTTGAAACGGTCAATGGATCGATCCGCATTCGCGATGGTGTATCCGTCAATTCAGTCGAGACAGTCAATGGCAGTATCCGGGCAGGGTCAAACCTTAAAGTGCGAGACGAAGTGAGCACGGTCAATGGCAGTATCGAATTGAGAAAAGGTTCGGTCATTGATGATCAGGTCAGCACAGTGAATGGTACGATCAGTTTAAGAAAGACCGAAGTTCGCCATGATGTTAAAACCACGAATGGTGATCAAGTTATCGACAACTGACCCGCTTGCCGACCCCGGAGAAAGCTCGCTTTAAGCTGGGAGATCTGTTCAAGGAAGTGGCACGAATGGCAACGTCAGACTGGTTGGATAAAGGACTTGCCCTTATTACCCAGGTTGAACCCAGTGAGCTCGATGTCTTCGCAGACAGGCAAATGATAGAGCAAGTGCTAATCAATCTACTGCAAAACAGTGAGCATGCTCTACTAGACGCGAAAGATGGGCTCGTCAGCCTGTCGGCGAGGTTGAACCAGCGTGGCCATGTCACCATCGAGGTTTCTGACAATGGCCCGGGAATTCCTGAAGAGATAATTTCGCGAATTTTCGTACCCTTCTATACGACCCGGCGGGAGGGCAGCGGTGTAGGTCTTGCTCTCAGTCGACAGGTCATGATCGCCCACCGTGGGATGATTACCTTTGCCAATAATGAGAAGGGGGGAGCCAGATTCACGCTGGTGTTTTGACAATTAGCCTTTAGATGGCACTATGATCCCTTAGTTAAGCGCCGGATTGAATAGTCCGGCACCTAATCTTCTGTGGCGATTGGCTCGGCGCCCCCGGCCATCCATGGGCTCGGCGCCCCCACCATTCCCGCGTCTGGGCGACCCCGGCTAGGCGCCCCCGACCGTCCCTGGCGCTAGCCACGTCAGATCATGTACCGGACTATTCAATCCTAACCACTAAAATTTATCGAATAGTTGTCAGCCCAAAGTTAGCAATATACTGGCGGTCTTACGGGTCTATTGAGATACTCGAGAAAATTGGAAGCATGAAACATACCGCGAATTGACAGCAAGAGAGGGCCTGACTTGTTCCAAAGGATTCTTACAGTACTCATTCTAATGCTCGGGTCATTAGATACACTGTCGAGCCAGGAGTATCCCTGGGCCAAAATCGAGGCACTGAAAGCGCAGGGGACCGATCTGCGTTTAAGGGGAGACTTCGCCGGGGCAAACCGGATATCCAGGCAGCTGAAAGAAACCTTTCCCGACCTGGGGATAGGTTATGCCATCAACCTGAATACGCTCGTGACACAACTTTCCTGGGACGAGCAGCAAACCCGCTTTGATGAAGATATCCTGCAGGATGCAGAGAAAACACTTTCCATTTGCAGGAAACAGATTGACTCAGATCAGGGAGACTATCGCGCCCACTATCTCTGTGGACAGGCTCATTTTGCACTTACTTATCTGCATGCACTTCGCGGTAACTACTACAGTGCTGGTACCAATGGCTCAAAGACCATCTCCAGCCTGGAGCAAGCCCTCAAAATCAATCCAGGACTAACCGATGCAAAAATGCACTTGGGTGTCTCCTACTATTATGCTGACAATCTACCCCCTTATATTAAAGCCTTCAGCAAGTTGCTCTGGTTTATCCCGACGGGTAACTCCGACAAGAGCTTGCCTTACGTCAAGGAAGTATCCGAGCACGGGAAATTTTTCAAAGACGTTGCCAAGTATCTCTATGCCAGCATCCTGATTGAAGGTGACGATGAGGACAGGCTTGCTGCTGGTACAAGGTTATTGCAGGAGCTTGTTGCCTCTTATCCTGAAAACAGTCGTTTCCAGCTTCGATACATTTCTCAGCTGGGAGCGACCGGGAGACACGAGCAATCATTGGATGCGGCAGGTGTATTTATCGCGACAGATAAACAGTACAGGCGGGATCCCGTAGATGTAGACCTTGCGAAACTTTGGGTTACACGAGATCTTCTCAACCTGAAGCGGGCAAACAAGGCCATAGTCACATTCAACGAAATAACACGGCAGGTTTCATTTCCGACCTGGGGGCACGCTTGGTACCTGCTCACACATGCCCAGATCAGCGACCTGCAAAAACGAAGAGACATGGCGAAGACCCTTTACAACAGGGTCATCAAGATGCATGCAAACTACCCCAGCAGTACCATTCTTGGCATGGCTCGAGCAGGCCTGAATCAACCATTCGCCCTTAAAGAGCCACCACTATGAACCTCTCTCTGCAGCATAAATCTCACGCAACAGCCGCCGCCACTCTTCATACTGTGCCCGCAGTGATCCGTTTAGCCTGATCACTGTTCCTTCAAGCTCTGTCACCGTTGGTGATATTTCCGCGTCGAAAGAGGCGGCCATTTCCCTCAATGAATCCTCATTCATTTTTGATTCTCTATAGGTCCTATAGACTTTCTCCATAGAAGCCCAACTACCTTCCTGGGACCGGACTCTTGGAGAACCAGCCTGTTCAATCTTCTTGCTGTATTCGATTAGTTCAAAGCTATACCTTCGCCAATAGGCATAGGCCAGTTGCATTTTTTTGTAGAAATTCTCGAACTGTTCATCAACGGTATCGATATAGGCATACTCACTTTCACGAATGTTCTTCACTCTCGCATAGATGAGGTCATTACGGGCCGGCAATCCCGACACTTCCAATACGCCGTCACCAGTTTCTGTCAGATACCCTGCAAATGCCTTTGGAGATAGGGCGATTGCATAGCGCAACATGGCCGTATCAAGGATTTGTATCAGCTCCATCTCACTGAGGCCCTTTCGCGCCATATAGATATCGTTGGATATTTTGTTAAAAATGTCCTGAAAAGGTTCCACAAGATTTTCTATATCAAAATCGTAGCCATGATCGATAGCTAAGTCCGAATATTCCTGGTCCACCCATATTCGACCAGTGCTATCGGATACACGTACATGCAACCTCAATTCAACGCCATTGGACGATAGAATCTCGGCAGTCACGAGGACTTCAGCCGTAGGGTCTAGTTCCGGGATTACCCGCACTGCTCCCCAGTGCCCCGATTCAACCAATGTTTCCCTTAGAGCAAATGGCAAATAGCCTACCTCCGCAGATCGTACTGGCGTAAATACTTTTTCTCCAATGGCCTTTTGTCCATTGCTCGTTCCCCGGGCAAAAACAATGACACTGACATTCAGCGGCGGGTCCTGAGCCACATTTGCCTGAATGAGATCCACGGATTCAGGCTGCAACTCCACTACAGGTGGCGAAGCACAGGAGGCTATAGTTAGCAGCCCTGCAATGGACAGCAGTTTCAGGGGATTCATGGTCTTAATCGGGCGTGCCCAGCCTGCAGGTTTTCTTCTTGGCAAGGCTGTACTCGCATTCATACATTCCCTTGCCTGGCTCGAACGGCATATATACTCGATTCAAAGTGAACAGCTGCTTTATCACGGATGAGCCAACCGTCGTTGCAACATTTAGTCGCTTTCCATTACCAGACAAGACAAGGCGATGCTGAACCAAAAGTCCCTCTGGAAGAGAAACTTCAAATATGAGCTGATTGTCCTGCCAACCACATGCTTCCCGACCAAGCATGCTCTTCGATTGCTCGCCATTTACAAAATCACAGGTTAAGGCGAATTCCGCTTCCCTCTGCACAATGATGTTTTCGGGGGATTGTTCAATGGTGAGGACTGTCGGGCGAGAAATCATTTCCGTCAATCTGCCGAGATTTACCACCCCCTGCAAAGAGTTTATCGTCGCGGCGCTTACGGGTGTGGAGGGCATCCTGCCACTTCTCACCTGATCCCTTTGTACTGCCATTTGTTGCTGAATTTGGCTCCTCGTGACTTCGTAAAGGAAACGAAGCTTGTCACTGGGATTTTCACTCAATTCGTAATCGAGTTCCCAGGAACCCGAAAAATCCGCCAGCCCGGTGCTCTGCAGGGTAGTTTCCTGCTGGCTTGCGCATCCAGTCAGGACAAGGGCAAGCCCCAACAGTATGGCAAACTGTTTTCCTGTTACATCCATCAATAGCTAATCAGCATGACAATCCATCATAGTTTATACGTTTTTGCTGATAAGAACCGTCGATACGTTTTTCAAAGGGCATAAGTGTCCATGGACAGACATTTCTGAACTCCAGGAAAATCTTTTTAATCCAGGCCCCAACCAGGAACAAGTTGCACAATGGAATGTCACCGGATACTCCTGTATAAATTGACTGTCTGGGAAGGAGGTCAGTCTTGAAGCAGCTTTATTTTGTTCGCCATGGACAAACAGAATGGAATGCAACTAAGAGAATGCAGGGGCACCAGAATTCAGATCTCAGTGATCTTGGAAAGCAGCAGGCAGATGTGCATGGCAAGCTCCTATCAGACTTCGATATCGAGACCTTGTACGTTTCTCCCCTGGGTCGTACCCGCCAGACCGCGGAAATAATCAACTACCACCTGAACCTGACTCCCTATTTCGACGAGCGCATCAAAGAATGGGATTGTGGTGACTGGAGTGGCCACAAATATGATGATGTCACCAGCAACTGGTCTGAGGAGTGGCAGGCACTGATGGCAGACAGGTTTAACTACCGCGGACCAAACTGTGAAAATTTCCCTGATATGCGTGCTCGCGTTATTCCATTCCTTGAAGAACTTCAGGCACTGAAGTTACAAAATATTGCCATCATTTCACACGGCATGATTGGCCGCGTCATGATGTCATATTTACTTGAATTTGATGAGCAGCAAGCTGTCAGCTTCCAGCAGCCCAATGATGTGGTTTTTAGGGTTACGTTGGAAAGCGACAACAGGGAGCTTTGTCATTTTGTCGGCGGCGAGGGACCATTCCAAGGGACGACCTGATTGCTTTAGCAGTAGTATCCAAAAGGGTACACTCCGCAGACGCACCGTAAACTCAACTTAGGAGACACCAACAATGAGCTATCCTCTTGAAGGACTGAAGGTCCTTGATTTCTCGAGAGTTCTCGCAGGTCCATTTGCGGGCAGAATGCTCTGTGACCTTGGTGCTGACGTCGTTAAGATCGAACCACCCGATGGAGACCTGACACGATTCTGGGGTCGTGAGATCGCCAACATCCCCGGCTACTTCCACCAACAGAACGCGGGCAAACGGAATATCTGCATTGACCTGCAGGCAGAGGGTGCCCTTGACCTGGCTAACCAGCTGGTTGCCAGTACTGACATATTGATCGAGAACTACCGGCCAGATGTCATGCCACGCCTCGGCCTTGGATATGACAAATTAAAAGAGATTAATCCTAGACTGATAATGTTATCGATCACAGGTTTTGGCCATAAGGGTCCCGAATCCCACCGTGCCGCCTTCGCGCCCATAATTCATGCCGAAGCAGGGCTGCTCCATCGCAATGCAAAAAGAACGCAGTTGCCCTATCACGACCTACCCACCTCAATAGCAGATACCAATGCATCGCTGCATGGTCTGGTGGGGCTACTGTCTGCTGTCATCATGCGTGAAAAAACTGGCCTGGGGCAACACATCGATATCGCCATGATTGATGCAACAGTGGCAACAGACGATCAACTGCAATATAACCTTGAAGATGCTGAGGATACTGGGCCTCTACCTAACTCAATCTGGGAAACCGGCTTTGGTCCGGTGCTCATATCAAATGATTTCAGGCTGCTTTTCCGCAACCTTACCTCGATACTCGGTATGCCCGATCCATCCAATTCAGATATGGATCTTCCTGAGAAAATTCGAGTCAGACGTGAAGCCGCTGTCGCGTTCATAAAAACCTTCGATAGCCGAGACAAGTTTGAGGCCGCGATGAATCAGATCAATGCAGCCTGGGGAGAAGTGCGTGATCCTGCAACCATGGCCGATCAAACTACGATCGCAGCCAGGGGAGCAATTATCGAGGTTGATGATCGAGCAGGCGGCACCCGCCCCATCACTCAATCTCCGTATCGGTTTTCAGATGCAGAAAGCGGCGTACGAGGCCTTGTGGCCCATCGGGGAGAGCATAACCATGAAGTCTTGAGCGAATGGCTTGGTATCTCCCAGGCAGATACCGACAAAATGCTGGCAGCGGGCGTTATGCATTTCGATCCAGACTGGAAACATCACTGACGAGCCCTGTATCACCCGTGCTTAACGGTATGAATTACTTGTTCGGGTTGATCAGGTATTTTTCACCTGTCGCCTGAAGGCCGTAAACAGCAATAGCCTCCCTGGTGAGCGCTTCTGCCAGGGATACTTCCCTGGTGTAGCTGCTGGCAAAAGTCGTTTTTACTTCCGCCGCAACCCGCTGGCGAAGTTCCTCTGCAGCTTCAGGACCAATCTTCACCAGAAACGGCGTCAATAGCCAGCCACCTATTCCCCACGCCATACCGAAGGAACGGTTGAAGGTCGTTGGTGAGCGGTCAAGGCCACCATAGATATATAACTGCTTGTGGACAGTTGAACCATAACGTGAAAATTCCTTTGCTGTCTTGTTGGCTGCGATCTCCATTGCAGTGAGAATCTGACCACCAAGCTTTCCTCCACCCGTTGCATCAAATGCCACCGTCGCACCAGTTGCTACCAGCGCCTCGACCAGGTCTTCCATAAAGGTTGGCTCAGAAGAGTTACAGACATGCGTTGCACCAATATCTCTTAGCAAATCAACATGTTCCTTCCTGCGAACTATATTGACGAGATCGACACCATCCTTGATACAGATCTTATTCAACATCTGGCCAAGGTTGGATGCAGCGGCGGTATGAACCAGCGCCGTATACCCCTCAAGGCGCATGGTTTCCACCATGCCAAGGGCCGTTAATGGATTAACGAAACAGGATGCGCCCTCTGCAGGCGTTACCCCTTCGTGCATAAGCAGGCACTGCTTCGCCTTGATACACCTGTACTGCGCGTACATGGCTCCACCTAGAATAGCGACTGTCTTACCCATCAGCGCCTGGGCGATTTCTGAATTTCCAGCTTTAACGACTACACCCGCACCTTCATTGCCAGCCGGTAATGACTGCCCTACTCTGGCCGCCAACGCACGCATCACATTGTCAGGGATATCAGCTGTCACCACTGGTCGATCTTCGCTTCCGGACACCTTGGCTTTAGCTATATCAGCCATGCCAAACAACATACCAAGGTCAGAAGGGTTTATGGGAGACGCTTCCACTCGGACCAGGACCTCATCCTCTTTTGGTTCCGGGATGGGCACGTCCACGAGACTGATCTCAAGCGTGCCTTCCTTCTTTATCTCAGAGCGTAACTCCAAAGCTAATTCTGTCATTGTTCTCTCTCTTCCAAAATATCCAGCCGGCATACTAAGCCAAGGGCAGACGCATTGCCATAAGCAGACATCAAGTATTAGGCAAGATCTGCTGCCCGGAGTGATAGGTCAAAAGAATTTTGCAAATTGCAAAAAGCTCACCGATAATTTGTACAAACCAATCAGGAACCGACCATGGCCAAGAAAATCGACTGGTACTATTTTCGAAAGGGATGAACCAGCTGCACCAGAGCATCCAAGTTTTTGGAAGCCCGCAACATAGATATAAAGGAAACCGTACCCGCCAGCCGAAAACTGCAGGCTGAGGATTCGAAGGAACTGCTGTTGTCAGCCAGTAAACTTATTACCCTTAAGGGCAAAAAAGTCAGCTTGTTCAAGGGTGGTAAAGAGACAACAGACGACGCTGTTGCCTCGATGCTGGGTCCAACGGGTAACATGCGCGCCCCGACGATTCGAATGGGCAAGACACTAATAGTCGGATTTAACGAAGACGTGTTCGCCGAGCAGTTTGGTGCCTAACAGGTTGCTGAAAAAGTGCTTTCCTGCACTTTTTCAGAGTCGCGGGCCTTAAGCCCACTCGCGTCAAGTCAACTACTTACGTCGTTGATTTGCGGCCGATACGTCCATGTATCGATCTAGCAGTCTACTTTGCAGTCGCCTGCTAAAGCAGCTGAGTCAGATTCAGCTGTCAGTCAAACCCCCGTCACCGTATTGATCAGCAGGTCCTGGACCTTCGGGGCCGAGCCTGCCCCCATCACCGAGATGACCCCTGCCTGGCACGTGGTTAACCTCTACACGAGTGCCACCAGGATCTTCGAATAAAATGGAATAGTATCCCGGCGCAAACTCGGAACCGTCTTCCGGGCCATGAATAATTTTCGCATCGAGTTCCTTGCTGATGAATTCAAAAATCTCATCGACATCAGCCCTGAATCGAGCACGAAAACAAAAGTGATGTAGACCGGGTCGATCCTGGTCAAACGTTTCATTCGCTTTTTCTTCCGGCACACCTCTGATCAGAATGCCGGTTCGGCTGCCAATACAGTAGAGAACGGGTAATACGCCTGGAGCCCCCTCATTTTTGAGCAGAGTTTTCATATCGAGGAAATGACACAATCTTTCCCAGAACGGAAGACACTCGCCTGGGTTCCTTACGGTGAGTTGAATATGTGCAATACCGTTAACTTCAACAGTCATCTCATTACCTTTTGATAGAATTTCTAATCCGGACTTTCATAGATTACCTCTTTCCAGTTGCTCTTATCACGGTGAAATCAAGGCGGGCATAAAGGGCTTTCGGAGAATCTATCCAAACCTGAAAACCTGATGCTCTCCAGTCTCCAGGCCACACAGTTTCTTTACCCGGACCAATAGGTGAAGTATTGGAATATATTAGTATCCAATTATTCCATTATCTTCTTCTTTAAGCATTGTTAAATTTCGCACTGAACTGAAGACAAGCGTCTTCTTGATACATTGAATTTGCTAAAAGTGAGAACAAGATATGTCTGCCTACCTTAAAGAAGTCGCTAATCTAAGTAAGTTACGCGAATGCCACAAGGCCACCTGGAAAGGAATAAATGCCGAATATGCAGCCCGCATGCGATTGCAGAACAGGTTTACAACGGGCCTTGAGATAGCACAGTACACAGCAGATATCATGCGCAAGGACATGGCCGACTATGATCTTGATTCTGGCAACTACACACAATCGCTGGGTTGTTGGCACGGATTTACGGCACAACAGTTGGCAGTGTCAGTAAAGAAACATCGCGGCACCATGGACAAGAGCTACATCTACCTGAGTGGCTGGATGGTCGCTGCCCTTCGTTCACAATTTGGTCCACTGCCTGACCAGAGCATGCATGAGAAGACAGCTGTTCCAAGCCTTATCGAGGAGATTTACACCTTCCTGAAACAATCTGATGCAAGGGAACTCGCGCACGTCTTTACTGAACTGGATGAAGCAAGGGCCAATGGCGGTGATGTAGACGCCATCATAGACCGTATTGACAATTTTCAGACTCACGTCGTACCCATCATCGCTGATATTGATGCTGGTTTTGGAAACGAAGAAGCAACCTATTTGCTGGCGAAGAGAATGATCGAAGCGGGTGCCTGCGCGATCCAGGTGGAAAACCAGGTATCGGATGCCAAGCAGTGTGGGCACCAGGCTGGTAAGGTCACGGTCCCCCATGAGGATTTCCTGTCAAAGATCAATGCCATCCGCTACGCATTCCTGGAACTGGGTATTAACAATGGCATCATCGTCGCCCGAACCGACTCTTTAGGTGCAAGCCTCACACAAAAAGTCCCTGTCTCGCAAGAACCTGGCGATCTTGCCAGCCAGTACAATGACTTTCTTGAAACAGAAGAAATCCACGACCTGAATGAGCTTCGTGAGAATGACATTACAATTCACCAGGGTGGAAGGCTGGTGAAACCGGTACGTCTCGATAATGGTCTTTATTCCTTTCAGGATGGAACCGGTTTTGATCGAGTGGTTCTCGATTGTGTTACCAGCCTTAACCATGGTGCCGACCTGCTCTGGATTGAAACCGAAAAGCCAAACGTTGCTCAGATTGCCAAAATGGTAAACGCAGTACGAGTACACGTTCCCAACGCCAAGCTTGTTTACAATAACTCCCCTTCCTTCAACTGGACGCTGGCTTTTCGTGAGCAGGTCTACAACGAATGGGTTGAGGCGGGCAAGGATGTATCCAGCTACCCGGACCCGAGCAAAGAAGCAAAGGGACTCATGAGTGCAGAATTTGATGAATCAGAACTTGCTACTGAAGCAGATGCTCTGGTGCAGCGGTTCCAGCAAGATGCATCTCACGAAGCAGGCATCTTTCATCACCTGATAACCTTACCTACATATCATGATAATGCACTTAGCACTGACATTTTATCTGAGGGGTACTTTGGTGACCTTGGCATGCTGGCCTATGTACGAGATGTTCAGCGACGCGAAATACGCAGGGATATGGCGTCGGTTAAACACCAGGACATGGCGGGTTCCAGTATTGGAGATGACCACAAGGAATATTTTTCTGGTGAGAAAGCACTGCTCGCCGGAGGTAAAGACAATACGATGAACCAGTTCTAAAGGCTGGACGTGAGATAGCCTGGTAATGCTACGAAGTGTTTCCCAAAGACACTTGTTGCCAGGCTAGACCTTTCTTCTTTTCCTACTAATATGGCCTTCGCCAATATGGTAGCCTTTCACATGAATTTTCGTGGAAGAAACTACATGGTCAGAGGCCTATGTCTTATTTACTGCCTGGTGTTCATATCAATGAACACCCAGGCAGAAGTAGATCATGAACGACTCATAAACGCTGATAATGAACCTGGGAGTTGGTTAACCCACGGCCGCAACTATGCCGAGGACAGGCAAAGCCAACTCACCTCTATTAACAGGGAGAACGTCAGCAAGCTGGGTCTTGCCTGGTATTTCGATACCGGAACAACAAGAGGCCTCGAGGCTTCACCACTCATAATTGACGGCGTGATCTACAGTACCGGTTCCTGGAGCAAGGTATTCGCCAATGAT
>Ga0187827_10000427_pt1 | contig 66969 bp, 54 predicted proteins | sample ETNtaG_39_FD_167969 | JGI IMG/M metagenome (GOLD analysis project Ga0187827, IMG submission 167969) | Marine microbial and viral communities from oxygen minimum zone, Eastern Pacific Ocean - ETNP2014_SV_150_PacBio MetaG (Illumina Assembly) | ecosystem: Environmental > Aquatic > Marine > Hypoxic... | reverse complement strand
GAATTCATCACTTTCATAAAGGACCATGGGTTTGGCGGCCATCACATCCTTCGCCATTCCAAGTTGGTCCGAAGTTGCTACGACGTAGGTGAAAACACCGTCAAGTTCATCTAAGGACGCTTCCATAGCAGGCTGTAGATCAATACCCTGGTCTATTTTATCTGCCAGATAGACCGCAATCAGTTCCGAGTCACAATTGGACATAAAACGATGCCCACGGTGGTCGAGGGTACGCCTCCAATTCCAGTAATTAGTCAGTTGACCATTGTGAACAACGGCAATGTCTTTGAAGGGATACGCCCAGTAGGGATGAGCGGACCGGATATCCACATCGGATTCAGTGGCCATCCTTGTGTGACCTATGGCATGACTACCAACAAATCCTCCTAGGTCATATTGTCCCGAAACAACGTTTGCATCACCAAGATCTTTGACAAGTTCTAAAGCTGTTCCAAGAGAGAGGATCTCGGCATCTTCAATGTCTTCAATATAATCTGCTAGCCGACGTATATCTCCTGAATGATTGAGAGTGTATCTGAAAGCGTATTCAGTCACGCTCTCCTGATTCAGGATGGTTGCATCTATTTCCTTCAAACGGGAATCTACGGAAGCTTTTCGATCTTTGATTTGCTGATGTATTTCAAAACCGGAATTCAAATCTTCCTGTTCTGCTACTTTGAAACGCATCACCATTTGATTTTGAGAAGGCATTCCGTACATAGCAAAACCGGTCGAGTCTGGTCCACGGTGTTTGAGGGACTGAAGCATCGAAGTCATTTCTTCTCCAATGCCTCCAGGTTTTCCCCGATGAATGATTCCTGCTATACCGCACATTTTAACTTTATATTTAAGGTTATTCTTAAAGCCATCTATAGATGGCGCATGAATATAAAATGATCAGGGGAGGCAGTCCAGATAGGTTTCTAAATCCCAGTCCGTCACAGTGTGCATGAACCTTTCCCATTCATCATTCTTGTACCACTGGAAAACTTTGTACATTTCATCCGGCATCGAAGATTTAATCACCTCATCATTTGCCAATCGTTCAAGTGCGTCTCCGAGGGTCATCGGAAGCTTCTTGACCTGTTTCCCTTCTTCCATGGCCTGGTAGATATTTCGATTTTCAGGTTGCCCTGGATCGATATTATTGTCGATTCCGTCTTCGAAAGATTTCAGCAGAGCTCCTCCCATCAGGTAGGGATTGACCATCGAATCCACTGCACGGTATTCAAATCTTCCAGGGGCAGATATGCGAAGTCCTGTCGTTCTATTTTGGAAGCCCCAGTCCGCAAAAACAGGTGCCCAAAATCCTGTATCCCAGAGACGACGATAGGAATTCACCGTGGAACATCCAATTGCGGTCAGTGCTCCAAGATGTTTGACGATTCCACCAACGCATTGAAGTCCAATCTTTCCAGGAAGTTGAAGATCGTCCGTGTCAGGCATAAATGTGTTCTCACCCCCGGTTCGATAGGTGAAGACTCCCTCCATCCCTGGAAGAGTGTCGTTATGAAGTTTATTAATTCCTTCCTCGCCTCCCTTCCAAAGGGAGATGTTCGTATGACATCCTGATGCTGAGACCCCCATGAAGGGTTTGGTCATGAAACAGGCGATCAGGTTGTTTTCTCGAGCAACCTGAGCACAAATTTGTCTGTAGGTTGAGAGGCGGTCTGCATTTCGAACAACATCATCAAATGTCCAGTTCAACTCCAGTTGGCCTGGAGCATCTTCATGATCTCCCTGAATCATATCCAGCCCCATGGCATGGCAGTATTCGATGACCTTCATGAAAACAGGACGGAGTGATTCAAACTGATCGATGTGGTAGCAATAAGGGTTTGAGAAACCACCATCGGGCTTACCATCCTCACCACGTTTCAACCACATCATTTCTGGTTCGGTCCCCACCCTGAAATCAAGATTGTATTTGTCCTTAAATTGTTTGTGAAATCGTTTGAGATTGCCTCGACAATCAGCCGTCAAGGCGGCTCCAGGATTCACCCGTTCTTCACGGTTTCTAAAACAGACGCAGAAAACACGTGCGACTCTTTTGTCCCAAGGGAGTTGACAGAAAGTCTCAGGATCTGGAATCCCTACCAATTCCATGGCTTCAGGTCCATATCCGATATAATCACCATGACGGTCAATGAATAGGTTGGCAGTAGAACCGTATACAAGTTGGAAACCTTTCGTTGCGGTACGCTCCCAATGATCTGCTGGAATTCCTTTGCCTACGATACGTCCGGTCACGGAAATGAATTGATAGTAGATGTACGTGATGCCCAGTTCATTGATTTTCGAACGGACCTGTTTGATCAGTTCATCACGTCCTTCCTGAGTCACATATTGTTCTAAGTCTGTCATAGCATTCCTCTAATCGTTGAAACCGGCTTCAAGCAGGGTTGCCGGCAGAATCTAAGATTTGAATAAGTCCAGGACATATTCAAATCTTGTTGCCCTAATGGGTTTTGGATTATCCCTGAAATCCATGATTGTAAAATGATAAATATGCTTCACGAACGCACCCTGGTTTTTTCAGGATCATAAAATGGAAAGGGAACAACGTATGCTGGAATCCGTTTCTGGTGGCCGTCCAATTTCCCAACTTCCACCTCGGTACCGATTTCCGAATAAGCGACATCCATTCGGCAAAGCGCAATGTTTTTCCTAAGAATGGGAGAAAGTATCCCACTGGTGATGATCCCAACCTGTGCGCGTCCTGCACGGACGCAGTCGCCATGAGAACCTGGTTCATTTCCTTGTAACTCAAGGCCTACGAGTTTTCGTTGAGGATTTGTTTTTCGATTAATGAGGGTTTGTTTTGCAACAAAATCATCTTCTTTTGTTTTCAAAGGGACCGTGAAACCGATACCAGCTTCAAAGGGGTCCGTCTGATCGCAGAATTCATAGCCCGCAAATACCAGACCAGCTTCGATTCGAACCATGTCCAGGGCGTCCAATCCGAGGGGCATCAAACCATGAGGCTGACCTGCTTCCCAGATGGCATCCCACACCGATAAAGCATCCTGGGGATGACACCAAACCTCATAACCTAATTCTCCTGTGTACCCGGTTCTGGAAACCATGATCGGAATCCCATTATGATCTCCAATCCTTCCGATGGTGAAACGAAACCAGCCGACTTCTTCTAGGGAAGGTTGAGTGGGTGGAGTCCAGATAATTTCCTTAAGGATATTTCTGCATTTTGGACCTTGTACTGCAATGTTATGAAGCTGATCTGTGGAAGACTTGATCCAAACTTTGTAGCCAAGACGTTTAGCTTCTTCTCGAAGCCATATCCCCCCGTAGCCATCTCCACCTATCCAACGGAAATTATCCTTTCCCAAACGGAGTAAGGTTCCATCATCCATCATCCCTCCGTGTGGGTAGCACATGGCAGAATAGACCACCTGTCCCACAGCTAGTTTTCTGATATTCCTTGTCAGAGTCCACTGCATCAGTGCTTCTGCATCAGGTCCTAGCACTTCGAATTTCCTTAATGGGGAAAGATCAGTTACAATCGCTTTTTCTCGACAAGCGTAGTATTCCTCAATCGCTCCATTATTGCGGTAACAGGTTGGCAACCAATATCCCCGATATTCCGTGAAGTTGCGCGTCAGGGCTTCCGTGCGGGGATGAAAAGCAGTTCCCTGAGTCATTTTCGCGTCTGCGTCCGGAGTCATTCTGGTGGCAATGGCTTTGGAGAAAGAGTTTTTTCCTGGATAAACCCGTACATGAATATCTGTCGGGTTCCATGCATTGGCTGGACTGGTGTCGTCTGGACAGGCTGAAGAGACACATACCAGATCGGTTAAAGCTTTCATCAGGACGTAGTCGCCAGGGCGAGACCATGGTTCATCACTGATGAGCATGTTATGTTCGTCGATTCCTGTATTGAAGAAGAAATTTGCAGCTTCCCAACCTCTTCTTGGTTGAATTCCATAAGGAGTGAGGGCTTTGTTGAAATTATCAGAACAGTTGGGATGCCCGAAATATCCCATGTCTTCATAATATTTTGCGGCACAAGCAAGACCAAAGGTATCATGACGTCCTACGGTATCCTGAACAACCTCAACCAGGGGTTGCATATCGACATCATAGTATTTTGAAAAAAGTCCAGGTCCAGGATATCCAAGTCCCATCAGTGTTCGTGTGGTGGTGACATCAATACCCTTTTCTAAACCCTGGTCCAATTGCCTTTTGTCAAAAGCCTGAAAATCTGAACATTCCCTACCCATCACATCAATCACTTGAATGTATTCCCCTGCTTTCACTGAAAATGCTTCAGCAGTACAACGATTGACTCTTAAATCTACCCTAGGATCTGCTAGAGGATCAGGAAGCCTTTCTTCTCTTTCTTTATAAGGAGTCGATCGTTCAACAAAAACCCTGAGATCTGTTGGTGGAAAACTATTTCCCTCAACTGTCATTGTTTTTCCATATGCAACAATGACACACGATGTTTTTTGTGTGATTTCAAATGTTTCTTCTTCACCGGGTCCACTTTCAGTGGAAAATAAATGAACTGACTTTGCGTCTGTCCAATCAAGGACTCTCCGTTCCAGACCTACTTTGAGCTTTTCTGATCCATTTCCTCTGGAAGAAATGATTTCCTGAAGATGGATGGCTGAACTTCCATGGCTGATCCCCAATAAACCTGGATCCCCTTTTCCCTTTTCATTAAAAGGTGTGACTTCAGCACATTGACCGCCTTCAGGATCCTGAATAATCAAAACATCTCCAGGCTCAAGGTCAATCAAAATAGAACCGCAGGCCGAAACTCGATAACGTTCGTTTTGGGAAGTCAATTGCCAAAGGCCGGGCTCAAGCGGATGCGTCCCTATGATTTTGTCAATCAAAACAACTCCCTTTTTTATATGGAAAAACTAAAAAACACTTTTTCCTTCATCTGTTAGAACAAAATCAAGATATTTTAAATTCATAATATTCTTGACATGTATTTGGAATTATGTTTTTTTGCATAAACTTTTCTGAAATTCATCAGATTTGTGTGAAGTGAAGTGCCTAATATAGTTTTTTTTCAATCAAATCCTTCTACAAACAGAGGTGACGTATGATATATAAAAAAAGTAAACTTGCTGTAATTGCGATTGCAGTAGGAATGGTTTTGTTAGGTTTTAATGCCAGTGCTGCTGATAGTAAAAAACCGATCGTAATACCAACGCACAACTGGTCAAGCCAGGTTGTGATGGCTTACGTGATTGGAGGTATTTTTGAAAGTATGGGGAACAACGTTGAATATGTTCCAGCAGACACCCAAGCAGTGTATGAGTCGATACGAAATGGTGATGTAACAATTTCCCATGAAGTTTGGCAGTCTACTTTTGGCAAGTCTTTTTATACAGCAATGGCAAAAGGCGGCATTATTGATGCCGGAACTCATACCGCTCTGACTCTGGAAGAAGTAGGTGTTCCTCAATGGGTAATTGATAAAAACATGTGCCCTGGTCTTCCAGATTATAAAGCATTGCTAAAATGTGCAGACGTATTTGCAACTCCTGACTCTGGAGGAAAGGGGCGTATTTTAGAAGGACCCCAGAGTTGGCATGGCGTTGAATATGTAGATCGGGTTGAAGCTTTGTTAGGTGATACTTGGGTTGTTAAATTTGCAGGAAGCGCTGATGCTATATGGGCTGACCATGCATCAGCAAAGAAAGAAGGTCGAGCAACTCTTACATTTAATTGGACTCCTAACTTTACGGATGCTGACGGATTTGTTTTCATTGAATGGCCGCCTTTCTATCCTGGTTGCAGGAAACAAGATGGAGGTGACAGTAAATGTGGTTCACCCAAAGGTTGGTTGAAGAAAGCTGCTCATTATAAGTTCCCGAAAACACATCCAAGTGCTTATATGGCATTTTCACAAATGTCTTTTAATGCTGGTCAAATTGGTTCGATGGCAGCATTGGTCGATATAGATAAAATGGACCATAAAGATGCAGCCAAGAAATGGTTGGCTGATAATGAGGATGTTTGGAAACCATTCACTAAAGCAGGAATGTAAAAACCTTTTTAAAAAATCTCCCCCCATAACGCTTTTTCAATGGGGGATTACAAACCGATAACCCTCCTCAGGTTTAACCTGGGGGGGGTTTTTTTTATTTTGTGCTTTGATCGTCAAAAAATCTGCTATCGTTATGGGCAAAATTTGAATTAATCAATTAATCATGCCTACTCAAGTAGAAGACATTCTTCTCAAACAACCCGTTATTCAATGTATTTCGGTTTATAAGATTTTTGGCTTGAACGCCAAAAGAATCCTTCAGGATTCAAAGGGAAATGTTGATTCCAAAAGCTTCTACGATGCAGGATGCATTGTGGGAGTCAACAATGCATCTTTCGAAGTGCACCAGGGAGACCTCCTGGTTGTAATGGGTTTATCTGGTTCGGGTAAATCAACACTACTTCGCTGTATCTCCAGACTAACAGATGCAACGGCTGGTAAGATCCTGATTGAAGGTCAAGATTTGTTGGCTATGACCAACAAACAATTGATTGAATTGAGGCGGAATAAGATGGGCATGGTATTTCAAAGTTTTGCCCTTTTACCGCATAAAACAGTCCTTGAAAACATTGCTTTCCCGTTGCAGATCAAAGGCAACACCACCTCTGAAAGTATCAAAAGGGCGAAAGATATGGTGGATCTGGTAGGACTCAGTGGAAGAGAAAATTATTTCCCAAGAGAACTTTCAGGAGGACAGCAACAACGAGTAGGAATTGCACGTTCGCTTGCAGTGGAACCAGACATTTGGTTTCTTGACGAGCCTTTTTCTGCACTGGATCCTTTGATTCGAAAGGAGATGCAGGATGAATTCTTAAGATTACAAAGTGTTTTAAGTAAAACGATTTTATTTGTCACGCATGATTTTGATGAGGCACTTCGCTTAGCAGACCGTATTGCCATCATGAAAGACGGAATTATTGAACAATTAGATACTCCAGCCAACATTGTTCTTAACCCAGCTACTGAATATGTCAGGAAATTTACAGAAGAAGTTCCAAGAGAGAAGGTACTTAAGATTGAGTCAGTAATGGATCCTTTCGATTCCTCAGAAGAACTAAGTGAATTGAAGGTGTCGAAGGATGTTATTATTGAAACAGTGGCCGAAGCCGTACTAATGGAACAAAAGCCTGTCACAGTTGTGGATGAAAATAATAATATTATTGGTGTAGTACACCCATCAAAAGTGATTAATGTGTTGTTTGGAGGTCACTCAAAAAAATAATTTATTAGAAGATGAGTATGAATTTTACTACCAAACATTCTAAATTATTAGAATTTGTTTTTTTACTTATCTTATTTTGTTTGCTTTGTTTCTTTATAACTCCATCCGAATCCAACCTCCTTTGGAGGCTGCCTCCACTGATAAAAGATTTGCCTTTGTTGATCAACGAATCTGTTGATTACATGATGTATGAATGGTTCCCCATTCAAATTTATGACCCAGAAATAGAGGAATATGAAGAAAAACCATTATTTAAGGAAATAACTAGAAGTATATCAGGAGGGTTACTTTTTTTAATCCAGTTTATTCGTGAAATTCTTCTTGGCGGGGTTAAAACTATCGTCACATTTACCGGATGGGACTGGGTAAGTGAAAACAAGTGGGCACAATGGCCTGCTCTTCCCTGGACCGTTGTTGCATCGGGAGGAATTATTTTAGGCTATGCACTTAAAGGCAGAAACCTTGCGATATTGACAGGTTATTCATGCATTTACATTGCTATATTTGGTCAATGGGAACCTTCCATGCAAACACTCTCATTTGTACTTATTGCAGCACCGATCTCAGTGATTATGGGTTTATTATTTGGTGTTTGGGCTTATAAAAGTAAAGTGGTTGAAAATCTGCTAAACCCTTTGCTCAACGTTGCTCAGACGGTACCACACTTTTCCTATTTGGTGCCGGTAATGGTTTTTTTTGGGATTGGTGATCATGCTGGTGCAATTGCAACCATTATTTTTGCTACACCACCAATGGTACGTCTGACAGTGCTCGGACTCCAGCAGGTGTCCCTTGAAGTTGCAGAAGCTGGAATGATGAGTGGTTGCAATAATTATCAACTCCTTTTCAAAGTACTAATCCCAACGGCAAGGAGGGATATATTGATAGGTGTAAATCAAGTCATCATGCAGTGTTTGGCTATGGCAGTAATTGCTTCGTTTATAGGTGCAAAGGGACTAGGGCATAATTTATTGCTTGCACTTAATGGTCTCAGGATAGGTCAAGCATTAGAACAGGGTATATGTATTGTTCTAATCGCAGTTGTATTAGATAGGCTTTCCCTGGCTTGGGCTAATAAACAAACTGATTATTTTGCAGATCTATCTATTATGAATCGGCATAAATTTTTGTTAATGTTCCTAGGTTTATTTTTTATAGGTATTGTTTTAGCCTATTTCGGCTCATTATTTTTTAAAGAAGGCTTTAACTATCTTTATATCATACCTCATAATAAAGGCTTCACGACTGAAAATTTTTGGCAGGCAGGAGTAGACTGGATTTGGGATACTTTTTTTTACACCCTAAAGGGTTTCAATGAATGGCTCATTGTTGAAGTGCTGATGCCAATGAAAACAGCATACCTGAGTATGCCTGTTGCAGCGACTTTGGTTTTGACTACGGGCATTGGATTTATCATTGGAGGGGCTAGATCTGCCATTATTGTCGGAGGATTTTTAGTGTTTATAGCTTTAACAGAATGGTGGGACAGGGCACTGATTACAGCTTATTTAATGAGCTTTGGAGTCATAGTATCATCCATTATTGGTATAATCTTGGGTACCTTGTGTGCCCAAAAAAATTATACAACAAAATTTATTTTGTTGATGTGTGATACCTTCCAAACTTTTCCATCTTTTATCTATCTTATACCAGTAATTATGCTTTTTGGAGTGACTGATACTTCAGTTCTCATAGCTGTGATAGTTTATGCTACGATCCCAGCAACACGTTACACGGTGGAGGGACTTCGAAGTGTACCGGATTCTTTGCATGATGCCGGTTCAATGTCAGGAGTAAACCGATTTCAAAGGTTGATAAAGATTGAACTTCCAATGTCGTTTCCTCACATAATGCTAGGAGTCAATCAAACGGTCGTTTTTGCTCTGTTTATGGTCATTATAGGTGCGATGATAGGTACAGATGATTTAGGGCAATATATTTTAAAATCCTTATCAGATAAAAACGGAATTGGTAACGGATTGACTCTAGGTCTATGTGTGGCGTTCATTGGACTCGCAGTGGATCAAATCCTTAGAACCTGGGCCAACCAAAAAAAGGTCCTTTTGGGCATCAGTTAATGCTTCCCTTGAGATTTGGAAGGAAATTGGTGTAAGTATCAAGAGTTGAGATTTTGGCAAAAAAGCATCATCTGAAAAATTGATATTTTCAGATTCATTTTATTCTCAAGTGCCCCATCGGGATAAAGTAACCACATATCCTGTTTTTCCTTCTGCTCATCGATACTTCTATCAGATGGTTTCATATCAATTTCATCTGCATTCTCCTTGTTTTCGTGTTACTTGAAGCATTGCGACCCACGTGTACCCCACAAACATATGTAAAAAGGATAGAACTTTGCTGGAGCATGGACCAATTAAACAACGGGTCCTTTAGGAGGAAGAACTGGTGGGAAAAATAAAAAGCGAATCCGTCGGAAGAAGGGATATGGAGGAAACATTTAAGCCGCCTAGAAGATGAACGGGAGACACTCAGGAAGCAGGCAGAATGGCTTCCGACCTCCTCGTCGGATCTCAATCGACTGGAGGCTGAACATTGCCCATGAATAGCCCCCAGATGATTAGAGGAGAAGCACGAAGATTTTGAAATGATTCCCTATGCCAAAAACTTCATAATTCGGCGGATGTTTCAAAGCCACCGTCCGCTGGGCTTACAGAAAAACATATGGATAGTGGCAAATACTAAATAAGTGGATAGAGATAGCTATTAGTAAATCTACGAATTGACACCAGAAAATGATCTAGCCTTTGTAAGAAACGAAAAGAAGAACAGCGCACAGTGAATCCCGTGGTTTACAAGTGTAGTTATGCCGGAGCGGATTCTAGTCACCTCTATAATTGACAAGCATCCTCAGAGGGTGAGATCAAGAGTGCCCTTCCTTTGCTCTGGAGTCCCATGTAAATAGGGATACACCTTCTGGTTCCCCGGGAGAAGTTAGATTAATGTTTCAGATAAATTAAAATTGTTGCTAGTCAAGTGATGATGTTTCTACTTAAGCGGTTCTGAGTAGAACCGGGAAAAATCGATTGTATGGATTCCGAATAACGGTTTCATAATGAAAAAAGTAAATATTTATACCTGAGGTTGAACACTAAGATTAGAATTACCTATTCACCCTAATCCACAATATGAGAGGCATCAATGCCTTTTGACATTCCTTCACCACCACCCGGAGACCCAAGCTGGCCTTATGAGATGTACAAGCTGCTGAAGGAAGAAGGGGTTACGCAATTCTCTTATGTGCCTGATGCAGGTCTTAAGGTTATGATTAATTTATCTCTTGATGATCCGGATGTTCACTCAATCCCTCTGACCACTGAGGAAGAGGGCGTTGCTATGGCGGCGGGTGCTCACTTGGGTGGGCAAAAGCATGTTCTGCTAATGCAGTCATCCGGTGCTGGGAATTGCATCAATATGTTAAGCTTACCACGCATCGGTAAATTCCCGTTCTTGTCGATCGTTTCGATGAGGGGTGATTTTGGCGAAGGCAACCCTTGGCAAATGCCAATGGGTAAGTCGATTCAACCGGTCTTGGAGGCCTGCGAAGTGGTTTGCCTTAAGATTGAAGATTCATCTGAGGTGATATCAACCGTTTCTGCCGCTATGACCATGGCTTTTCAAAGTCAAGAATCTGTTTGTGTGCTGCTGAGCCAGAAAATGCTTGGCATAAAGAAATTTTAGGGAAGGGTCGAGATATGTCTGACTTTACACTCGACCGGAATGTTGTTCTTCCGCTGCTCATTCCGAACCCGCATGATTTCCTGATCGTGACAGGTTTAGCGGGGCCAGCGCGGGATATTGTCCATCTCTGTGGCCCCAATAGCTGTAATTTCTACACTATGGCAGGTGCCATGGGTGGCGCTGTTCCCATGGGACTTGGCCTGGCCTTAGCACAGCCAGACAAGAGGGTGCTGGTTTGCACCGGTGATGGGGAGTTGATGATGAATGTTGGCTCACTGGCTGTGGTCGCAGCAATGAACCCTATGAACTTTGGCATTATATGCGTTGATAATGGCCATTATGGAGAGACGGGCAATCAAATATCTCATACAGGGCTCGGCACCGATTTGGCTGTCATGGCTGCAGGCGCAGGCATTAAGCAAATTTGCACTGTTTTTGACGAAAGCGACATCGGTGATGCAGCGGACATGATAAAGGTCGGCAACGCTGCTTTCTTTGCCCACCTAAAGGTGCATGATGGACCACCAGCCAACGTCAAACGTTCTCTTGACGCGAACTACACCAAAACAGCCTTCCGCAAGGCATTATTAGGCATCCCTTGACGGTTAATAAAGTTTTGCAACCAAATCACAATTAGTCATCCCGTCAGAACCTTTAAACTGGTCGAACGATCCAATGAAGCAATGAAAAAACCTTCCACAGCGGTCGCAATGAACCTAAAAGTTGTGATAGAAAAGGGAACCTTCTGAGAGCAAACGTACAAACGATGATCATCACAAGGAAGGGGTACGGAACATCACCACCCCTTCCCTGAATAAGATACCTAAGATAAGATGAAGGTGGAGTACCTTTCCACCCCAGGGTCACGATTCACTATCGTCCTGAGCAAATAGGGCGGTGAGCGTCTGCCCTTAAACAAGTATATATTCTAATCATTTGTGCTATGTCAAGTTTATGAACATTCCATTACTTGCCGCATGTGAAAAGACTATGGTCTTGCCGATAGTGCCCAAGTGGATGCGATTGCTGCATTTTGTGTACAAGGGGGTGAGGACTAGTGCGCCCCAAGTGGTACTAACCTAGGGCACCCAGCCCTGCAACTCAAATACCCCGGTGTAGAGTACTTTATCTTCTTTTCCTTTGTAAAAAAGACTTGACAAAAGTCGCTATCTATGATTTGTTCGGTGATATCAAAATTTCATGAAATCTTGATGTATAAATATGGAGGAGTATGAAAAAAACATTTCTTTAGCTTTCTGCTAGGGAAAATATACCCAAAGAGTCCTTTCCCTGGGGTTTGAAAAATCTTAAAAACCGGTACATTCAACAAGTATTCATCGCCCAGGGGATGGATGAACAACTAATTCATCAAAAACCTTTCCAAGGAGACAAAATGGGGAACAATCTGGATGCATTGACAACAATTTTCACAGAATTTTATTACTGGATTACAGTACCATTGATGTTTTTGATTCATGTTGGTTTCTGCATGTATGAGGTGAGTGTATCCCGTGCAAAAAACAAAATGCACACCTTAATGAAGAACGCCATGCTGATACCAGTCGTGACGGTTACGATGTTCTTTTTTGGATTCTGGATATATTTTGCATTACCTGCATGGCCGGTAGGAGATATGGCAACAGGAACTGGAGCATTGCCATGGGATGTAACAATGGGTTCTAACTTCCAAGATCATATTATGGGGGTGTTCTGGGCGGCCTTTCTGCTCTTCTCATGGACTGCGGCTTCAATTGTATCAGGGGCTGTCATTGAGAGAATTCGTACGGGTGCTTTCTTGATTTTTGCAGTATTGGTTGGTTCCATTACCTGGATGATTGATGCCGCATGGGGATGGAGCCCTTCTGGATGGCTTGTTACTGAGTGGGGCTATCACGATGCCTATGCCTCAGGAGTGATTCATGGAATCTGTGGAGGAGCAGCTCTTGGTATCCTTGCTGTGTTGGGGCCACGTATAGGAAAATTTGCTCCTGATGGAACACCTCGTGACATTCCACCCCATAATCCATGGTTTGCTGTAATTGGGTTGTTTGTTATTTATACTGGTTTCTGGGGTTTTTATGCTGCATGTAACGCTCCTATTGTTGACTTAAGCGGGGATGGGACTCTGTTTAGTGCAACCAGCATTTATTTAACTCCCACAACCCTAAGTACCATAACTTTTAATTTTCTGATGTCCCTTGCAGGGGGGCTCATGGCTGGATATATGCTCTCCAAGGGAGATGCCTACTGGACCTTCTCAGGAGGGCTTGCTGGTATCATCGCTGCTTCAGCAGGTAATGACCTTTATCATCCTTTGCAAGCATTCTTTATTGGAATTGTCGGGGTATGGGTTGCGTATCGATTACACTATTGGGTCGAGCGTAAATTTAAGATCGACGATGCTGTTGGTGCTGTTGCAGTTCACGGATATGCAGGTTCTTTTGGTGTGATTGCCGCAGGTTTCATGCTTTGGGGGTATCCCGCAGTGGCAGATGGTTCAGTATCGATTACACCTTGGGGGCAAATTGGAGGTGCTATCATGATGTTCCTAGTTTTAGGATTCATCCCTACCTATATCGTTGCCCTAATTTTAAAGGGTATGGGTATTCTCCGTATACCCAGAGAGGTAGAATTGGCTGGTTTGGACTATTTTGATGAGCAGACCAGGAAATCAGACAATCAAGATATAGTCAATGCCGAGTTGGCAAATGCAAACAACTAATTTCTCATAATATTTAATTCGGAGTAGAAAATGAGTACTGGAATTGAAAGTTGGGGGGCTGAAAATCTATCTAAAATTGATGCTTTATATCCTTTTGTTGGCTCAGAGAAAATCATGACAATCATTGGTGTTGTTATATGGATCGGTTGGCAGATTTGGCAGGTGAAATTTGAGAACAACTCCTATGAAGATCAAACTAGTCAGCTAAGTGGAGAGACACTAACTAAAGTGATTTCTGAAGATGATTGAATCTAAAACATTCAAAATTTAGATTCAGGTTATATTTTTTGCCTTGGTTTTAAATTCGCCCATTCAAACAGGTGCACGCATATTCTAAGTGCTGGCGCCTGTTTGTGCCTCATGGTTTCGAAAATCTTTCCTAGTATTGTTTCCCCCTCTTTAAATTAATCAGGTACCTCGGATTTAATTTATCTTAAGCTGGTTTAATGAGTATTCTTGAATGTTTCAAACTAGAAAATACCGTGCTTTATGGAAGATCCCAGCCCTAGAAGAAAACTAGCAGTAATCCTTGTTACAGATGTTGTGGGTTTTAGTTCCATGATGGAAGAAAATGAGGATCAGACTCTCAAGAATCTCAAAGCATGCCGAAAGATTATTGATGGATTGGTTGATGAACATCATGGGAGTATCTTCAACACTGCTGGAGACTCAGTCCTTGCGGAGTTTCAAAGTGCGGTCGAAGCAGTGATATGTGGATCAGAGTTTCAAAACACAATAAAAGAGAGAAACAATTCCATCCCAGAAGAAGAACAGATGGAGTTCCGCATAGGTATCAACATGGGGGATGTAGTCATAGAGGGAGATAACCTATATGGAGAGGGGGTTAATGTCGCTGCACGCCTGGAGGCACTTGCACAGCCAGGAGGGGTCTGTCTGTCAAAAAATGTTTACGATATGATTCATAAGAAGACCAACTTTTTATTTCATGATCTTGGGGAGCAAACAGTTAAAAACACAATTCTGCATGCAGTTGATGTTACACTTGATGGTACCTCTCAAAGAAAACTCCCAGAATCCACACCTAAAAAAAAGTCTTCAACTGAGAAACCTCCTGCGATTGCTATTCTTCCGTTTGCAAACATGAGTGGAGATTCAGAGCAAGAATATTTTGCTGATGGTATTACAGAGGATATTATTACCAACCTTTCTCTCTGGAAGACTTTTCCTGTCATTTCAAGGAACTCAAGTTTTACCTTTAAGGGGAAGTCTGCAAATCTCAAAGAAGTCTCCTCAGAATTGGGAGTCCGTTATGTCGTTGAGGGAAGTGTCAGAAAAGGTGGGAACAAAGTCAGAATCACAGCACAGCTTATAGATGCTGAAACAGATCATCATCTATGGTCTGAAAAATGGGACCGAAGTCTCGATGATATTTTTGAGGTACAGGATGAAGTATCTGCATCAATTGCTGCTAAAGTAGCCCCCTCTCTTTCAGGTTATGAGCAGAATAGGTTAGAAAGAAATAGACCAAGTAACCTTAGTGCATGGGAAGAATATTTAAAGGGATTACGTTATTTGAATGACAGAGGAAGAACGGATAAAAATGATCCAAATTTGACCAAAGCAAAACAACAGTTTAGTAAAGCTAACGAAATGGATCCATTGTTTTCTGAGACTTACGCTTTATTAGCTTTATGTGAATTGCTTGAATTAGCTCAGTTCATTTCAAAAGATCGTGAAAAAACAATTAATTCAATTTATACCTATTCTCAAAAGGCTCTTTCATTAGATTCAGAAAATTCATTAGCGTTAAATATGCTTTCTGCATTCTACTCGTTCAAAGAAAAATACGATATGGGGATGGATTATGCTGAACAATGCGTAAGGTGTAATCCAAGCTATCCTTTAAACCATTTACGTCTTGGGCTTACTCAAAATATGTTAGGTGTTTTTGAAAAATCTGACGAATCATTCCTTACAGCTATTAAACTCAGTCCATTAGACCCTGAATTACACCTTTTTTATACAGGATTATGTTTCTCCTACATAGGACAAAAAAAATTCGATAAAGCTTTGGAGGCATGTGATAAAGCAATGAATTTAGTAAGTAATATGGGTCGGCTTTATGGTTTTAAAGCAGCAATTCTTGGATTTTCAGGTAGATTGGATGAAGCTAAAATTGAGCTCAATAAATACCTTGAAGCACGTCCTAATTTAAAAACGAAAGACGATTTCAGGAAACTTTTTTTCCGAAGTTCTCCTCTTACAGATATTGTTATTGAAGGACTATGTATGGCTGGCTGGGAACCTGAGGAATCATAAATCATACCTGAAATTTAGTTTCAAGTTCTGGAATCGTAGACAAAAAAAGATAAAATCCCGGCATCAAGGAACTGGATCTATGGGAAGAAGATCCCGCATTCCAAAAAGGTTTTCCATCCGCAATGTATCCCGGATAAGTTCCCTTTCTAAACGAGGACGACCTATAATCTGGATACCTACCGGTAAACGTTCTTCTGTAAGTCCGCATGGAAGACTTATGACAGGACAGGAAGTCATGGTCACCGCAAAGGTGATAGCAAACCAGTCAATATAAGTTTTACAAGGAAACCCATCGATTTCTTCAACATATCTCTGTTCCACAGGAAAGGGTGGAATAGATGCAGCAGGGCAAATCAGGTAATCGTGGGTTTCAAAGAATCTCATCATTTCATGATAGAGTTTCCAACGAGTTCTCTCTGCCTCGAAAAGAGCTTTGGGTGTTATGGCAAACCCTTTTTCAATGTTTCCTACAATTTCAGGAGAGATACGATCCCGATGTTCCTCTAGAAGAGGGCCCATCATAGTACCAAGTAAAACGGCACGTAAAGTCTGAAAAGCCTCAAGAACATTGCTGAAATCAGGAACTTCATCAGTTACTTCAATCCTAATATCCTTAAGCTTCAGTACTGATTTTTCGGTAATTTCTGCAATTTGGTTTGAAACCCTCACGACTCCAAGGTCTCGGCTAAAGGCTACTTTCTTGGCCTTGCCAGGATCTTTGGTGGCTTCTGAATAGGTCTTTACGGAACCTGAGAAGGAAAAAGGATCTTCTTTGTTGTATCCGGACTGGGCGTCAAGCATGAGTGCCACATCTTCAACACAACGCCCCATTGGACCTTCAACCCAAAGACTATCAAAGGCCTGCAGCCTTTTTCCCCGTGCAACAACCCCGGGTCCTGGACGCATGCCTACCACACCATTGAAAGCTGCTGGAGTTCTCAGACTTCCACCCAGGTCATTGCCGGTAGCAAGCCAAACCATTCCCGATGCTAGGGCAGCAGCGGAACCTCCTGATGAACCTCCTGCACTCAACTTGAGATTCCAGGGGTTTCGAGTTATGCCAAATAATGGATTGAAAGTATGTCCGCCTGCCCATTCCGGGACATTTGATTTAGCGATTGGGATAGCTCCATTATTTTCAAGATGACAAACTGTGGCATCGGATTTTTCAGGTACATTGTCAGCATAGATAGGTGAGCCATAGGTTGTCCGAACACCTCCAACATCATTGTAGTCTTTCACAGCAATAGGAAGACCATAGAGATAGTTTTGTTGACTGCTAAAACTTAATTTAGTCTTTTTTGCTTGGTGTCGTGCTCGTTCAAAACATCGTATTGGTAGGGCATTGATTCTCTCATCCACTTTTTCTATTCGGGCAATTGCTTCTTCAATCAGATCTAGAGGACTGATTTCACCTGATTTGAGCAAATTTACTGCCTGAACAGCAGAAATTTTGAATAATTCATTCATAATATCCGAACTAAATGCTTACTCTTCAATATTGTTCTTTTCTAGTTCTACAGAAGTAATACGCATGACCTAACCTCTATCATTATAAAAATTTACAATTTCCTTAAAATTGGTACAAATAGAAAAACAATAATCACTAAAGTAACCAACAACTCTGCTCGATCCTGTCCCTAGGTACTTAAGGGAAAGGCTTCATCATCCAAATTGGAATTATTTCAGCTCGCAGTGGGCCAAATTCCTAGAACCTGGGTCAACCCCAAAAAGATCCTTTTGGCTATCAGTTATAGCTTCACTTGAGATTTGGATGGAAATTCGTATAAAAATCGGAAGTAGAGAATTTGGCAAAAAAATGATTTTTTTCGATACGGTCTTGCTCTGCACCCTGAGTCTTGATAAATAATGAACATCTTAATTGACCAACCCCAATGGCAGGAAGCCCATGGCAAAGATATGCATAGTTGAAAAGAAACAGGTAGTGGTGCTCAAGAAGGAAATTTATGTGGAAGGCACCAAAGAAGAAATAGAGGAATGGCTGAAGGAGAATCGGTTCAACGATGCAAACTATAAATGGAGAGAAAGCGTTGAATACGTTCAATCCGACTCAGAATCTAGGGCAGTGATGGAAGTTCCTGAACAGGATGAATTCAATTTTCTACGCTTCATTCATAAACCGGAAATATATAACCTGGAGAAGGATAACAACCGTTCCGTCTCGAGCAAACATCGATCGGTCTAATCATTTTGTTGTTTCATCAGTATGGCAACCAGTTCCTGTGCTTTAAGTTTGACATGATGCTGATTCATCAAACCTCCCAAGGAAATCAGTACACGGGCCATCAGGACAAACGAATCAGGTAATTCCACTCCACCTTCACGCATGATGCGTAAACGGTGTTCCAGGCTGTTCAAAGGGCCCTTATCTTTTTTAGTAACTCTCTCCTGATCTTGACCTTTACTGCTTTTGGGAAAAAGCAGTTCGAGCAGAAGTTCCGGTTTTTTGACAACAAAACCAGCACGAGTCATTTTGTTGATCAAACCCTCCTGCTGCCGCATGAGCAATGCTGTCAGCACATCCTGGTAAGCGAGAGTCAAAGCAGGTGAAAGTTCACCCATTGCTCCAAAATCAAGCAAGGCGATCTGCCCTCGGGGTGTGATAAAAAAGTTGCCAGGATGAGGATCCGCATGAAACAAACCGCTGATGAATATTTGCCGCATGAAACTGGAGACGAGGGTTTTCAGTACTGAATCTGCAGCTGATGGTACATCTTTAAGAAAATGTCTGATGGGAGTTCCCTCGACATAACTCATAGCAAGTGTTTTAGGTCGCAGAAGTTCAGGAATCAGGTGAGGTACGGTCCATTCTGAACTTTCATAACGTTTGCTGAAACGGATCAGATTTTCTGCTTCCTGGGCATAATCCAATTCCAAAAGAATACTGCGTGATAGTTCACGGACCACTTGCTCCGGATCGAGACCTGGTAACTGATCTTTGAAGAGCTTTGCTGCCAGAGCAAAGAATTTGAGGTCAGCTTCAATCCTTTGTGGGGCATCAGGAATTTGGATCTTGAGAGCGCATGGACTACCGTCCGGAAGAATCGCACGATGAACCTGAGCCAAGGAGGCGGTGGCTACGGGTTCAGGATCTATCATGCGAAAACGACTAGCCCAGTCTGAGCCATAGGATTCCTGCAGGACAAGCACTATATTTTCCCAAGAAACCGAAGGGGCCTGGTCCTGGAGTTCTGCCAGTTCATTTCGGTACTCCCGGGGAAGCCAATCTCCCTGGGTACTTAGAAATTGTGCGGCTTTAATCCATGCGCCTCCCTGACGTCTGCACAGTTCGGCCAATTCCTTTGCATTACGAAGATGTCTTTCAGATTCTGTGGAAACAGGATCCTTTTCCGGGTTTTTGGATTCATTCAATTGATCAAAGCGGTATTGCAGATAAAGCTGGATCAGAGTTTGGATCGCGTCACGGTAGCGGTCACCAAGCTTGAACCAGTCAGCCATCCGGAACCATTCGTTTTGGAGTTTCTCCTGGATTGTATCAAAATCCTGAAGGTTCCTAAGCGATTCGGGAACATTGGTTTCCAGATTCAAGTTTTTGAAACGTTCAGTCAGTTCCTGACCCCATTCAGAAATCTGCTGTTGCCACTGTGGGGAACTTTGATCTTTGGTTGTCTTTTTGGGATCCGGGTCAAACTGGCGTCGAGCGTCATCGACCCAGCGACCCAATGGGGAACTGTTTTCGTCTATCCAGCGTTTGGAGTCACGAAGCCAATCTTCAAGGTTCATGATCTTGGAGGAGTCAGTCTCCAGGGAAAATGATTTCTTTCAGGTCCAATCGTTCCGACGACCATTGGGCAAGAAGGTTACAGATTGCAAGACGGTTACTGCGCATAACCGGATCTGGATCCATGACCATCACTCCATCAAAAAAAGCGGTGATGGTGGATTCCAGACGATAGAGTTTGCTGAGGAATTGACGAGGAGATTCGCTTTCAAAGGATTCTGAATTCAATTCAAGTTCTTTAATGGTCTGATGCAATAGTATTTCTTCATCATTGGCCAGAGATGATTCGTCCATTTTTGCCGCTTGAGACTGATTGGAGTACTTGTTCGTAATGTTGATAGCACGCACCACGGCTTCTACTGCTTTTTTGAACTCAGGCAGGTTCATGTCCTTTGAAAGTGTTTCTGCTAGATTCATGCGGCTGAGTGGTGTTCCTGACGGGTTTTTCAGCAGTGCCTCGATCATGTCATGCCGGAGCCCCTTTTCCTGAAGATACCATCGCTCACGTTGCTGCAGAAAATCAACCAATTGCTGTTCCAGTAATTCGGGTTCATTGATGAATTCCTGCTGGTCTTTGAGTATTTCAACTACCATGGAGGCGAGTTCATTCCAACTGAAAGGAAGTTCTTTCCCAAGAACAATCTGAATGACACCTTGGGCCATTCTTCTTAAAGCATAGGGGTCCGCCGAACCACTTGGAATCATCTTGAGGGAAAAAGCCACAGCAAGCATGTCCAACCGATCTGCCAGAGCCACGGGTAATGTGACCCGATCACTTGGCAGTTCGTCATTCGCCGTACGAGGGCAGTAGTGCTCTCTGATGCCTTGACAAACTACAGGTTCTTCTCCCTTGTGAGCAGAGTATACTTCTCCCATCAATCCCTGAAGTTCAGGAAATTCGTAAACCATCTGGGTCTGTAGATCGAATTTGCAGAGTTCTGCGATCCTTTGAACCTGAATCAGTTCTGTTTCACTGAGTTGGAGAAATCTTGCCAGTTTGAGACTGAGTTTCTGAATGCGTTGAACCCGTTCAAGTTGACTGCCTCTTTTTTGGAAAAAAACAACACGTTCCAGCAAATCCTGAAAATACTGCAATGGACGTTTCCGGTCTTCGTCATAAAAAAAACGAGCATCACTGAGTCTGGCTCTCAAGACCCTTTCGTTACCTTGACAAACTGTTTCTAGCTGATGTTCATTGCCATTTCGAACTGCGATAAAATGTGGAAGGAGTTGTCGATTTCCTTCGACGTGACTTGAATAAGCAGGAAAATAACGCTGATGAACAGCCATGCTGGTAACCAGAACGGATTCCGGCAATCCTAAAAAACCTTCTTCAAACTGTCCCAGCATAGCTTGTGGCCATTCAACCAGGTTGGTCACCTCTTCGAGGAGATCTTCCTCTATTTTGATCTTACAGTTGTGCTGTTCTTCGAGTTTTCTAATCTGTGAAATGATTTCGTTTCTTCGGTTGTTGAAGTCAGCCTGTACAAAGTTTTCAAGCAAATGCTGCTCGTAAACTTGAGCGCTATTGACTATTTGTGACTCTGGAGAAAGGAAACGATGCCCTTTGGTCTGTATACCTGTCTGCACCATTTCCAGAGAAAAATCGAGAATTTCATCGTTCCAGAGAGACACAAGCCAACGGATGGGTCTCACAAAACGCATTCTGTAACTTCCCCAGCGCATGTTTTTTGAAAAATTTAAACCTGCGATCCATTGAGGTGCGTCTTTCCTAAGAATTTCCGTCAGGGAGAGTCCTTTGATCAGGTTGGAAGTGTAGAGATAATCACGTCCCTCAAATTTCCTAATTTCCAATGATTCAGGGCTAACCTGATTTTTATTAGCAAATCCAAGTGCTGCTTTGCTCCAGGATCCATTCTCATCACGGGCTATTGAAGCGGGTGGCCCTTTTAGTTCCTGAACTCGGTCTTCCTGTCTTTCAGGAAAGCCTCTCAAAAGCAGGGCCAATCTACGTGGAGTGGAAAATGTTTTTATAGTCACAGATTGCATTTGAAGTGTTTCTAAAGTCTTCTCTGCATTGTGTTTCAGCTGTTCCACAGCAGGCAAAATCATTCCAGCCGGCATTTCTTCAAGACCGATTTCAAGCAGGTAACTGTTCCCGGGATCTTTCATGCTATCGTTCATCATGGATCAGGGCGATTGAGTTTCTGAAGGTGCAAGGTTTTGCATCCAGGTCTTAGCGGCTGCACGATCTTTCATGAGGGGGAACTCGAGTTTTCGCCTTTCTTCCAAAAACTGTCGGGCAACGTCCTGTGCCAAGGCACGGACTCGTGCTATATAGGATGCTCTGGCGGAAACACTGATCGCGTTCGCCGCATCAAGTTGATTAAAAACATGGGAACATTTGAGGACATAATCATAAGCAGGAAAAACCAGATCGGCTTCCAAAGCTTTTCGGGATTCCAATTCGAATTCATTAAACCATTCAAAAAGCCTTCCGGTGTCCGCAATTTCAAAGGTGTATTTTGAGTGTTCATATTCAGGCTGTTTAAATATGGCTCCGTAACTCACACCTTTGGTGTATTCCAGATCAAACACGTTTTCGACCTGTTGAAGATACATGGCCAATCGTTCCAGTCCATAAGTCAATTCTGCAGCAACCGGTTGACATTCGAGACCTCCTACCTGTTGAAAATAGGTGAACTGGGTGACTTCCATACCATCCAACCAAATTTCCCACCCGAGGCCCCAGGCTCCTAGAGTGGGGGCCTCCCAATTATCTTCAACAAATCGGATGTCATGCTCCAAAGGATTCACACCTAATTCTTCTAAGGATTTGAGGTAGAGTTCCTCAACATTATCAGGGGAAGGTTTCAAGATGACCTGATACTGCAGGTGCTGGTAAAGACGGTTCGGATTTTCTCCGTATCGGCCGTCAGCAGGGCGGCGAGAGGGTTCAACATAAGCAACATTCCATTCTTCGGGTCCTATAGCACGAAGGGTGGTCATCGGATTCATGGTGCCTGCTCCGGTTTCCACATCATAGGGATTCATCAGCAGGCATCCATGTCGATTCCAGTAGTCATGCAGAGACATGATGATGTCTTGCAAAGTTAAAGATTTTTTCATGTTCAAATCAAATGGTTTTATTTAGCAACAAAGATTTCTTAAAAATGAACCTTTCAGAAAAATATTTATAAAAAATCTGATTACCCCTTAACTTATGGACCTTTAACAATCATCCTGTTCCAGCAGGCAGTAGATGAAGGTCTCTTACAAGCAGTTGTTTAAGCGATACGTAGAGCCAGTGCAAAGCCAACTGGGATTTTCGTATTCTGATTTTCTCCAATTCACGATCCGTATTTTCTAGGACCTGGTGTTGTTCCTCCAGCAGAACACTGGAAGTTTCGATGTCAGATCTTGCTGATTCACATAGCTCCAGGAAATGCTGGATAGACACTTCTGTGGCAACGGTTTGCCCCTCTTCTACAAAACGCTTGAGACTGACAGGATCGAGTCTATGCAAATGTTCAGGCTGTTGGAACAGATGGGGGTTGATCCACCACTTTCTTTGCACCTGTTGCAGTTCTCGGGTCAACTGCGCCGCAGCCATTTCCTCTTCACATAGCAGAAGCATCAAATTCACATGATCCAGTTCCAGTTTAGCCGTATCCTGCCAGGGGCAGTAATTTTTCAGAGCTTGACCCAGAATCTCCGAAACTTTTGCCGCCTTTTCCAGAAGTTTCTTTTCTTGGGAATGGAGGAGAAGGCGGTTGTTCGCCAGGTTTCGTTCGCTTTCAAGTTTTTTTTCACGGCGAAGCAAATCAAGACTTTGTTTTTCCAGTTCGATTTGCATCAAGGGACTGCTGGTAATTGCTCCGCTCAGGTCTAGATTGTTCAGATCCACAAATCGTTTCAAGGGCTGGAGAAATCGGCGGATATCTGTACTCCAATCCACCATTTTACCTTTCAAAAGGGTTCCTGTGAATTCAGAAAGCTGTAACCAGACAAGGGCAGGATCCAAATCATGTGGACCGGGTTGGAGTTGGGTCGTTTCACTGAATCGACGGTATCCCAGTTCACTGAGTTGAATGCGTAGAATCGAATTAAGTACCGGGATTTCACCAAGGCAGCAGATGGATATTTTCTGACGTTTCTCAGCAGTTGCTTCAGGAACACGGGCCATTTCCATCCATTCCTCTCGAACCTGTTCGATCATCCTCCTGAAAGGAATATTGTTCAGGTTGAAATGACTGGACCTGAGTACATGGTCGATACGGGCACCATCGATATGGATCCTTGCAATAGAATTAAAGGGAATTCCGGGAAAGAGATAACATCCTTTTGATTCCCTGATGATGCCTTTAACTTGATCTGCATGAACCGGTTTTGGTCGGCTTAGCAGGAATTCCTCCAGCCACTGTTTTGGATGTAGGTCTCCCTCAGGAGTCTCTACGTGCCTCAGATCATTGAAGGGGATCAGGGTGTTTTGTTTCAATTCTGAAGGCCTGCGTCTTAGTGTTCCGGATTTTCCATTGACGAATTCAAGGGTTTGAATGCTTGAATTCAAACGGATTCGAGGAAAACTGCGAATGTGCCGATTGAGGAAAATGCCTGGATCATTAACTGGAAAACGCATGCCGTTGATCAGTTCGACCTCTGGTTCGAGTCGTGCGAGCATGCTGAGTTCTTCATTCTCTCTTTCAACCACCAAAACCCATCTGAGTTGCTCTTCACAATTGGCCTGAGTCCTCGTTAGGAAATTCCGCCAGTCTTGAGTGTTTTCCAATGCAAGTAGGTTGAAGATAACCAGATCCGGATGTGAGTCTGAGATCTGGTCTCCAAGCACCTCGACTTGATCCGAATCGGCTGCTTCTGTGCTGATGAGTGTACCCACCAGAGTTTCATCAGGAGACTGTTTTCGAATGCTATGTACCAGTTCATCCCAATAATCAGAGGTAAAACCGATGCCAACGAGGTGCATAACAGGGATCTATCTTAGGAATGGAGGGTTTTGAAACAAGGATGTCAGTATGAAAAAAGGATGTTTATCCGTGTGCATAAAATGGTATATATTATCGTTGAATTATTCATCAACTTCCATAAAGTTTCTTGACCTCTTCTCGGTCTGTTTCACCATCCTTGTGAGGAAGTTCTGCTGCAAAGATCACTTTGCGTGGTTTTTTGAAACCAGCAATCTTGCTTCCTACGAATTCCCGAATCTCTTCTTGAGTGAGTTCGGTTTCAGGTTGAAGATGACATATTGCGACTACAGATTCCCCCCATGTCTTATCAGGGATTCCAATCACACAACAGGCTTGAATGTTGGGGTGAGTGAGCAGGATCGTTTCCACTTCTCCTGGGTAAACGTTTTCTCCACCGGTTTTGATGAGTTCCTTTTCTGCTTTCCTCTTCACATAATAGAGTCGCCCGTTTTCATCAAACCGACCGATGTCTCCAGTGTGATGCCAGCCATTTCGCCGGGCGTAAGCCGTGTCTTCGGGCATCTTCCAGTAACCGAGAAAAACATTCGAACCTTTGACAGCAATCTCTCCTTCATTTCCGGTTGGGACAGCTTCTCCGGCATCATCAAACAGTTCCACACGATTTAAAATGGTAGGGATTCCTGCAGATCCTGGGTGGTCGGAGGCCTTGCAGAAGGTAATGAATTCGGAAGTTTCAGCCTGTCCGAATCCTGTCCAAAAACGAGCATTGGTTTCTTTTTCGAGTCTCTCGATGTTTTGAGGACCTTCCAGACCATAAACCATTTTCAGGGAATTAAGTTTGGAATTTTGAGAATTTGCCGCATCCAGCACCCTTTCCAGAATCGGAGGAAAGGATCCAAAATAAGTCAGGTTTTCAGCATCCAGGATCCTTACCGCGTCTTCCGCATCAAACTGTCGTTGAAGAACAACCTTTCCTGCAGACAGCAGAGTTGTCCAGGCAGAACAAAGACCCATGACATGATAAGGAGGTAACAAAGAAAGCAGCCCTGACATCGACTCTTCACCAAAATGGACCAGATGCGCCAACACAGAGGCAAGGATATTGTTTTGGGAGAGTAAGGCACCTTTGGGTATCCCTCCGACTGCTGCTGTTGGAATGATGATGGCTCCATCATTCGGTGATGGAGTTGTGATGTCAGGCTCCTCAGGACTTGAATCCCACCATTGGGACAAGGACGATAGTCCGTTGTTGGATGAATTGACACAGATGATGCCTCCAGAAAAGGACTCTTTGAATTGATCTGCTGCTTCTTGATACTGTTCATCATAAACAAGAATAGTCGGACGGGTCTGTTGAATCACTTTCTTCATTTCATCAACCCCAATCCTGGTGTTGATGCAAACACTGATGGAACCGAGCCTGAATCCTGCAGCTAAAAGTAAAAGGTATTCAATGCTGTTGTCCATTAAAAGGGCCACCCTTAAACCGGGTTTGAGTCCAGAGGACCGCATGCCATTCACCAGACGGAGAATCATTTCAGGCAATTCACGATATTTGACCTGGCGTTCACCACAAATAAGAGCATTAGAGTCGGTATGGGACCTTGCAATTTCTTGGATTCTTTCAAAAAAATCGATTTGCTGAATCTTCATGGCACTGTATATTTTGAAAATTTCAATGATAGGTGGATGTTTCTATTTTTTTAGAAGTTCAAGAGCCTGGAGCAGGCGTTGATGTAGATTGCCGAAGGAACCATTGCTCATGATGACGACTACATCACCAGGTTTGCATTCCTCGACAAGTGTTTGGAGGATGCCGTCAGAATTTTGATGTATTGTCGTGGTGACCCCGTGACGCTTCAAATTATTTGTCAGAGTCCCTTCATCTAGGCGTTTTTTCACAGGAATTGATTCACCACGGTGCGGTTTGGCCATCAGAACCCGGTCGGCCAAAGATAGAGCTTCTTCAAGCATGGATTGCATCAGGTTTTGAACGCTTGTGTTCGAACGTGGTTCAAAAACAGCAATCAGCCTTTGCTCAGGAAACAGTCCTTTTGCAGTCTTCAATGTTTCAGCAACGGCAGTTGGATGATGAGCGAAATCATCATAAACCAGAATATCTGAAGACTGCCCCCTCAGTTCCATGCGACGTTTGACGCTTCGGAATGATGCAAAGGCATTTGAGGTGATTTCATCCTCAATTCCATTGTGCCTCGCCAGTGCCAGAACCCCAAGGGCATTGAAAACATTGTGCTCCCCATGAAGGGCTAAGAAAAAAGATTTCTCAGGGTGGTCTTTTTGAATTGCTGTAAAATAAGTTCCACCCTTTTCCAACCGATGGCCACTCAAACACAGATCGCAGTGGTTTGACTTTCCAAAAAGTGTTATTGGAGAAAAAGAATGCTCTAGAACACGCATCACTGCAGGATCATCACCATTGGCAACGATTCTGCCGTCTTCAGGAACCAGCCTGAGCAACATCCGAAAGGAATATTCGATGTCCTCCAGAGTATCAAATATGTCGGCATGATCGAATTCAAGATTGTTGAGGATCAGTTGTTCGGGCAGGTAATGCAGAAATTTGGAACGCTTGTCGAAAAAAGCCGTGTCATACTCGTCACCCTCGGTTATGAAGAACTCTCCTTCCTCGTCTCTGCATCCAGAACCGAAATTTTCTGCGACTCCACCGATCATAAATCCTGGTTGAAGACCTGCACATTCAAAGACCCAAGCCAGTAGGGATGTAGTGGTGGTTTTACCATGTGTTCCACTAACAACCAATGATCTGCGATCTTTGATGAAATGCTGCTTGAGCAGTTCTGATACAGAAATGTAGGGGATTTTTTTTGATAGTACAGCTTCCACTTCAGGATTCCCTCTGGAGAGTGCATTGCCGATGATCACCAGATCGGGTCTTGGATGCAGGTTGGATTCATGGAAGCCGGCAGCCACGTCAATTTGGTTTTCCATGAGCAAAAGACTCATAGGGGGATAAATATTTTCATCGGATCCCCGTACCTGATGCCCTCGGTTTTTCATGAGGATGGCAAGGGACGCCGTAGCAGTTCCGCAGATACCGGAAAAATATAGTTTAAGGGGTGAGCCTGAATGCAAAATCTTCTGATGACAAAAAAACTGGATGGTGCAGTAGATTCGTTGATTCAGCCTGAAAAGACAAGGCTCGGTTGGTATATCGCCGCAACATGAAGATGGTGCCTGGAAATAACACAGTTTGAATCCATCCTGTTCTTTTGAAAAACCATGAGATAAAATTAGATCATTGCCTGTCAAATTAAACTGCAGTTGTTTAAAATTATATTCGAATTTCTGGATCATCTCCCCTGGAGTGTCCTGATCATTATTTGTCTGAGCTTGGGGCTTGCTCCTTTTTTTCCTCCACATCTGTTTGAAAAAATCAAAATGCTTTCTGAAGGGCAGCTTGTAAGGCCTATCGATTGGTTCGACCTGATGATGCATGCGACTCCATGGGTATTGCTCATCCTTAAATTCGTCTTGACGCTATTCCCTCAAGAATAAGGAGAAAGAAATGGCCCCGTCATACTCATGGAGTAATTAACTTATGGAGGCTTCGACTCGATATGCTGTAGATCGTTTGCGCAGGGTTCATGCGTTGACCGCATTTAAGGAAGGACTCCGTGTTCAAAAAAGCATACCAGGCCTAAAAAGGCAGGTTATGAAAATGTTGACTCTGAATTATACGATTTTCCTGCTGGTTTCAATAATCCTCAATGGATTGTTTTATTTTTATATACTAGACCCTTTAATAGTTTGGCTTTTTGGTTCAGATGGAGGTTTTTTCGCAAGTCTTGGGCAATGGTTGTTCTGGATGATTCAATTAACGGTGGCCGCCGTTTTCGCATTCATTTCTCTTCGATTCTCCCTGGAGTTGGCTAGTATTTGGCATCAGCAGTTGGTGTCTCAAGTAATCAGGCATTATCGGGAAATCCCAGAAGTCAGTTATTCATTACGAGAGTGGTTTTCTTCAATTGCCTCAACCTCCTTCGGGGCCTTCAAATTGTGCCTGTTCCCGATTATCCTTTTGTTTGCAGGCCTGATACCGGTGATAGGTTTGATGCTCGTTTATATTTTTGAATCTCATCTTCTGGGTCGAGACACGTTGTCTGTCTATCTCGAGGAAATCCAAAGTGGGGAGGAAAAAGAGGAACTCAATAAGAAACTACGCTGGATTTCCATTAAGTTGGGATGGCTGCCGATGTTGATGGCTTTTATCCCTGTCGTAGGCTGGTTGATGTTGCCGATGATGATGGTCGTTATTGTCATCGGTCTTACATCGCTCCTAGAAAGAGCACGCCAGTGAGTTGTGTGCACAAAATTAAAAATCATGAATTAAAAAAAAAATCTTGACAAGTATTTGTGATCTCATATATAAGTAGACTTGCTTCTTCTCTCCTTAGAGTGGGGGATGTTGGTGAGTCTACACACACTGTATTCCCCACTCTTGTTTTCCCTGGAGAAAAGATGTTCTTAAATTCCAATAATCATTCTGAAATTTCAAAATTTGATGCGTTACTGCCAAGGGATATGGCGCGCAAGGTTGAGTCTGTTGGCATTCAAAAAGCAGAGGCTGATACGATCAGCACTCTGGTTTTGGCGATCCTGGCGGGAGCTTTCATTTCTCTGGGTGCTGTTTTTGCGACAACAGTTACTACGGGTGCCGGAGAGCTTCCTTATGGACTAGTTAAATTATTAGGAGGGATCAGTTTTTGTCTGGGTTTGATTCTAGTTATTGTTGCCGGAGCAGAGTTATTCACAGGCAACAACCTGATCGTGATGGCTTGGGCTAGCAAAAGAGTCCGAACGAAAGCCATGCTTCGGAACTGGATCTTGGTCTATTTTGGAAATTTCATTGGTGCTGTAGGAACAGCGTTGCTGATGTTTTTTAGTGGTCAATACCGTTTTGGCTCTTCCTCAGTCGGTCTGACCGCCATAAAAATTGCGTCAACTAAATGTCAACTCGAATGGGACGAGGCGTTGATTCTTGGGGTGATGTGCAATGCTTTGGTCTGCCTGGCTGTGTGGCTATGTTTCAGTGCCCGTACGACAACGGACAGAATTCTTTCCATCATTTTTCCAATCAGTGCCTTTGTTGCTTCCGGATTCGAACATTGTGTTGCCAATATGTATTTTGTCCCTTTTGGACTCCTGATTAAAAACATGGCTGACACGGATTTTTGGATACAGGCCGGAACTTCTCCTGAAGCCTTTCAATCGTTGAATCTGATTCAATTTTTAATGGGAAATCTGCTGCCGGTGACGCTAGGTAATATCTTTGGAGGAGCAGGGATGGTAGGACTGATTTACTGGTTCATATACATCCGAGCCGGGCAAAAAACGAAAGAAGAGGGCTGATCTTGACCCAACATCCTTTCATTCAACAGGAAGCATGTGCCACCATTCTGTAATATCTCTGATATCTCTCTATAAAGACAGAATTCAATGTCAGTTTACACGGGTTAAGCTCATACCTTTTTAATCAGATCGTCTTTTTCTGTCAGACACTAACTAGGCCCATCCAATGATCATGACTAATCTCTGGAAGTGTATATTTGTTTCCTCGGTCGATGTATCAAGTATGGCTTCCAACTCTTTACCCACTGCTTTCTAATACTTATTTATTCATCAAATTGAATTCTTTATCTTCATTCCCGTGAATCATTTTTTATGAATAAATGGAATGTAAAGTGGTTGTTATGATGAATAGGCCTATGATTAATAATCCATAACCAACAATTCTTTTTATTATATTTGAATCCAGTTTTGTGGATGTTTTCACTCCAAAATACACTCCAATGATCATAAATATAATTATAGTTAAACCCAATTTAAAATTTATCTCACCATATATGGTATTACTTATTGACGCAAAAAATGCTATTGGCATTTGAGCAATCTGGCTCAAACCAATGGTTAAAATGATTGGGGCTTTCAAAAGTATCATTGCTGGAACAAAAATCAAGGGTCCTCCTGTCCCAGTAATTGGGGAGCCTAATCCTGTAAACAAACCAATTAAAAACACAATCTTATAATCTATTATTTTAGTTTGATTAGTGTTTTCTGATTTTTTTAATATCTGGTAGCTTGATATGAGAATTACTACCCCCAAAATCATCTTTAAATAATTTTGTGGGATTTCCCATGCTATGGCTGCACCTATAAAAGCGCCAGGCACGCAACCAAGCATAAGCCATAATGCCAGGTTCCAGTCTATTTTTATACGTTTATAATATTGATAATAACCTACCAACCCACTAAAAAAGAATGTGAATACAGATGTTGCAATTGCTATATGTATATCTAGATTCAGTACAAATGTTAAAAAAGGAACTAAAATAACTCCACCTACGCCGATCGAACCAATCAAAAAACCAGCAAGAAAAAAAATTATTATCGAAAATAATAAATATAAGATTGGAATATCCAATGATTTATACCCTGAAAAGTTATCAAATAATAAAAACCCCCATTATTTAAATATAAAATCATCTACATGAAAATGTTTCTCAGTAGCCCTTTCCCCATGTTTGAGGCTTATACATCTTTAGTCCTTGCGGCCTAGGATCAGACATGTCTTTTTGAACCAACATAGCCAGGCTTTATCTGATTTGTCTTTATCAACATTCACATTTCAAAACCATCATCAGAATTTGTTTTTCATTCTCATACTTTCTGATGCAGTATTCTATCCTGAGAATTGGATTCGGTTGATTGGACATAAGATCTATTGGTGGAATTGACCTTCCCCTAAGAAGATGTGTTTGAGGCCTTTATCATTGCAGTCAACAAGTTGGAGGGTTTAAATGATGATCATTGCCACAATTTAGCCATGGAGAGCTTTGAAGTCAAAAAAATCAATTGCTTGATTCTAATATTATGAATTCATTGATTAATTGTTCTTTTCAGTAAACTGATTATATGAAAAATCAGTCGTTATCTTTATACAAACAATCTATCATATGATAAAAATAAACAATTGGATAAACTATTACAATTAGCTGAAAATCCGTTTTTTTGATTTTATGCTCTTTACATTCATCAACATTTCATTTTTGTAACATAAATTTAGCTCTTACAGGAGATACATATGGCAGATAAAAAACCTCAAAAAAAAGTTACGCTCAACCAACTCCGTAAAAAAATGAGGGAAGGTGAGCAAATCGTTCAGATGGCTATATACGATTACAGAAGCGCAGTTATAGCGGATCGATTGGGAATAGATATACTTTGTGTTTCAGATACCGGAGGGATGATACTTTTTGGCCACAAAAGTACAGTGACAGTTACTTTTGATGAAGTGATGATGATGGCAAAGGCAATCGACAGAGGAAGCCAGTATGGCTTGAGAATGGTTGATATGCCATATTGGAGTTTCCATGTCTCTCCAGAACAAGCTGTGGAAAATGCGGGTCGTTTCGTCCATGAAGCTAATGCAGAGGTCATGAAATGTGAGGGGAATCAGCATCATGCAAAAAATTTGGAGGCAATCGTCAAAGCAGGCATTCCTGTTCAAGGTCATATCGGAATCACACCAATGCGAATGCCTCAATTGGGTGGTTTTTTTGCTCAAGGCAAAACTGCAGAACGGGCCAAAGAATTGGTTGATGATGCATGGGCTATGGTTGATGCAGGTTGTTTTTCAATCATGTGCGAAGTCACTTCCCAGGAAGTCAATGAGTATTTGGCAGAAGTACTCCCAGTGCCGGTAATTAGTCTTGGAGCAGGTCAAGGTGCACATGGTGTTCATATTATTACATCAGATCTTTTCCATCTTTATGAAGAACATACTCCAAGGCACTCTAAAGTTTACACAGACTTAATTCCTATTATGGAAGATGTATTTACAAGTTACCGGGATGAAGTAAAAGAAAACATTTATCCGGGACCTGAACATACGGTTTTCATGTCTGATGAAGAAGCACTTAAGTTTGCAAAAGACATGAAATGGGATACTAAACTGGCACAACTTGAAAAATGATTGAATAACTGCACCTTTATTCGTTCATTAAAGGTGCAGAAAGAATAAATTATTAACACTGAATACTCATAACATTGTAATGGAATCTGATATAAATATTGCCCGTAAAGCTTCTACTTTACCAATAACAAAAATTGCTGAAAAACTGAATATACCAGATAAATCACTCGTGCCCTATGGCACCAACAAAGCAAAAATTGATTACGATTATATTAATTCTTTAAAAGATAAAGATGATGGAAAATTGATTCTTGTAACAGCCATTTCTCCTACACCCGCTGGTGAAGGAAAAACAACGACAACAGTTGGTTTAGGGGATGGATTGAGTAAAATTGGCAAAAAAACCCTCATCTGCCTCAGGGAACCGAGTTTAGGGCCCTGCTTTGGAATGAAGGGGGGTGCTGCTGGAGGAGGGTATGCCCAAGTAGTACCCATGGAAGAGATCAATTTACATTTTACTGGAGACTTTCATGCTATTGGATCCGCGCATAATCTTCTTTCTGCCCTTGTAGATAATCATATTTATTGGAGTAATGACCTCGGCTTGGATTCTAGAAGGATTTCATGGAGAAGAGTCGTTGACATGAATGATCGTGCATTGAGGAATATAACCGTTTCTCTTGGGGGAATAACCAACGGATTCCCCCGTGAAGCCGGGTTTGATATTACTGTTGCATCAGAAATCATGGCCATTTTCTGCCTTTCTGAAAACCTATCTGATCTTCAAAGGAGATTGGGAAATATTGTTATCGGTTACACTAGAAAACGTGAACCCATCACAGCTAGTCAACTTAAAGCAGAAGGCCCAATGACAGCTTTGTTAAAAGACGCCTTCATGCCCAATCTTGTTCAGACCTTGGAAAATAATCCTGCAATCATCCATGGTGGTCCTTTTGCCAACATCGCTCATGGTTGCAATTCTGTTGTCGCCACAAAAACAGCTCTGAAGCTTGCAGATTATGTGATCACAGAAGCAGGATTTGGAGCAGATCTTGGTGCAGAAAAATTTTTTGATATCAAATGCAGAAAAGCAGGGTTGGAACCAGATGTCGTAGTTCTTGTCGCAACAGCACGTGCCCTCAAAATGCATGGAGGAACCGCAAAGAATGATCTTAACCGTGAAAACGTTGAGGCATTGGAAAGAGGTCTGGAAAACCTGGTAAAACATTTGAAGAACATTGCTCTTTTTGGTGTGAAATCGGTTGTTGCTATCAATAAATTCACTGCCGATACTGAAAATGAACTCAATGCCATAAGAAATTTTTGTTCAAAATTAGGAGTACGTGTTTTTGAATGCAGTCATTGGGCTGATGGCGGATCCGGTACAGAAGGTCTTGCACAACATGTTGCTGAACTTGCTGATTCAGGCAATTCTGAATTTAAACCTCTCTACGAGGATAGTCTTCCTCTTGAAGAAAAGGTCAGAAAAGTTGCTCAAAGCATCTATGGAGCCGGCGACATTACTTTTGATAAAAAAGTTGAAAAACAATTTGAAGACTTTGGCAAGAATTATGGCCATTTCCCAGTATGTATGGCTAAAACCCAATACAGTTTTTCAACAGATCCAAACCTCTTAGGCGCTCCTTCTGGGCATACTATCCCCATCCGAGAACTTCGTTTATCTGCGGGGGCTGAGTTCGTCGTTGCAATATGCGGGGAAATCATGACTATGCCAGGACTCCCACGAGTTCCTGCTGCTAATAGTATTTATGTTAATGACAGTGGCGATATTGAAGGGCTTTTTTAGGTAGGCTTGGGCAGGAATTGTAATGAGATAGATTCAGACTATCAATCTATTGTTAGAGTTGATTTCACAAAATCCTATGAGCCAGTTATAAGACAGTAACAATTCAATTTTTTTAAGGAGTTAATATGCCTGCAAAAAACGCGACACAATGGTCAAGTATTCCAGGAAAATTAAAATCTGGTGAATACGTAGATAGCAGAATTTATTCGGACCGTGATATTTTTGAAGAAGAACTTTCAAAGATATGGAGAAATATTTGGGTGCCAGTTTGCCATGAATCAGAACTCCCAGATCCATATTGCTTTAGGACAATGACAATAGCAAGAGAGCCCGTCATCGTTGTCCGTGGAAATGACAATCAGGTCAGAGCGTTTTTAAATGTTTGCCCTCATCGGGGAAACATGATTGAAAATAGGCCTTCAGGAACTTTTGAATCTGGTACTCCTTCAGGCGCTCCAAAACACATGACCTGCATGTTTCACGCTTGGCAATTTGACATGAAAGGAAATTGTGCGCATATCTCAAGAGCTGAAGAGGGATATCAGGACCGTCTGAAAAATAAGGATATTGGATTACGACGTCTTCGTTGCGAGGTGAAATACGGAGGATTTGTTTGGGTCAGCTTAAATGATAAGATTGAAAAATCTGTTGAAGAGTGGCTTCAAGGTGCTTTTGATTGTATGCAGCACTCTATCGATGCAGAACCACTCGAAGTGTTTCACTATCACAAGGCCATCATACCTTGTAATTACAAACTTTGGCATGATACGAATTCTGAATTTTATCATGATTATCTTCACTACCATAACCGAATAACCGGATTTAATGATTCGTATTTTGCTCGACAGTGTAAAGGCTTTGATAATGGACATGTCAATGTTGGTTCATTTGAAGTTCAATACGATCAGTATGAGGGGTTTGAATCGCGCGAAGAACTCTCATTTCCTCACCTGCCGGCAAATCATTGGGAAATGATAGATTTGTTTCCAGGAATGAATTTCAACTTAAGAGGTTCAGCGTTAAGGGTGGATTTGATGACCCCACTTGGTCCCGACAAGGTGATGATTGAATATCGGGGATTAGGCCTGAAAAGCGACACCGAGGAACAAAGATTGATCAGGCAAAGGCACCATAATTCAATTTGGGGTCCATTTGGAAGGAATCTCCATGAAGATTTGGTAGCAGTTTCAACACAACAAGCTGCGATGAATGAATGGGCCGATGAACGCAAAATACTTCATGGCAGACATGAAAATGAAACCATCCATGATGAAGTTGGAATGCGTCATTTTTATGACGAATGGGGTAAGTGGATGGACCGTTGGCCCGGTGATCCAGAATTAACCTATGATCAAGGTCTAAAAAAAGCTGCGTAAATCCACATTATATATCTATATCCTGATCCGTTTGATTTAATTCAAATTCAAACGGATCTTGTCCACTAATATTTCTACATTAAAGGAGAAACATGAATCTTGATAAGGTCAGACAGGATGTCACTGAAACCATTTATAAAGCCAGTATTTTCCTTGATGAATGCAATTGGTTGGACTGGTTAAACCTCTGTGATAAGGACTTCTATTATTCAATAAAAGCCTATAGTCCAGAAATCAATAAAGATATGATTTACCTAGATGGAGACTTTGAACATATGTCCAGTCTCACCGACATGCTTCCAAAACATAATACAGATCACTCCCCCCTCACACGTCATACTGTGGTTTATACAGTCGACATTGATAAAAAAAATAAAATTGCTGAAACAATTTCATCATTTGCATTATATCAAACACAATTAGATGGAATCAATTCACATATCCTTGCTGGTGAGACTAATTTATTTATGGTTGGAAAGTATAAAGATAAATTTAGTCTAAATGATGAATCTCCTTTATTCGTTGAAAGAACGGTACAGCTTGACACCAGGAGGTTAGATAAAGGCTCTCATTGGCCAATATGAACATTCTATTTTAAAAATTTAAACTACTCTTGATTAAATGTCGAAGGATGAAAATAGTTGGTTTAAAGTATGCCATCAAGAAGAAATTCCTGGAGATAAAGTAAAAAAGTTTTCTTTGGATAAGGTTGAAATACTTGTAGCAAAATCAAAAAAAGGTTTTGTTGCATTCCCCACCATGTGCCCTCATATGGCGGAACCTTTGAATGAATCAGGACTTATCAGTGATGGTTTACTGACTTGCAGTAAGCATCTTTGGCAATGGGAACTTTCAACTGGGGAGTCGAAAGGGGTTGCTGAAGTAGACTTACTTACTTATAGCACAAAAATTGTCGATGAATATATTTGGGTATATATGGATAATGAACTCAAATATGAATATGAAGAAGAAGAAGATGACGATTTCGAATGGTAATGAATCACAAATCAGATTTTTCATTAGATGAAGGTTACATTTTTAAATAAACAAAAAGATCGCAAAACTATAACCTGTAATGATGGAGAAAAACTTTTACACGCAGGTTTAAGGCAGGGTATCCCTCTTCCATATGAATGTGGAACTGGACAATGTGGAACATGTATAGCGAGAGCAAAACCAGGAACCGTTCAACCCAACAATTCAGACCTTCCCGGGTCAAAAAATCTTAATCTCAATAAAGGAGAATTCTTACTCTGTCAGTGCTCCGTTTATGAAGATTGTGATATATTAGTTGATTCTAAAAAACTTAGTCATAATCACCAATATTCTCTCCCCAAACATCAAGATGGGCACCTTCATAATTTTAATATTATTGCTCCCGATGTATATGTTGCAGATTTAGAGTTACCCAATTTAATAAATTTTCAAGCAGGTCAGTTTTTCCTGTTTAAAGCACCTGGAATAGAAGGTTATCGTGCATATTCTATGACCTCCTATAATCAAAATACGAATCAATTAAATTTTGTTATAAAAAAAGTCAATCAAGGAAAATTCACAAGTATTTTATTTGATCATGACACCAAATCTCTAGATTTAGAAACTTTTGGACCTTTAGGAAAAGCAACTTTTGATCCTGAAGAAAAAAAAGATCTTTTGTTCATAACCGGAGGTTCAGGAATAGCTGGTATCATGTCAATTCTAGACCATGCTGATAAAATCAACTACTTTACTTCCAACACCGCGACTATTTTCTTTGGGGCCAGAACCTTCAATGATTTTTTCTTCATTGATAAATTGACAGATATAAAAAAGAAATACTCAAATAATGTTAAGCTGTTTTTTGCAACATCCGAAGAAAATAAGAAAAGCCTTCCTCAGCAAATTTCTGATCATGAAGTACATCGAGGTTATGTTCATGAAGTGTTTAGTAATAAAATCGGTGCTGATTGTTCTGAACATATTGTTTTTCTAGGAGGCCCTTCTGTTATGGTAAACTCTGCGCTTCCAAAAATACTAGAATTGGGAATTCCTGCTAAAAACATTAGATTCGATAGATTTGGTTGATTTTGATGAAAAAATCTGACGATAGATTCCATCAATGGAATAATCCATTCTTTCTATTTGACATTGCCTTCAAGATGCATATTAATTCGGTTTTATTTTTAATGCCGTCAAACAATTAAGTTTGAAGGTTTTCCTAATATATCAGGAGCAAATATATGAGTAAATTCAAATGGATAGTATTGATGGGGGTCTCAGCGGTATTTCTTTTTGGCACCTCCCCAGCAATTATGGCAGAAGTTGGATTTGGGAAACCAGGAGAGCCTGTTGAATTGGTTGTAGGATATCAACCATATTATACGGAGTCATGGTCAGGAGTTGTGATTAATGGCCAAAAACTTTGGAAAAAACATCTTCCTTCAGGGTCAAGCGTTGAATTTGAGATTGGCCTTCAAGGATCTGTAATTGTTGGAAAACTTTTAGGTGAAAAGAATCATATTGGTTATATGGGCGATATGCCTGCCATTGTTTCTTCCATGAGAGAATCCAAGGTTGACTTAAGAATGATTTCTGTCTTGGGTACTTCAAAACAACAATGCAATATTTTTCTAGTACCTAATAGTGCCCCAAAATTTAAAAATGGAATGGAAGCTGTCAAATGGATGGACGGCAAAAGGATTGCTGCACCCCATGGAGCATGCACAGACCGTTTTGCATTGTTGGCTTTTGAACAGGCTGGGATCAAACCTTCGAAATATCTGAATCAGAACATCGAAAACATAACCAAAAATCTGGAAGCGGGTAAAATTGCTGGCGCAGCAATATGGGAACCTACAGCTTCAAAAATTGAAATGCTTGGAATCGCAAGAAGAGGTGCCACTGGAGCAGATTTTGCTGGTGATGATGCCGGAGATGCAGGCTTTTTGGTGATGATGAACGAAATAATTCAAACTCGCCCAGATGTTCATCGTGGCTGGCTAGAAGCAGAATTGGACGCACAAATTTTCTTATCCGATACGGATAACGCCAATGCAGTTGCAAAAATGGCTGATGATCAAACTGAAGGCATGGACAGGAAAATCTTATGGGCTTCACTTTATAGAGATGAAAATAGGGTAAACAAACTGACCCTAGACTTTATTTTCACTGATAAAGTAAGAAATATGCTCAATGCTTCAACTGAGTTTTTGGCAGGAAAGAAAAAATTTGGGAAGAGAACAACTCTTCGACCGCAATCAGTTTATGATGAAGTGGCAAGACAAGTTCTGGCAGACCGTGGATTAGAAAGCCCATTGGGCAAAATTGACGGTGTCCCAATGTCCGAGTACAGACCCTAATTTTTCTGAGGCTCCTGATTCCAGGAGCCTCCCCCCCCCCTTTTAAATTTTAAATAACTAGTTTTTTTTAAAATAAAATATTTGACGATTATAAAAATAAATATTAATAAATGGAACTTCAGGAAAAACCTTCGAATTTAACTATTTTTTCATACAATTTTTTTAAATATGTTAAAACACCTACACCATATTTAATGATTTTTGGGGTCATTTTATGGCTAGGAGCGTATTATTTATTTTGTGAAGGTTGGAAACTTCCTTTGTTTAATAAATTGCCCGGTCCCTATGAGGTGATAACTGAATGGTTAAACCCAGACCCAGACTGGGGCATATCAATGTACTCTCCAGAGTATCATGAACATATTTATTACAGTTGCAGAAGAATTTTAATTGCATTTGCTATAGCAACTGGATTAGGAGTGCCCCTCGGTCTATTTATGGGATGGTCAAAGAAATTCAGGGATTATTCATTTCCAATCCTAGAAACATTGAGACCAATTCCTATCTTAGCTTGGGTCCCTCTTGCAATTTTAATGTTTTCAGGACTAGAAACTCCCGTAATTTTTTTAGCGACATTAGCATCTTTGTTTGTAACAACTTTAAACACTTTACTTGGAGTTGATTCAATAGATGAAAGTTATTTTCGAGCAGCGAAATGCCTTGGAGCCAAGAAGATGGATTTATTTCTCCATGTGGTCATTCCAGGGTCTCTACCTTTTGTCTTTACTGGCCTTGAAATAAGCGTTGGAGTGGCTTGGTTTTCACTTGTTGCTGCAGAAATGGTTTCAGGGGAATTTGGTCTAGGATATATGATCAACGATTCATACATGAACATCACCTATGTGTCGATGGTCATTGCAATGCTTACCCTTGGATTTTGTGGTTGGGTAACTTCAGCTGCAGTGAGATGGATTGGCAATAGAATGATGCAATGGCGGGTGAAGGCACTAGCCCTAGAAGGAAGATAAAGATGAATAATAATTCTAAAGGCGCCATTAGTATTCGCAATGTCACTAAGATATATGACCCTGATGGTGTAAATGTTATGGCAGTTGATGATTGTTCACTAGAAATATCTGCTGGTGAGGTTTGTATGATTGTTGGACCATCAGGTTGTGGCAAGACCACTCTCCTTAATGCAATCGCAGGGTTTCATTCCATTACTTCTGGAGAAATCTTTCTTGATGGAGAAATGCTTTGTGGTCCATCAAAACCTCTCGCAGAACAAGGTGCAGATAGGATCGTGGTTTTTCAGCATGGAGCTTTGTTTCCTTGGAAAACACTAGTTGACAATGTGGCATATGGCCCAATTGTTCAGGGAAGGATGACGAAGCAGGAAGCAAAAGATAAAGCGAGTACGATGCTCGATGAAGCAGGAATCAGTGATATGATGAATAAATACCCTGGAGAAGTATCTTCTGGGATGGCAAGAAGAGCGGAAATTGTTCGTGCATTGATTAATGACCCTAAAGTCTTATTGCTGGATGAACCCTACAGGGCAATGGATGCACTGACAAAATCGATCATGCATGAATCGCTTCTAGAAGTTTACGACAAAACAAAAGTCACAATCTTCTTTATTACACATGACCTTGAAGAAGCCATTTTCCTAGGGGACAAAGTCGTTGTAATGACCACAAGACCTGCAAAAACAAAAATTGTAGTTGATGTTGATATTCCAAGACCAAGAGATTATCAGGTCTTAAGCTCAGAAAAATTCCGTGTTCTCGTTAATGAAGCAAAAGGGGCTGTTCATGAAGAGGCCTTAAAAGCATTCGAAGCTGGAGAAAGAGAATTAGCATAAAACTGAATACATAAATTAGCTTAATTATAATGAAGAAAAAACAATCAAAGATTGAAAAAGCACTGAAAAGTCTTACTTTCTGGAGGGGAGTAATTGCTTTATTAGGATTTGTATTTATTTGGGAGATACTCTCAAAATATGTTCCAATTTGGACAGGAACCGTTCTTCCCTGGATCGGACATGTACCTCCTCCAACAGAAGTCATTGAAGCATGGAGAGAAGTATTTTTTCTACCTGGATACTGGGAGAGTTGGTACATGAGTTCAGGAAGAGTTTTTGCCGGATTTATTGCAGCACAAATTCTAGGGATTCCCTTTGGCCTCGCTTTAGCAGTCAACAAATATTTCCGGGATATCTTTTTTCCACCTTTCGAAATTTTGAGACCGATCCCTCCTCTTGCATGGGTCCCAGCATCAATTATTTTTTGGCCTACGACAGAAATGTCTATAGCTTTTGTAACTTTTTTAGGTGCTTTTTTTACGATTGTAATCAATGTGCTAGGTGGAGCACGAAGTATTGATGTGAGATACTTGAGAGCAGCCCAATCGATGGGAGCCACACAATGGGACCTCTTCTATAAGATAATCCTTCCTGGCACATTGCCATCAATTTTTACAGGTGCAGCAGTAGGAATGGGCATTACCTGGGAGGTTGTACTAGCCGGAGAAATGATTTCTGGTGGAGGGGGACAACAGGCAAGTGGGGGTTTGGGATTTTTTATATGGAGTTCTTACATGGGTGGAACGGTAGCAACAGTTATTGTAGGAATGATCTCTATTGGAATTGCAGGTTACCTATCGAGCACTCTGATAAGATTTATAGGTAACAGATCGATGCCGTGGCGAAACTTATTCTAGTAATTTACATTTACGATCATACAAATGAGTCAAGAAGGATTATTATTAAATAACATCTCAAAGGGTTTTGGTGAAGTTTGGGACAGAGAAGAAATTATTTCTGATTTTAGTCTCAATGTTAAACAATCAGAATTAACCGTCCTGGTAGGTCCTTCAGGCTGCGGTAAATCAACTCTAGTAAATTTAATTGCTGGCTTTGACAAACCTGATGATGGTGAGATCTCTATCAATGGGAAAAAAATCACCGAGCCAGGTAATGATAGAATGGTCGTTTTTCAGGAAACGGCATTGATACCCTGGCAAACGACAATGGACAATGTTACCTTTGGACCTATTTTAAGGGGAAAAGATAAAAATAAAGTAACTGAAGAAGCTAACCGGTTATTAGAAAAAGTAGGACTAAAAGAATTCAAAGACAAATTTCCAATTCAACTTTCTGGAGGGATGCAAAGAAGGGCAGAACTAGCAAGGGCAATGATCAATGAACCGGAAATCATGATCATGGACGAGCCTTTCAGGGGACTTGATGCTATGTCTAGAGAATTAATGCAGGAATTTTTTGTTAAACTATTTGAAGATAATCGTAAAACAAATCTGTTTGTTACATCTGAAATCGAGGAAGCGGTATTTTTAGCAGACAGGGTGGTTGTATTATCCAATCGACCTACAAATGTACGGAAAATAATAGATATAACCTTGCCAAGACCAAGAAATTTCAATATGCTCAGTTCATCAGAAGCCTATGAATACAAGAGAGAAGCAATGGAACTTCTTCATGAAGAAGCCATGAAAAGTTTCAAAGGTTCTGAAGTTGGTGATGATTTCATGAAGGCTTATATAAAAAATACCTAATACGAAATAACTCAGTTCGTGTTTATAAATTTTAATCCTTTTGTTTGAATTAGAATTTATCCTCCAAAAGAATGTCATTATCACCCTAGCTGTTCTCGGTGCAATATTAGTGACATTTACATCCTTGTTCAAAATCAAAAATAAAATACTGTATAAATTCATAGTAGTTTCAGGCTATTTGATTTCTACTATGAGTCTATTGATCTTTATCATAAAAGGGTTCATTTTATCTAAATTCCATAGTATAAATTTTTCGAAAAAAAGGTTCAGTAGAATCAACTGCACATGGTTAAGGTCGAGAAAATAACTAAATATTATAACGATATTGCTGTTGTTAATAATATTTCATTTTCTTTAAAAGAAGGTTCTGTCATAGGTTTCCTTGGTCCAAATGGAGCAGGAAAGACAACTACTATGCGCATGCTTTCTGGCTATTTGCATCCAGACTCAGGAAATATTGAAGTCTTAAATCATAATATAATTAAAGAACGAATAGCAGCTCAAAAACACATTGGATACCTTCCGGAAGCACCAGGCGGTTTTAATAAATTAACAGTACGTGAATTCTTAACCTTTTGCTGCCAGACCAGAGCATTCAATAGAAAATTCACCAGACAAGCGATAGATTATGTTTGCAGCAAAATAGAGTTGGAATCCGTTTTAGATCAATCTCTGGGTTTACTTTCTAAAGGATGGAAGCAAAGAGCATGGCTGGCACAAGCAATAATTCACGATCCTCCGATATTACTTCTTGATGAACCCACTGATGGGTTGGATCCAAATCAGAAGGATCAGGTCAGAAAGATCATTAAAGATATGTCTTCAACAAAAGTGATTTTGATAACAACACATATTTTAGATGAAATAGAAGAATTGTGTGAACAAGTCATTATTATTTCGAATGGGAGTATTGTGGCAGATAGTAAAATTTCCAATTTAATGGATGACAATGGAAGATTAGGGGATATTTTTAGACAACTAACCAGTCCCTAAACTGATATATTTTTCTTATAATATTTTTTTCTTTTAGTTGTTAATCTATTTCAACATGAATACTTCAAACAGTTTATCCGGATTAATTCTAAATGAATTGAGGTTATTATTTTATTCCCCCCTCACATATCTTTTCCAATTGGTTTTTATTACGGGGATAACTGTATCAATTTTTTTTATTTCCGACTTTTACAATACTGATGAGGTTTCAACCAGATTATTGAACGTCTTCCTGCCATGGTTGGGAATGATCCTGGTGCCTGCATTGACAATGTCATTATGGGGAGACGATCAAGACAAAAGAGAATTAGAATTTATTTTCAGTCTACCGGTGAGCACCTTTTCAGTTGTGATTGGAAAGATGTTAGCAGTTTATTTAATACTATTAATAACATTATTACTGACATTTCCATTCATTATAACTCTTTATTATTTAGGGAATCCGGATTCAGGATTAATTTTTACAAGTTATGTTGGATGTGCACTTATATTATTATTATTTTTATCCTTTAGTATTTTTGGATCTTCGTTAATACGTGAACCAACAGGGTCTTATACTATAAGCATTTCAATTATATTCTCATCCATTATTCTAGGTTGGGATGTGTTCGAAGGTTTATTGAAAAATGTATTTCCAGACAATCTAATAAATCAAATTGTTTTATTTAGTCCTGTCACTTGGTTAAAATATTTAAGTTCAGGCAGGATTAATCTTCAAAGTATTTATTTTTTTATATCATTTTCATCTTTTTTTATTTTTTGCACCATTTGGAACTTAAAATTGAAAAGGAATGGCAAGAATATTTTTTCGAATAATCCACATACATGGTTCAAATTCATTTCATTACTAATGGCCATTATCATTTCATTTGGTTTATCAAATCGATTTTCTGGATACATAGATTTAACAGAAAATAAAATATTCACTTTAAATGAAGAAAGTATTAAAATCATAAATCGTCTTCCAAAGAATACTACAATCAATTTTTATTGGAGTGAAACCGAATCAAGTATTCCTGTTGAAATATCATCCTATGGAACACGTATAAAATATTTTTTGAAAACCATCTCAGAAAATTCTTCCTTAAAATTAATATTAATTGATCCTAAACCAGATAGTGATCATGAACTACAGGCCATGATGAATGGTATTTCAAGAATCCCTATGACTTCCGGTGATTATTTCTACTTAGGGATGACAGTCAGTCATTTAGACAAAACAGCAAGAATTCCATATTTTGATTTGCGAAGGAACCAACTACTTGAATATGACATAATTTTATTGCTAAAAGGATTAGGCATAAAAAAGGTGCCAAAAGTAGGTATTATAAGTCCATTTCTTCCTTCTTCTTCTATATACAAAGCACCAGAAGGTCTTACGGTTTTATCAGAATTAAAAAAAGCATATGATGTGGCAATCATTCCATACTTTAAAAACACCTTACCAGAAGACATAGATACTTTGATTGTTATAGGGGCAAACATCTTACAAGAAGAAATGCTTTTTAAAATAGATCAACTTGTTATGAATGGGAAAAGTATAGTGGTATTGTTAGATTCATTTTATCGTTTAAAACCTTCTAACAATACTACTAATATAAATCCATCGAAAGAAATCAATGATATTTCAGACTTATTGTACCAATATGGAATTGAGTTCATTGGTGAAACGGTACATGGAGATTTAAATTTAAGTTCACCTGTTTCGGATAACAATCAAAATAGCCTAAGTTATCCTTATTGGATGCGTGTCCGAAGCTCAGGATTTGCCCTAGGGAATCCTATAACAGCAAGCTTGAATGAATTATTAATTATTGAACCAGGAAAACTCGTTAGTGTCAATAATTCTAATTTCGAAAAACTTATATTCACAACTCGTGAGTCAGGCTCAAAACCTCGAGAAGACTTTCTAATCAAATCCCCACATCAATTAGCAATAGAATTCAAACCTGAAGACGCTGAAACAATTTTAGCAGCCATGACAACTGGTCCTTATAAAAGTGCTTTTAAAGAACCCATAAATAATATTTCAAATACGAAGCATAAAAAAACAACTGAAGGGAATTCAAGAGTTTTTGTTATAGCTGATTCAGATTGGATATTTGACCCCTTTTCATTACAAAAACAAATTGTTGGGGAAGAAATCATAACTAGACCTTTGAATGATAATCTAAATTTCTTCCTCAATATTATTGAATATGCATCAGGGGATGATTCATTAATGAATATTAGATCAAAAGGTAATACTCAAAGATCTTTTGTGCGGGTTGCAGATCTTTTTAAAGAAGTTGAGGATCAAATCAGGATCAAAGAACTGAAAATATCTCAAGAAGTATCAAAACTTGAATTTAAATTAATCAATCTTACTCCAAAACATAATGATCTAAACTACAAAGAATTGCCTCAAGAATTAAAAATAGAATTAAAGAATATTGGTGATCAATTGTTGGAATCACGAAAAAAACTCAGAAAAATTAGATATAAAATTAGAGAAGAAGTGGAACAATTAGGCGCAAATATAACCTTAATGAATCTATTGGCAGGCCCTTTAATTTTGTTATTAATATTTTCCTATTCAAGATATTACAGGAAATACAAAAAATAAATATTTTTAATATTTCATTGCATCATTGATCTCATCATGTGCATTCATTAACACCTCAGACAAGGCATTTGGCATTGACAGTGGCGGGTTTACATTCTGCCAAATTAATCCAACCGGTTTGCTGATCAAAGGTTTCATTAGTGGAATTTCTCTTGTACCGGGAAATGCATCATTAGCACTACAAAAACCACTTGGAACTATAGTTGCTATGGCCCCATGCATGACATGAAAAGCAAGTTGAAAAATGGAATTGCATTCCAATTTCGGTTCTGGCTTGCAATTCACATCATCAAAAGCTTGATCCATTACTTCCCTTTCTTTCATAAAAGCAGGTAGTAAACAAAGAGGCAATTTAGAGGCTTCTTTCCAGGTAATTTGTGTCTTATCGCTAGGGAGAAACCCTTCAGGAATCATTAAACTTAAATTTTCTGTATACAGTTTAGTTTTTTGATATTTGTTTTTTTTTATCTCTTCTATATAGGTTATGCCGACATCGATCTCGAAATTATTCAATTGTTTTATCAGGGTGTCCGAACCAACAAATTGAATATTGAATTGTATAAATGGGAATTGATTTGAAAAAATTTTATTAATTATTGGTAAAACCGGTGAACTCATTGGCATCGCACCTATTCTTAGTGATCCACTTAAATTATTTCGCATGACAGCTAAGTCATCTACCATTCCCTTTTGATCAGCCAAGAGACGTTTTGACCATTCAATTACACGTTCTCCTTCTTGAGTAAATCCCATGAATCTGTGATGCCTTAGAATAATTCTCACTCCCAATTCTTCTTCTAATTGATTGATTCCACTCGACAAACTAGGTTGAGATACATGGCAACTCTCAGCAGCACGTCCAAAATGCCTTTCTTTTTCAAGTGCCAGCAAATATTCAAATTGACGAATAAACATATGACCCCGTTTGTTAAAACATGTTTATAAAATTCTTTTTATCCCCAACTATTTCTATTCGAAATTTCTTTTTAAAAAAAATGAACAGATATCCATCTTCATCAACGAGATGATATCACTTCAATGGAAGATGATAGAATCCTTCAAAAAGTGATATCGCACTATCATGTTCAGTGGTTTGAGCAGATTCGTGTTCAAAGGATTTGCTCCAATTCCGCTAAAAAAAGATCAATCTCTGTTTCACGGTTGTAATGGACCGGGCCGACACGCAGCAGACCTCCTTGTTCAAGGAGGCCTAGGGTCCGAACGGCTTCAACGGCATAGTTGTGACCACTCCAAACGAAAATATTCTTATCTGCCAGGCTTTGGGCCAGTTGATCCGGATGCATCCCCTTGACTGAGAATGAAACGGTGGGAACCCGTCGTTCCATCCCTTGGGGTTCGGTGATTCCGTGTACCCGGACCATGGATAGCGATTTCAGTCCATCCAACAGTTGTTCACAAAGTTGATTTTCGTAAAGCTGGATGGCGTTCATGGCCGACAGGATTCTTTGTCTGCGGCTTTTTGTTTTCTTTGACGGAGGATCAACTGTTTCAGAAAGCCATTCCAAATATTCCACTGCGCCAAGCGTGCCTGCAATGCTTTCATGGGAAAGTGTTCCGGTTTCAAATTTGCCTGGAGGAAGATCACTGGCCGGGCGCACCTTGTAGGCTTCCAGTTCCATCAGTAATTCATGACGTCCCCAAAGCACCCCTTGATGAGGGCCGAAGAACTTGTAGGGGGAGCAAACCAGGAAGTCACATCCCAGGTCCTGGACATCGGTTATGCCATGGGGAACATATTGAACTGCATCGATGTAGACCAGCCCTCCTTTTGATTTTACCCTTTCGGTAATGGTCTTGACGTCATTGATGGTTCCAAGGCAGTTGCTGGAATAGTTCACGGCTGCAAGAAGCACATCTCCAGGATCAAGAAGTTCATCAAGCATTTCCATCCGGTATTCATACGTCTCCTGGTCGAATTCCAGCCACCGCACTTCCAGTCCAAGGTCTTCTGACAGTTGGAGCCACGGAGCGATATTGCCGTCATGATCCATCCTTGTCAGTAGTAGGGCACCGCCTTTTCCGAAGTGTTTTCCCAGCGAACGGGACATTGCATAGGTCAACGTGGTCATGTTGGCACCGAAAATGATTTCCGTGGAACTCCGAGCATGGAGCAAGTCGGCCATCGCCTGATGGGCTTCCTCAAGAATCCTGTCTGATTCCAGACTTGTGCTGAAATGCCCTCCCTGGTTGGCATTACACTGGATCAGATAGTCACGCATGCGGTCAATCACCTGGAGTGGAACCTGTGTCCCGGCAGGATTATCCAGGTAAACCCTGGGCCTTCCCTCATCGGTTATGGCAAGGGCTGGAAATTGGGCGCGAATTTTTTCTAGATCAAATTTCATAGGGGATATGGGGAAGTGCTAGAATTATTTTCAGATCATGTCGGATGGATCAGGGATTATTTTTGTAGAACATTTCTGCAGCCTGGCTAGCCATTTCCCATTCTTCCTGACAAGGTAAGACCAGGATATCGATTGAACTATCCTTGGAATTGATGGCACAAGAGGCCTCGGAGTTATGGTTCAAATCGGGATCCAGTTGGAGTCCCATCCACTCCAGGCCTTTTAAGGAATGCTCGCGGACCCATGAAGAATTTTCCCCAACTCCTCCGGTAAAGACCAGGGCATCTACGGGGCCAACCACTGCGCAATAAGCGCCAATCGTTTTCCGAATCCGATAACAATAAAGATTCAAAGCCAATAACGCTTCAGAATTCCCCTGTTCCATTTTCAGGAGGATCTCACGGAAGTCATTGCTTCCGCAGAGTCCCTTCATCCCGGAATCCTGATTGAGCATCTGCTCATATTGTTCTGCACTCCAGCCTTTACCTTGCAGTAGACTCGAAATTCCTGGATCCAGGTCTCCAGGGCGTGTTCCCATCACCAGTCCCTCCAGGGGAGTCATCCCCATCGTGGTATCAACACATCGACCTTGTTCAATGGCTGAGATACTCGCACCGTTGCCAAGATGAAGCGTGATCATGTTCAGTTTCGAGATAGGCTTTCCAAGAAATTCGGATGCTTGTTTCAATGCAGATTGATGAGAAATGCCATGGAACCCATAACGGCGAATTCCGTGTTCCTTGCAGACTTCTCGTGGCAAGGCATAACGCCAGGCATATTCAGGCAGTGTCTGATGAAAGGAAGTATCGAAAACCACGGTTTGAGGGATTTCCGGGAACCGCCTCGTGATTTCCTTGATGCAGGTCAGGCTGGCAGGATGATGTAACCTTGCCATAGGAATCATTTCTCGAATGACTTTCATCACTTCTTGATTGAGGGATGTTGCCTGTCGAAATGCATTCGCTCCGTGAATCACTCGATGCACGATCATTTCGGGAGAACCCCATGCTTTTCCCTCATCTTCCAGAAATTCTAGAATGTGTCGGATCCCGGTTTTGTGATCGGCACAACCTTCCGGGAAATCGATCCTTTTTGCTAAAGAAAGAGATGTTTGAAATTTCAGGACAGAAGGGACTTCTCCGATTTTCTCCAAGATTCCAGAAATTAATTTCGACTTTGGCTGATGCTGAAAAAGTGCAAATTTAATGGAAGAACTTCCTGTGTTGAATACCTGGATCAGCATTGAATAGAGATGAGTTGTTCGAATTTCTACATGGTATAATTGCTTGAGGGCGTAATGTTAAACATCCCTTTGAGAAAAATCCATCTTCATCCTTCAATTGTCATTGATTCAGAGGGGGGTGATGAATTTTAGTCTGGGGTATGTTGCCCTTTCCCTTTCCCTTTCTCTTTCCCTTTCCTAGGGAGCCTTCGGTATAAAAGTAGAGTAAACCTCCAATTTCACAGACCTTCATGAAGGTGCACAATATATGGGCGCCTTAATGGTTTTTACTACAGGAGAACCGGGTGTAAGGAATTCAAATGCCTGTATCTTTGAAAAACGCAACACTGCTCTGGAGAGGACCGGATCCTGTGAGTTTTAAATGGTTGGAATAAATCACTTCCTGAATCCTCATCTCATCTAGGTAAATTTACGAATGGGATAAGCCAACCATCCGATTAAAATGATCAGCAAAAATGCTTTGAATGCTTTTTTTATTTTTTCCACCAAAAAACACTTCTTGCAAAAAGGAAAAAATGGAATGGTGTAGTTCCTCAATCCCCTTTTGGGCCCTTAAAGAGAAAAAGATCCAAAGAGAAGGGAATCTTCCATATTTAATTTCTCAGGAGCAAATAGCTGAAAGCACAATAATTCAAAAAATAATGAATCAATACTCCCCTGTCGGGCTTATTAAATGGGTATGCAGTGAAAACAAATTGTGTTCTAGCTGCCCGAGATTTTGTTGTGGTCATTTGGGTGTTTGATTTTCACTTATTATTTTTCTGAGAGATTCGTTAGATATAGGGTGTCCATTAGCAAACAAAGTTTTCTTCTGCCTTGACTAGGCACACCTCTAGTTGCGCCTAAACTATTTAAAGTGCTTACAGTATCTCTCATGATCTGAGAGAGTTGATCCAGTTTGCGAAAAGTTGAATACCATTCCCCTTACGGAAATTTCCTGCCTGATAAATTCCTAAAGATGTGAAACCGAACACGGGATGCTAATTGTTTGTTTTTTGTACCCGTTGAATTTCATACCTTCCTTCCTGCCCTGGGAAGGATCGTCGTTTGAGTCAAAGCCGAAGGTTGATCGGTTTATCCCTGGTGTTTCAAGGAGGACCGAAGTTTCCTGAGCATCGGCCCTATAGGTGGATCGAAACGGCAAAATTCTGATTGTTCCTTCTTTAGTCCATGAATCATGACAACGCATCTATCAATAATTAATTTATTAAATGCTTACTGTAGGATGAATGTGTTTATAGTCCTTTTTGTTCGCAACAAAGGAATGATCCGGGTTAGCATGTCCAATTGACCTGCTTTATTTTAAATCACAGAATTAATAAAATAACTCCTCCATTAATCCTTAAATGTCAATTAGGGAAGAACTCCTCCACAAAGCAAGTGAAAATCCGAAAAGGATTTTGTTTCCCGAAGGAGAGGATGAACGTATTCTCCAGGCTGCATTTCAAATCAGTGAACGTGGAATGGGCATCCCAGTGGTTTTCGCAGATGCAACAGAACTCGAGGAGAAATATCCAAAAGCCAAAGTCAGCAGCATTGAATGTGTCAGTCCAGTCGACCATCCCCAAGCCAAAGAGTTGGCAGAAATTTACGCCTCGCGACGAAGCAAAGTGAATGAAAAAATGGCCCTGCGCCTGATGAGCCGCCCGCTTTACCTTGCAGGGATGCTTCTACGCTTGGGTAGGGTTGATGCAATGGTTGCTGGTGCGACCAAAACCACAGGCCAGGTGATCACTGCGGTCTCATTGACCGTTGGTTTGCAGGAAGGAGTTTCTCAACCCTCCAGTTTTTTCCTGATGATCTTTCCCGGACCTCCAGAAAGGGTCCTGGTTTTTGCAGACTGTGCCTTGATGGTGGAACCGGAACCGGAGGAACTGGCTGATATTGCAAGACTTACAGCGCAGAACACCCGAAGTTTGCTGAATTTGGAACCGCGCGTGGCCCTGCTTTCTTTCTCCACCCATGGCAGTGCCAAACACGGACGGGTCGATAAAGTAAGGAAGACTCTGGAAATTTTGAAAACGAGGGAACCCGATTTAGCCGTCGATGGAGAATTGCAGTTGGATGCGGCTCTTTCGCCGGATGTCGCCCTTCGTAAATGCCCCGAATCCCCACTCAAGGGAAATGCCAATGTTTTGATCTTTCCCGACCTTGATTCTGGCAACATTGGCTACAAACTGGCCCAATACCTTGGAGGTGCCCAGGCGGTAGGCCCCGTCACCCAGGGGTTCCAAAGACCGGTCAATGACCTCTCCCGTGGTGCTTCCGTGGACGACATCGTCCTCTTGGCAGCGGTCAGCGCGATTCAGGTGGATTTGGAAAGCTTGGGATAATCATTTCTGATAAACCATCATTCGAGTCAAGCATCAGTCAGAGAAAACAATCATCTTGACCATCCCCAACAGGCATAGACTAATCATCAGTCCGAGGGTAAAATTCCTGAAGGTTTTCGGGTTGGATTTGATGAAACCGTGATGTCCGAGACTGATACCCAACACCAGCAGGGGAAGAAAACAGACTGTGCGCTGGAGCAGGGCGGTACTGATCAAGTGGTTCAATCCGGAAAATCCCAACGCGATGAAATCTGAGAAATAAAGCAGGCAACCAGGGATGCCCGTGAAATAGAAACGCCCATAGAAGTGGAAAGGATAAAAAGGACTATGGGAAGGCCGCTGAATGCCGCGGTTCTATTGACCCACTTAGACAAAAGCCCTAGACCGAATGTGAGCCGTATTCCGGATTCAGATCCCTTCAGACGGTAACCTTTCAAAAGAAGAAGACTGGTGATCATAATCAGTGTGAGGACAAGCTATCGGATGGGCATTTCAGACAGGATGCTCAAAAGATAGACTCCTACTGGAGTTGCAATCAGCACCCCTAGTGTGAGCCAACGCAAACGTTAAAAGGCCATCCTGCTTCCAGAGGAGTCAGTTCGATCCAGGGAAATAATTCAGTGCTCACAGGGGATTCAATCAAGCAGGGGACGTCCGGTGATGAGGTATTTTGGGTCGTTGTATCCTGGAGTCGAAGGGTGTCCTGGGGATACCAGTTGATTTAAAAGGGTTTCATCGTCCTCTTTGAATTCAGCATCCAAAGCGCTACAGTAGGTCTGCCATTGTTCCAGGGTCCTGGGGCCGGCGATAACGCTGCTGACGAGTGCATTATTCAGCAGCCAGAGCAGGGCAAATGAGATCGTACTGATGCCACGTTTCTGGCAGTGCTCAGAAATCGTCCGTGCATGCTGAAGGGACTCTTCCCTGAATTCCGTTTCCAGCATCCTTCCGTCTTTTTGTCCGAGTCTTGTACTTTGGTCAGGACTGCTTCCCACGTTATATTTTCCTGTGAGGATGCCTCGTGCCAAAGGAGAATAGGGAGCGACCCCCAACCCATAGGCTCCACAAGCAGGAAGGACTTCCACTTCAGGCATACGGTTCATGGCATTGTAATAGGGTTGGCAGATGATCGGACGAGGAACTCCAAGGCGGTCTGCAGTAAGGCAAATATCTGCTACCTGCCATCCCCGGAAATTCGAGATTCCCCAGTAGCGTGTTTTTCCAGAACGAAGGACCTGGGACATGGTTTCCAGAGTTTCCTCGATTGGAGTTTCGGGATCGGGAAGATGGAGGTACCAGATATCGAGATAATCGGTTTTTAACCTGTCTAGGCTGCATTCGATGGCTTCCAGCATCCATTTACGGCTCAGGCCTCTCTGGTGTGGGCCCTCTCCCATGGGATTACCCACTTTGCTTGCAAGAACCCATTCGGAACGGTTGGGGCCGATCGCTCGACTTACGATTTCTTCAGAAATTCCTTTGTTGTAAACATCCGCGGTGTCGATGAAATTGACTCCGGCTCCATAGGCATGTTCGATGATTGCTCGTGATTCCTGCTCATCAGTTCTGCTGCCGAACATCATGGTGCCGAGGCAGAGCGGACTGGCTTTGAGGCCCGAACTCCCCAGCCTTCGTTTTTCAGTGAGTGAAATCTTCATGGTGATGCTTAATTATTTAAGAAATAGTGATGAAACAATGGATGACCATTGTGCTTTTTTAATGACATTTGGCTTCCTGTTTTCAGTTGGGCTTGAATCAACCAAATGTGTTAGGATTCATCTTCGAATTTAAAATCTGATATGAAACATCCAACATTCAGAAGCGAATTACAAACCTCAATTAGTAGCCTTAGGGTATGAATGGAATTTTGAAGAAGGGCGACTCCGTCAGACGTTTTGAAGACGAAAGACTTTTGCGTGGCCAGGGCCAATTTGTGGACAACCGGGATCTACAAGGGCAGGTCTTCCTTCATTTTCTCCGAAGCATCTACGGACATGCCCGGATTCGGGGCATCCAAACGGAGGAAGCACGGGTAATGCCCGGGGTGATCGGTATCTTCACTGGTGAAGACCTGATTCGGGATGGAGTCCAGCCGGTTCCCGTCACCATGCCTTTCATCCGCGAAGATGGCTCCGCTGCAGCTTCTGCTCCATATTATCCACTGGCCACTGATGCGGCACGTTTCATGGGACAGGCCGTTGCCATGGTGGTGGCGGAAACGCCTCAGCAGGCTCTGGAAGCTGCAGAATGCATCGAAGTCGATTATGAGGAACTTCCGGTCCTGACATCGATGAAAGAGGCCGCTGAGCCGGGTGCTCCGAAGCTTTGGGAAGAAATCTCAGACAACATAGCTGCTGCCAAATCCCTAGGGGACGAACAAGCGGTGGATGAATGTTTCAAAAAAGCAAAACATGTTTCCAGATTGGAACTGGTCAATCCAAGGCTGGTGGGAAATCCAATTGAACCACGCACATCGATCTGTGAATACGAACCTAACACAGGAAGACGCACCCTTTATGCAGGGCATCAGGCTCCCTGGAGGTTGAAAACGGGACTGGCACACATGTTTCAGGAAGATCAGGAGCAGTTCCGCATTGTGGTTCATGACATCGGGGGAGGGTTCGGCACGAAAACTCCTCTCTATCCGGAAGATGCGGCACTGGTTTATGCTTCCGGAAAACTCCGATGCAGCATCCGCTGGCGTTCAACACGGAGCGACGAATTCCAAACTACCCTGCATGCCCGTAATCAGGAGACGGTTGCCGAAATGGCTTTCGATGCGGATGGGAACATTCTGGCTCTTCGTGCAGAGACATTGGCCAATGTGGGGGGGTATCTGATCAACCCGGGGATGTTCATACCCCTTCGACTGAGTCCGAGTGTGATCACCTCAATGTATCACATTCCAGAAGTCTACATGAATACTCGCTGCGTGATGACCAACACGGCTCCACTGGGAGCTTTCCGTGGTGCCGGAAGACCTGAAGGGATTTACCTCACCGAACGTTTGATGGACCAGGCAGGGCGGGAGATAGGAGTGGATCCTTCGGAACTGCGCCGACGCAATATGGTAAAGCCTGAACAAATGCCCTACATCACACCAATGGAAGAGAGTGTCGACAGTGGTGAGTTTGAAAAGGTGATGGATGCAGCACTCCGCCAGTCGGACTGGAACGGTTTCGATGAACGCAGGGAAATGTCCCGTGAATCAGGCAAACTACGTGGTCGTGGAATCGGTTGCTACATTGAATGGACCGGTTCTGAACTCAATGAAACCGTGACCATCGTAGCAGATGCATCGGGAAGCATCACTCTCTATTCCGGAACTCAGCCGATGGGGCAGGGGATTGCGACTTCCTACCTGCAGATCTTTTCAGAACAACTTCAGCTTCCTGTCGATCAATTGAACTTGATTCAGGGTGATACGGACCTTGTGGAGGGGCACGGCAGTGTTGGATCCCGATCCCTTTTTGTCGGAGGGAATGCCATCATCCGTGGTACTGAGGATTTTCTTGACGAATGCCGGAAATTGGCAGCCTCCGAATTGGAAGCTTCTGAAGATGATATTGAATATCACCAGGGAGCTTTCCAAGTCAAAGGGACACATGTCGGCATTGGTTTGTTCGAACTTTGTGTCCGGCAACCCGAAAAACAAATTTCCGTGAAGAGGAAAAAGGAACTCACAGGAAGAAGTTGGCCCAACGGATGTCATGTTGCTGAAGTGGAAATCGACCCGGAAACGGGTTCGGTCCGTCTTGAGCGCTATACCAGCATCGACGACGTGGGCAAGGCCGTCAACCCGATGATCGTCCATGGCCAGGTGCAGGGAGGGATTGCCAGCGGCTTAGGGCAGGCAGTCCTGGAACGGACCGAATATGACAAAACCGGGCAACTGCTGACGGGATCCTACCTGGATTATGCTCTGCCCCGTGCGGATGACTTACCCACTCTGTCAGGAAGTCTTTTTGAAGAGACTCCCTGTCTGACCAATCCTCTGGGAGCCAAGGGGACAGGAGAAATTGGTGCTGTGGCAGGCCCTCCGGCAATTGTTCATGCCGTCTTGGATGCCCTCTCCGAAAAAGGCATTACCCAAATTGATATGCCCCTCTACCCTCAAAAAATCTGGGAAAGGTTGAACTGTCAAGAGTGAAGACTTCTCCCATCAAAGAGGAATACGCTTTCTTTCACAAAAAATCACACCAAGACTGATTCCATTTCTTCTTTGAGGAGATGGCCATTAATTTTTTATTGTCAAATTTCAGTTTCAATTTCTGAAAGCATTCATCACTCTTTTTTTGTGCTCTGTTTAAATTCTTTGAATCCTCAGGTGGTTCAAAAGTAATGACTCCTGTTGCGATTCCAATGACAATGACTATGACAAGAGACGACAATATGATGATGGTTTTTTTTTTGTTCTTTTTTAAGGGCATGATTGTCTCCTGAATTAGTTTTTGTCAGTCATTCAAATGATAATACTGTTCGCTCAGAGTGAATGAAGAGGCATTTGAAGAAAGTTTATTGTTTATAATCTGGGGGATGCTGAAAATCACCAGCGATTTCAAAAAGCTGTTTAGCCACTACAAGAAGTTCTGCGTCTCGCCATCGTTGACCAACCACCTGAATTCCAACTGGAAGGCCAGATTCTGTGAAGCCTGCAGGGATGACCACCACAGGATTGCCAGTTAGGTTAAACAAAATTGGGTAAGACAATTCAGCAACAGCTACCATGACCTCCTGACCATCTATGGTGATATTCTCCATTAAGTTTGCCAGCATACCGTTTTCAAATTTTGATTCTAAATGTTCATGAGCTGCGTCTAATGTTACGGGAAGGAGCAAGGCATCGAAATTTGCCATGTATTCGTCCATGTGAGAAATCAGTCGATCACGGTCTGTTAGAAGGTACTGGTATTTTTCATAGGAATAAGGAAAAACAGCATAAGGGTTACCGGTAACAGACTCGACGATGCGGAGAAGTGCAGGAGCAAAGAAATCATATTCCATGCTGACCAGGCTACCCCAAGTCATCCGGGCACGATTCATATATTCTGAAGAGAGTTTCCTTTGTCTAGAGGAATGCTTGCAGCTTCTAACTTTTCCACAAAATTATTGAGGACTTTGGAACTTGCCATAGAGATCTTGTCCGTGCTTTGGCCAACAAATTGACCGGGTAGACCTTTGAGCCAGGCAATTTTTAGTTTTTTTAAAGGTTTAGGCTTTGGAAAAAGAATGGGGATGTCTATAGCATCGACATCTTTCGGGTCTGGTCCTGCCAAGATTGGAAGCAAGAGCTGAAGATCCTCAATGGAGCGGGTCATTGGCCCGAGGTGAATAAGATGTCGAGCGGTATGTAGCTCCTGCATCTTCGGAATCAGACTGTCCATTCCAGGCATCAAGGCACCATAAAACGAGATCAGATGTTCTGACGGTTTCAGACCGAAAATCCCGTTGTAATGTGCTGGGATTCTGATGGAACCTCCTTGATCACTTCCAACTTCAATCGGAGTCATTCCTGTTGCCAAGGCTGCCGCTGATCCTCCAGAACTTCCTCCTACGGTTCGATTTAAATCCCAAGGATTGTTGGTCCTCCCAAAGATCAGGTTGGTGGTTCCACAGCATGTGGCAAGTGGGGGCATGTTCGTTTTGCCAAGCAGGATTGCTCCAGCCTCCTTCAAGCGGGCCACAACCGTTGAGTCATTTTCGGGAACCATGTCAGCTAATGGGCCAAATCCACTGGTGGTTCTGATGGATTGGGTAGAAAAATGATCCTTGACCGTGAAGGGAACTCCATGGAGAGGGCCCCAAAGTTTGCCTTTTTGAAAAGCTTGATCCGCTTTGTTTGCACGTTCCAGAGCTCCTTCTGCATCGACAGTGACGACCGCATTCACCTGTGGGTTGAAGGCGTAGATCTGGCTCAGATGGCCTTCCACCACCTCGACGGAAGTCAGTGCTCCCTCACGGATTTTCTTGGCCATTTCTGAAGCAGAAAGAAAGACGATGTCACTTCGTAATGTGATATTTGCCTCCGAAGGAGCTTGGTAAGTCTGGGGGACAGGATCTTCTGAAGAAAGCATACCAAAATAGGGACTCACATCGATGATGATGAGAGCTACAACACCTATGATAACCAAACCGAAAATGGCTGCAACGAGTTTAATTAGCCTCATTTGAAACTTTTACAATTTTAGGGTTTTGAAGTTTTATTAAGATTTAAAAAAAAATAAACCTGATAACGCAGGAAGAGAATCTATTGAAAAGTCAGAATTTTGAACATTGTGCAGAAAAAGAAAGATTTTGATCCGAATAATTCAATAAACCATGTTTTCCATCAAATGAATTTCCTGGTGAAAATTCGATTTCACCAAAGGATCCATTTGAAGAATGCTTGATATAAGCTAAGAAATATGGGCCATTTTCATTCATATACGTAATGAGACCAGGAGCTAAATGTCCTTCTGGAAGAAAACGGATGACGTCACTGTTGATTTTAAATGTAAATTTTTTATCAAGCGATGTTTTGACAGGTTCATTCATCTGACAGTAAAAAATATCTTCATAAGCCATGCTTACAGAACAGAATGAAACAAGGAACAAAACGGTAATACTAAATAATTTCATGAAAACATCATTGGTTGGATGGATAATGGGATTTCAGCCACTCTTGTTGGAGTCCTTCAAGGTTCTATCAGCTTAGACCTAGGCAGGCTCCATATCGATGTAAGTGATTATGAACAATGACGGGGTCAATTAACAAACAAGACCACTAAACCATAAGATGATGAACTAAATCAATCCCAAAGTATAAGGAGGAGGAGGGTCAGAAATGAATTCCCAATATACATGACATGACACTATACATCACTATCGGAATCTTTTCATGTTCTAAAATATACTGAAGATGTTTTGATAATTTATTTTTAGCATGATAAGTACCGGCCATACACAAGATAGATTTAGTTGCAGTTTGTCCTTATCACACTTATCTCAACCCGGGCGTGATTTATGAGTGATGATTAAATTCTTTTCAAATTGGATATTCATGTCTGATCAATGAGTTGAATTACCTTTAAGCATCTTTTGAACATCTTGTGAATGAAGTTCTTCTTGTTGAATCATCGTTCTGGCATATTCTTCAAGGTAAACGTTCATATTCGAAACCTTGTCTAGCAGTCTATAGTAAATAGAGATCACTTTTTTTTGTGGTCAAGTGTTTCTTCTAGAATCTCTTTTATAACATGCCTATTTGATTCTTTGATGTTGATCGGATTGATTGGGGGTGGCCCAAGTCCAGTAATATGTTCACCAACTAAATCTGCATGAGGAAGAGATTCATTTGCTTGATTTATGAAAAATTCTACCAAGGGCAATCTGTTGGCACCGAAAATCATGATCGAATAGTGCCTATATCTGACCACACTTGACATCTCTAATTCGAATATGCTTTTAAGTATATCAAGTACATCTTTTTTGTTGAACTATCGAACATTATTATTCATAAATAGCAAAATACGTAAATGGAAAATATCAAAATAAATAATACTATTATTATATGCTAATAATTAATAATTCTTGGATGGTGTTGTAGGTTTGAAGAAATCATCACCAAGATATTTTTTTAAAATAATCTTATTTAATCTTAGTTCAATAAATCCTCCTTCGTTGAAGGTGTAAATGATGCCGTATTCTTTTAATTTTGAAATATGATTTGATAAAGTACTCTGTTTGAGTTGTAGTTTGTTCATTAAATCTGAAAAGAAAAGGTCACATTTTGAAAGTTCAATAATGATTTTTAACCTCATATCATTCGATAATATTTTTAAATACATATAGAATATGTATGTATGTGATTATCAAGCATTTTAATTAATACAGGCAAGAGTGTTGTTATGTGGATATGTTTTTTCGAATTTATTGGCGTTCAAATAAAAAGTAATCAAGTTATTAAACAAATCCTTAAGGTTTCCCCCTTCGATCATTCTATGACCATTTTCACAGTCACATATATTTTGTTCATGTCTTGATTTCTCATAAAAAACCAAAGATTCCAAAAGTTTATCGTATTCTTTATGATGTGACGCTTGCATTGAAATAACATGTTTAATTGAATGATAATAATGAACTGCGTTAAAGTTATAAAAAATACTGGGGATACAAACTTTGCTTGTTTCTCTATCATATTTTATGCTCATTAACCAAAAATCATGCAAAAATTCATTAATTGTATTACGTGGAAAATCATGACCTAAAATATCGTGTATTTCTTGATGTGCTTGTCGATAATACCTAACGAAATAATCTGATGCATCAACGTTCGATTGGAAACAAGCAACAATTTTTTCAAACAAATCTTTATACTTAGGATAAATATCATTTATGACAACAATTATATCATCAAAATTATTTGCTTTTTTTGTAAAAGATAACATCTTTTTATGTCATTGAATAATATGCTAATAAAAAAATAATAACAAAAACCGGATACATCCCAAGCAGTCTAAAAACATCCCTCCAATCCATTTTAGATTAACACCATCAAACAATAGATGCCTACGAAGGGTAATATCACCACAACGGCAAATAATTTTTCAAAAATAGTCTTTTCCTGCTCAGGATGCATTTTTTAAAGGTCGAAACCTACTTCGTCTAGCAATTTAACAGCTTCTGGCCTTTTACTGCCGATTTGGGACAAATCCATTCTGTCTTTTTTAAAGACACCTTTTTTGATGCCTTCTTGTTTAGAACCAAAAGATCTAACGATACTTGAAAGTTGAATGTCCGAATTAACAGGATACTCATGATTGACTTGCGCATACATGAATTGAGCAAGGTCACTACTTAAGAATTCCAGTAATTTTCTTGCTTCTTCCACATTTTTTGCAGTTTTTATAATTGCACCACCGGAAACATTCATATGAGTACCACGGTCATTTTGGTTGGGGAAAAAAATACCAACAGAATTTGCCCAGCCTCTTTGGTCAGGATTGTCGAGCATCTTGCCCATGTAATAGGTGTTTCCAATTGAAACATCACAAAGCCCGCTGTAGATGGCTTTGACTTGACCTCTATCATTTCCTTGAGGCTTTCTTGCCAGATTTGCTTTAAGCCCCTTTAACCATTTTTTTGCCTTGGACGGACCGTGAGTGATGATGACCGAAGAAATCAATGCGAGATTATAATTATGATAACCTGAACGAATACAAACCCTTCCTTTGAATTTTGGATCAGAGAGTGCTTCGTATGTGGATAAATCAGATGGTTTTACTCTCTCTCTTGAATGATAAATTATTCTTGCCCTTGCGGTTAATGCGGTCCATTTACCATTGGGGCCTCTGAAATGTTTGGGCACATTCTTATCAACAATACGAGATTCGTATTGTTGAAATAAATCTGCTGAATTCATTTTAGTCAGGTTAGAAATGTCAACCGTAAGGACAACATCTATAGCTCCTGGTTGCGCTTTGATTCTCTCTAACCCCCCTTTTTTCATGTAGACCACATTTGCTTTTATTTCTGTATCCTTCTCAAATTGATCCAAAAAAGGTTTCAGTAAAAATTCTTGTCTTTCTGATAAAATATTAACTTCCATTCCCATTGCACTGGTTGAGACAACGATCATGAACATAGAGATAAAAGTTTTAAATAGGCTCTTCATTATGGCTCCAAAAAAAAATTGAAATGTCGACGCATGTCGATTGATGAGGCTTTATTTAATACGAAAATAAAAAATTAGTCAATACTAATAATATCAATTATTTAATGCTAACCATATAAGATATTGATATAAAAGATAAAATTATATTTTCACAGCCAGGCCTATAGATAGAGCAGGAAATTATATGAGTTATCTTCAGATGAAGAACCTATTTATCGACTCGACTGTGATTTCTAGTGTGATTTTGAAAAAATGGGAAATTAGTGGAAGGGGGGATGGTCCCTCACGGTATACGGGACAAGATCCCATCCTTTCGGGGTGGGTGCCTCCAATCCGAAAGGGGTGGAGAAAATCTTGGCAGGCTATACCGCGAGGGTTCTCCCAAAATGCAAAAGGCAGACAAATTACGTTTGTCATGACAAAATGGCATTCCTGTTTTAACTGACATAAATTCAACTACCATTTTCTTCTCACCTATTGACTCATGTTGTTATGCTCTTGAAATAATGATGGAATAATTCCCTTCTTGACCCTATTCGGAACCCTGTTATTCTTCACCTTTTTAAAAATCCCCTGAGACATGGAGGTCTGATGGAAAATGGTGTTGAGCCCAAACGAACCATTTCACTGTCGTGGGATGATCCTTGGAAAAAATACGAGGAACGCTGGAAGAAAAATCCGCGTGGCGAAGGCAAAGCCTTGTTATATTCTGATATTTCCAGGACAGAGGTTCCCCGGCGTAAGAAATCGAAATTCAAGCATACGAAGAAATTCAAACGATGGAGGGAATCGATGGAACCCCTCTCACTCGTGGACCACCAAATCGATGCTTGGTTGAAAGAAAAAAATTAAGTTCAGCAGTCCCGATGCTGAAAAGTTCAGAAACCTCACCATCGTGGGACTACTGACGGAATACACGTCATGCCTCCTAGTGGCATCTATCCAGATTAAACCGGGGCAGCGCTAGTCCTATTTTGTGGATTACCTGAAACAGGAAACAAGCCTGATTGCATTAAATTGAAGCATTTGAAACATAGTCATTAACTATCTCGATCATGTCTGAATTTAACTTCAATCCGGAACTGAGGAATTTCCCGATTTATGGTACCTCCCAGAGGAACATCACCGGAACGATTCCTATCCATTACCGGTTATGGATTGTTGAACTGGTCTATGTTTACTCCCTCGGCAGGGAAATGGTTATGGATGAATTCAAGGAACAAAAATCTTTTCGTGTGGCCTATCGGCAGTGGGTCGGAGCCAAGGATGAGCAAGCACTTCAAACCTTTCATGAAGCAGGGTTTTTCCGTGATCTACAATGGGTCCGGGTTAATCACGACATGATCAGGAAACAACCTGTCGATGGATGGTTTCAATACGACTATGTTTTGGATCTGGCGGATGGAACTGAAACTCAATACACAGTGATTGGTTAAGACATGCCGGTTCTTGAAAAAAATGGATTGCTGATAGACTACCTAGAAGAAGGCCAGGGAGTTCCGGTGATTTTGATTCACAGCAGTGTCAGTGGAAATCGTCAATGGAAGTCTCTGACAGGATCTCTCAAGGATAAGTATCAGGTTTTTGCAGTCAACTTGATGGGATACGGTAAAACCACTTCATGGTCAGGACAGAGGACCTTGAGCCTCTCCGACCAAGCCCAGTTGGTTCTCGTTCTTCAGGAAATGGTAGCTCAAAAGGTGCACTTTGTGGGACATTCCTACGGAGGGTCGGTCGCTTTGAAGGCAGCCATGAGTTTCCCAGAAAAAACAAAGAGCCTCATATTGCTTGAGCCCAATCCTTTCTATTTGCTCAGGCAAAACCACCGAATGGAAGCTTATCGTGAACCCCTCAAACTAAGTGAAATGGTGCGATATCATGGATCACGACAGGAGTGGAATCGTGTTGCAGAAATTTTTGCAGATTACTGGATAGGACAGGGTGCACTGAACAAAATGCCTGAAAATCGAAGACATGCCTTCATTGAAGGTTTAAAACCCAATTTTTATGAATGGGGTAGTCTCGAAGAAGAATCCACCCTGGAAGATATCCAAAGCCTCCCTGTGAGGACTTTGCTGATCTATGATCCAAAGACGGTTCGGAGCATTCTTGAAATCTCGGAATTGCTGGAAGTGGCCTGCCCACACTGGCAGTTTGAAAAAGTAACGGGTGCAGGGCACAACGCTCCCCTCACGCATCCTGAATGGATCAACCCCATGATTAGGGATTTTTTGGATGCATCATTTAAGGAGCATGATGTTGAAGGAAATCTGATTTGACGAGGCAAGGTTGAAAAACCATTCACATAGCAACAATGAAGTCGATGAGAAAGATCAAGACTTCGATATTCACCAATTCATAAAATTATGAGGTGTTGGCAAATCATTGATAAAGGAAGTATTTTGAAATTCAGATATGGTTTGAAACATCAAATGAGGTTTCACATGAAAACAATGATGGCTTATGAAGAAATCAAGGATTCTGGGTACAGGGCATTATGTACCTGAAAACGTGGTCACCAACGAGGACCTGCTCAAACGTTTGAATACCAGTGATGAATGGATTCAGCAGCGAACGGGGGTGCGTGAGCGGCGATTTTGTCCTCCGAACACAAAACCCTCCGAAATCGCACACAAAGCAATCCTGAAGGCACTGGAAGCATCAGGATTACAAGAAACGGACATCGATTTCATCATTTGCACGACCCAGACTCCGGAACATTTTTTCCCTGGCACCGGTTGTTACATACAGCAAAGACTGGGGATCCCTGGAGTTCCAGCCTTGGATGTGAGGGACCAGTGTACGGGATTCCTCTATGGTCTTTCGGTCGCGGATGCCTACATTCGGCTTGGTCAGTATCAGAAGATCCTGCTGGTGAGCACGGAAATTCATTCCACGGGGCTGGAGTGGAGCGATCATGGCCGCCATGTCAGTGTCCTATTCGGGGACGGTGCCGCTGCCGTGATTCTGGGTGAGTCTGAGGGCGAAGAGCATGGGATCATCGACGTCGATCTTCATGCGGATGGAAGTTTTGCAGACGAACTCTGCCTGTCTGCTCCAGGAACCGCTTACGATCCCTGGATCAGCCACGAGATGATTGATCAAGGGCTGCATTATCCAAAAATGAACGGGAAGGTTGTCTTCAAAGAAGCCGTTTCCTGTATAACCCGGGTTTCCAAGACGATTCTTAAAGAAAACCAGATGAGCGTCGAAGATCTTGACTACTTCATACCGCACCAGGCCAACATGCGCATCACCGAAGCCGTGGTGAAAATCACTGGAATGAACCCTGAAAAGGTTGATAACAGCATTCAGAAATACGGCAACTGCGCTTCGGCTTCGGTGCCGATCGCCCTCGATGAAGCGGTTCGGGACGGCAGGATCCAATCGGGTGACACGGTTTTGATGGCAACCTTCGCCTCTGGATTCACCTGGGGTGCCGCCCTCATGAAATGGTAGGGACCTCCTGAAACATAGAGTTGGTGAGGAGAAAAAGACCTAGACTATGGTGGATGAGGGTTTCATGAAATCGGGTACTGGCCGAATTCCTCGACCGCCTCCGCCATGGCGATGACGTTTTCTGGTGGAACGTCGTTCATCACGGTATGAACCGAACTGATCATGCACCCTCCTCCCGGGCCGAGGATCTCCATCACACGGCGCACTTCTTCACGGATCTCCTTCAGGGTTCCAAAAGGAAGAATCCTGTGGGAGTCGATGCCACCACAGAAGACTATTTTGTCTCCATAATTTTTCTTGAGAGCCGGCAGGTCCGACATTTTTCCGGATGAAGCCTGAATAGGATTTAAGATGTCGACTCCGATTTCAATGAAATCCTCGATCAAAGGTTCTACATCGCCGCAGGAATGAAAAAAGATCTTGGCCTTGGTTCGTTCCCGGATGAATTGAATGAAATCCGCATGGATTGGTTTGAGGATCTCACGGTACATTTTCGGTGAAATCATCAGGCTTTTCTGGGTCCCCAGGTCATCCCCGATTTTAATCATGTCGACATTTTCTCCCAGTTCCTCAAGGAACCGTCCCATCAACTGTTTACAGTATCCTGCAATTTTGACCAACATGGCGCGGGCAAACTCCCGATCCATGGCCATATTGAGGAGGTAGGTCTCCATCCCCTGCATCGCATGGGCTCTTTCGAATGGAAACAGAAGCCAGGGGGTTGCCAGGATCGCATAACGGTTCTCCTCGGCCAGTCGCATGGCCTGCTCACGCACGTGTGCGATACGGGTCGGGTCATTCATGTCGGGCCAACCCGGGTAAAGTTCGAGGTCCTCCTCATCGCGTGCCTGTTTGAGGGGGTGGACTCCCGGACACCATTGACCAGGTTCGATTTCCACCTGACCACTGCCCCAGGAATCGATACAGTCGGAATGCGGTTCGCGTTCACGGTGCTGAAGTCGCACCCTTTCCGGTTCCAGGTCAAGTACACCGCGAACATCTCCATGCAACCGGCAAAGTGTTTCTTCATCGATTTCCGCGGTTCCTAATTCAGGCCAGTCGTAAAGATATCGGTCAGGGGCCTGAACCTTTAGGATCTGTTTCATCTCCTGATAGGGTTTCATCTTGATCCCGGTAGCGTTGCTGACTCCAATCACAAGAGGAACGCGGTCCGGTTCTTCGTGATTAAGGGTTGTCAATACCCGTTCCCTAGGCGTCATCGGCATTGAGTCTCTATGTATCTTGTTTTAAATTAATGCTTCTTTTTCTTAATCTAGGAATGGCTTCCCAAGGTTCCGAAGTCTATTTCGGTTAACAAAGTACACCAATCCGTAAAATTACGAGGTTTCTCGATCAACTTGACTCAGGAATCCGTGAATCCAGAGAGATTCAAGGGGCATAAAATTTTTTAAAAGTACTGGAAGATCTGAAATCCAAGAGGAAAGTTGAACAGACCGCTAGTGAGGTTCTCTCTATTTCGCCCTCAATGATGCAGGGTTTTTGGGCATAAGGAGGCCCTGAAATTTATCTTTTGAGCCTTCGCTTTTTTGTTTTTTTTGATCCTAGTAATTTTGCGGATACATTCTACGCTCCCATTACTGATATTAATGAAGATTTCAGCGTCTGTGACATCGCAACCGGGAGAGAGGGATGGAAGAATAAAACATAAAACATAAAATCCATGACTGGCTGATGCGAATCACCTACGCGGA
>Ga0187827_10000424_pt1 | contig 67244 bp, 63 predicted proteins | sample ETNtaG_39_FD_167969 | JGI IMG/M metagenome (GOLD analysis project Ga0187827, IMG submission 167969) | Marine microbial and viral communities from oxygen minimum zone, Eastern Pacific Ocean - ETNP2014_SV_150_PacBio MetaG (Illumina Assembly) | ecosystem: Environmental > Aquatic > Marine > Hypoxic... | reverse complement strand
ACCTCTTGTTGTGTAATTCCATACCCAGGTAGTTCATCAGAGTGTAAAATCCCTTTAACATCACTAATTACTCTGGCATAAGCCGCAATTTCAGGTCCTAATTTTCCTTTAAGTTGACCTTTAAAACCGGGTAGAATAAATGCTAATGCAACGCCGTTTGATAAAAGCCTTTTCACCAAATCAGAATCAGATTTTTTAAATATATGTGTTACATCAATAATTTTTAATTTTAACATATCCTTTGAGATCTTTTGCCCAATCAAGTCTTTTTGAACCTGAAGTAACATTTTTTGTCTCTCTGCTTCTTTCGTAATAACCATAGGAATTAAATTTAAATCCTGCACTCCTTTAATTTCAACTCTAGCGCCCTTTTCAATTGAGACATTGATATCTTGTCGAATTGTTCCAATTCCCCGCCTTACTTTTCCGGTTGATCGTAGAATTTCTCCAATAGTCCGAGCAGTTTCCAAGGCTTCTTTGGGAGTATAAATTGTAGGAGCGGTGGTGATTTCAACAAGAGGGATTCCTAGCCTATCCAGACGAAAGATAATTTGTTTATTTTCTTCATGAATTTTCCTAGCAGCTTCCTCCTCTAAACAAATAGCATCTATAGGTATTTTATGGGTCTTGACATTTAGATATCCATCCTGGGCAATTATAGCAGTTCTCTGAAATCCGGAAGTCGTTGAACCATCAATTACTAATTTTCGCATAAAATGGACCTCATCAACTATTCGAGAATTAAATTTACGAGAAATCTCGATACCAATATCTAGAGCCATGTCATTAGGAGTATGGGGGGGTTCCTCATCAATTTCCACTAGACATGTTGTGTCATTGTATCCTTGATACAGATATTTCTTCCCTTTTTGAGATTCTTTTAATGCTGCCTGATCTACTTGACCCAGTTCACTTTGTGTAGGCCTTAAACTCCGTAAAATAGTATAGTTAACTTTTTCTTCTCTTAGAATGGATGGGCATTTACAGAATAACTTAGTTGTATCTAATTGTTGATGAATTTCGAATCCTATTTTAATTTGCATTATATTATCATCTTTTTTAGTAAACATAAATATTCTTTTACTTTACATCAAAAAGGAATTAACACATGATGAATCTGGGATTTCCCCCGTGATGTTTTTTAGCATTATCTTTGAAATTTCATCCAAATCATTAGTGTGCCCAAGAGCATACATCAGTTTAATAAGAGCTACTTCCGAAGACATCCATTTCCCTGGAATAATCCCCAAACCCAAAAGGTTTCTACCAGTTGAATAAACCTTTAAATCCACTCTACCGTAAATAGTTTGAGAAGTGATTACAATAGGTATTTTTGAGCATCCACGTTTAATTTCATCAAACAGATAAGAAGGAATGTGACCTAAACCTGTACCCTCTATAATTAATCCTCTATAGTTGTCTACAAAATACTTTAACAGATTTTTTTTAAACCCAGGGTGTATTTTTACCAGGCCTACATTTGGTTCAAATCTATCATCAACAATCACTTTTTTATTATCTTCTCTCATCCTATAATTTCCATGAAATGTTATCCTATTATCCACCTCCCCTATTGGAGGAGAATTAATGCTTCTAAAAGCATCTCTCCGGGATGAATGCATTTTTCGTACATTTATTCCTCGATGAATTAAACAGGATTTATCTTCTAAAGATCCATGCATTACAACTACTACTTCACCTAATGAAGAAGTTGCAACTTTTACCGCAGCTGATAGATTCATAGCAGCATCGGATGAAGGCCTATCTGAGGACCGTTGTGAACCCACTAACACTACTGGCTTATAAAGATTTTTTAGCATAAAACTGAGGGCTGCAGCTGTGTAGGATAATGTATCTGTACCATGTGCAATAACAACCCCTGTAGCTCCAGTATTCAATTGTTTAGCACATTCAACAGCTAAGTCTTTCCAGTGTTGGGGAGTCATATTTTCACTAAGTACATTGAAAAGCAGTTTTGGTTTAATATTAACAAATTCTTTAATTTCTGGCAGTGCATTTGTTAGCTCTGTAACAGAGAAGGCAGGATGAACTGCACCCGTATTATAATCAATCTTAGAAGCAATTGTACCCCCAGTACCTATTATACTTACAAATTTTTTATTCTTATCAATAGGCAATTCATCTTCAGTTAATCGTTGACTATCCTTTTTTGAAATAAGCTTAATCGTAATATCTTTAATCTCAAATCCCATATTATACCCATTATTCAATTTGATAACAAGGTGCTTGTCGTCACCGAGCTCTGATCTAGGCATCAGAAACCCCTGAAAAATCTTCTTATTTTGATTGATCTGGACTTTATCCCCCGGTTGAATATCACCTAAAAAAGTCTTTGCTTTGCCTCGATACATTTTAAATCCCTAACAGGCCATCAACTTTTTCATGTAATCCTTTCTTCGAATTGAGTATCTTATTTAATCTTTTGTTTAACAATAAAATCTCATTTTTAATGGTTTTTTTCCGTGATTTAATCATTGCTTTAACATTTGAAGATGCAGGGCTTCCCGCACCCTTCATGGATTCTACTGAAATTCTAGAAGTTAATGCAGAATCTATCTCAGTTTCATTTATATCTATACTACAATTATTAATCTCCTGAGATGCTTTGTTCAAAATATCTAAATTGAGTTGGGATTTATTAATAATAGCTAATTGTACAGCTCTGCCCACTATTTTATGGCTATTCCTAAAAGACATCCCAGTTTTTTTAACAAGTAGATCCGCGACATTAGTGGCGTTAATAAATCCTTCTTCACCTACTTTTGTAAGTTGCGAGGTATTCACTTTAATGGAAGGCACTATTTTCCTTAAAATCATTAAAGAACTGTTTACAATAAATAAAGAGTCTCTCAGTAAGGGGGAGAGTTCCTGAAGATCTCGGTTATAGGTTAAAGGTAAGGATTTCTGGATTACAAGGGATGAACTGAGATTTCCTAATACTATCCCAACTCTAGCCCGCATAATTTCAAGGACATCAGGATTCTTTTTCTGAGGCATAATACTTGAAGTAGATGAAAAAGAGTCTGGAAGTTCAACAAATCCAAATTCTGATGTGGACCAAAGGATCAACTCTTCAATAAGCCTACTTAAATTTACCATAATTATTGAAAGTGAAGAAATAATTTCAAGAACAAAATCTCTAGAACTAACAGCGTCCATGGAGTTTTCAATAATACCATCAAAACCTAATAAATCAGCTGTCATAATTCTATCAATATTAAAGCTACTAGTTGCTAGAGCACCTGCACCAAGAGGGCTTAGATTAGTCCTATCAAACGAACCTTCCAAACGATCAACATCTCTTAGTAATGAATCACAATAGGTTAGAAGGTGATGGCCTAACGTTGTTGGTTGGGCTCGTTGCAAATGTGTATAACCTGGAAAAATTGTTGTTATATTCTTTTCTGCTAGACCTACTAATTCTTCAGCAAGCGTAAGAGAATTCCTAATAGTTTCAATTATGCATTCCCTAGACCACATCCGGATATCACAGGCAACTTGATCATTTCTAGATCTAGATATATGTAGCATTCCTGCATCATCACCGATCATATCAAAAAGAGATTCTTCAATCCCTATATGGACATCTTCGATGCGCGGATCAAGATTTAGATGATTAAATCCTTTTTTATTCAATTTATTTAGACCTTTAAGGATATTAGAAACAATTTTCTTGTCTATGATATTTTTTTCATAAAGCATCAAGGCATGAGCCATACTACCAAGTATGTCATATTCAAATAATTGCTGGTCAAAGTCTAAAGACGATGTAAAAGAGGCCACATCTAAATCGAATTCTTTTCCAAGTCTGCCATCTCTAATCACGTTTTCACCTGATTTCTTTATATTTTCAAACCCAAATAAATCTTACTATCTAAAGTTATTAATTAATAAATTTCACCGATTTTATTAAAATGTTAATTAAAAATATTTAATCCCTTCAAAAGGGCCTTGATAATTTATTAATAATTGAAGTATTTAATAAAAATGCAGATGTAATAATTGAGGTTATTATTACTTTGAATCATATGAAATACGAATATTTTGATGTTACTGCAGATGTTGGAGTAAAGGCCTTTGGATCAACTATCAATGAGGTATTTGAAAACTCCGCTATAGCAGTTTTTCATTTGATGTGCAGTACAAAAAACGTTGCGCATCTTAAACAAATAAGGATACAAGTCAAATCGACCGATTTAGAAGGCCTAATTCGTGAATGGTTAACTCAACTCTTAGGTTTAAAGGATATTCATGGAATGATGTTTAGTAAATTTAAAGTTCAGGTAGATGAGAAAAAAATGAGTTTAGAAGGTGTAGGGTGGGGAGAAGAAACCCAGGAAAAACACTTAATTAAGACAGAGGTTAAAGCTGTAACTAGCCATTTGATTGAGGTCAAAAAAAACAAGCAATGGCAAGCAAAATTCATTTTAGATTTATAGGTGAATAAATGGCATTAAAAAAAATCTCCGATTGTGAATGGGAGTTAGAAAAGGGCTATCAAAAGGGAATGCTAGTTCCAGGAAGAATATTTGCTAATAAGACTATTTTACGCGACATTGAGGATGGTGCTTTACGTCAGTGTGCTAACGTTGCAAGTATTCCCGGTATTTTAAAATATTCAATTGCTATGCCAGATATTCACTATGGTTACGGCTTTCCAATAGGTGGAGTTGCAGCATTTGACTCAGATACAGGTGTTATTTCTCCGGGAGGCGTGGGATTTGATATAAATTGTGGAGTCAGGTTGTTAAAAACAAATCTATCTATTGATGATATTAAACCAAATATAAAAGAACTTATCGACAATATTTTCCAAAATATACCTTCGGGGGTTGGAAAAAAAGGAAAAATACGACTTAGTATCCCTGAACTTGAAGATGTATTTTATAGGGGAGCTGAATGGGCTGCAGATAATGAGTATGGGTGGAAAAAAGACTTAGATAATATTGAAGAAAATGGTAGAATGCTGAATTCTGATCCGAATAAGGTTAGTGATTTTGCAAAGAAGCGAGGAGCCCCTCAATTAGGTACATTAGGCTCTGGCAATCACTTTCTTGAAATTCAACAAGTAGACAAGATATTCGATAAGGATTTAGCGAATGCTTATGGAATCTTAGATGAAGGACAAGTAACCGTCATGATCCATACAGGTTCCAGAGGTTGTGGTCATCAAATTTGTTCGGACTACCTTAATGAAATGGAACGGGCTGCTAAGAAATATGGTATTAAGATTCCAGATAGACAGCTTGCATGCGCTCCTGCTAAATCTATTGAAGCTCAGAACTACTATGATGCAATGAAGTGCGGAGTTAACTATGGTTTTGCTAATAGACAGGCTATTACTCATTGGACTAGAGAATCTTTTGAGAATGTTCTCCATGAAGACTCTGAATCTTTAGACATGCAAACTATCTATGAGGTAGCCCATAATATAGCAAAGCTAGAAGAGCATGTAGTAGATGGCAAAAAGAAACAGGTATATGTGCACCGTAAAGGTGCAACCAGGGCATTTGGACCTCATACAACTGGGATACCTAAAAAATATCAGGATTATGGGCAGCCTGTTATTATTCCGGGTGACATGGGTTCTGCAAGTTATTTATTGGCGGGTACGGAAAAGGCCATGAAAACCACATTCGGATCCACATGTCATGGAGCAGGGAGGAGAATCAGTAGAGCTGCGGCAAAAAGAAAATTCAGAGGTGACGCTGTAATTAAGGCTATGGCTAAGCAAGGGATATATGTTCGTGCAACGAATAAGACTATGATAGCTGAAGAAGCTCATGGTGCTTATAAAGATGTGAATGAAGTTGTGAGAAGTGCAGTAGAATCTGGGATATCAAAAGTTGTAGCTAGACTAACACCTGTTGGTGTTACCAAAGGCTAAAATACTTTTTTTTTAATTGATGATGGTTAACTATTTAGGCACTGAAAAAAATCGGGAGCATGTATCTTTTAGAAATCATCCGAATTAAATTTCCTTCAATTATAGAATCAAATAAAACGAGAGGTTAGTCAATTTCAATATCCAATATATGATAATATTTGTTAAAGCTAAGGTGTATCCCACTGAAAATGAGAAGAAAGTTAAAAAATCTATTAAAAACCTTCTTGAAATCGATTTAAAAATGGAAGGGTCTTATATTATTGGAAAAGATACACAAAAGAAATCATTAGAAAAAATTTATTTACTCTTGAGAAGTCAAGGGATTATAACTTCTGCTAGAAAATTATTCCTAAAGAAAGTTAGAGGAAATAATCTGAATTTTGAACTTAATAAACAAGCAGCTTACGTTGGGGCTGTAAATTTAGCAGGAAATTCACATCTTGGTGCAATCCATATTACAATTAAATCCGAGGATATAATAAGTCTCATAGATTGGATGGCTCCTGATATAAAGGAAGGGAAAAATTAATAAGTCTAAGGTCTATCTATAAATTCGGTGATTATTATGGTTAAGAAAAATATTAAAAAAATAGTAAAAAAATGGTGTGACGAAGAAGGAATTTTTGAGGATGAAAAAGAAGAAAAATTAAATGAATTTTTGTTCACAATAAACTATCCAATTGAAAGTGGAGATAAATTAAATCTTTTTCAACCCCTTGGGAGCGATAAGTTAGTAATAATGGGAGGAGTTCAGTTTGATGAAAAAATCATTGAGAAAATGCGTTCCTTACCTTCGGAAGAATTAGATAAGCTATTATGGGACTTGAGATTTAGTCTTGCATCCCGGCCTACAGAATTTAATTTAAACCGTCCAGACGAGACTATCATAGAAGCCTTTGTAACTTCCACAGTTATTTTTCCTGATGGCCTGACTAAAGACAGATTTATGACTGCTATCAGTGAAGTTTACAAGTCTAAGTTAATAGGCACCTGGAAGATTCGAGCAATGGTAGAACAATGATATCTCTCTTAGGGGGAACTGGTAAGATTGGGAGTGGTTTAGCTATACGGTTTGCATTAGCAGGGGAAGATGTAACAATTGGGTCTAGAAATCTAGAGCAAGCTACAGAAGTATCAGATAAAATTAAAGGATTTGTCAATGGTGCAAATATTACGGGAAAGAAAAATTCAGACGCAGCCAAAGTAGGAGATCTAATTTTTTTAACTATACCTTATGTAACACAAAAAAATTTATTAAAAGAATTAGAAAACAATCTTGAGAATAAAATATTAGTGAGCGTTGTTAATCCATATCAACGCGTTAAAGGGGAATTTCAAAGTATTCATTTAACCGCTGGTTCCGCTGCAGAAGAAGCCCAAAATCAACTCCCAAAAACAAAAGTTGTATCTGCATTCAAAAATATCAGCTCAGATATCTTACGAGACTTAGACTCAGAAATAGATTGTAATACAGTTGTTTGTGGTGATGATAACAAATCTAAATCAGAAGTCATGAATCTTGCAAGGAAGATTAATGTGGAACCATTAGATGGGGGGAGATTAAAGGGTTCTAGACAACTTGACGCCATATCTGTTTTATTATTAAATATAAATGCAAGGTACAAATCAAATTCGGGTTTTAATATAACCGGTTTATAGATGGGGTTTAAACCGCATAAAATCTCTTGCAACAGTTGTTTTCGGAAAAATTTTCAATGTTTGATCCAGGAAAATATTATCTTTTTTGTAACGAGGACTAATATGGGTTAAAATAAGTTCATTAGCCTCTCCTTCTTTTGCAATTTCAGCTGCTTCAACGCACGTAGAATGATAAGTCTCTCTTGCATTATTAGCATGAGAATCATCAAATGTAGCATCATGAATCAAAGTACTTCTATTACAGTTTTTTCTTATCGTATCTACTGGTCTTGTGTCAGAAGAGTAAATAACCTTATATCCTTTTTTAATCTCTCCTAATACTTCTTCAGAATCAATCAAACGTCCATCAACTTTAACGTTTTCACCATTTTGAAGTTTTGAATAGATAGGTCCCGGTTTTATTCCTAGTTTTTTAGCTTTATCTACAAGAAACTCTCTTTTTTTTTCTTCTTCAAAAAGTAACCCATATGTTGGAATAGAATGTTTTACTTTTAATGACCTTATCGTATATCTCTTATTTTTTAATTTATAATTATGATTAATCCTCTTTATTTTAAGGTTGAAAGACAACTCATATTTCCCTAGGTCTAGAATTCCATTAATAAGGTCTCTTATGCCTTTTGATCCATAAATTTCCAGATTTTCTTTACGACCTGTGAATGACAAAGTCTGTAGGATACCTGGAATTCCTAAAAAATGGTCACCATGATAATGAGTTACGAAAATTTTTTTAACTTTCATATAACTAGTTTTAGATTTAATTAGCTGCCTTTGAGTCCCCTCTCCACAATCCCAGAGAATAACTTCATCATGATATTTTAGTGCGATAGAAGAATGTCCTCTGTTAGAAGATGGTACAGCAGCGGTTGTTCCGAGGAATATTATCTCCATTTTTGTAACACCAGTATTTTTCGTGTCAAACTTCGATGGATTTTTTCATAATGTATCTCAATTATACAAAATCCCGTGGTTTCTGCAAGCTCCTCAACTCTAACGGTATGTGGCGAGACTAGACATGCATATTTACCATTTTTCAACATCTTATATAAACATTCAATAGAATCTTTGAATAACTCATCTAATCCTAAACCTTTTGTACTAGATGAAATACCATAGGGGGGATCAGTTGCAATGGCATCAAAAAAATTTGAATACTCTTTCCAAAGATCACGAGCATCTGCTCTCTTAATTTTAAAATTTTTTAGCCCATAATATTCTAAATTTCTCTTGGACCCTGAAACCATATTTGAATCAATATCAAATCCATATGTTCTCGACCCAATTAGTGCAGCTTCTATTAATAAACTCCCTGTTCCACAAAATGGATCTACAAAATTATCTCCCGGCTTAATTCTTGTTAAATTTACTAAAGTACGTGCAGTCTTAGGTAAAAGGACTCCCGGATGAAAAAATGGCCTTTCCTTTGGGTGCCTACTTGGATTTCTTACTCCTATTATCTGATGGATTAAAATTCCTAAAACAAAATTATTAGTTAGAAAACCAACAACCATACAGGAAGGTTGTGAGAGATTTACTCTTTTACCTATTACTTTCCCAATCTGTTGTTCTAGTACATCTCTTTTGATATCTTGAGAATTATCTTTTATTCTTTTTATTCTAACGGCAAAATCATCTGTGGCATGTCCAATAGCATTCTTGGAAAGGGATAAGATATTCTTAAAATTAGGGGGGCAACTACCTATATATTCATAAATATCATGAGTCATTCCCAATCTTTTTGGCACATCACCTAAATCATCGGCTTCTAAAATCAATACTTGGTCGTAGGTATGGATAACTTTAAAATTTATGTGCATACTCTCTAAAACAGATAAAACTTCTGCTTTAGGTAATGTTTCATTTTCTCCAGTTAAGTGGAAGATATACTCCATAATCTCATTAGAGCCTCCTCAAGGCTTCAGTTATCAATGAGGAGACTGTTATAAGACTTTTTGGAGAGGGTATTGTATCTGTTGATACTACATCAGTAACTCCTACTGAAAGGAACTTTGAAATAACATTTTTATTAAAAACTGGATGGATACATCCGACATATATATCACCCGATCCTAGTTTATTTAACAATTTTATTGCTTCAATCATTGTGTTTCCAGAATCAATCATATCATCAACAATTATAACATCTCTATCTTTGACTTCTAGGCTTTTTGGCTTTATTTGGACCTTTCCAGGGCCTAGCCGTGTTTTCTCAAGATAGTCGAAGGGACATTTAATAACTTTTGAAACATCTGTTGCAATTTTCAGAGCACTCCTATCTGGACTGACAATTATTGGGGATGTCAAATCACGTGTTTTAAAATAATCCCCTAGGAGATGGGAACTATCTAAATTTAAAGCAGGTTTGTCAAAGAAATCTAGGATTTTATCCTCATGGATGTTTACAGTGATAAATTCGTCAATATTTAAAGAGAGATGTTTAGCAATGATTTTTGAGCTTATTGCTTCACCGGGTTTAAATCGTTTATCCTGTCTGCCATAACCAAAATAGGGAACTACTGCTGTAACTCTAGATGCTCCAATATCTTTTAATGTATCTATTATTGTTATTAACTCTATAAAGTTTGAATCCTGAGGATAGGAAATCGATTGTACAACAATGCAATGCTTATTTGAAACATCTGATTCAATCCGTAGGTAAAGTTCTCCATCAGGGAAATTTTTTTTAGTTACTAATCCCGGCTGCATTCTGGCATTTTTAGCTATTTTACTCCCTAATTCTTTACAAGAAGTACCCGGAAAAATTAAAGGAGTTGACATGTTTTCAAATCTGAGAGTATTATAGATATATATTACTAAGTTAAATTTTATTATTAATAAGCTATATAAATGCATACAGCAGAAAACAAAAAGTAGGATTTTACTATGAAACTAATGAAATTTAAATCAACTGATAAATTGAAAATTCCTGAGAAACTTGTAGATCAGATTATAGGTCAAAAAAAAGCAGTTGAAATAATTAAAAAGGCGGCAAAACAAAATCGTCATATCTTACTGATAGGGGAGCCAGGCACGGGTAAAAGCATGCTAGGTCAGTCGATGTCAGAGCTTCTGCCTGTTGAAGATCTTGAGGACATTATAGTACATCCAAATCCTAATGATAAAAATAATCCAAGAGTAGAAGTTATGAAAGCAGGAGGGGGTAAGAAGTTAGTATCAAAATTTAAACAACAAAAAAAACAAGCTGAAGCTCCTGTAAGCCTTCTTTTTAAGATATTGTTTGTAGCTATATTGATACTGGTGATTTACTATGCCTTTATCATGGGTAATCCACTTGTACTTTTCGCGGGTATTATAGCGTCGGTATTTCTCCTAATGGGTAGACAATACATTAAAGTAAAGGAGGAAATTCTTATTCCAAAGGTGCTTGTAGATAACTCGAAAAAAGAAAAGGCACCATTTATTGATGCTACAGGTTCACATGCTGGAGCTTTATTAGGTGATGTAAGGCACGATCCATTTCAATCTGGGGGACTAGAGACTCCATCCCACGAGTTGATTGAGGCTGGAGCGATTCATAGAGCTAACAATGGTGTACTTTTTATTGATGAGATAGCAACTTTGGGTATTGAATCTCAACATAGCCTTTTGACAGCTATGCAGGAAAAGAAGTTTCAGATTACTGGCCAAAGTGAGCGCTCAAGTGGAGCAATGGTACGGACAAAGGCAGTACCGTGTAATTTCGTTCTAGTAGCTGCTGGTAATCTTGGTGCGGTTGGAAATATGCATCCTGCTCTTCGTTCTAGAATACGGGGTTATGGATACGAAATTTATATGAGAGATATTATGGATGATACTTTAAAAAATCGTAATAAGCTTGTCCAATTTGTAGCCCAGGAAGTTACGAAGGATACTAAAATTCCACATTTCAATAGAGCTGCAGTTATTGAGATAATTAAGGAAGGTAAACGAAGATCCGGTAGAAAAGATAAGATAACACTTAAACTTCGAGGTTTAGGAGGGCTTATTCGTGCTGCTGGTGACATCGCTAGAAGTGAATCAGCCGATATTGTAACATCAAAGCATGTTATGAAGGCTAGAGATATTGCTAAGACTCTTGAACAACAGATTGCTGACCGATACATCAGTCTTAAGAAGGATTATCATGTGTATGAAAATGAAGGAGTTAAAATTGGTAAGGTAAACGGTCTAGCAGTTATTGGGGGAGATAGTGGAGTGATTTTACCCATAGTTGCCGAGATTGCACCAGCTCAAAGTAGAGATGAAGGGAAGATTATTGCAACGGGTAAACTTAAAACAATTGCAAGAGAGGCAATTCAAAACGTGAGTGCTCTGATAAAAAAACACACTGGTAGGGATATCTCCAATTATGACGTTCATATCCAATTTCTTCAGACCTACGAAGGAGTGGAAGGTGACAGTGCTAGCATATCTGTTGCCACAGCTGTTATTTCTGCACTAGAAAACATCCCAATTAATCAGACAATAGCTATAACTGGAAGCTTAAGTGTCAGAGGGGATGTATTACCTGTGGGTGGAGTAACTGCTAAGATTGAAGCCGCTATTGCAGCAGGTATAAAGAAAGTAATTATTCCCGAGTCTAATTTGGGGGATGTTTTGTTAGATAAAAAGAGTAAAAATAAGATAGAAATTTTACCAGTCAAAAATTTATCTCAAGCCCTTGAGCATGCTCTTGCATTTGGAACTGATAAAGAAGGATTTTTAGAAAAGATTAAGGAATTAATTCCCATTTCTAAAGGGATAAAACCAAGGCCCAAAAAACATGGAGCCTAATTTTAAGCTATGATGGACATTGATAAGGTCCAAAAAATATTAGACCTACCCGCTAGATACATTGATATAACACTACAAACTTCTGAAACCAATAGTATTTTACTAAAAGATGGAATTGCTAAGGACATTGCTTCTGGAAAGATTGAAGGGATAAGTGTAAGAGTATTAAATCGAATTTGGAATTTTGTATCAACTAATAACGTAGATAACATTTTTTCCCTTGCTGAAAAGGCGTGTAGAGGTTCCGATAATGGTCAGGAAATAAAATTCTCCCCTGGGATGCCGGTAGAAGATAACGTTAAAATAAAACCAAAAAAAGACCCTTTGGGTACAAGTCTTGAAGAAAAGATAGAACTGATGCATGAAGCAGAGGATGAGTTAAAAGGATATAAAGAAGTAATCAGTTCTTCAATCTCCTATGCCGATTCTATATCAAGAAATGTTTATTTAAATTCAGAGGGGAGTGAAATCCATTCAGAATATCCTAGGACTATATTTTCTACCTATGTATTCGCAAAAAAAAATGGCAAGATTCAAGGTGCTTCTGAAAGACTTGGTGGAGTTGGGGGATTAGAACATCTTAGAGAGCATACTGAAGTATCGAATGAAGCTGCTGCTAAAGCAATACGGCTCCTTCATGCAGGTGAGGCTCCTAAAGGTAACCATTCCATCATTCTAGACCCAAGATTGAATGGGGTATTTATGCATGAAGCGGTAGGACATGCAGTTGAAGCAGATCATGTAATCCAAGGGGAATCTATTCTTGAGAGTAAGCTTAAAAAGAAAATAGCAAGTTCAGATGTAACTTTGTTTGATGATCCTACATTAAAAAACTCTTTTGGTTTTTACCATTATGATTCTGAAGGTACAAAAGCTATGAAAAAAGCTGTAATAAAAGATGGTGTATTAAACACGTACCTCCATTCTCGGGAAAGTGCATCAACAATGAAACAAATTAAAACAGGGAATGCCCGATCTCAAAGTTTCGATCACCCTCCAATTGTTAGGATGAGTAATACATATATCGAGCCTAAAGATTACAGATTTAATGAGATGCTAGAAGAAATAGATTTTGGAGTTTATTTAAAGGGTTCAAAGGGGGGTGAAGTTGACCCTGCTAGGGGTGTTTTTCAGTTTAACGCAGAGGAAGGTTTTTTAATTGAAAAAGGAAAATTGACCACTCCAATAAGAGATGTTTCTCTATCGGGAAGGACACTTGAAGTTCTTCATCAGATTAATGCAGTTGGTAGAGACTTTGGTCTTCATATAGGGTTCTGTGGGAAGGGCTCACAGATGGTGCCTGTTGGGGATGGGGGCCCGCACGTGAGGACCTTTGCAACTGTAGGGGGGACACAATAATGGATGAAGAAAAAGCACTTAACTTTCTTTTAAAGAAGGCGGATGAAGCAGAAATATACTACTCCAATGAAAAATCTAATAGTGTTTCAATAAGAGGTGGAGAAATTGAAATATATGAGGGTAGTAACATTTCTGGATATGGTATAAGAATAATCAAGAATAAAAGGACAGGGTTTGTATATTCGAATATCTTAGATAAGGATTCACTACTAAAAGCCTTTGAAATTGCTAGAATAAGTGAGAAAGACAAGCATATCTCTTTGCCAGAAAGAAAGAAATTTTCAAGGGTAAAAGGTGTTTATGATGAGGATATTAGCAGTTTAGAAGTTGAAGACGTATTGAAATTTATTAATAAATTGATGGGTCCATGCAAAGAATATAATGTCCATCCTGCAAGTGGCAGTATTAATTGGTCGATATTTAAGGTTAGAGTATTAAACTCTCATGGCATAAATGTTCAGGAAAAAGGCACTGTTTGTTCTAGTTATCTTAATACTGTTGCAAAGGGTCAAGAAGTTTCCACAGGCATGGAATATACAAGCTCCCGAAACTTAGACTTAGATTTTGAATATATCGGTGAGACTTCTTCTAAACTGGCAAAAGAATCAATGAATGCAAAGAAAATAGGTAACTTAGAAACTAATTTAGAGTTAAAACCCCATGCAGTTTCAGAATTGATAGGGAGTGTTTTAATTCCCTCTTTTAATGCTGATAATGTTCTTAGAGGAAGATCCTATTTAGGAGACAAACTAAACAAAAAAGTATTTTCAGATTTTAGCATTATTGATAATGGTAAAATACCTAATGGTCTGAATACATCTAAATTTGATTCGGAAGGGTCGCCAACACATAAAACACCCTTGATTAATAATGGAATTGTCAAAGGATTCCTGTATGATACATATTCAGGCAATAAAGCTCAAACAAGTAGCACAGGGAATTCTCAGCGAAGTTCATATTCCTCACCTCCCCAAATAAATTCCTCAAATCTCCTCCTTTCTGGAGATGGAAGAATAGATGGAGATGGCCTAGTTGTTAATGGTCTGATAGGGGCACATACTTCTAATCCAGTTTCAGGTGATTTTTCCCTTGAAACAAGAAATGCATTTTACCAATCAAAACCAGTTAAGAAGGCAATGATATCTGGTAATGTGTATGAATTATTTAATGAGATTAATGGCTTTGGTAAAGATGTTAAACAGACAGGAAACGTGATTACACCTACTATTGAGTTTTCAAATGTAAAAATAGTAGGTTCATAAGGAATAGTTTTATAATATATTGGAGGACAGGGAAAGTAATATGAAAACCATATATTTTGCGATGGCAATCCTTGCAGCTTTTTTATTTGTTTTAGGAGACACCATCTGGAAATATAGATTTCATGGTCAAACGCACCTTGGATTTTTTGATCTTGTCCAATTTTGGTCTTTGCCTACAACCATTCTCATTGCACTAATACTAAGTTTTGTGTGTGGTGGAATAGCAAAGTTGGTAACATTAGTTCCTTTAAAGGAAGCAAATTTGTCTACATTTCTTCCAATTGTAATTGTTTTTACTGTAGTTTTCTTAACTATTTCAGGAACGCTTTTTTTTAATGAGGGAATTACACCAAAAAAAATTGGAGGAGTTATAGCCGCTTTTTTTGCTATTTATCTATTGAGGTAATGGTGTGATTATGAAAATAAAAAGAGGGAAGGAAGCTGAGGCTCTTGTAGACAAATGGATTCATGATGAACATAAAGGGATTTTGGGCATAAATTATTATTCGGTCATTAAAGATAAAGACATTTGGAAGGTTAAAGGGGAGATTGAAATAGCTAAAGGCATTTTTTCAACGATTAGAAAAGAGTTCGATATTAAAGTAGATTCAAAATCGGGGGAAATACTCTTAATATAATCTTTAAATTAGAATTTCCAACGGTAAAAATAAACGTGGGGTAGCATAATGGCAGAAATTATTCCTATTATAAGTGAGTCATCTGATGCTAATAGTTATCTCATACTCGATTCTCAAATAGCTTTAATAGATACAGGTGCAGGGATGGATAGAAACATTATTGATAAAATTAGCCTAAGATTAGATCCAACTAAAATTGATATAATAATAAATACCCATGGACATGCAGATCATTGTGGAGGTAATTCCTACTTTAATAATGCTTCTGTTATTGCTCATATAGATGAAATAAAAGAGATGGAGAAGGGGACGTTATATGGGACATATTATCTTAGAGGAAAAAAGACTTCTAGAAAGGTAGACCAAAATGTTAAGGAAAATCAAACGATTAAACTAGGCGATTTTAACTTTAAGGTAATTCACACTCCGGGACATACCCCTGGAGGTATTTGTCTACTAGAAGAAAATGAAAGAACATTATTTACAGGAGATACTCTCTTCCCTAATGGTAATTTTGGGAGAGTAGATCTAGGCGGTAATAGAGCGGATATGATTAATTCTCTTAATAAGATTTCCGAAGTAGATTTTGATGTTCTGTGTTCTGGTCATGGCGAACCTACAAAAAACGGACATGAACAGGCAGTACTTTCTGCAAAAAATGCACAGGCTTATTTATAAAAGATTTTTTTTAAAGGATTAACATTAAATATTCCAAAAGCTAAAAATACCTAATATGAAAAACGGTAAGGTAGCTGATTACATGTCCATAAGAGTCATAACAATCAGTCCTGAACAGAGGATTGAGGAAGTTATTAAGCTAATGGATGATACAAATCACGACGGGTTTCCGGTTATTGAGGATAAAAACCTTGTTGGAATTATAACTGCAAGAGATATAATATCCCAGGATAAAAGAGATTTAGTTTCAAACGCAATGTCTAAGGAGGTCATGGTAACTTATCCAAATACAAATCTTCAGGATGCTGCACGAGTAATGTTCAGAGGTGGATACTCTCGTTTGCCCGTTGTAGACGATAAAAAACGAATTGTTGGAATAGTTACTAATACTGATGTTATACGGTCACATATAGAACGGGTAACACCTGGGAAGATTAAAAAACTTACTAAATCTTTAGAGAAAATATACCAAGTCCGTACGTTTGTTCGTCTGGGAACTGTTAAAATTCAAGATCTTCGCCCAACTCAGAATAGAATTCAGCCTGGTGAGTTTCAAGGTAGAGAATATGAGTTGAAATGTGGATTAGCGGAACCTATTGTAGTTATAAAAATAGGGGATAGACAGATTCTTGTAGATGGTCATCATCGTTCATTAGCTGCTCTTAAATTGGGTATAGAAGAGATTCAAGCTTACATTATCACTCTTAGTAAGAATATTAAACTTGGACTTGAAAAGACCGCCGATAAAATGGGCCTGAAACATATAACAGATATTGAAGTGGGAGAGGATACTGAAAAAGAGATTGCGGAGATAATCAAAGCCCGTTAAACTTAAGTTTCCAAACTGTATTATCTTCATCATCTTCTAATATTATCCCTATTTTCAGTAATTTTTTCCTTATAAGATCTGTAGTTTTATAATCTTTAGAGGATCTGAAAGTGCTTCTTAAACCTATTATACCCTTTAATAATGCTTCCCCGTTATTTTCTCCTGTAGATGTAATCCCAAGTGATTTAGAAATAATTTCGAGTTCGTTAATCTGTTTTAATGTAAATTTATTTATTAATTTAATTCCAAATATATCTCCAACGTCATCGATAAATAATTTAGAATCATAGATATTTTGTCTACGCTCTTTTGAAAGATCAATTTTGTAGATATCCCGTATGAAAGAAAAAATCGTTGAAAAGGCCTCAGGGGTATTTAGGTCGTCATCCAATGATGCAAAGAAATCTTTTTTCGTATTTTCTAATTTTTCCCTCAATCTATTAGAACTTCCCCCCTCTTTTCCTAAATTATCTTCTAGATACTTATATGCGTTTACAATTTTTTCTAAGCTTTTAGATGCATCTTCAATACCTTCATAACTAAAATTTATTGGGCTCCTGTAATGAGCTCTCGATATATAGAACCTGAAAACTTCTGGAGTATATTTATCTAATAAATCCCGAATAGTGATGAAATTACCAAGGGATTTACTCATCTTTTCCCCATTAACATTCAAGAAACCTGTGTGTACCCAATATTTCACAAATTTGTTATTGGTTACAGATTCTACTTGTAAAATTTCATTCTCATGGTGTGGAAAAATTAGATCTCTAGCACCTCCATGGATATCCAGGGATTTGCCAAGGTACTTCATCGACATTGCACTGCATTCAATATGCCATCCTGGTCGTCCGATTCCCCAGGGGCTTGGCCATGATATCTCATTTTTTTTCCCTTTTTTCCATAGGGTAAAATCCATGGGATGTTTCTTACGAGCATTTTTTTTGACTCTAGCACCCGCAATTAAATCATCTACATTCTGTCCAGATAATTTTCCATAATCCTTAAATTTTTCAATGCTATAGTAAACATCCCCTCCACGTTCGTAAGCAAATCCATTTTTCAAAAGTCTCTCTATTAGATTGATTATATCTTCAATATGCTTAGAAACTTGGGGATAATAATCAGGGGTTCGGACATTCAGGGCAATCATGTCTTCATGGAATATGTCTTCAAACTCTTTGGCTATTTCAATTGGATTTTTTCCAGTTTCCTTTCCTCGTTGGATAATTTTATCATCTATATTAGTAATGTTCACAATATATTTTACTTTATAACCTTTGTATCTGAGATAACGAACTAAAATATCAAAGGCAATATATGTTCTGCCATGACCTATATGGGGGTAATCATATACAGTTGGGCCACAGACATAGATTCCTACATTTTCCTTTCTAATAGGGATGAATTCTTCCTTTTTTCTTTTTATTGTATTGTATAATTGCATGTTATTATCTTTTCTAAATAGGATGATTAAAGTAATAAAAACTATTGCAATGCACAATGTCCCCTTATAGGTTGAAGTTATGGAAAAAAAAAATTAAAAATCAATTCTGGGAGTTAAATTGAGAATACAATCAATCATTTCATATTTACTAATCTAATTTTTTTTAATTATATCCTGCATATCTTCAAACTCTTGTTTTGAAATTTCTCCCTTAGCAAACCTTTTTTTAAGGATATCTAAAGATTCTATATTATGGGGCATTGTTTGAGGGGGTTTAATCTGTTTATAAAGCCAAATTATTAATAGTATTATTACAACAAAAACCAGAACTCCTACTATGCAAGCAAAGATAGAGCAACCACCATGTAAACCACTGGACGACATGTGACCATGATGCGCATAAGCTGCATTAATATCCATAATATTACCTAATTGTAAGATTTCAAAGTAACATTAATACCTTTATGTTTATAAGATTAAAGGAGGTTTATTTATAATATCTTAATATACCTAACTTTATTTAAGTTTGTTTTTAAGACCCCGTTTTCTTAATATCGTTCCATCTTTATAATGTGGAGTTCTCAGGATACAGTCTTTTCTATTTTCAGTTTCCCTTACTTCATCTGCCAGTTTTCCTGCTTTGCTGAGTAATTCATGTGATTTGAACACAGTAGAAATATATTTGTCAGGGTCTTTTTCAATAAAGCAACCTCGAACATTGAGTTTCCCAACATCTTCTGCTATTTTATACGCTTCAATAGCTTGATCTTTAGCTTTCACATCTTTTATCCCTGAGTGTTTCAATGCCGTATTAGCTTTTACAATCACGTTTGGGAGGTAATTATCACCATTTTTAAGAGCTGAAATCACCTTATTAATCTCCATCTGAATCAATCTAAATACTCCGGTTACTGCAAGAACCTTAAGCATATCAGCATTGAAAATTGCCATTTCTGTAGGATCTAAAAATTCTCTTCTTGCACCTATCATGGCATCACCCCTAATGAATATGTAGCCCATCCCGTAATCACTCAGAGTTTGTGCCATCTTTTCTCCTGGAGAATCTCCTATTACAATCGTCTTCCTCCCTTTAAGAAATTCAATTACACTCCGGGGTCCGGGAGCACTAGGATTGGGTGTAGCATACAATACAATATCAGGATTATACCTCCCAATTTCGTCTAATAAATCTGAAGCTTCAGTAGTTGTCATTTTTGCCCCACTACTAATCACTCGCACACTTATGTCGTCTCTATCTGCTCTTTCATCAAGTAGTAATTCTAAAACCAGAGAAGTAGCAATATTACCAGTTTTAACAACGCCTATATTCACTTTCTTCATAATATACCAAGTGTAATAATGCCGTTTTTAAATGTTCCTGAATTTAAATTATAAAATGATATTAATAAAAATATGTAAATCTCAGGAAACTGGAAGCAACTTGCTAATTTTCTTATTTATTCTGAGTTCCTCAAGATTTAAACAAAAAACTATATATAACTATTTGAACCACATATCAATTATATGATAGATATAACAACTATACAATTAACAAAAAATACACGAGAACGATTAAAAGAGGTCGGGATGAAAAAAGAAACTTATGATGACCTACTTAATAGGCTAATTGATTTTTATCTTAGAGTTGATAGGAGATCAGAATAAAGTGGAGCAACTAGCATTAGGACAATTCACTCAAGATACTAATTTTAATAATAAAACTAAAAGATACAAAAAAAAACCTTCGAAAACATCTAGAAAAAAAGTTGAAGCAAAGATTCACAGTCATATAAGACTTCAAAGTGCAGAAGAACTTTTAAAGCGCGTAGATACAGGATTTGGTCAAAAAACGCGTGCTCCCTTCCAGGCTATTGTGGAAGGCGTTCAAAATTCAGCAGATGCTATTGATAAGGCTCGCGAAACTCTGCTTAAATCTTCAGGTATTGATAGCTATGATGCCAAAATAGAAGTAAAAATCGACCTTATAGATAAATCCCGGGGAGAAATTCTTTTGTCCATTCTAGACAATGGAATTGGCATACCAAGAGGAAAAATTAAAATTATAGTTAGGGCGGGGGGTACAGGTACGATAGAATATAAGGCCTCTAGGAGTCAACAGGGGATTGGATGGAAAGCAGCAGCAATATATGCAAATCAAAGTACGGGTAAACCTCTTGAGATTATAAGTAAAACATTTTTCGAAAAAAAGCCGCATCGTCATGTATACGACTATGGGAAAAGTAAAGTAACGAAGGTAACTGATGAAGACTATGATAAAGAGTTTCTTGAACATGGAACTCGGATGACAATTCATCTTGTTGGAAATTACGCTAGAGCAAAGAAAAATATTCTTGTATTTATCAAAAGGATGGCGGCCATTCACCCATATATCACTTTTATTTTAAAAGAAAATGGTACTAGGATAGAATATGCTAAGCAGAGTGAAATTGGGATTCCAATACCGAAATCTATACCTCCCCACCCAAATAGTGTCGATGTAGGACAATTAAAAGACCTCCTTGCATACCAAGCTAAGAAAAAAAGCATTAGTCTTGCGGAGTTTCTTAAAGCCAACTTTTGTAAGGTAAGTGATAAGAGCATCAATGATTTGGTACAGCGAGTGGCAATACTTCAATATTTTGATAAAAAAAAACTATTTGCAGGGGATATTGTAAAATGTGTTGCTCAAAGTCAAAAAGTTCAAGAACTTAAAAAAGATCCTAAAAAAGTGAGTGCTTATCTCGAGAAAAGTTTACTAAGAGATACAACAATTGATTTCGATTACGCTTCTAAACTTGTTTATAATGGAAAACTTTCAAGAGGGCGCAATATTCGCTCCTTAAATAATGAAGACCTTTTAACTTTTTTTAATCTTAATAGTTTGCTTAAAATTGATTTACCTAAATCAGCATTCACTACAAAAACAACAGTTAACATGATATTAAATGATGACAATAAAGTCCGTCTTTTAGCAGAGGTATTACATAGTATGGCATTTCCACCACCGCCAGTAGATTCGTTAATGCCAATCCCTAGGGATTCTTTCATAGAAGGATTTACAACTATATACAAACCAGATAAGTATGCATATGTAGAAAGAAAACCAACTAGCACTTATGGAAAAGCTATCCAAGTTCAAGTTTTAGCTTTATTTGGAGGGGGAATAAAAACAGATTTGAAAGATCGGGACAAACTTATTAGGATTGCTAACTGTACACCCCTTGTCTATGAATTTGGTAGTGACATTATTACTCAAACAGCAAGAGAAATTGACTGGTCGATATATAAACTTGGAAAGAAAGCATCTCTCCCTTTACTACCTGTAATTTTCGCTGTTCACGTAACATCTCCCCAACTAAAGTATCTTGGCGTAGCTAAGCAGGCTATTGGTGCAGATGATATCATTGCCTTAGAAATTAAGTTAGCATTACAAGCGGCAAGTAGAAAATTAAGAAAGCATGTGATCATGCTTGAGAAGAGTCAGGAAACAGGTAAAGCTAGGAAATATCTTGAAAAAAATGCGGAAATAGTGGCTAGAACATTAAATAAGATGTTACGGGTTAATCAAGAAAAAGTACATTCCTTGTTAATGGAGGAAATCCATCATCGCCGACCGATTTATACTAATAAGGAGGAGGATATTTGAAGAATAAAAGGAAAATAAAGGACACTATTTCCTCTAAGTATCTTTCCAAAGAACTAACTAACCTAGCTAAGGATATGCTTAGTCAGATAGAAAGAAGAAAAGATCCGACATTTAAGGTTCCCAATAGAAGTGCAGATAACATAGTTTATGATAAAAAAAAGGGTGTAATTGAACTAGGAAATAGAGAATCTAAACGCAGTTTTCATAATATTGCTACAACTGGATCATTTACTCAAATGTTATTCATTCTCAGCGTCCTTAAAGAGATTTCTCAATTGGAAAAACACCTAACTAAACGAGAGATATTTTATCAGGATCCTATGCTTTTTAAAAAGGATCAAAATATTAGTGATAACTTAATTGAGGACATTGCAGTTACAATGGGAGTTACTCGCCCATGTTTACGAGTTGTAGCTACAGCTAAAGGTGTTTGTATTGGAGAATTGGTCCTGAGTGAGAATGGGGACACATTTAATTGTAATAACTTGGGTAGAGGGGGGTGGAGTATAAGTCCATTTATAGATGAAGTTAAAATTCGTGATTGTAGCGCAGAGTATGTATTAGTCGTAGAGAAAGACGCTGCGCTAATAAGGCTAATTGAAGAAAATTATCATAAGAAAAATAGATGCATACTTATAACTGGAAAGGGGCAGCCTGACATTGCTACCCGACGGCTTGTACGACGCCTTAACGTTGAAGAAAAACTTCCTGTTTACATTCTTACTGATAGTGACAGCTATGGAATGCAGATTTGCTCTAGTTATAAAAGGGGTAGCATCGCTTTGAGCTTTGAGACTTCTTATCTAGCAGTACCTAAGGCGAGATTCTTAGGGTTGCTCCCTAGTGATTTAGATAGATTTAAAGTACCTAAAGCTGCCCGTATAGAGATGACAGATTGGGATTTGAAAAAAGCACAAAATTTGTTAGATTACCCGTGGATAAAAAATAATAAACGCTGGACAAAAGAGCTAAAGTTGATGATAAAAAATAAGGAGAAAGCAGAATTACAGGCACTAGCAAAGCATGGTATTACATTTATGACAGATGTGTATATCCCTCAAAAGCTCGAGGAAAAAGATTGGATATAGGAAAAAAATTACTATTAAGAAGATATTAAAACTAATAAAAAAACTATGGTCTAATTATAGAATAATAATCCCAGGAGATATCTATCAGGATTATATTGACTTAATTTGTCAGGATAAGATAAAATGGAGTTGCAATAAATTGGCTTACAAATATAAATCTCTAGAAAGGAAATGGAGAGATAGGTGGGAGGACGAAGGAATTTTTGAGGCTGACCCTGAAAGGGGTAAACTAAAAAAATTTACAACATTTCCTTTTCCTTATATGAATGGGCCCTTACACTTAGGACATGCTTTTACTTCCTCAAGATGTGACGTGTATGCACGATTTAAGAGGATGCAAGGGTATAACGTACTCTTTCCATGGTCTTGGCATCTTACAGGGGAGCCTATAGCAGGAGCTGCAGAGCGTTTTCGAAATGGTGATGAATCACAGATTAAAATTTTTAGGGATATTGATAAAGTACCCGAAAATGATCTCAAAAACTTCGGTAATTTAGAATACTTAGCAAATTATTATATTAAAGATGCAAAAGCATCTCTGAAGAAGCTTGGACATAGTATAGATTGGCGTCGAGAGTTCACAACAACATCTCTCCATCCTTCTTTCGATAAGTTCATAGAATGGCAATATCTAACTTTACGAAAAAGCGGATACGTTAGGAAAGGTACTCATCCAGTTATATGGTGCCCTCATGATCAATCACCAACGGGGGATCATGATAGATTGAAGGGAGAAGGTGCATCTCCACTAGAATTTATTCTTATAAAATTCAAATATGGTGATACATTTCTACCCGCTGCTACTCTAAGACCTGAGACTATCTTTGGTGTGACCAACATATGGATAAATCCTGCAGCAACTATGGTTTTAGCCAAGATTGGAAATGAGAAATGGATAGTGAGTAAAGAAGCTATCATTAAACTCAAGGAGCAGATGGATAATATTGTTATTGAAAAAGAATTTCTTGGATCTGAAATTGTAGGTAAAACCTGTGTTCACCCATTAAACAACGAAAGTATGTTAATCCTTCCAGCTACATTTGTTAATCCAGATACGTCGTCAGGTGTAGTGATGAGCGTTCCTTCACATGCACCATTTGACCATGTTGCATTAGAAGATTTAAAGATAAATTTAAAAGAACTACAAAAGTATGGCATTTCACTTAGAGAAATTCAGGATATACGTCCAATATCGTTGATAAGATCCCCGTCATATGGTGAAAATCCTGCAATCGAGATTTGTTCAAAAATGGGGATCACGAATCAGAATGACGAAAAGCTAGAGGTTGCAACAGAAGAGATATACAAAAATGAATTCTACAAAGGTGTGTTAAGGGCAAATACTGGAAAATATAAGGGAATTGAAGTATCTAAAGTTAAAGAGACATTAATAAAAGATTTAGTTGAAACAGGTATTGCAGATATATTATATGAGACGTCAGAAGAGGTAATCTGCCGATGTTCCACTAAATGCATAGTAAAAATTTTAAAAGACCAATGGTTCCTCGAATATTCAAACGATGCTTGGAAGAAAAAAGTTAGAGAAGCATTAGCCAAGATGGAGATTTTACCAACTGAAGCTAGAGCGAATTTTGAATATACTATTGGATGGCTTGAAGATAAGGCTTGCACCAGGAGAACAGGATTAGGTACACGGTTGCCCTGGGATAAAGAATGGATTGTAGAAACACTTAGTGATTCAACGGTGTATATGGCCTTCTATGCGTTGTCGAAGTTTACTAATTCACATAAAATAAAATCTGAAGAATTAAATACTGAAGTATTAGATTACGTATTTTTAAACATTGGAAAAGCACATGACGTTTCGAGAAAGTATAACCTTAATGTAGAACTGCTTGAGGAGATAAGAGAAGAGATTGAATACTGGATGCCTGTCGATCTTAGAGTTTCAGGTAAAGATCTCATACCCAACCATTTGACTTTTTTTATTTTTCAGCATACTGCAATTTTTTCAAGGGAAAATTGGCCTAAAAAAATTAGTGTAAATGGTTACATGCGAGTTGAAGGGGAGAAAATGAGTAAATCAAAAGGGAACTTTATAACCTTAAAAGCACTCCTTCAGGAACATGGAGCGGATGTTACGAGGGCAGCCTTACTCTATTCGGCTGAAGGGTTACGAGATCCAGACTGGAGAACAAAATCTGTTCAAGATATGAAAACAAAACAAAGAGCATTTAGAATCCTTCTTGAAAATCTCATTATAAATGACGGTATTAAAACAGATATTAGATGTATCGATAATTGGATCTTAAGTAGGATGCAGAGGCATATACATCGTGCTACACTAGCATATGAAAAACTAGAAACCAGAACAGCATTTCAGTATGCCTTTTTTGATATTTGGAAAGATCTTAGATGGTACCTTCGGAGAGGGCAGCCGAATAAAATAGTGATCATGCAAGTTATAAGTCAGTGGTTACGTCTAATATCGCCATTTATTCCATTCATAACAGAAGAACTTTGGTTTCAGATGAAAGAGAAAGGATTTATTTCTCAAGCTCCATGGCCTAAGGTTGATAAATCCCGTATTTCAGAAAAATCTGAAGTAAAAGAGGATCTAATTAAGCAAATATCCGAAGATATTGAGAATATTCTGAAAGTAATAGAAAAGAGACCAAAAAAGGTGTATCTATACACCTCGCCTAAGTGGAAATGGGATGTCTTAAAAATCGCTTCTAAAATTAAGGATCAAGGTCAAAGGGATATTATAAAGGAAGTTTTGAAATACGAAGAATTGAAGGTTAGGATGAAAGAAGTAATCAAATATGTATCGCTAGTTAATAAAATTCCTAATTTAAGTAAAGTAATACGAATCGATGAAATGGAAACTATTGAAGATGCTAAATCCTTTTTAGAAAAAGAGTTTAATTGTGATATTATTGTTAAAAACTCTGACGAAAGAGGAATCTATGATCCTATGAAAAAGGGTGGGCAATCCATTCCATTAAAACCAGCTATTTACGTAGAATAAACAGTAGATAATTCTATTATTATTTTTTTAAAGGAGTAAATAAAAAAAAATTGTAGGTAGTCAAATAGATTAATACGACTAAAATAACTATGAAAACGAACGATAGTATAGCTTGGGAAGATTGGGAAGAAGGCACATTTGAAAAAGCAAAAAAGGAAGATAAGCCAATTCTCTTATCAATCGGTGCCAAATGGTGTCACTGGTGCCATGTCATGGATTCAACATCTTTTTCTGACCCTGAAATCATTAAGAAAATAAACACGGATTTTATTCCTATTCGAGTAGATAATGATAGGCGGCCGGATATAAACGCCAGGTATAATATGGGGGGATGGCCAACCACTGCAATTCTAACACCAAATGGGCATGTTCTGACGGGTGAGACCTATATTAATCCCGAAAGAATGAAGGATATTCTGAGCAGGTTATGTAAATTATATAAAGAAAATCGAAAAGCAATTTATTCAGAAATATCAAAACTGAAAGCAGATTATAAAGACAAAGAGTTACCTGTGTCTAATTTAGAAAATTCCATAATACCTAAAGGGCTTGAACTCATATCCCATGCTTTTGATTCGAGATACGGGGGTTTTGGTAATAACCAAAAATTCCCTCAGGTAGAAGTATTAACTTTCTGTTTGAAACAATACTACGAATCAAAGAATCAATCGTTAAAGGGAATTTTAACTAAGACCCTTGAATTAATGGGGGATGGTGGTATGTACGATCATGTAGAGGGTGGATTTTTCAGGTATTCTACAACCCGTGACTGGAGCGTACCCCATTATGAAAAGATGCTAGAGGATAATGGTAAACTAGCTAAACTTTACTTAGAATCCTACCATTTATTCAAAGATGAAAAGTACCTGAAAAAAGCTCTTGATATAATGGGGTATTTGTCAAAAAATCTATATGACAAAAGGGGGGGTTTCTATGGGAGTCAAGATGCTGATGAGAATTATTATAAATTAAATATTAATGAAAGGAGAGAATTACGCTCTCCTTCAATTGATAAGACAATTTTTACAGGTTGGAATAGCTTAGCCATCTCCACATACCTATATGCATATAATTTGACAGGTAATGAAGATTATTTAGAAACTTCTCTAAAAGTACTGGACACATTGCGAAATAAGGCGATATTAGGAGGGGGAGATCTCTTACACCACCTATCCGATGGGAGTGTCAAAGGAATTTTAGAAGATCAAGTATTTTTTTCGGCAGCCCTTCTTGATGCTTACCAGATTACAGGGGAAAATAAGTATTTGAAGGATGCTATTTTAACCGTAGATTTTATGGTAAATCAACTTTGGAATGATAAAGGTGCTTTTTATGATAAAAAGGATACCTCCGATGATTTTGGACTACTTAAATATCAGCAAACCCCATTTGCCACAAATTCTGATGCAGCCGCTCTCTTAATTGACTTATCTATCTTGAGTGGGAAACCCGAATATAATGAATATGCAAAAAAAATCCTAGAATTTTTTAGCTCTGAATACGCTAAATACGGGATTATGGGGAGCAATTATTTCATTGCATTATCAAAATTTATTAAACCGCCATTAACTCTTGAAATTGTCGGTTCGAAAAGCAACGTAAAAACTCAGCAACTCCTCAAAAGTTCTTTAAACTTATATCATCCTCATAAGCTAGTCCAATTATTAGATCCCAAAAATGAAATAAAATTAATACAAAAAAAAGATTTATCAGTCCCAAAAGACCCTACATTATACCCGTGCATAGGAACTAAATGTCTAAAACCAATAGTTGATTATAAAAATGTAAATAAAACATTAATCAAGGATGTATAATCACTGTGGGCCCGTAGCCTAGCCAGGATAGGGCGGCAGCCTCCTAAACTAATTTCCAAAAAAATCTTTTAAGGTGGAGTAAGCTGCAAGTCGCGGGTTCGAATCCCGCCGGGTCCGTTTAATTTTAACGATAAAAATCTAGGAAATAATTTATCTATTTTTAAATCTCTTTCTCAATGTAGTCATTAAAACGGGGGTTACTTCCTTATGCCCTTTTTCTCTACAGTATCGTTCAACTCCTTTCTTTACCATGTCTCTCACGAAAAATGGGACCTTTTCTAATCTTACTAGTGCTTCATCGCTCCAAATAATTGGCGCATCATCTGTGGTAATTACAGTATTCTCCTGTTTAGGTTTGTAAATACATGATGGATCCGATTCCATGATATCCTCTGTTAGAGCATAGGCCCTTGCTCTACACCCTCCACAGGAATCTGTGTATTCGCACACCCCGCATTTCCCCTTTAATTTCTGTTCTCTCAGTTCTTTTAAAACCCCTGCGCCGTTCCATATTCTTTCAAAGCTCTTTTCCCTAATGTTCCCCACTGTTATAGGTAGATAAGGGCAGGGAGTAACATCGCCTTCAGGTGTAATCCTGCAGTAATTCGTACCTGCAAGACATGCCTTTATTATTGGTAGATTTGAGCTTTCTTGATGTACGAAACGAGCAAAATGGGGGGCGCATCTTGCTCTGATCATCATGTTTCCGTTATTATCCCGATTTTGTGCCAAATATTTTAAAAGATCATCATACTCTCCTTGCGAAAGATCAGTGATTTTTTCACCCCTGCCAGTGCATACTAGAAAAAAAACGTTAAAGGCTCTTGCACCTTTTGATGACGAGAAATTTATTAATTTAGGTATCTCTTTATAGTTCTCTCTAGTGGCTGTTGTTTGAATTTGAAAATCCAAACCTATATTTTTGCAAGTTTCAATACTTTGGACTGTATTTTCCCACGCACCCGAGAGTCCTCTAAAATGGTCGTGTTTATCAGCGTCAAGAGAATCCAAACTAATACCTATCCCTCTAACACCGCTTTTCACCAACTTTTTGGCTTTATCATTGTCTAATAAAGTTCCATTGCTTCCAACAACCACATTAAGAGATAGATCAGTTGCATGACTGGCAAGTTCAAATATATCATTTCGGAGAAGAGGTTCCCCTCCGGTTAAAACAAGCATTGCCCCTGGAGCTAGCTTAGCTATCTCATCTAAAAATCTTAAACCTTCTTTAGTAGATAATTCACCCTTTGAAACGTCTGTTAATTCAGATGAATCTAAGTAACAGTGTTTGCAATGGAGATTACATCTTTTAGTAGTATTCCATGAGATTATATTTGGATAAACAGGAGATTCAATCATATCTACATTCCAAATTTTTTCTTAGCTTGAGACATAACCTCCGGCGTAATCTCTCTGTATCCTTTTTCCTCTGCAAATTTCTCAATAGCATTTTTTGCCATAACTCTGGCCATGGAAGGTATCCTCTCTAACATAAGTTCTGCTTCAATGCTCCATGACATCTGAATTTCATTTTGAAACAGGTTCTCTTCAGGTACAAGAAATTGCCCATTAACTATCAATACACTGCAAGGTGAGAGACGGACAAGATTTTCTGCCGTACTTCCAATATCTAAGCTATCAACTTTATGAGCACCAAACCTTCCCACTACAAGTAGGGACCCTTCAGATTTAGATACTTGTTTCAAGATTTCATCAAAGGCTTTTCCTGAGAGAAGTGTTGTTTCAAGCTGAACTTTCATCTCTTCTGCAATTTTTTTCGCAGTATTTAGATGACCACGATATATCTTAGCTAAACCTTTATCGATAATTTCGTCATGAAGCTTTTCCTGCTCTTCGAATTTGAAAATATTTTTTGCCTTCTCCGAAAGGACAGTTGATATGTTCGAAAATGCAAATCTATGAAAATCAGGATCGAAAGCGGATACAGCTTCAATTTTTGAATCAAAATTTTTAGCAAGTTGGAGTGCCACTTTTAATCCAGCGAAAGACTGAGAACTACCATCAATGGCCACTATAATCTTATTTCCAGGGAAGGGCTGATTTTTCATCACAAGTACATCACTTCTGGCACGCCTTAAAACGCGCTCACATGTACTGCCAGTTGTAGTTGTCTCAACTACTCCAATCCCCGTTGCACCCATAACAACAAGATCATGCCTAGAAGCTTTTATTTCATTAACAATTTCTACAAAGTTCTTACCCTCTAAAATCTTACTATGGCATGCTATTCCTCCATGGAGACATTTTTCTTCAAATGCTGTGAGATAGGAATCTGAGATTATTTGAAGTCCCTTTGTAATCAATGAACCATGAACCGCTCGTTGCTTTTTTAGTACTGTTTCATTCTGATATTCTTCAGGCAGTCCCCCCTCCATCTGCTTAAATCTATTGTCATGGAGGCGGGCAGCATAAACATGAATACCCGTAAGTTTAGAATTAAATTTCCCTGCTAGGGATGTAGAAGCATCCACAGCATAATTAGATTGTTGAGAGTTGTCTACAGGGACAAGGATATTATTATACATTTTTTTAAATTTTATTCTATAGTAGTTTTACAAGTTTTTTATTTATTATAGCTATAAGTATTTTTTTTTTAATAAAAATTCAAGAATTAATTGGAATTTTACTTGAAAAAAAATTCAATTAGCATCCTTAGAATCAGACATTTGACTTAAAAATGAAAGTAGCTTTGCAATCTCCTTCCCTTGATCAGAAAGAGAATATATCTTATAGTCATCCTGTTTCACGAACTTAACAGATTTAAGGATTCTCAAATGGAAACTCAATTTGGTAGGATCATCTATGTCCAGTTGTGTAAGGATTTCAGTAAAGCTGTAATCTCCTGATACTAAAAATTCCATTGCCTCTCTCCTTATTGGATTGGAAAGAGTTTTTAGGATTGAATCTTTGCTTATACTCACTTTTATAGTTTCATTATCAAGTTTTTGCTCTAAATTATAATCAATCCTTTCAAAGGCAGCTTCCTTCAAAGCTCTTACTATCGATTTCTGAACGTTTTTAATATCAAAGGGTTTGCAAATGTAATCGCTAGCACCTTCTTTCATCGCTTCTATCGCATTATCTACAGTAGCATGTGCAGTTATCATAATCACCTGGGTTTGGGGATAAGATCGCTTGATTTCTCTCAAAACATGCTTTCCATCAACACCAGGCATTACAAGATCTGTCAATACCACGCTGAATTTTTCTGTTTCTGCCTTCAGTAATGCTCCTCTACCTGAACTTGCAGTTACCACATCATACTTGTCTTTAAGGACATACGTGAGCCCTTCACATATTAATGGATCATCATCCACTATCAATATTTTATCTTTCATAGTCCTCTAGATTGGGGAATTGCATAATAAAGGAAGTACCTTTGTCAATATCACTTTTAACCCTTATCGTCCCGTTATGTTTTTGAATAATCCCATAACTTATGAAGAGTCCTAAACCAGTTCCTTTCCCCACTTCTTTAGTAGTGAAGAATGGATCAAATATCTTAGAAAGGTGCTCTTTAGGTATACCACATCCAGTATCAGAAATTGCTACTTTAATTTGTCCTCCGTTGTTGGAAGTGCGTATCTTCAAATGACCTTCCTTATCTATAGAATGTAGCGCATTTGTTAAAATATTTACGAATACTTGTTCTAAATGACTTCCATCGCCTCTAATTTTTCTTAATTTCGGATCTAAATCACACTCTAAATTAACGTTACCTTGACGAAATTGAGACTTCAGAAAATCTAATACTTTTAAGAGCGTTTCATTCAATTGGATAGGTCCATAGTTTTCTGAATGAGGATAGGAGTACTTTAGAAAATTTTTCACTATTCTTCCAGCAACATCTGTTTGAGATTTTACAATATCTAACATCTGTCGATTCTCGCCCCTTGCTTTATGATGGAGAATTTGGGCATACAAAGATATGTTTGTTAAAGGATTATTTATTTCATGAGCAAAACCAGCTGCTAATCTTCCAATAGATGCAAGCTTATCTGCTCGTATCATCTGCTCTTCAGTCCTTTTTTCTTCGGTGATAATCTTTATGCTCTTCACAACTGCGTTTAAACTACCATCTTCGTGAAATATAGGATAAGTGCTTATTAACAAATGCTCTTTCAGATTATCGTCGTATACCTCTTGGGTTTGAGCTTCCTTTTTTTCTATTGTATAATCTATGTCACAATCAATACAAGGTTCTGATCTTTGCATGATGACTTTGTAACAACATTTTCCCACTAAATTTTCTCTAAAAGTCTGTTCAGACACCCTATTAGCTTTTATTATCTTGTAATTAAGATCACGAATAAAAATTGTGTCTGTTATAGAATTGAAAACAGAATCTAAGAATTCATTGGACTCTTTAAGTGCCTTAGTTCTTTCCTGAACTGTATCTTCCAAAATTTCAAATATCTTAGCCCTTTCAACTGCCAGTCCTGCCTGTTTAGAAAAGTTGAGGAGTATCTCTACATCTTTTTCCAAAAGTCTTTCTTTACTCCCTATCCCTATCACGCCTACAATTTTATCCTCAGCCAATAAAGGGACTCCAATACCAAATTTTATTCCAGAAAATCGGGCTATTGAACCGGCTAATTTTGAGAGAGCTGGGATATCACTATGGCTTTTTACTAAATTTACTATATCTGTGGTTATAATTGGCTCTTTGGTTTTGATTAGTTGGGTGAGCATACTGCCCGTGAAAAGGCGAATCTTCCAATTCAGCACGGATATCTTTGTTAATTTTTCTACTTTCTTTACAAGATTGGATTCAGCAGAGTAGCTCTTACATACTAAATGAGTCTTACTTTCGTTTAAGAGATGAATTGCGGAAACATTATACCCAAATATAGTTGTTAGGCCTTTGGCAATAGTCTCAAGGATTACCTCTAGCTTGGATCCCGAATTCAGCAGGTTATTAACTTCCTGGAGAAGCAGAAGTTCCTTAGTCTTCTCATCAAGATCCCATGGGGAGGAGATAATGTCCAAGCCATTTTTCATAATTACATCATTATATTTTCACATTCATATTAATTATTATTAATTTGAATTTTTTTTCAAATGAAAAATACATTGTTATTAGAGTTTTTTTTCAAAAAAAATGTTATATATCCCCAATTTAAATATGCCTATTTGAAATGCATTCGAACGGAATTTCAAAGGGAGTTTTAAAAGGCATAACTAAAATCTCAGCTATTTTATTTATTCTTTTTCTCATTTATATATCAGGGATATTTGAAACAAATGAATCATACAGGGCCTTCCCGGGCATCGGTAGCAGGACAGCTGTCTGGATAGCAGCTGAGCTTCACCTCCTCTTTGGAGCCTTTGTATTGGCAGTACCGATTTTTGCAGTCATTTCAGAATATATAGGGTATCGTACTAAAGATAAGCAATATGATAATCTTGCCCGAGAACTTACTGGGCTATTGGTAGCAGCTTTTACAATAACAGCAATTATGGGGGCGACGTTATTCATATTGGTATCGATCTTATATCCAAGCTTCTTCGAGTATATGAAAGGTATCTTTTCATTTACAATACCCTTTTATCTTATATTCATCCTCGGAGAGGTTGTATGTGTCTACCTTTATCGTTATTCCTGGGATAAATTGCAGGATAACAAGAGACTCCATATATTGATTGGCATAGGATTGAACGTTTTCGGTACTGGGTTACTAATCATTGCAAATGCCTGGGGGCAATTTATGCTTACACCAGCAGGCGTAAATGAAGCCGGGCAATTAGTTAGCGGTTGGGGAGCTGTTAATAATTTCACCTGGATCCCGATGAATATTCACCGGATTATTGCAAATGTTGCATTCGGTGGGTTTATAGTTGGGGCTTATGCAGCCTTCAAATTTTTAGGTTCTAATACAAAGAAAGAAAAGGGCCACTATGATTGGATGGGTTACGTGGGAAACGTAATCGGACTTGTAGGCTTGATTCCACTTCCATTTGCAGGTTACTGGATGGGGATTGAGATTTATATGTATAGCCAACAGCTTGGCATCCAGATGATGGGGGGACTTTTCTCATGGTTATTCGTAATCCAAGCAGTATTAATAGGCATCCTTTTCTTAGGAGCTAATTATTATCTTTGGATAGGTATGAGACGAATGCCAGGTGGCGAAAGATATGCTAAATTTAGATTACCATTGGCTGTAATTCTATTCACATCTTTTGCTGTATGGCTAACTCCCCACACAATGGTGGGAAGCATCGAGGAATTAAGAGCCCTTGGTGGAGCATACCATCCAGTTCTTGGCGTTTTCGGCGTAATGTCTGCTAAGAACACTGCCGTCAACCTTGTCATCCTTTCGACTTTTGTAAGCCTCATCCTCTATAGAAGAGCCAATAAAGAGGCAGTGGTCCCCTGGGCAGAAAAAGGGAAAAAACAGCAGGGAGCAATAATATTGATAGCCGGTGCAATTGTATTGGCCATAGGTGTCTACGGTTATCTCATACCCGCAGCTAGCAGAGTTATGTTTTGGTCACCAATACAGGTGGTAACAGTATTTTCAACTATGGTTCTTGTGTTAGTAATTGACTTAAAACTTTTTAAGGGAGCTAAGGATATTGGTCCAATAAACTGGGGAGACATGCCTCCTCGTTCCCAGTACACATTGTTCACCATGGCAGCAGTAGCAACCCTCCTTATGGGTCTTATGGGTTACTTACGAAGTGCTGGAAGGGAAAATTGGCATGTTTATGGAGTACTTAAAGATACATCTCCTGACTTCTGGACTCCCACATTAGGAAGTATGGCAGTGACTGTATCTTTAATTGTATTCGTCTTTTACCTTCTAGTGGCTTTAGTTTTCTGGTTGGGAATCGAACGCGGAGCTTCAACTGAAAAATCTTCAAGTACTTCTACGGGGGAAGATAAGAAATGAGTACATCTGCCTTTAGAAAAATAACAGCTATTATGGTCATTTGGGTTTTAATATTCATAGCAGTTGCAAACCTGATTCCTCAGGTTGAACCCATAAAGGAAAAGGTAGAATCCATAGATAAAATAAGTGTTGCCACTGGAAAACAATTGGTTTCAACAAGAGGGTGTTTGCTCTGTCACTCTTTTGGAGAGGCAATACGCGCTCCTGACTTAACGGATATAGGAAAAAAGTCCGATAACAAAGTACCAGGATACACTACATTAGATTATCTAACTGAAAAATTATTAATTCCTAATGCGAATCCTGTGGCTGGCTGGCCTGTAGGCATGATGCCTTCAGCCGATAAACCGCCTGCAGGTTTAAATGATGAAGAAATAGCTGCAGTTATAATGTATCTAGAAAGCCTTGGATCTAATCCTTCATCAGAGACACAAATCAAAGCTGCAATTGACAAGTATAAGGCGGAGAGGTGAAGAATAAAAATGAAGAAACAATCTGCAATTGTAAAGGCAATTGGTTTGCTAGTAGGAATATTTGTTTTTCTTAAATTTATAGTGCCTAATTTCACAGCACCTATTCCTTCAAGTGTTATTTATATGTACATGGGAGTAGCGATTACTGGAATCCTAATATTTGTTTCAGTAAGAGATGAGGACTGGAGTAGATTTTTATCTCCTATCCAGATTCTGTTAGAAGGTAAAGAACAACCTGTAATGAGGCTTGTTTTATTATCCATCATCCCGCTCTTTGCTGGATATATAGTTTTTGGGGCAGTTGCTCCAACAACATCACCACCATCACAACTTCGAAGTGTGCATCCATCTCCACCTATAGAATTTGTGGGGTTAGAAAACCCTGTACCTAAAACACTTGAGAATATAGAAGAAGGAAAAGAACTTTACGAGGCAAACTGCCAGCAATGCCACGGTGAAGAAGCTGATGGTAAAGGTCCGGAGGGTCGAGGATATTTCCCAGAGCCAATGAATTTTAAAGTGGAAAGTTTGGGCATAATCCAGGAAGGATATGCCTTCTGGCGCATTAGTAAAGGCGGTCCAGGGCTGCCTCCTGAGGGAGCACCATGGGACTCAGCGATGCCTGCATGGGAGGATGTTCTCACAGAAGAAGAAATTTGGAAGATAATAATGGCAGAATATGATATTGCTGGCGTTGAGCCACGCACTTGGGAGTGATAATAATGAGACACATTATCTTAATGGGAATCGCTATTTTCGTTGCGGGTTTTTTATTCTACACAGGAATACCTGAAGTAAACTCTCAGAGTTCTACGCTTATCTCTACGTTAGTAGCTGAAGCACCTGTTGATGACCCAGAAGCAGAGGTTTGGAAAGAGGCTACGCTTTTAGAAGTGCCACTTAGTGCTCAGCTAATTACGATTCCTCGAATTTACGAGGCAAATGTGAAGAAAATTACAGCCAGATCAGTCTATGATGGTAGTAGAATTTCTTTTCTTTTAGAATGGGAGGCGCCTGTAGCTTCTAGTGGGTTTTTGAAACATGAAGAATTCCGAGATGCTGCGGCTATCCAATTTTCAACCTCTGAAGCTAAAACTCGTTTCACAATGGGCCATGAAGATTTACCCGTTAACATTTGGCACTGGAAAGCAGACTGGGAAAAAGATTTGATCGAATTTGCAGAAATAGAGGATAAATATCCTAATATGATAAATGATCTATATCCCGGAGACTTACTACCAGATTCAGATACCTTCCTTACTGGAAAAGAAGCTGGAAACATTTTTTCTAATTCAAAGATGAGAAAATCGGTTATTGAGAATCTAGTAGCTGGTGGTTTTGGATCCCTTACCACCACTGAATTACAAGATGTTCAGGGAAAAGGGATTTACAAAGATGGAAAATGGAAAGTTGTTTATTCTCGCTCAATGACCTCTGAAGAAGGTCTTGCAAAATTTACTCCGGGTGAATTTCAATCTATTGCCTTTGCAGTTTGGTATGGGGCAGGGGGGGAAAGAGATGGAATGAAAAGTGTTTCTTCTTGGTATTGGATGGTTCCAGAAAAAAAAACCTCACCCTTAGTTTACCTTTTGCCAGTTCTTTCCATTGTACTGGTAGCTGCAGGCGAGTATTACTACCTAAATAAGATGAATAAAAAGACATCAAAAGGAGGCAGTTAAATTGACTCTAACACGAAGAGAATTTCTAAAGATTAGTGCTGCAACTGTAACGGCCCTTTCTACTTTGGGTAGCAGAGGCTTATCCCTAAGTAACTTGGGGCCAATTATTGTAGGTAACCCTCTGGATTATTATCCAGAGCGAGACTGGGAGAAGGTGTATCGGGATCAATATCGCTATGATTCAAGCTATAATTGGGTGTGTTCCCCGAATGATACTCACTGTTGTCGTATCCGTACTTTTGTACGTAATGGTATAGCCATAAGACAGGAACAGACCTATAATTATCAAGAGTATAGCGATCTATATGGTAATAAGGCCACCGTTAATTGGAATCCTCGTATGTGTCCTAAAGGTTACACTATGCATCGTCGTCTATACGGTCCATATCGTCTTAAATATCCATTAGTCAGGAAGGGGTGGAAACAATGGGCAGATGATGGATTTCCAGATTTAGACACTGGAAACAATCGTAGTAAATATAAGTTTGATAGTCGGGGGACGGATGAATTTGCTAGTCCAACATGGGATGAAACGTTTGAATACATGGCAAAAGGCTATGTGGCGATCGCTAAACGTTATAGCGGCCCAGAAGGTAAGAAACGTCTTTTAGATCAGGGTTATCCGATAGAAATGATAGATCCTATGCTTGATCCTGAAGGGAATGTAGCCGGTACGAGAACAATGAAGTTCAGAGGGGGAATGGGTCTCTTAGGTGTTATGGGTAAGTATGGTATGTATAGGAATGCTAACCTGATGGCCTTATTGGATTCTCATGTTCGAGGTGTAGGACCTGAAAATGCAATGGGTGCCCGTAACTGGTCAAACTATACTTGGCATGGCGATCAAGCCCCTGGACATCCGTGGGTTCATGGCCTACAAACATCTGACGTGGACTTCAATGATTTAAGATCCACTAAACTTCATATTCAAGTTGGGAAAAATCTTGTTGAAAATAAAATGCCTGATTCTCATTGGTTTATTGAAAGTATGGAACGAGGAGCAAAGATAGTTGTTATCACCCCTGAGTACAGTCCTCCCGCTACTAAAGCTGACTATTGGATTCCTTGTCGTAGTGGTTTAGGAGATACCACAATTTTCTTAGGAATTACAAAAATTCTCATGGATGAAAATAAATATGATGAAGATTTTGTTAAAAAGTTTACAGATTTTCCTTTGCTTGTTCGTACAGATAATTTGCGGAGGCTTCGAGCTGATGAAGTAATCTCTGGTTATAAATCGGCCCTTGATTCTGAAGGTCCTAGTTTCAAGCGTCAAGGACTCACTTCTGAACAACACGAAGAGATTGGAGATTTTGTAGTCTTTGATAAAAATAGTGACGATATAAAAGCTATAACTCGAGATGATGTAGGGGAGCGCATGGTCGATGCAGGCATTGATCCAAAATTAGAGTGGAAAGGGGATTTAAATCTTACAGATGGTAGCACAGTAGAAGTAATGACATTATGGGAGATGTATAAGATTCATCTTCAGGATTATGATTTAGACTCTGTATCTGAGATATCTCAATCTCCTAAAGAACTTATTCGGCAGTTGGCTGATGATATAGCCACAATTAAGCCAGTAGCTATCCATACTGGTGAAGGCATAAATCACTGGTTTCATGCTACTCTACATAATAGGGCAACCTATCTACCTCTTATGTTAACGGGTAATATCGGAGTTAAGGGAAGTGGATCCCATACTTGGGCTGGCAATTATAAGGCAGCCAATTTTCAGGGATCTCCATGGACGGGCCCAGGGTTTAAAGGATGGGTAGGTGAGGACCCGTTTAACCATAACTTGGATGTCAATGCTAGTGGAAAAGATATTAAGGTTCGAGGGTACTTTAAAGATGAAGAACCTGCTTACTGGAATCACGGAGATCGGCCACTAATTGTAGACACCCCTAAAGATGGACATAAAGTTTTCACCGGTAAAACTCATATGCCCACACCAACTAAAGCACTTTGGTTTAATAATGTAAATCTTTTCAACAATGCAAAGCACGGTTATGATATGTTCTTTAATGTTAATCCATTAATCGAACTAATTGCATCAGCAGATATTGAGATGACAAGTTCTTGCGAGTACGCAGACTTTGTTTTGCCGGCCAATACTTGGATGGAATTTCAGCAGCCTGAGATTACGTCATCCTGTTCTAATCCTTTTCTAGAAATATGGGGGCGTAATCCAGAAGGAATTAAGCCTATTTATAACACCAAGGATGATGTAACTATCATCGCCAGCTTTGCGAAAGCTCTCGGAGAAGAATTGGGCGATTCACGTTTTGCAGATCACTGGAAATTCACTCTTGAAGGTAAAACAGAGGTCTATATCCAGCGATTGCTGGATTCATGTACCACTACTATAGGTTACAATTATGAAGAAATTATGGCGGGTAAGTATGGTGAGCCAGGAGCTGCTTTGATGCTTTTCCGTACTTATCCGCGAATCCCTTTTTACGAACAGGTTGAAGAAAGTGAACCTTTCTTTACCGATCATGGGAGGATGCAGGCCTACTCAGATGTTCCTGAAGCCATCGAATATGGTGAGAACTTTATTGTTCATAGAGAAGGCCCTGAAGCTACACCATATTTACCTAATGTTATTGTTAGTACGAACCCTTATATTCGTCCGAATGATTATGGCATCCCTAAAAGTGATGAAGGCTGGGATGAACGGACAGTTCGAAACATAAAGATGTCATGGGCTGAAACTAAAAAGCATGATAATTTTCTTTGGAAGAAAGGTTATAATTTCTATTGTTTAACTCCTAAAACTCGACATCGTGTACACTCACAATGGAGTGTTTGTGATTGGAATCTTATCTGGGATAGTAACTTTGGTGACCCATATAGAATGGATAAGCGAACACCAGGTGTTGGTGAGCATCAGCTTCACATTAATCCCCAAGCAGCCGTCGATATGGGGATCAATGACGGAGATTACATTTATGTGGATGCTAATCCTGCAGATCGTCCTTATCGCGGAGCAAAGCCAAGCGATCCACGTTATAAAGTTGCACGTTTAATGCTTCGTGCAAAATATAATCCCGCATATGCATATCAGATTACTATGATGAAGCATGCTCCCTTTGTCGCCACTGAGAAAACAGTGAAGGCCCATGAGAATAGGGCGGATGGGCGAGCGCTATCACCTGATACCGGCTACCAATCTAATTTCCGTTATGGTTCACAGCAGTCAATAACTAGGAACTGGCACATGCCTATGCATCAGACCGATACTTTGTTTCATAAGAAAAAAGCTTATACCGCCTTCATGTTTGGTGGAGAAGCTGATAACCATGCTGTTAATACAGTTCCAAAAGAAACTTTGGTAAAGATAACCAAAGCAGAAGACGGGGGCTTGGGTGGAAAAGGTAAATGGGAGCCAGCCACAACAGGATTTAGTCCCGCTGGTGAAAGCAGTTTTATGCTCAGATATATCAGAGGAGATCTGGTTAAGACTAAAGATGAAAGGAGGTAGATATAATGCCAGAGGTTTATAATTGGCATCTTGGAAGAAAGATGCATTATCCCTATGAAGAAAATCATCCGGAAATGCAATTTGTTGCAGTTTTTAATACCAATAGATGCATTGCATGTCAGACTTGCACTATGGCGTGCAAATCAACTTGGACTTTTTCAAAGGGTCAGGAGTATATGTGGTGGAATAATGTTGAAACAAAACCATATGGAGGATACCCCCAATATTGGGATGTTAAAACCTTGAAATTACTGGAAGGTGCAGCCCCTGATAAACAGAAGTGGGATTCTAATGATTCTGATAATAGCAATAATGACAGTAATAACAATAATAACAATAGTGCTTATGGCGAATATAAAGGTGCAACAATTTTTGAGGCCGCAACTAGAGAAATGCGACAGAGAGGACAACAAGCAGTAGGATATATTCCTAGCGATAAAGAGTGGCGTTTTCCTAACATTTATGAAGATACAGCTGTAGGTCCAAAAGGAGAGAAAGGTAAATTTACTCATGATACAGGTACAACTTTACCAGAGCATGCTACTTGGTTTTTTTATTTACAGCGATTATGCAATCACTGCACCTACCCTGCATGTGTTGCTGCATGTCCACGAAAGGCCATCTACAAACGGAAGGAAGATGGTATAGTTCTCATAGACCAGAAAAGGTGCCGTGGTTACAAAAAATGTATTGAACAATGCCCTTATAAAAAACCCATGTTTAGAAGCAGTACTAGAATAACCGAGAAATGTATTGGCTGCTATCCTAGGATAGAGGGAAAGGATCCCCTCACCGAAGGCGAACCTATGGAAACAAGATGTATGAGTGCGTGTGTAGGTAAAATTAGACTTCAGGGATTGGTAAATAAAAATCCCGACGGGTCCTGGACTAAAAATCCGGATAATCCAATGTATTATCTTATAAAGAAGGAAAAAGTCGCGTTACCGTTATATCCTCAATTCGGTACTGAACCAAACATTTATTACATACCACCTCGGTGGGTACCTAGAGATTATCTTAAGCAAATGTTTGGCCCGGGGGTAGACCATGCTATTGAGAAATACACGTTTCCTTCACGGGAACTACTTGCAGTGCTCCAGCTATTTAGAATCACTCAGCGTATCATCTTTAAATATGAGGTAGAAGAGGGACCTAAAGTATACGAGACCACCATTAACGGAAAAAAATGGGAACTCTACAATGACACTATTATAGGATATAATAAAGATGCTGAAGAAATTGTAAGGACAACTGTAGAGGAGCCACTTTTCACTAGGCCCGATAAGCATATAAATTGGGTTTAGAACTATGCTTTCAATTAATAATGACTCGACTGAAGTAAAAATAGCTGCACCGTTGTTGAGGAGCTTGATATATAAAAGACTTTCAGAAGCTTTTAGATTGCCAACAGAGAAATTTAGTTCCTCCATAGAAAATGGGGAATTTATTAAAGAGATGAAAGAAGCGGTATCTCAACTTCAAAGCCTCAAATTTACTGATAATCCCAAACTTAATGAAAATTTAGATGTATTATCCAATACTGTTGATAAAATGGCACCATTTTCATTAGATCAATTTCAATCTGAATTTATTAATATCTTCGGCCATACCATATCAGAGGAGTACCCCCCATATGAAACTCAATACGGTGGTGCACACATTTTTCAACAGACTCAAGAACTAGCAGATATAGCCGGATTTTATAAAGCATTTGGATTAGAGATTACAGACACCGCCGTGGAGAGATTAGATCATATTTCTATAGAATTAGAGTATATGTATTTTCTCTCCTATAAAGAGGCATATGCTAGGAAAAATCATAATTCAGAAAAAGTGGATATTTGTGTTAATGTCCAGAAAAAATTCTTGGATGAACACCTTGGAGAATGGGTATTCCATTATATTAAGCTCTTTAGGAGGAAAATCAAAAAAGGATTCTACAAGGAGCTTACTGATTTTATGGAGACTTTCTTATCCTCAGATATGAAGTCACTTGATCTTAAGATTATTACTCCAGGTAAGATAAAACTTACTCCATATCCGACAAGTGTAGATGATGAAGCATGTTCATCATGTTCTCTGGAAGGAGATAAATTGCCGATGGGGTAAAAAACGGGTATAACAAATGTCATATTCTAATATCCATACGAATCAAGCTGAAGAGTTCAGTGGGAAAGAGAAGGATGATTCTGCTATTGAAATAGAAGTAGATCCTATGTTAACTGAGGAGGTAGTTCTAAGTGAACTTAATAGGAGAGATCTAACCCAGGATGGGGATGCCATAGAGGATTACCACCAACGTGTGGATCCATTATACGACCTTCCTTCCAAAGAAAAAATGGCTAAGTTCAAAGAGATTCATGCAGATTTATTCTCTGTTTTTGGATTTGAAAAAATCCTTAAAGAAATCCTAGATGAATTTCCACTTATCAATAATAGAATAAAAAAAATATATTTTCTTAGAGCTATCAAAGAAGAGATAGCAGATTTAACTACTGATGATGAGTTTCAAGGTGAAAAATCAGATAAGCAACCGGACACAGTTATAGCTAGATTAAGTGCAGATAGTTTCTCAAACATTGAGCATCTAAACATGGTTACTCGACATGAATTAATGCACATCCATGATATGTTGGATGAAAATTTTGGGTACAAATTAATTCTACCTGCCCTGCCACCTCTAGAGAAGACTCTAGTTATAAACAAATATCGGATAATATGGGATATTTATATAGATACCAGAATTCTACGAAATGGACAAAATACCATTAGGGATAAGGATGCACACTATAAAGATTTTGACTCAACTTATTTGAAAATACCTAAATTAGAAAGGAAACAGATTTTTGAGGGGCTTTGGGAAATTGAAACCTTAACACACGATGAAATATTAGAGCTTTCTAGAGATGTAAACAAACTTATTTCCAAGTTTACGAGTCATAAAGAAAAGATTTTCTTACCCGGTAATCCATGTCCTTTATGTAAGTTTCCTACCTATGACTGGATGACAAATCTAGAAGATAGGACGGATGAGGAGGTAATTCTAATAATCCAGAAAGAATTTCCCAATTGGACACCTAATGATGGGGCATGTGAAAGATGCATCGAATGTTATCAAACTATTTCTCCTAAAACCTGAGGATGCCAAAAAAGCCCAAAATATTTATAAGGACGATAGAAACTAAGATACCTACTATTCGGAGGACTTTGATGGCAGGGAAACATTCATCTAGAAAATGGAAGAAGCGTGGAAAACCTAGATGGAAAACTAGAAAGAAAAAACTAAGGGAAAGAAGAAGGAAAGCTAAGATAAGGAATAGATAATTTTATTTTCAATTTATTCAAGATTAGAATAAATAAATTAGCGCTTTGCGGGGGTGCCCGAGTGGTCAAAGGGGACAGGCTTAGGACCTGTTAGCTTAGTGCTTCCGAGGGTTCGAACCCCTTCCCCCGCATGTCGGTGGACTTAGTTTAAAATAACTTTTATACAGTATTTAAGAGTAAACTACGACGATGATATCCAGAATTTCGGCGGATAACTTATTCATCACTACCTCTCCACATTTTATTGCGTGAGCCGCGAAAAATAGATTATTTTATCCAGATTCTTTCTCCAGTTATTGTCCAGTAGATTCTTGCACCTGTCTTTGCTGCTATATCTGCCATTCGTTCTAGATAGCGAGCAGTAAATAGCAAGTCAGTAGCATCATCTATTGTATTAGGGTCTTTCATCATAAACGTCAGGAGCTCACGATATATCTCATTGTACAGGTTATCAATATAATCTTCCTTTTCCTGAAGACTTTTTATCTCCATTGGTTTCCAGTTTTTTATGGCTATATCATTTATCTTTATCATTTCTTGTATAGCTCCGCCCATCCGGGGAATATCAATCAAAGGTTTTAATAAGGGTTTTTCTTCATATTTCAATGTCATCTCTGCGATTTTTAATGATAAGTCACATATTCTTTCGTAATTATCAGATATTTTAATCATTGTTGCAATACATCGCAGATCTTTTGCTACAGGTTGTTGGAGTGCAGTTATCCTAAAACAATCATCATCAATTTTTAGATTCAGAATGTCACTTTCCTCTTCTTTTTTAACAACAGTGGAATATAATTCTAAATCTCGGTTCTTAAGTGATTTAATTGCTAAATCTACTGTTTCACTAGTTATTTTACTAATCGTAAGAACTTCATCAATAATTCCTTCGATACCTTTATCTAAAATCTTCCTAGGCATTTATACAAGAATCTCCAATTCTATTAGTCAATCTAATGTTGTTTTCACATAAATAATTGGAGTATACCTCCCTCTTCAATTATCCAAATCTTCCAGTAATATATCTCTCTGTAAGCTCTTTTTCAGGATTCTCAAAAAGAAGTTTAGTTGAACGATACTCTATTAGCTCTCCAATGTAAAGGAAAGCTGTTAAATCGCTTACCCTTGCAGCCTGTTGCATATTATGAGTTACAATAACGACAGTGTAGTTCCCCTTTAGGTCAACAATTAAGTCCTCAATTTTTGATGTGGCAGAGGGATCTAGTGCAGAACAAGGTTCATCAAATAGGATTATCTCGGGATTAACAGCTAAAGCTCTTGCAATACATAGCCGCTGTTGCTGACCACCAGAAAGACTTAGGGCATTTTCTTTGAGTCGATTTTTTACTTCATCCCAAATAGCTGCTTCCTTTAGGCTTTTTGTTACTATAGTATCAAGTTTAGATTTGTTGTTAACACCATGGATACGAGGTCCAAATGCAATATTCTCATAAATACTTTTTGGGAAGGGATTAGGCTTTTGAAATACCATCCCAACACGCTTTCTGAGTTCTACTGGATCAGTTTCATAAATGTCTTGATTACCAATCAATATTTTACCCTCTATCCGGAATATATCTATAAAATCATTCATTCGGTTGAAGCAACGAATAAGGGTGGTTTTACCACATCCACTTGGACCTATAATAGCTGTAACCTTGTTTTTTTTTATTTCCATGTTAATATTGTTAAGGGCTTTAGTTAAGCCATAATACGCGTTACAATTTTCAAGATGAACTGCTATATCCGAGATCATATCTCACCATTTTTGATACTTCTGATATTTGTTTCTTATTAATATAGCAGCAGCATTCATTGTTAGTAAAAATACAAGCAGGACTATAATCCCTGCAGCGGCTATAAAATGGAATTCCTCTTGCGGTCTTGATATCCAGTTGAATATTTGGATAGGCATTGCAGTAAAAGGATCATTCAGTGATATAGGTGTAAATGCAATAAATGTTAAAGCCCCTATCATTATAAGAGGTGCTGTCTCTCCAATAGCTCTAGAAATAGCGAGGATATTTCCTGTGAGAATACCAGGTAGGGCATAGGGTAAAACATGGTTTCTTATTGTTTGCCACTTAGTTGCGCCTAGGGCATAACTTGCTTCTCTGATGGAAGTGGGAATCGCTCGAATAGCTTCCTGACTAGAGATGATGATAATAGGCAAGATAAGCAAAGACATTGTAAGTGCTCCCGATAAGATGCTTCGATCTAATTGGAGGGTTCTAACAAAAAGTGCTAAACCCAGTATACCATACACGATACTAGGGACGCCAGCTAGATTTGAGATATTAATCTCAATTATGTTAGTTAGTCTAGTTTTTCTGGCATACTCCTGAAGATGGATAGCAGCTCCAATTCCTAATGGAAAGGATATTAAAGTTACAAGAATCATTAGCCAGATTGTACCCCATATTGCTGATTTAATCCCTGCTCTTTCTGGAAATCTAGATGGAAAGTTGGTTATGAATCCTAGATTAATCCAAGAATGACCATCATTCCAAACATCCCATAGTAATAAAGCTAGCACAATAAGGGCTATTATAGTTGAAATTCCACACAATATCTTAAATAAATCGCCTTTATAATGCCTAGATGTAATGTTTTTTTTCATTGGTATACCTCCCGGTATTTCTGACGTAACATCTGACTTCCAATGTTCATTAAAAGAGTCATAGTAAATAGCGTCATTCCTACTGCGAATATACTTTGATATTCAATGGTGCCGTGGGGTGTATCTCCTAAACTAACTTGCACAATATACGCGGTCATTGTTTGTACACTTTCAAGGGGATTGAGAGTGATTTTAGGAGTCATTCCTGCAGCTATTGTAACAGCCATGGTCTCACCTATAGCTCTTGAAATTGCTAAGATGAAACTAGCAAGAACTCCTGATAAAGATGCTGGAACTACAACTTTTGTACATACCTCTAAGGGTGTAGATCCAAGGGCGTAAGCTCCTTCCCGAAGGCTCTGAGGAACTCCCCGCATCGCATCTTCACATAAACTTGCCACCATAGGTAAGATCATTATTCCTACAACTATACTTGCACTTGCAGCATTGAATATATTTGCATTCGGAAAAAGATCCTGAATAATCGGTGTAATGAACATGAGAGCAAAATAACCGTAAACAACAGTTGGAATCCCTGCAAGTATCTCTAAAATAGGTTTAATGATTTTTCTTACATTTGGACTTGAATATTCGCTAAGGTATATCGCGCTAGCTAATCCCAAAGGTAAGGCTACTACTGCAGCTCCAACGGTTATTATTAGAGTGCCATTTATGAGTGGGAGTATTCCAAAAGATTTTGGTACTAGAAGTGGAGACCATCTTGTCCCTATTAAAAATTTTATTAAAGATACTTCTTGGAAGAAACCTATAGTCTCAGTTAAAAGTATCAAGATTATTCCGAAAGTTGTTAAAATAGATAGTAATGCACAAAGGAGAAACAGCTTTTCTATTATTATCTCTTTTATCCAATTGTATTTGTGACTGAATGATTTCGCTGTTGTTCCCATTTTTTTCCATTATCTAATTGCTAGTCATAAGAGTCTCAATATTTACTCCTACTTTTGAGTTATCTGTGAATAAACTATCCACATTGCGGTCTTCAAATCGCCTAAGCCCCAGATTGTATACATTATCAGGCAGTGGGATATACCCTACTTCACTGGCCAATTCTCCACCTTCGGTTAGAGAAAAATTTATGAACTTTGCTATCTCAGGTCTGTCCGCAGAATTCTTGTTGACGTAAATAAAAATAGGGCGTGAGAGAGGCTGATATGTCCCTTTCCCAATCGATATAGGATCCGGTTTTATGAATCCTTTTCCGTTTTCGTCGTTTTCATCATTTATAGCAACAAGTTTTAGCTTCCCTTTGTTTTCTGAATAATAGGCATAACCAAAGTAACCTAAGGAATATTTCTCCCCTGAAATAGCTTGAACCAATACGTTATCATCTGCACTAGCGGTGTAATCAGATCTACTGGAGTGTTCTTCACCATTTATAGCATTCGTGAAATAGTCAAAAGTTCCAGAATCTGGGTCTGGGCCAACTAGAAATATCTTCTTATTTGGCCACTCGGGTCTAATATCACTCCATTCGATTACGGTACTATCTGGGTTCCATATAGATTTCAATTCTCTAGCTGTAATACCTTCAGTTACCCAGTCATTTTCTGGGTTTACCACGATACTAAGTCCATCAAATGCAATAGGTATTTCTATAGCTTCAATCCCATTTTTTTTGCATAAATCAATTTCTTTTTGCTTAATAGGTCTTGATGCATCATTTATGTCCGTTTCTCCGTTACAGAATTTTTTAAAACCCCCACCAGTACCACTTATTCCAACAGTTACTCTTACTTTTTTATGTAAAATTTGAAACTCTTCGGCAATAGCCTCGGTAATAGGATACACGGTGCTAGATCCATCAACTTTGACATATCCAGATACAACTTCAACCTGGTCTGAATCTGTGCTAATTTTCTCCCCTCCTAAGCAACCAATAATTCCAGATATGACTAATAATAATATTATATTAATTTTATAATCGCCCATTGTTTTTTTCAACTTATACGTACCTTTCAATAATTATGCAAAATCTAATTGAATGTATATATATTTATTCAAAATAAATTGTATAGACTATAGAAAATATATAAAATACGCAATTAAGCAATATTTTGGAAATAGCACTAATCTAGAATAAATCATGTATTGAGACTGTAAAATTGGCATATTCCCTAACTAATTTTCTTTAGCAAACAATATTAAAGGCTCAAAATTTATTTAAGGTCCTAATATTTATACTAAAAATATTACAAATAATTATAAAAACGAGGTGAAAAAATGGAATCTGAAGAAATTGTTCTTGACGCTATGAAAAAAGCAGGAAAGCCTGTAAGACCTGGTGACGTTGCAAAAGCAACTAATTTAGATAGTAAAGAAGTTTCAAAGGCTATCAAAGGGTTGAAAGAAAAAGGGAAAGTTAATTCTCCTAAAAGATGTTTTTATGCACCAACTTAGTTACTTATAAAGGGAAAGCTGCTTGATGCGTTTTATCATATTGGGATGAGTGCTTAATGCTTCCATAAACTTATCCCCAGTACTTATTTTCATTTCTTTAGCGCGTAAAGCTAATAACTCGCCTTGTTCTATTGAACCGCTGAGGTCTGTATCAATATCTTTCAGTTCTCTGATTTCATTGTGTGCTCTCGATGGATCATTAACAAAAAAGGCTTTATATCCTTCCATTTGCTTTAAAGATTTCTTATTAACTTTTGCACTACTGTAAACTAGCTTGTATAATGCACTAGCTAATGCATGAGGAGGGTTACCAAGTTTTATACTTCCTTGATCTGCATAATATTCTCGAATTCTTGATCCATAAAGGACAATTAGATTAGTAATAAAATATAAGAGAAAGGCTGCTAACCCTAGGGCTACAGTATTACCTCTTCTACCTCCACTCCACATTAAGCTCCAGGCCATATACCAAAGGGCCATAGGAATTACAGATAGCATTGTTATCACTGTTACATCCCTATGTTTCAGATGACATATCTCATGACCGATAACTGCTTGAAGTTCTTCGTTATCGAGTAATTGGATAATCTGTTCAGTTAGGCAAACTCTACCATCATTCTTCCAGCGTCCAAATGCAAATGCATTCGGTAGTGGTAATTTCGAAATTCCTATTTTTGGTTTTGGTATACCTGCCTTTAAGGAAAGATCAGATACCATTCGATGAATATCAGGATATTCAGTCTCTGTTACATAACGGACTTTCATACTCATTTCTACCATCTTTGGACCTATCATATATTGCACAGTAATTAGGAATATTGCAAAAATAATATAAAAGGAAAAACCTCCAATCCCCATCATGCTTGATGCAACAACTACAATTCCATAAACAATAGAGAACATTAGACCCAGTAGGATATACATCCTGATTTGTAACCACATTTCGTAACACCTACCTCAAACTTTAATAATACCCTTTAAAACTATTTTTGTAGTCAGAAAATTCATCTCTTTTAATCGCATCTCTACTTTCTCTTAGTATCTTCTGAATAAAATAAATATTATGTATAGTTACAAGGTTCATCCCAAGTTGTTCATGAACTTTGAATAGATGATGTATATATGCTCTGGTATAATATTTACAAGCTAGGCATTTACATCTATCCTCCAATGGAGCAAAATCGATTCTAAACTTTCCTCTTGTTAAATTAAGTTTTCCCTTTTTGGTATATGCTGTATTATGTCGGGCATTTCTTGTTGGGAAGGCACTATCAAAAATATCAATACCTAAAGATATTGCCTCCAAAAGTTCCATTGGCGAGCCAACTCCCATAAGATATCTTGGACTTTTTTCAGGGAGTAAAGGAGTAGTGTCTTTAATAGTTTTATACATCATTTTTTTAGGCTCCCCTATACTTAAACCGCCAATTCCATATCCATCAAATCCAATATCCACTAATTTTTCTGTACATTTCTCTCTTAGCTTGGTGAATAAACCTCCCTGTATAATTGAAAAAAGCTGTTGATTATCAATCTTATGTTCCTTACATAATTTCGCCCATTCTATAGTATGCCGTATTGAAGTTAGTGCACGGTCATAACTAGAGTTAAATCTAGGAACATCATCCAGTACCATAGCAATATCGCTTCCTAAGGCTCCTTGGATCTCCATACATTTTTGAGGAGTCATTAGGTGACTACTATTATCAAAGGGAGAACGAAATAAAATGCCATCTTTATCTACACTTATAAGAAACTCTTTTTTTAGCATTTGGAACCCACCGCTATCTGTAAACAAAGTTCTTTTCCAATTCATAAAATCATGAATCCCTCCTGCATCACTAATAACTTCAACTCCCGGTTTAAGGTAGAGCAAAAAAGCATTACAGATTAATCCTTGAGTATATGTGCTAATCACTTGATCAGAACTTAGAGACTTAACACATCCCTTGGTTGCAACTGGCATAAATGCAGGAGTATCCATCTTTCCATTAGGGGTATATAATACTCCTAGTCTAGCATTTTTATCATTACTTTTTAAATCAAACATAATCCTCACGAAATATCAGCATAGCATCTCCAAAACTATAAAAATTATATTCCATTGTCACTGCTTTCTTATAAGCTTTAAGAATTTCTTCCCTGCCTTTATAGGCACTTACAAGCATTAGAAGTGTTGACATTGGAAGGTGAAAATTGGTTAATAATGCATCACTTTCTACCTTAAATTTGTAAGGTGGATAAATAAAAAGATTTGACCACCCATGGCAAGGATAAACACCATTTTCATTACTTGCACTTTCCAGGGCTTTGATAGTTGTTGTGCCTACAACGATTATCCTTTTACCCTTCTTTATTATATTACAACATTCTTCACTAACTTCAAAATATTCAGGTTCCATCTTATGATTTTCAATGTTCATTGATTTAACTGGTGAAAATGTTCCTAGGCCAATATGAAGAGTAACAAAAGCAAGTTTAACTCCTTTATTTTCCAGATCGTTTAGTAATAATTCTGTAAAATGTAGACCAGCTGTTGGAGCAGCTACTGATGCAGAATGTTTTGCAAATACTGTCTGATATTTCTCTATGGGGATACTACACTTAACGTAGGGAGGAAGTGGCGTTTGGCCTAAACTACGGATAATGTGTGCTACATCCTTCTGCCCAAAGAATGATATAATAAAGCCTTCATTTTCCCTTATTAATGAACCACTTATATTATCCTTAAAATAGATCTTTGTTTTTACCCCGAAAGGTCCTCCTTTAGGCAGACACGACCAGATTCCATCTCCTATATCTTTTAGAAGAGTTATTTCTACCTTTCCGCCAGTGTTTTTCTTACCCAACAATCTAGCAGGGAATACCTTGGTATTATTTAGAACAAGTACATCTCCTTTCTTTAGGTAGTCTTTAAAATCATAAAAATTTCTATGTTCATAATGCTTGTTTTTCAAAACCATAAGTCTAGATGAGTCACGAGGTGAGGGAGGATTTTGAGAAATACGTTCATTTGGTAAAAAGTAATTAAAAATAGCTCTATCCATAAAGTTAGGTAGCCTAAAAGTTTATAAATAAATATCTTTAGTTATCATCCTCTCCTTATACATTCATAATATGTCAATTAAAATAGACAAAGTATACATAATAAACTAAGAAGGATATAACATGATTTTGGATTATTTTCTTTATTTTTTAATAGGAGGATCCATTGTTAGTCTTACAGTCTTCCTTGCAAAACAAGGTTATCCATTACTTTCTGGTATTGCATTAATATTCCCTAGTTATACATTACTATCATTTTTATTAATAGGGCGTAATGTTGGAAATGCAGCTGTTATTGAGAGTGCAAAATCTGCACTTTTATGTACTTTCATAGCTTGGGTACCGTATGTACTAATTATAATTTATTTGACTCCAAAGTGGGGTTTAAATAACGCATTAATCATAGGTGTATCTATCTTTTTAGTAATCACTCTAATTTGGATTTATCTGAAAGGAAATATTTTTATTTAATAGCCTAAAGGTGAAGACATGAAGTATGGAGAAGTAGAAATAAAAAAATCAGAGCTGCAAGTTTGGGACAATCCAACTCCAGGTAGAGATTATTGTATTGAGATTGTTTTCCCTGAGTTTACTTGTCTTTGCCCTAACTCTGGATACCCTGATTTTGCAACAATAAAGATAATTTACACTCCCGATAAGTACGTGGTAGAACTAAAGTCCCTAAAGCTTTATTTAAATCGTTTTAGAGACCAATACTTAATGCACGAAGCTGCTACAAATAAGATTTATGGCGATCTAAAGAAACTCTTAAAACCACGCTATATTGAAGTTATAGCTGAATTTAATCCAAGAGGAAATGTTAAAACAGTCGTTAAAATATCTACAACAGATGAAAAGAAGGGGCCATAGGGTAGCCTGGTTCATCCTCGTGGCTTTGGGACTTGTTAAAGCAAGCGAAAGAGCCATGGACCCCGGTTCGAATCCGGGTGGCCCCATTATCACACATATAGGATGTATTACGTTGTTTACAATAAAAAACCCTAAATAGAGCATCTATATATCAAAATTTTCTTACGTTAAACTATTAAGGCTACTAAAAAGAAACAGTGAATCAACTATGAACATGCAAAAAGATTATATAAATTTTTAAACTTAATGAAAAAAAATAAAAAAAAGCGTGAGGTGAAATCACAGGATGGTTTCTAAGATTCCGGTGGATGTTGGTCTAATATATGAGGGGGAAAGAATTAGGAAAGGTCAAAATTACGTTGATCTTGCTGGACCTAAAAGTTTTGGAGCTGAATTGGTACAAGTAGCTCCAGCGAAAGAAATTAAGGATGGACTTGTTAAATTAGAAGGACTTGATTTTAAGGGTATGGAAGAAGGCAAAGTTTACCCCTTTGGGGTTCGTATTAATGTAGCCGGCAAGGACATGGAAGAAGATATAGAGGGAGTATTTGAACGTAGAGTTCATGAACTTTCAAATTTTATTCAAGGATATATGCACTTGAATTCTCGCGATATAATCTGGTGTAGAGTAAGCAAAGATGCTGTTAAAAAGGGTCTAAGCTTAAAACATGTGGGTAAGGCTCTGATCGACTTATTTAAAGCCGAATGGTCAATGATATCTAAAATGCAAGTTACACTTTATACAGACCATGAAAAGGTTACTAAATTTAGAGAGGATGCTAGAAAAGTTTATGAAAGACGAGATTCCCGCTTGAGAGGGTTAAAAGATGAAGATGTAGATGTTTTTTATGGCTGTGCACTATGCCAAAGTTTTGCCCCTCGTCATTTATGTACAATAACACCAAGTAGAACTTCTAGCTGTGGGTCCATATCCTGGTTTGAAGGAAAAGCCGCAACTAAAATAGATCCCAAAGGACCAATATTTGAGATACCAAAGGGAGAACTATTGGACGAAGTCAAAGGACAGTATTCTGGACCAGATGAAGTAACTGATGAGAGATCAGGAGGAACAGTAAAAACAGTATATCTCCATAGTATTTTCGATAACCCACATACAAGCTGTGGATGTTTTGAAGCAATTGGTTTCTACATACCTGAAGTTGATGGAATTGGAGTGGTCCATCGTGATCACAGAGGAACAACCCCCTTCGGTATACCTTTTTCAACCATGGCAGGCCAAGTTGGTGGGGGAGTTCAAAGTGATGGATTTGTAGGAATGGCAATAGAATATTTAAGATCTCCAAAGATGCTTCAAGCCGATGGAGGATGGGACCGTATCGTCTGGATTCCAAAGGCTTTAAAGGAAAAAGTAGCAGATTCAATTCCAGAAAAGATAAATGATAAAATAGCAACCGAGGAAGATTCAACTGATTTAGAAAGCCTACAGGATTTTCTAAAAAAATGTGATCATCCGGTAGTAGAAAGATGGAATGGAAACGGTACAGATACACAAGTAGATGAAACAGAATCTACGACCACAGATCAACCTGTAGCAGAACAACCAGTGGCAGAAGCTTCAGAGTTAAAAATGCCAATTCAAGGTTTACCATTCTCTGGAGGGAAGGTTACGGTTGTATTTAAAAATGCCAAGATTTATGCTGAGAAAATCATTATAACAAGAAAGGAGAAACGGAAGTGAACATTGAAGAACTCTTAAAAGATATTGTTGATGCTGAAGAAATTGAGTTAGAAAAAGTAAGCATTGATGGTGACATTGTTTTAGAGATTGATAAATTACTTTCAACATTTAGTCAGCCACAAATAAATCCAGTAATAGCTACACCTACAAAACCCGCCGGTATAAAGGAGGATGTTTACAAATTTTCTCCACCTATACAGGAATATAAAGGAAACGTTGCTGAAATAACTTTAGGTGCGACTAAGGCTGATGGAGGAACTAGACGAAAAGTCGTAAAACTTGGTGGTCAAACAACTCTTTATAGATTTGAAGGAGGTTATAAAAACCCCCCCGTTATCTCTTTTGACGTTTTTGATATGGAAATGTCAAGTTTTCCAAAGACTCTCAGGGAACAATGGGGAGATATTTGGGACGACCCTGCTAGTTGGGCTAAAGAGGCTGTGAAACTTGGAACTGAACTTGTTACTCTGCATTTGGTATCTACGGATCCAAGAGTAAAGGACACTTCTCCTAAAGAGGCCGCTCGTACCGTTGAGGATGTACTTCAGGCTGTAAAGGTTCCTTTGGTTGTGGGAGGAAGTGGCAACCCTGAAAAAGACCCATTATTATTCGAGAAAGTTGCAGCAGCTGCAGAAGGAGAGATGCTTCTTTTAGCAAGTGCTAACCTTGATCTTGATTTCAAGAAAATTGTAGATGTTGCAAAGAAATATAAACACAATGTACTTGCATTTACCTCAATGAATATTACTGATCAACAGTCTCTTAATAGGTTACTTGTGGAAGAAGGGCTTCCGAAAAATCAACTTGTACAAGATCCAACAACAGGGGCATTAGGTTATGGGTTAGATTATACATATTCGATAATTGAACGATTGAAACAGAATGCATTGAAGGGGGAGACAGTACTTCAAAATCCTATATTTTGTGGAGTGACTAATGCATGGGCTGCAAGGGAGGCCTGGATGAATGAACCAAATTGGGGTGCTCGAGAACATCGTGGCCTACTTTGGGAGATTTTCACAGCCCTTACAGTTATTAATGCAGGTGCAGATGGAATGATGATGCTTCATCCAAATTCTGTTAAAATAGTTAAGGGGATTATAGAAGCAGCAACAGAAGATTTGGAAGGTCCGGAAGTAGATTATCAAGATTGGGTAGGGAGTATTTGAATGAATAAGATTTCACCTCTCCAACTTTATAAGCATCTTCCCGGAACAAACTGTCGGGAATGTCAAGAGAGTTCTTGTATGGCCTTTGCATCAACTCTGATTGAGCGATCACACAATATTGAAGATTGTGCCCCTCTAATGAAAGAGGATAAATATAGTGAAAAAAGAGATTCACTTTTTGAGATTCTTACTCCGCCTATCAAAGAAATAAAAATCGGAAATGGAGATAGACAGGTAGTAGTAGGTGGAGAAGAAGTGATGTACCGACATGATCTAACATACTTTAATCCTACAGCGATTTTTATTGACATAGATGATGGAATGGAAAATGGTGCAATTCAAGAGAAGGTAAAAAAAATACAAGAGTTCACTGTAACAAGAATCGGTGAAAAATTGAATTTAGACGGAATTGCAATTAGATCCACAACAAATGATCCTACAAAATTTGGAGAAATTGTATTGAATGTCGTTGAAAACTGTGATCTACCACTAATCTTATGTTCATATAATCCTGAGATCCTTGAGGTTGGTCTTGAGATATCTGCTGATAAAAAACCACTTATTTATGCTGCTAATAAAGAAAATTGGGAATCCATTGTAAATTTAGCCTTGAAATATGATTGTCCAGTTGTTGCATCATCTCCCGGAAATCCTCAAGAATTAGTTGAGCTCGTTCAGAATCTAACTAATAATGGGGTTGAGAAAATTGTTCTTGATATTGGGACATATCCTCAAGGTAAAAAATTTTATAAGATGACTGAAAATCTGGCAATGATGAGGCGATTAGCAATTGAGGATGGTATAAAAAATCTTGGATTTCCTATATTAGGAGTGCCTATGGTTGCCTGGATGCAAGAGAAGGATGAGATTAAAGCAAGTAAGCTCGAAGCTACACTAGCTAGTACTCAATTATTACGGTACTGCGACCTTCTTATATTACATTCTCTAGAGACTTGGGCATTGCTACCACTTTTAACTTTAAGACAGAATATATATACTGATCCGAGGGTCCCAATTAGTGTGGACGCTGGAATTAGAGAGATAGAAAAACCTAACAAAAATTCACCTGTTTTAGTAACTTCCAATTTTGCATTAACGTATTATACTGTCGCCAGTGATTTAGAATCTGCCAAGATACCCTGTTATGTACTTGTTGTCGATACCGATGGACTAGCCGTTGAGGTGGCAATTGCAGGGGGAAAATTGACTGCAAGCGGAATAAATGAGATTTTTGAAGAATCGAATATTATTGATCGTATAGATCACAGGAAACTAATAATCCCCGGTCGTATTGCTCGTCTTAGTGGTGAGATTGAAGATGCTACGGGATTGGAGATACTAGTTGGACCGATAGATTCAGCACGCATTGGAGGATTCTTAGAAAAAAATTGGAGTAATTAAGATGGTAGTTGCAGTTAGTTTCGTTAATACAGTTTTAAGTCATGAAGTAAAGGTGAGAAGAAAACTCTCAATGTTTGAAGGCGTAAGAACAATTATCGAACTTTTTGGAGAGTACGATTTTATGCTGATTATAGACGTTGAGACATTAAGACAAGTTAATTATATTGTTGATCATATTCGAGAGATTGAAGGTGTCAAATCTACCAAAACAATAATTGGTGCCAACACTGACTCTCAGTAAACATCATCTATAAATTGGATAAGATCTTCCATATCATTTTCAGCATTTCTTTTTCCATCTCGTTTTAAATTATCTATAAGCGCTTTTTTTTTCAATAATCCCTTTTTTTCATAAGCTTCGATATCTTGAAGAAAACGTGATATGGCTATTCTATAGAATTCAGAAAGACTTGAAAAACTCTTTTTATTAACAAGAGCTCTAATTGTTTCTTTTTCTCTTTTAGATATCCTCCCACTTATTTGCGATTTCATCCTAAATTACCAGCAGCACCCCTAATCTTCTTTCTGTAAAGTTCATGAATCTTTATAGTTTCATCTAACTTTTTTTTATCTGCATTTTCTAAATAAGAAATTGTAGAGTCTTGTTTTTCCATTTTTTTGGCCAATTCAATAACTTCCCGTCTATTTCCCTTAGCAAATGCTTTAGCAAAAGTTAAAATTGGGCGCAAATCTTCTGAAGCTACTCCGATATTTGCATAGGGTATAGAAAATTCATTTCCATTAAAAGTGATAGCTAGTCCTCTTTTATTTCTAACAGTTTTAAGCATCTTATAATCAGTAATACTATCTCCAATAGCAATGGATTTAGCAATCTTTGTTTCATCGATGCGGATGAAATCTAGTAATGAATCTACCTTCCGTTGCCCTCCAATAACTTTAATTTCTTTAAAGATTTTTCCAAGTGGAATGTCAATAAGTTCGTTATAAAAGAATTCATCGAGACGTTTTTGCATCTGGGATTCATCAAATTTATGGAAATCTTTAATAATTTCGTCTTCAAGTTTCTCGACAATTGCTAAATCGTTATTGCTGATTTTTGAATTGTATGTATCTAGCGGAAAATATGTGCACGCAATATCTTCTTTTCTCACTCCCACAATATTTCCTATATAATATGCATGTTGTTGATAACTAGTTGAGATTATCCTAACATTCCAACCCATTTTTTTTAATTCATCAATTATTTCGGCTGCATATCCAACTATCTTAGCTTTACTTGAAACTTTTTTTATATCTTCTTCAGTAATCCCATGATAAATAAGAAATGGAACTATTAATTTCAGTGTATCTCCTGGTTCATAATTTTCCCTACCTTCCAGGGTTAAAATGTCATCATATCTACTAAGAACTTCAAATATCCTATGTCCATTTTTTGCTAAACCAAGCACTTCATAAGCATTATCCTGAGGAGATAAAGGGCCTTCTAAATCAAAGAATGCAGAGTAACTAATTATTTAACCCCCTCAACACTTTATTGAAGGTGGATTTATAATGCTTCATCCTATTTGCAGTTGCAGACTCATATGCCAAATCAAATGAATATAAGACGAATAAGTGAGTAAGATCTAAAATAGAAATGGCGTAAAGTAAAGCCACTCCACATTTCATTCCAAATCTATGATTAAAAATAAATGCTTTCCATCCGTTTATGTCCCGATTATCAACATATCCATTAGCAATCTCATCAAAATATCCAAGAAAAGTAAGAAAAATAAGTGGAAAAATCATCATTTCAAATCCAAATAATAAAAATGCTAAAATAATAACTAAAGTTGAAAGTTTGAAAGGAAAATTATCTATTTTTCCTGATAATAAAGAGCTTAAGAGAATTGATCCAAGGATGGTTGCAGACATCGCACTCTCAAGAGATAAATAAATCCAGAGACATATTAATCCTGGAGCTAGTAATAAGGCTACCCTCTTATCTATATCAAGGTCGTCATATCCTCTATCAATAATCCGGATACCACCCCCTAATATAGCAAAAAGGATGAGAAGTGAAAGGCCCGTTTCCATGGAAGTAATTCAGTTTAGGTGTTAAATAACTTTTTCTGTGAAATTTTGGATTAATTACATTTTTTTTGCAATTACTAAAATATGGTCTCTTTCGTATGGATGAAGATTGACAGTTTCTAGTATATTAAAACCATAATTCTTTATCTTCTTTATCTCTTCTTTGAATATTTTCTGGGGATTTTTTGCTACGTTTATACTTCTGGCTTTTATTGCAATTGCTATATGGCCAGATTTTTTCAAAAAATATTCAGAATTTTTACAAAGGATCTCAGTTTGATTTGGTTGGGCGAGATCTTGATAAATAATATCACATTTTTCCATATAAAATTGGTATGTTCTAGGCTTATTTGCATCACAGAGAAATGGATACATATTTTTTCTTTGATTGCTGAGATAAAGAAGTTTTAAAAAAGTCCTAGGAGAAAATTCAATACAAAAAATCATTCCTGAGGGTGCAAAATCTGAAATGTGACTTACAGTTGTACCTGATGAAGCACCTAAGTACAAAATCTTTGAATTGTTTTTAAATGGAATATTTTTTAAACCTTTTAGAATTGCAGCTCCAAGCTTACTCCTCCTAGGATTCCAGAGTCGATATTCTATTCCTTCTTCATTTACAAGCTTTTCTCCATATACTGTATTTCCTGGAACCAAATTCTTCGTAGCTATGCTATTTCCAATAACATATATCCCTTTAAATTTTGTATTGATATTCATCTTTTATTTCTACGAATTATCCTCATTTTCTTGGGTGCATTAGGATATTGTTGATGGATTTTTTCAACTCTATTATTGAAATCTTCATTCAACTTATCTCCTATGTACTTCTTCGAGAAAAAGTCAATCTTACTTGCTAGTGCTATCTTACTTCCTAAACTCCGGGATATTTTACCCCTTTGCCACCATGGTGCTCCCTTAATTAAAGGATGTTGATAGATAGCACCATGTTTAGGTGGAAGCAGTTTATTTTTTTTATTCTTAAAGAAAGCTTTCTTAGAACCCAATAGTTGTATCCGACTCCCAGGCATTAAAGCAAGATTTTCTATGCCTTTGGCAAGTGCTATAAGCCTAGCTCCTAATAAGGAGCCTGTTAGGGCCGTTATATTAGGTGCAATTAGTTCCATTAGTTCATTTATTTCTTCTTCTAGATTATTACGATATTTTTGCAATTTTAAAGTAGCTATTGAAAAATCTTTTAAAATCGAATTATCATCCTGCAATATATTCTCAAAAAGTTTTTTAGATTCAACCGTAGTATCTTCAAAAAACAAAGAATCTAAAGCCCGCCATTCTCTTGCCCTTTCAATGAGCATATTCAATATTTCATCGAGTTGTTGAATAGCGGTAATTGCTTGAATTAGATCTTTGTCTTTTCGGGATGAATGTTCTTGGAGATCCAGTTCTCCTTTTTTAAGGCACACTTCATGCAGAAGTTTATTATAACTCTCTCTAGAACAATTAATATTATCTAATATGACATCCAAATTTTCCACTAAAAAAGTCATATCATGTTCTGGATCTTCCATTTTAAATTTTTGAATTTTATCTAATTTTTCGATAACTAGATCATACCCTTTTAAGTCAGAAACACTCTTTTTAATTTCTTTCATATGAATATGCTCCAACTCTTTCAATTTTAAAATAATATCCTCTGAGTTATTCTTGAATAAAGACTTTGAAATCATCCTATTTTTCTCATCAAATGCAAATACCCCGAGGATATTAATTGTTAAATAAGCGTTCATTCTATAGAAATAATGTAAGAAAAAGATTTAAACCTTTGTTGTCAATCCCTTTTTGGTGAATTAATGCTTAGTTCAGAAATTTTTGGAATAAAACTAAAAAATCCAACTATACTCGCTTCAGGTATATTGGGTTCTACTGGAGGAACACTAAAGAGAGTAGCTAACTATGGGGCAGGAGCTCTGACAACTAAATCCCTAGGTGTTAAAGCACGAGAAGGACATAATAATCCATCCATAGTTGAACTTGAAGATGGCCTTATTAATGCAATAGGCCTTGCAAACCCAGGATATAGAGCTTATGAAGAAGAGATTAAAATTGCAAAAAAGGGAAATATCCCAATTTTTGGCAGCGTCTATGGGTATACTGTTGATGAATTCATAGAGGTAGCAAAAGGTTTAGAAAAATTTGGCGTAAATGCAGTAGAGTTAAATTTCTCCTGTCCAAACGTTGATAATGCTGGAGTTAAATTCGGGCACAGTCCCGATTTAAGCTTTGAAGTTGCCAGTAAAGTTAAAAAGAAATTGCATATACCTGTTATAGCTAAACTTACTCCTAATGTAAAAGATATTGTGGATATAGCAAAGGCATGCGAAGAAGCAAAGGTAGATGGAATAACTGCAATAAACACAATTAGTGCTATGAAGATTGATACTCGGATTGGAAAGCCCGTATTGGGTAACAAAACAGGAGGATTAAGCGGCCCCTGTTTAAAGCCCATAGGAGTTAGGTGTGTATATGAAATTGCGAAGGAGGTTAATACTCCAATAATTGGGTGTGGTGGCATTACTACAGGCGAGGATGCGGTTGAATATTTTATGGCAGGAGCAAGTGCTGTGCAAATTGGTACGGGTGTTTATTCTAGAGGTGTTTCAATATTCAAGAAGATTACAGAAGAGATTAAAGTTTTCATGAAAGAAGAGGGATACCAAGATTTCAAGGAAATGATTGGGATAGCGATTTGATGAAATCTCTAAACAACTTTGAGAAAAAAATATCACTTTCAACTGTACAAAAAATTCTATTAACAACAGATGGTTCAATTACTCGAATTTTAGAGGCTATTTCCGGGGAACCAGTTACAATTGAGACCATTATTCAAGATACTATTAAGGCAAATTTGAAAATCAGTTATAAGCTTAAAATAGAAGTTGGATCAGAAGTTAACTATAGAGTTGTCAATTTAAAAAATCATAATAAAGTATTAATTCGTGCTATATCCTATGCGCCCAATGACAGACTCCCTCATAAATTCAGGGAAGATATTAGAAAAAAAGATTCTCCTATTGGGAGCATTATGGAAAAACTTAATATCGAGGCTCGGAGGGAGATAAAAGGATTTGAACTGATCAAATCTGATAATGATCTTTCAAAAGTCTTTAAGATTCCTCTAGAATCTAATCTGTTAAAGAGAGATTATAATATAATTTTTCAAGAAAAAGTTCTTCTTAATATTACAGAAATATTTCCGCATGAACTGTTCAGGAACTAAATAATACATTTTTATAATTAGCTATCTTCTATCTAATTAATGATTGATATTACTACTCCATCTAGGATTCATATCACTCTTCTTGATCTTAACGCATCCATTGGACGGATTGATGGAGGTATTGGATTAGCTCTTGAGAGCCCCAGGATTCAAATGAGTGCAAGTAAAGGAAAAAAGATTAATGTTAAAGGACCAATGCAGGGGAGGATTGCTGTTGCTGCACAGAAGGTTTTAGATCATATAGGAGAAACGGAAGGAATAGATATCAGAATTGATGAGGCATTTCCTCAACATATAGGGCTAGGATCTGGTACTCAAATTTCCCTCGCAACGGGAATGGCAGTATCTAAAATCTACAAAAAGATACCTAAAGATGAGATTGCTAAAATCACTGGACGTGGTGGAACATCAGGAATTGGCGTAGCAGTATTCAAACAAGGAGGTTTCATACTTGATGGGGGCCACGCAACAAAAATAAAAAAAGAATTTAATCCCACGTCTATCTCTAAGGCTCCTCCACCACCAATAATCACTAGAAAAAAATTTCCAAATTGGAAGGTTGGTTTGATAATTCCAAAAACACGGAAACTATTTTCTGGTTCTAGAGAGGTTAGAATTTTCAAGAAGTATTGCCCGTTGCCATTAGATGAAGTTCAAAAACTTAGTCATTTGATCTTAATGAAATTACTACCTGCTATAGTTGAAAAGGACATTGAGGTATTTGGGGAATCTATTAATTTAATCCAAACTGTTGGATTTAAAAAAGTAGAACTAGGACTACAGCTTCCATGGACTAAAAAGATGTTGGATATCGCTCAGAGTTATTCTTACGGAGCGGGGATCAGTTCTTTTGGTCCATTAATTTATTGTTTTCCAAAAAATGAGGATAAATTACTTAAGAATATTCCGGAAAAGAAGGCTGATGTCATTTTTACAAATGCCTGTAATAAAGGAGCAAGGATAATTAAAAGTTGAATATGAATGATGAAGCACTTAAAGAGATTATATCCTTACTAAAAAAGGGGGAGGAGCTAACATCACTTAAAAAAGTAATAGCAAAGAAGTATAGGCTTTCACGAGTTCCTACTAATTCTCAGATTCTTGCGTCTGCCGATTTTAATGAAAGATTATTCCTCAAACCATTATTACGAAAAAAACCTGTACGAACCATATCTGGAATTGCAATAGTAGCTGTGATGACTAGAGAATCTCCCTGTCCAGGAGAATGTATATACTGTCCACAAGGTGAGGGATTTCCTAAGAGTTATACTGGGGGAGAACCAGCAGCATTGCGTGGAAAGAGACTAAATTTTGATCCCTATCTCCAAGTGCAAGACAGGCTTAATCAACTAGAGAGCATTGGGCATAATATAGATAAAATTGAATTAATTATTTTAGGGGGGACTTTTAACTCTCAGTCATTTGAATATCAAGATTTTTTTGTAAAGAAGTGTATAGACGCTATGAATGACTTTAGCAATATAAAAAAGATTAGAACCACTTCATTAAATGATGCGAAAAGGCAAAACGAAAAATCAAAAGTAAGAAATGTTGGAATAACTTTTGAAACTCGACCAGATTACTGCCATGAAATTCATGTCAACCAGATTCTAAAATTAGGGGTCACTAGGATTGAACTAGGGGTCCAGTCTATTCTAAAAGGAGTATATAGAAAAGTAAATAGAGGCCATAATATTGGAGATGTTATACATTCGACTCGTGTAGCTAGGGATGCAGGGCTTAAAGTAGGATATCATATGATGCCGGGACTATTTGCGAGACCTGAGGAGGATTTGTGGCAATTTAAAGAACTTTTTAATAATCCAGATTTCAAACCAGATTTTCTTAAAATTTATCCAACTCTGGTTATAAAAGGAACTAAATTGTATAAAATGTGGAAGCAAGGAGAATTTATTCCCTACGACGATAATGAAGTTATTAAACTTTTAGTGAAGATTAAAAAACTTTTACCAAAGTGGACTAGGACCATGAGAATTCAGCGAGATATCCCTAATTATTTTGTCGAAGCTGGAGTAAATAAGGGAAATATTGGGGAGATAGTTTACAATAAAGTAAAAGAATGTAAATGTATTAGGTGTAGAGAGATTGGGCATCGAACTTTAAAAGATATAAGTATAAATCAAAAAGATTCTAAAATTGTATTAGAGAAGTATCCAGCTTCTAAAGGTATTGAGTATTTCATCTCTGCTGAGGATGAAATAAATGATTTATTAATCGCATATCTTCGGCTTAGATTCCCTTCTTCAGATGCACATAGAAGTGAAATGCAGAATTCTGCAGTAGTTAGGGAATTAAGAGTCCTCGGACAAGCAATGAGATTGGGAATTAGGGATGAAAAAGAAAATCAGCATAAAGGTTTTGGAATGGAACTTCTTTCAAAAGCTGAGCAAATAACTGCAGAAGCTGGGTATAAAGAATTGCTAATTACAAGTGCCATCGGAACAAGACGGTACTATAGGAAATTAGGATATCAAAGAGTAGGCCCATATATGGGGAAATCCCTTTAATTATCTAACTTTGCTCTTGTATAAAGTACCCTCTGAATAACAGTTATATAAGTTAAAAAACCAAGGATTATGAGAGCTATAATAAACGCTGTTCCTTCTGATAGTACTTCTACTATTTCAAATAAAGTTGCAATAATAAGTATAATTAACCGCTCTGCTCGTTCAGCAATGCCAACATCACATTTATCAATAAAAATTTCGGCCCTTGATCGTGCATAACTTACGAGTAGGCTACCAACTAGAACTATAAATATCAGGATAAGATATCCATCAAGATACAGGGCTATACCAAGGAGTATAGTGGCATCTGAGAATCTATCGGTAATCGAATCTAGATAACCACCAAACCTCGATACGTTGTTAGAAACTCTTGCTACTGCACCATCTATTAAATCAAAAAATCCACATAACAATAAAGATATAAAAGCCAATATCAAGTTTCCATTTGCTAAAAACAACATTACTCCAATACTTGAGATAAATCCTAATAGTGTAAGATGATTTGGCCTTAAATGTAAGCGTATTAAGAATTTAGCAATTGGATAAACCAAAGAACCTATATTTTTTTTATATTTGGAACTGAGCATAAATAAAAGTATTTCTGTTTGAATTAATAATATTATGTAAGATGAAAGTATTACTGGTTACAGGAAAGTTAGCTGAAACTCAGGTGAAAGAGGTTACAAAAAAATTTAAGTGCAGTGTTTATGTTACTCCAGAAGAAGTTGCGTCTCTTATTAAGCCTAAAATCATTTTGAAAAATCTAACTGATCAAATACTCAAAAACGTAGATATTATCCTTGTTCCAGGACTCATTAAGGGAAACTTAAATGTTATTGAAAAAATTCTTGGAATCAAAACATTTAAGGGAACAAGAGATATTTCAGATATCCCTTATGTTCTTGAAAATATTAATAGCATAAAATTGTCCAAAGATATTCCTGCGGACATTTTGTTTAAAACAGAACTCAGAGATAGGGCCCTTGGGGAATTGGACAAAGTAAATTCTCGCAAATACATAAGATCAAAGCTTAAATCTTCGGAAAATTTTTTAATTGGTGAGCTTCCTGTCGGGGTGGACTTTCCAATTAGGGTAGTTGCAGAGATCGTTAACGCTGGAGATATGAAAAATATAGATATAGTAAAGCGAGCTAAATACTATATTCGGGAAGGAGCAGATATTATCGATATTGGAATGGACGATAATAATCCAATTCGAGTAAAAGAAATAATAAATTTACTACGGCCATTAAATATTCCGCTCTCTATTGACACCATGGAGAAAGAAAACATTAAAAGTGCTATTAAAAATGGGATAGATTTGATTCTGAGTTTTGATTATAATCTCTTAATGAAATTTAATAATATAACTATTCCCAGCGTAATAATTCCAAAAAAAAATACCATACCCTCGAATTCTAGTGATAGGCAAAAATTAATGGAAAATAATATTAAATTAGCACTAAAAAGAGGATTTAGCACTCCTATAGCAGATCTTGTGCTTCAGCCACCCATGATGGGGCTTGTTAATTCATTAACAGCTTATAAAGGCTATTCGGAGAAACATACTACCCCTATCCTAATGGGAATTGGTAATTCAACAGAGCTCTTAGACTCAGATTCAACAGGTATAAATGCTGTGCTTTCAGCAATAGCGATGGAATGTAATGTCAATCTAATTTTTACAACTGAGGCGAGTGGAAAGACTGTAGGCAGTGTAAAAGAGCTCTCTACTGCAGTGAAGATGATGTTTATTTGTGGTATAAAAAAGTCAATCCCAGTGAATTTAGGGATTGATCTGCTAATAAATAAAGAAAAAAAGATAAAAAGAGATGAATTAGACCAAAATATAATTGAAAACATAAAGAATGTTAAAGCCAGATATAATAAAGTAACCAAAATTAATGATGAAGGATATTTTAGAATATTTATCAAAGATCAGATTCATTGTATCCATTATTACAAAAATACCCCCCATTTTTTAATTTATGGTAAAAACGCAAGAAAAATATCGGATACCATTTTCAGCCTTAATCTAATTAAAGATATTGATCATGCGTTGTACCTGGGGAGAGAACTCCAAAAAGCCGAGCAAGCTCTAACCAATAACCGTAGTTACATCCAAACATAACCTGAAATTTAATCATAATTATGAACAACCTAAAGTGGGAAGAATTCGAAAAAGTAGAGATACGAGTGGGAAAAATTATTGATGTCGCAGAATTCCCTGAAGCTAGAAATCCAGC
>Ga0187827_10000422_pt1 | contig 67435 bp, 33 predicted proteins | sample ETNtaG_39_FD_167969 | JGI IMG/M metagenome (GOLD analysis project Ga0187827, IMG submission 167969) | Marine microbial and viral communities from oxygen minimum zone, Eastern Pacific Ocean - ETNP2014_SV_150_PacBio MetaG (Illumina Assembly) | ecosystem: Environmental > Aquatic > Marine > Hypoxic... | reverse complement strand
GGAAGTTTTAGCGTTTTGCCAAGTTTGCCGGCAGTTGCTCCGGGGCGAGCTTGTGTTTGTCGGCCAGCGTTTTGCCACGTTCGATGGCCCAATACTCTTCCCCGATGTTCAGGATCACCCGGCTTTGTGAAAGCAGCGCCGGTTTCTGGGGGAAGGGCATCTTGCGGTAGTCGATCATCACGATTTTGCCTCCTGCCAAGTCGTCGCCTAGCTTGTAACTTGTGGTCTTGTTCCGGTTGGAGTCAAGAACCATGATTTCCGGCTGTCCCTGCCACTGGGAGAGCGAGACGATTTTGTACGTTTCCGGGCCGGGCGGCGGGGGCACGGAAGGCGAAGTTGGTTTCGGCGGCGCAGGCGGTGGTGGCGGCTTTTTCTGGTAGGGCAAAAAAAAGGCGCGCTTGGTAATGGCTGCGAACAGGGGCCGCTCTTCACTCTGTAAAGTCTCGCTCCGAACTTCCCTTGTTTTTACTTGTTCCTCTCTCGCTAGTTTTGTCGGCCCAACAACCAGGGAGAGAAACTGAAAGTCGATCCTTGTTTCGGTTGAGGTGTCCACGGGCAGCATGGTGATGTTTTCCACGCGCTGTGGAACCACACCACTGATTGTTGATGCGGTATGGGCATCTTTTCCATCATCAAGCACAAATGAAAATTTAGTTGAGGAATCTGTTGTAATCTTCACTGTTTTGTTGAGTAAAGACGGAGTCAGACTATACAGCCTGATCTCGTTACCGGTCTTAAAAGGATGATTGCCCCTTGTGACAATTGTGATCCGATTACCGGTCTGTTTGGTTCCCTTGATCTCGGCGTTTTGCGCAAGTCGGGATTTCTTATGCTTGTTAGAATCATCACCAAAAATCAACCGGGACAGCCAGTTTCTTTCCAAATCTTCAGCGCCGGTGTTTGAACTGAAGGCCAGGGAATTGGTGGCCGTGGGCTTCTTCATTCCGGCACGAGGCAGTGTCAAGGTGAGCGACATGGGTGCAGGGTTGGTGTCGGTGTTGATGACCCGAAAAACCCCGTTGTAGGAGTAGGGGAACTTGCGGTTTACCGGAAACGCACCTCTTATTTGAACCATCTGGCCCTTTTCAAATGAGTGTGGTTTTTCTGTTTTCAGCGTTAGTTTGGTCCCCTGTTGTGTGTATGACTTGACGGTGTTTCGCGGTAGGGAAGGGCTCTGTTCAAGAAGAAACAACAAGTCGATAATTTTTGGGAGAGGACCCTGGCCGCTCACGGTGTAGCCTATTTGCTTAGCTCCGTTTTTGGTCAACTGTGTCGTTTTGAGAGGTCTTCGTGAAAACCGATCCTCGCTCAATCCGCTGGCCTTTATCGCCTCGGTGAGATGGCTTCCCATCCGGGAAATGGCCTCGCTCTCATCCATGGAAAAGGAATTCCTCGATGTGTCCGCCAAATAATATTCGTCATTTTCAGTAACTGCTTCGTATTGCTTCAGCTTGGCCACTTTCAACTCCAGATTCTTGACCTTGAGTTTTGCGATATCCCGGGGCTGATAAATCCAAGGGATAATGATTCTCGAGATGAACACCCATGCGACAATCAGGCCAATTCCGCTGGTCAGGATGTTTCTCAAATTCAACTTAGACACGATGGTTTCCTTCCTGTCCCGGGATGCAACTTATGCCGTCGGCATGGATGTCGTCCTGCAACCTTGCAGGCGGGGCGTTGGTGCCTTGATGGTGCAAAAGATTTACGGGGAAACGGCCTGGTAATGTCAGTTCAAACGAGGCGCGGAATTTGTAGCCGTACTTGTCGTCAGCCGGGGTGAATGCAACCGGTTTAACCCCATACCCAAGGTCGCGCAGTTTTTTTTCGAATGAATGCAGAACCTCGCTATCCCTCACTTGTACTTGAAATGAAATCACCCCTGTTTTGCCGGAACGCATGTTAATCTTTAGCAGGTAGATTTGATCGCACTGGGGGATGACGGAACTGAGGAAGGCCACGTGTTCAAGCCAGTGCCTGTTGGCCCCATGCCAGTTCCTGATTGAGTCCGCATTCTTTCTTGTCCATCTCCAGTAGTCCTTTTCCTTCTTGGCCAAGGTGCTGTGGGTCGATGTCAGTCCGCCGGCTCCTGTGAGTTTTGACTCGTATTCCGACGCCATTTTTGAGCGTGCGCCAAACAGGAAAACAAAGAGAGCCTGCAGCGCAACGATGCTTAGCAGCCACTTGGCGCGGCCCTGGTTGCGGCGGATGACTGGGCGCTTGGGGGCAAGGAAATTTAAAGCGAGCCCGCGATCGTCCACGAAGCCAAGCGCGAGGCCAAGCGAGGTCAGTGCCCGGACTGCGTTGTCCTCCCTCCCTTTTGGCAGTCGAATCCCTGTCGGGGGCGGCATGCTTTTGCAGTCCACGCCGATTTCATCCCGGATGATGTCACGAAGGCTGTCCTCCAGTCCGGTTCCCCCCGCAACGTAGAGATGTTCGATCGGCTTGAAAGCCTTCGAACCTTCGTGACTGTGCAGGCACCGGATAATCTCCTTGGCGGCCTGGTTAATACGGTCCTGTCGGGTCGTCTCGGCGGCATCCTCCGGTAGGCCCAGTTTGACCGATAACTCCCGGCTAAATACCAGGCGGCCATCGATAAGGATGTCTACATCCACTTCGTGGCGGCGAACCGAGATCAGGGCAACGGCGTTGCCGTTGATTTTGTCTACGCAGGCCTTGAGTGCGCGAAAGGATGCCAGTGGCCGCAGGCCCAGCCCAGCCAGCGTTAGTCCCGCCGACTGGGCGATTGCCCGGTAACGATTCACCGTGTCCCGGCGGACGGCAGCCACAACGACGTGAGCCTTGGTGTCGGCAGATGCCCCCGGCAGCGGGATTTCTTTTTTGGCGGCTTGTAGTTCCTTTTTGGTCGGCACCTTGGTGACCGTAAAGTCAATGATCGCGTCCGTTTCGGGGAACGGCAATTCACGTGCGACACGCATGTTCACCATCGATGCCATTTCGCCTGTGTCTCTAAGCGGTGGCAACAAAAACTCCTTGAGTACCGCCTCGCTCCGGTGTGCGGCCATGACAACGATACCAGGAGTCAGGTGCAGCGCTTTCAATTGTACACCAATCCACTCCCCGACTTTTCGGGGGTTTTCGAGGTCAAATCCCTCTTCTGGTACAGGCAGCACCTCGACGCGTTTAACGCGGATGCTGCCGGGGGTCTTGCCGGTGGCGACTTGAACCACCCGCAACATCCGCTGGTCGATGTCCAGCGCAGTGACATCATGCCTGCGGCCAAACCGGTAGCTCCTCTTTGTCAGGGCGCTAAGCCAAGTGCGGCTGCTGGTGATTGGGGTGTCAGCCATTGTTTGTGATGCTCAATTCCTGCTGGGGGTTAAAATGATACGGAATACCCAGCTTGGTCAAATCCCTCAGGTACAGAATTCGCGGCTCAGGGCCGATCAGATCCACAATAGCCTCGATTACGCAGTATTTGCCCGAGGGCAGGGCGTAGCCGATCACTTGGATCTGAAACTGAAAACTGCGTGCCGTGATTCGGGGCTCGATCTGTTTGAATTGTTCGGGATCAAGCAGGCCCACCTCCAGCAGCCAAGCGATGGAGCGGCTTGTTTCGGGGCTGAGCCCTTGGCGCGTGGATACGATCCGATTGGCCAAGGTCTCGTCCAGGCCCTCCACCTGGGCGAGGATGCTGGGGGGGGCGGTGTTGATATTCACCCGCCCGGGGCGAATTTGTTGTGTGTCGGTGGTGTAGTTGTCCATCAATTGGCCAAGGTCTCCCAGGGCGATGCCGGATTTGAATTCGCGCTGGGCCTGGTTTTCCTCTGTAACTATGAGCGTGGCATTCACCAGATCGACGAGAGACCCGATCGATTCGCCAGCCTTTCGCTTGGCTTCGAGGAAAGTGACCGTCTCTTCCGTCAGTCCGTCAGGGGCGGGATCCAGTGGGATGGAGTTGATGTCGATGCGCGGCTGGTTGTTTCGATTAACGTGCCAATCCCGGGAGTGCAGGGTGAAAAATCGTTGAAGTCCATCGCCAAGGTTTCCGTCCTGGTTGTCCGGCGGAAACAGGGTGTCAGCATCGTTCTCGTTGATGTCGAGTTTATGGTTTCGGTTGGCATCCTCACCGTAAAGATGGCCTGCAGAAACGCCTTGCGCCATCAGAAACTCGTCGAGAAAACTGACCGGCCTGTTTGGAATTGAGTAGGAGACCGGCATCAGGTCATACAGGTCCTGCTCCGCTCCGTTATCACGCGTGATTGAATCTCCATCGACAAAGTCCGCCAGCGTCTCGGCCGCAGCCAGTGTCATGTTGGGCACCTTCATCAACTGGAGCACGTTTGTCGCATCCAACGGAAGTTTGGAAGCCTCGTCCACCACGCCGAAGGCGATCTCGTCCGTATCGAGTTCACTTCTTCGAAAGACGGAGAAATACCACTTATCCACCCCGTCATCATAAACAATCTGGTGCTCAAAGTCGGTGGGATTGTCGAGCCAACCCAGCGATGTTCGGGTGGGGTCGGTCACCACGTCGATGGCCCGATCCAGCCCGCTCAATGCGACCACCCAGGCCTGTTCCGAGCGAAGGCTTGTGGCTGAGGCGGTGGCGGCGGCCTGCATGCGGAACATCAGGCTGATGACGATCATTGACAACATCCCCACAATCACCAGTACACCCACCAGCGCGATGCCGGCTTTGACGGGAGACCTGTGGCGATGAACATTCATGGCGTGATCAGGGGTGCGTTGGGGGAAACCTCATTGATGCTGGCGGTTGCCGGTGGAGTGGCCAAGGCGGGGATGCGGATGATCCGGCGAAACACATGGTTGGTGTATTCTTCGAGCAGGTTGGTTGCGGACATTGGATCAATGCCAAGGCTGACCTCGACCCCAAGCGGTGGCCTCGGGCCGGACCAGGAGTCCACCCAGGCGCCGTTGTTCAGATACCGAAATTTGAGGTATTTCAACTGGTCGGTAATGCGGACAGGATCAATCCGCACCGCGACAACAGTGTTGGTTGACAACTTGGCTGTGAGCAGGCGTCGTTCGGTCCGGTTGATGGCGTCGCCCTGCATCAACGTAACCAGCATCTGATCACTTTCGCCGGAACCGCCAACTGTCTGCGTTGCCATCCGCTCGACCATTTGCTGGTTGGCCGTGTTGTCTAGCGGCCCCTCCAGTACCGGTTTTTTGACCAGTTCGTACCGGACAAGGCGGTAGCCGGTCTCGGGGTAGGGCGGAGGGTTCCCTTCGGTTTGCACTCGCCAACTGGCCAGGCTGGGAACGCTGGACTTGAGAAATTCAATCCAGTCCGTGCCACCCTTCACGCCAGTCCCCCGGACGGGGTGGTGCAATGAACATCGGAGTTCTGTGCTCAACCGGTCGAGGATCAGTCGAGCACTGCCGATGCGCTCGGATTCCTCCAGCAAGTCGTTTCGGAACCGGGCCGCCTGCTGGTAGTAATACATCGCTGTAGCCAGCAGCCCTGTTGCGATGACAATGGCCAGCATCACCTCCAGAACGGTGAAGGCGGCGGCAAATGGGCGCCGCTTGGCCAAGCTCGATGCAGGGGGGGCAGTCATTAAGTTATTACGGCCCGGCAAGGGCCGGAACAGAGCCCCGCATCATGCGGGCGATGCGGGTTTCCCGCTCCTGTTCCTCGTTACGGATGATCACCTCGACCAGCGTCAAGCCGCCGCCCATGTCGAGGTCCTCGCTTGGCTCGGTGAGTTCCACCTGCCAGGACCACTGTTCGAGCGGCGGTTCAAACTCAGTGGGCGGGGAGGTTGCCATCGGCTTGAGGCCAAGCTCGATCTCCGCCAGCGTCGAGATGGCGAGGTTCGAAGCATCAAGTTCCGCCCGCATGCGGTCGACGCTCTTGAGCGAGGCGCTGAATCCCCCGGAGATCACAGCCGCCGCGAAGACGAACAGGGCCAGGGCCAGGACCACTTCAAACAAGATTGAGCCACTGGATGTGTGCTTCATGTTGCGAACCATATGGATCACGGCTTGGTTGGTGGTGGGCCAGGCGGCTGGGCTGCCTGAGCCCCTTCGCTGCTTTCGGCACTGATTGGCTGGTCGGGGGTGATCTCGATGATTTCCCGCCGCATCGTACCAGTGAGCCCGATCAACTCTACAGTTGCCTTGTTCGGGTTGTCCGGGTTGCGAGCAGCGAGGCGCACCTTGACTGAATCGCTGGAGCCGTCGGGATAAAAGTAAATTGCTGTAGGTTCATCCGGCTCAAAGTATGCGGCGGAGTCGCTGTCCTGGAGGGTTGTATTGCCGGAAAGTTGTGCTGCCAACCGGGAGTCCAGGTCTGTCTGCTTGACCGACTCGACGATCACGAGATTATCCAGGCTTTCGGTGAAATGGACGCTGTGTGGGAGTTGCGTAAACAGCCCCGGTTGATCAAACGGGTTTGGTTCCCATTCGGCTACAGGACCTCCGTGGGATGGGGATGATGCCAGTTGAATCGGCGCATCCTTCCCGTCATGGCTTGCAAGATTCATTTTTGAAGACTGGGCAGCGTTCTTCTTCGAAAACCGAATCCGAATTTTTCTGCTGGTGCGTTCCGATTCGCTGCGGGCAAAACGAAAAAGAGACTCCAGTTGGTTGGCTCCCTCAGAAAGCGAAACACCGCGGCCCATTGAGTTAAACCCAATAACCGCGGCGCCAAACAAAAGCAGCAGCAAAACCAGCACCAACAGGATTTCCAACAACGTGAACCCGTGGTTGGAGGTGCCGGCGAGCTGCGGCCGGTTATTCATCCCCCGTCGAAACTGGATCCGCTGATTCGCTCAATTCCTCGAGACTGTCGGCCTCCTCCTGGACTTCCTTGTCCCCGATGTCGTCATCGGTTTCCTCCTGCCCATCCGGCCCTTTGGAGTAAAGGCGGTAAGGTGGATCGCCGGCCTGCATAAACTCCGGATCTGCCGGTTCATAAACCAGCGCGTTGGACCAAGGATCCTCGAATGTGGTGCCGGCCTTGACATATGGCCCCTGCCATTTGCCGCCAAGTTTTTCGTTCTCAAACTCGGGCTTTTGCATTAGCGCCAACAGTCCTCCTTCTTCCTCGGTGGGATAGTGGCCGATATTGAGCCGGTAGTTGTCGAGTGATCCCTTCACATTGTTGACCAGCATCTGGGTCGTTTTCTTTTCCGCCCCTTCCTGCTGCGGTATGACAAAAGCCACAATGGATCCCGCCAAGAGCCCTATGATAACAAGAACCAACAGGATCTCGATGAGAGTGAATGCACCCGAGCGGGCAACGTGAGTTTTGGATATCAGTTTCATGTGTGTTTATAACAGTAAAATAAAGTTCCTCGAACAAACTCCAGATAATGACGCCTGCCAAGCGGCATTATTCGAAACAACCGAGGCAGACAAACTTCCATCATGTAATGTTGTTTCCTAGAAACATGACATATATCGTTCTGTAAACGACACAAAAAATACCCATTTTTTGGATAAAGTCAACTTCACCAGAGCCACTTTTTCCGCTTGGCCAAGCGCAGATCAACTCTGGCCAAGCGAACTGGCCATGGTGAAAATGGGCAACAAGAGGCCAAGCGCCATAAACCCTATGCCAGCAGCGACCATGCAGAGGATCACCGGCTCAATCAGGCGCACCGCCTGATCCACCTGTTGATTGGTGCGGCGCTCCACCGAGTCGGCAATATTCAGCAACACTTTTTGCAACTGGTTCGACTCCTCGGCAACGGAAATCATTGCGAGAACCTGATCAGGGAAAAGGCCGCCAGCCTTAAGTGGCCCGGTGAGTGACTCACCAGCTCGGACATTTTCGATGGCATCGTCGATATTTTCCGCGAGCAGCGATGAACCGGTTGCGTCTCGACTGATGGCCAATGCCTGCAGGATCGGCACACCATTGGCCAGCATTGTACCCAAAATGCGGCAAAACCGCGTAATCGAAACCATTCGCAGTGCCACGCCGACCACCGGAATCTTAAGCCGCCACCGCTCCATCGCCTGTTTTCCGGAGGGACTTTGGAACACACTCCAAAACAGCGCAACGACTCCGGCCAGTCCGGCCAGCAGAATCAGCCAATAATTGCGGAGGGACTCGCTGAGTAGAAAAACGATCTCCGTTGGCAGGGGCTTGTCAATCCCGGCCAGCATCGGCTCGAACTTGGGCACAAAGAAAACCAGTGCGGCAATCATCACCGCACCGCCCAGCATCACAAGCATGATGGGGTACACGAGCGCTCCGAGCACTTTGCCGCGCAACTCGTCGAGCCGCTCGAGGAAAACAGACAGGCTTTCCAGCACCTCCTCAATGAAGCTGGCCCGCTCGCCGGCCTGCACCATGACGGTATGCAGCGCGGGAAAGACATCCTGGTGCTCGGCCATTGATTCGTACAACGACTTGCCGTCTGCCACTGAGTCGTGGATATCCCCCAACACCCCGGTCAGCCGCTTGTTGACAGTGGACTTGATGAGCGATTTGATCGCCCGCAACAATGGCACACCTGAGCTGAGCAGGTCGGAGAGCTGCCCGTACATCACGCCAAGGTCGCGATTCGATATGCGTCCGCGAAATGACCTGGAACTTTGTTCGTCCTCTGTGTTCCAGACGTCAACCGGGTAGAGTTCTCGTGTCTCCAGCAACTGGATGGCAGCACCCTCTCCGTCGGCTTCAATGAGGCCGCTGACTTTTCCACCGCTTAGATTTCTTGCCGTGTACTGAAACTTGGGCATGACAATCAGGCTATTCGGCGGTCACGCGCATGACTTCGTCCAGCGTGGTGATTCCTTGCTTTACCTTGCCCCATCCATCTTCACTGAGCAGGCGCATGCCATTTGCCCGTCCTATCTGCACTAACTCGCTGGATGCAACCCGCTGGATGATTTTCTCGCCCAACTCCTCATTCATCATCAGCAATTCGTAAAGACCCGTTCGACCACGATATCCGCTTTTTCGACATTGGCGACAACCACTGCCGTGAAACAGCTTGTCACCCTTGGAAAAATTGGCGGTCTTGGGAAGCTTGGCTTCACCGGGATCCTTCTCGGTTTTGCAGTCCGGACAGATCACACGTACCAGGCGCTGTGCCATCACTCCACTGAGGGTGCTGCTGACAAGAAATGGCTCGACGCCCATGTCGATCAGCCGGGTTGCCGCCGAAGCCGCGTCATTCGTATGCAATGTTGACAGAACCAGGTGACCGGTAAGCGAAGCCTGGGTTGCCGCCTGCGCAGTCTCAAGGTCCCGAATTTCACCGATCATTACCACATCTGGGTCATGACGCAGTATGGAGCGCAGGCCCACGGCGAAAGACATGCCAACCTTGTGGTCGACCGGTATCTGGTTCACTCCATCAAGGTTGTACTCCACTGGATCCTCAGTGGTAATCACTTTCTTTTCCGTGCCAACGATAGCATTGAGTGCGGCGTAAAGCGTGGTCGTTTTACCACTGCCGGTTGGGCCGGTGACGAGCAGGATGCCGTGCGGCTTTTTGATGAGTGTCTGAAATTGAGCAAATGTTTCCTCGTCCAGTCCCAACTCCGGGAGGCTGTAAAGGACGGTTGCCTTGTCAAGGATGCGCATTACGACGCCTTCGCCAAAAATCATTGGGATCACGCTTACGCGCACGTCCACCTGCCGGCTTCCCACCGAGAACTTTATGCGGCCGTCCTGCGGCAGTCGCCGCTCGGCGATGTTCATATTGGAGAGAATCTTGACGCGGCTGATGATCGCGGCTTTGAACTGGTTGATCTGGGGAGGGACAGCTGCCTCCTGCAATACTCCATCAATACGGTAGCGAATGGACAACGTCCGCTCAAATGGTTCGATGTGAATGTCACTTGCCCTCTCGTTGATCGCCTCGAGGATGATCTCATTGACAAGTTTGATAACACTGGCCTCCTGCGCCATTTGCAAGAGATCCTGGCTGTCGTCGTCCGAGCCGGCGAACGAGAGGTTATCCTCCCCCGCCATCTCCTCGATCGTGTCGCCACCGACGCCATAGTGATCCTTGATAACCTTGCCGATCTCGGCACGTGGGGCAAGTACCGGTCGTACTTCGAGACCGGTCAACAACTTGATCTCGTCGAACACATAAAGGTTGAACGGGTCACTGGTGGCCACCTTGAGTGTGCCGTTTTCACGAGCAATGGGCGCGAGATGGTTGCGATAAACAAAACGCGATGGCAGCGTCTGGATGGCATCGGTCTCAATGGTGACAGCGGGCAGGTCGATGACGTCGAAGTCAAGCCGCTCCCCCATTACTTCAAGAAATGCCCGCTCAGTAATCGCGCCGCTTTGAATCAATGCCTGGTCCAGGCGCAGCCCCTGTTCCTCGCACATTCGTTGCGCGGCATCTATGTCCTCCAGGGACACCAGCCCTTTCTCCACTAAAACCTGTGAGTAACTGCTCATTGCTTGAGCTCGTTCATTGTCTGAGCGATGGCTCGTCCTGATCCTGCCGGGGCAATATTCAAGCCGATTGGCTGAAAATCGCAAGCGTGCAGCGGCGCTAATGCAAGGTAAAAATGGGTTGATCGGCTTTTCCTGTCAACCAGCCTATCTTTACTAGATTATGGCTCGACGGTAATGCTGACCGGCTTCGCAAATATTGAACCTCCATCTGGCGGAGTAAACTTCGCCACAACGGACACCTTGTCGGGCAGGGGCTTGGACTTATCTATCTCCAGGGTGAAATCGTAGCTAAAACCGATGCTTGTCTGGAGCCTGTGGCGGTTCAAATCCGCTCCGGAAAACGACCAGACCTGACGCGGAGGATCCTGTTGATCGCGGTTTGAGGCCTCGTCAAAAATGATAATTTCCAAGGTTCCCTTCGTGAACGGTACCGGCTTTGGTGCAGAGTCCCTTACCGCATATACGCGGGCTTTAAACGCATCGGGGCCGGGTTCTCCATCAAGATTAAACAGCACAGGGGAAGTGAAAAGTCGGATCGAATTAATGGGCCCTTCACCTGGATCAAACACCTTGGGCCGAACCCGACCTACATCGGACCCTTGTGTTCGACAACCAATACCGGTGAGCGCAAGCCATGACAGGCCAAGAACCAACCCTGCACAAATACTAACTGATGGCTTTTTCCTCCTGTCACCGCACATTATATCTTTGATGGCAGTGGCTTCTTCTCCTTGGATGGCTGGGGAACCTCAACCTCCTTTTCCTCACGGGCCTTGGGCTTAAGGGCTTCAAGGATGCGCTGCTGGGTCTTGTTTCGCTGGCTTCCAGTTGGTTCAAACTGTTCAAAGATACTGGAACTGTCAATGTTCTCCCGACTGAATTTTTCAGCCTCACCCGGTTCGTTAATAACATGAGGTGTCAGAATCACCAGCAACTCACTTCTCACGCGTTTTTTCTTTGTCTTCCTGAAGACTTGCCCGATGTATGGGATATCGCCGAGCAACGGAATTTTTGTAACTCGCTCGTCATCTTCAGTGCTTATCAGTCCGCCGATCACGACCGTCTGGCCATCCTGCACGCTCACACTGGTGCTGGCGCTTCTGTTGTTGATCACTTGGGCATTAAAATCTTTCGAAACCGCCACCGTGGATGAGGACAACGAGCTGATAGTCGGCGCCACATCCATCTTCACTATTCCTTCCGGATTGATCCGAGGCGTCACCTCCAACTGAACTCCAACATTCTGATACTCAAAGTTATTAATCGAGTCGCCTCGCTCTGTGATGCGACTGCCTGTAACCACAGGAACCTGTTGGCCGACATTGATGTTGGCCACCATATTGTCAGCGGCTAATATTTGGGGGCGACTTAAGATTTCTAGACGCCCATCACTCTGCATGGCCTTGAGGATAAAACCCCAATTATCCCCGGTAAGGCTCGCTGTTAACCCTCCAACTACGGTTTCGCCATCAAGTTTGAGTGAATTATTATCTGTCTCTTGATCGGAGATACCCTTACCCCTCAAATCAACTGTTGTATTCCATTGAACACCCCACTCCGTAGTGCCATCCAGAGTGACCTCTGCCAGCAAAACCTCAATCAAAACCTGTTTTTGGGGCTGGTCCAACTCCGTAATCATCTCCTCAACCTGCTCAAAATAGCGGGGGCTGGCCGAAACCAGCAACGAGTTAGTGACCGGCTCAGCCACAATTGCAACCTCCTCATCCAATAAACGCTGGGCGGTACCCACAGCCTCCTGGCCCAGGACCGATGTCACTCTCTGGCGTGCCTGGTCAAGAAAATCCTGCAGGGCAGCAGCAAGAGTTTCTGCCTGGGAATTCTTGAGGCGGTAAACCTGGGTGATGCGCTCCTGTGCCGGACTGGAATCCAATTCCTCGACGATCTGGCTGGACAAGGCAACATAATGCTCTGAACCGCCTATAAGCAGGCTGTTGGTTCGAACGTCGACAGTCACCGTCAGGGCGTTCTGCTCGGCGGTGCCTATGGTCGGTTCGCCGTCTACATTCGTTGCTTTGGTATTCAAGGGCATAGCCAGCGTATAGCGGATGGAACGCGTATTGCCCTGTCCGCCGGCGGCCTGCAACTGGAACAAGGTGGTCAACACTTCTGCCATCTGACGGGCATCGGCATTTTTCAACTGGAATACCTTAATCTGCGCAATCTGCGGCGAGCTATCGTCAAGCTTGATGATGATCTGCTCAATAAGGGGCATGTTGTCCACGGGCGCAGAGACGACCAGGGAGTTGGTGCGGGGATCGGGAGTGATTAACACTCCTTCCTTGAGTCCGGTTGTGATCAATTCGTTTTCCTCCTTGGTGCGCGTGATAAACTGTAACAACTCCTGTCTGTCCGCGCTCTGCGATGTCAGGCTCTCCGGCTTGGTGTTGAGCGCCGTGTTCAACAGCAGGGCAAGCTCGGTGGCACTGGCGTGCTTCAACCCGAACACCCGAATCTCGGAGACCCTCTTGACCTCGTTCGTATCCAACTGCTTGGCCAATTCCTCGATGCGCTTGAGATCGTTCTCGCCCGCGGAAACCACCAACGCGTTGATGCGGTCATCCACATTGATCGCAACCGACGGACCGACCGTTGTTCCTGCATCGCGGTACAGACTCTGGATGATCTGCGATACGCTTGTCGCGCTGGCCTTGGCCAAGGGGAACACCGCCACGTTGATGTCCGGGCTGGTTTGTTCCGCATCCAGTCGCTCGACCAGATCGCGAACCATAGGCAAATCCTCGGTCGCCGCGCCGACAACCAGCGAGTTTGAAATCGGGTCGGCGATGATCGTCACCGATTGTGGCGCTTGGCCACCCGGAGGCGTGGTGCGACCGGTGAACAGGCGATCGAGCATCGTTTTCAGCTTGGCCGCCGAACCGTTCATCAGCAGAAACACTTCAAACTTGTTCTGCGCCACCACGGCATCGGCGTCGAGTTTGGCAAGCAATTTGTCTACGACTGCAAAGCTCTCCTTGCCACCGGTAACCAACAGCGTGTTGGTTCGCTCATCAGGAGTCACCGTGACAGGGACAATGGCATCCGGGGTGCCGAGCGTAGCCTCCGCTGCACGCTTTGATTTGAAGAACAACTCAAGTGTCGTGGCCAAACGTGGCGCCGATGCGTGCTTCAATTCATAGACCTTCAACGATCCTGTCTTGGCATAATTCTTTGTGTCGATCTGTTTCACCACCTCTCGCACCACGGCGAGGTTCTCCGGGCTGGCGGAAACGATCAGCGTGTTTGTGGCGTGATCCACAGAGATGGCGATACTCTCACGACTGGCACGGGCTGGTCCCGACCGCGTGATGCCCGGGCGGTATAAACCTTGTTTTATCAGGGAGCGCAACATGGCCGCCGCTCGTTGCGCATCGGCGTACTCAAGCGGAATAATCGTTAATTGACTTGTTTCAGCCGTGGGTTCCAAGTCCACCTTTGCAACCAACTCGAGAATTAACCCAACGTTTTCTTTGCTGGCAGTGATAATGAGCGAATTGGTCAAACCATCCGCCTCGACATTGACGCGTTCCTGCGGCTGGGACGTTTGCCCTGGCGATATCATATTGCGCCGCCTGGCACTAAACACATCGTTAATCATGCCGGCAACCAGCGAAGCGTCATTATGTTGAAGCGGCAATACCTCGATCAAAATCCCGGGGTTTTCCGGTTTCTGATCCAAACGCGTGATCAAGCTCATGACAATGGCCAACGTTTTTTGGGAGGCAGCAACGATCAAGGCGTTGGTTCGGGAATCGATGACGATGTTGGGCTTATCCTCGGGTCGCGCCTGTCCTCTGGGTTGCCCCTCGAAAAGATTCTCGATGACGTTCTCGATGGTGGCTGCATTGGCATGCTCCAGCGCATAAATCTGGATTGATTCCATGCCCCCCGCTGCGGGGATATCCAGTGTGTTGATCACTTCCTCAATCAGCGGGAGAAGATCAGAGCGGGCGGCAACGATGATGGTATTGGTGGAATCATCCCCTTGAATGGCCAGTGCACTCCGGGTGGCGGGAGCCTCAGAAACTTTGGTTCCACTGTTCTCCATGTAGAGGCGAAGTCGAGTAACCTGTCGACTGATCCCCTCAAGCGACGGCTCCCTGGAAGTTTCGTTGAAGACCGACTGCAGCATCGGCACAATCTGGTCGGTGGAAGCGTGTTTCAGGCGATAAACCTTCACGTCGGTGACAAAATTCTCCACGTCCTTGTCGAGGTCCTCTATCAGGCGCTCCGCCAGGTCGACCGAGTCGGGATGACCACTCATGATGATACTGTTGGTGCGATCATCCGCACCAAAGTTGATCTGATTCACCAATGCGCGGCCGCCGCTGCCCTCCGGCTCGGCCTTGCCACCTGGTCCTTGGCCAAGCGCTTGGCTTTGCGAAAAGATACCGTCAAGGGTATCGCGAACATTGTCTGCTTCGGCATTTTCCAGGGTCACCATGCGAATGGCCACCCCGTCGATCACTGAGACGGTATCCATCATCCGCACCAACTCCTGTAACGCCACCATGTTGTCTGCAGTGGAGGTGATGATGAGCCGGTTGATGCTGTCGCCCGATTCGCCGAACACCTTGATGGGTTTGGTCAAATCCAGCTGGACGAGTTGTCCATCGCTGTTGGTGATGTTGAGTTTCTGCACCTGCTCAACCATCGCCTGGGCCTCATCGGTCAGGTTTCCCTTGGAATCGGGGCGCATCATGTCCTGCAGGATTACTGACAGGGTCTCGGCATTGGACTTGCGCAACTCAAGAATCAGCACATCGGCTTCCGCAAACTCGGGCGGCACGTCGATTCGCTCAATCACCTCTCCGATTTTCTCGAACATCTCCGGCCTGGCCACCACCACGACCGACTTGGTTCGCTTGTCCGGCTTGGCCTCAAGCGGTTCGCCGGGGCGCACCTCCTTTAACTCTTTGAAGTAGTCCTCAAGGTGCTTGATGGCATCTTCCGGCTTGGCGTTGCGCAAAATAAAGAAACGCATCTCAACCTGTGGCGCCCCGACAGTGTCCAAGTCCTCGATGATCTGTTCGATGAAATCAAAGTCCAGTGGTTCCGCCCGGATAATGACAGAACGGGTGCGCGGATCCGCGACAGCCACAATCTTTGGTGGTTGTGGCACTTTTTTGGGTTTTCCATCCTCCACCACGGTCTTTTCCGGCCGAGCGTAGATATCGAGCAATGCCTTGGCCAAGCCCTCCGGGTCGGCCTCCTTCAACTCATATCGCCTAAACTCGGCATCACTATCCATGATGGTGATGGTCAAATCATCTATGAGTCGTGAAATTCGGTCGAGCTCGTTGGCTTTGCCGGAGGCCAAAACCGCGTTGATTTTTTCATCGACGGCAATGTAGACGACTTCCTCCTTTTCGGTGACTGCCTGCTCTTGGTTTTCTTCAGGTTTGGGCAGAGGCTCTGCCTGCGGGTCCGCTTCCGGTAACTCCTTAACCAGTTGAATATCAACGCCGGACAACTTTGAGTAGAGACCAGTCAACATCTCCGCCAGGTCCTTGGCAGGCACGCCCTCGGAAGAGATGACCCGGAGCTGCAAGGTGTTATCCATCGCTGCCTCGTCGAGTTGTGTGATCGTATCGCTCATCTCGGCAATCTGCTCCTGGGTCGCAATGATGGTGATGCTGTTCATGAAAAAATCCGACTCAATGAACGGCTGATCGGCCTTGTCCTCTTCCATGAACAACGCCTTTATCTGGTTCGCCACGGTATCGGCATCGGCGTTTTCAAGCATGACATAGTGGATGTCGCGCTTTTCTCTTTCAGGCTTTTTGTCCAAAAGAGCCAGCAGCTGTTCCACCAGGGGCAGTTGGGTGGGTGGCACCATGACAAAAAGGCTGTTGGACCGCTGATCAGGCCAGATGTTCACCGTCTCCTCCAGGCCCCTCCGTTTTCCTCCCGGGATCGGCTTGATGCTAACAACCTGCTCAACCATTTTTTCAAGCATGGCACTAATGGCTTCTGCCTCACCAAATTTTAGCGGGAAGAATTTTATTTCTCCGGCGCCTTCCTCCTCACTCCTAGGAGTATCCAGCAATTTTATTAATTTTTCCGCCAATTCAACCTGTTCCGGGGGCACAAGGGTAAGCAGCGTGTTGCTTTGATTATGAGCCCAGAACCGAACGGAAAAATGTCGCGCTCGGCGCTCTGCCTCCGTTCCCGGGGCGAGCGCTGCCACTCGGTCAACGATGTCCTCCACAACTTCTCCCAAATCGCGAGCCACGGCATGTTTTAGCGTATAAAACTTAACCTCACCCTGCTGCTTTGCCTCCTCGGTCTTTTGGTCGAGCATGGGAAGCAGTTGCTCCACCATGGGGAATTGCCGGGGAGGGACAAGGACAAACAGGGTGTTCGTATCTTCATGGGCCCAGACCCGGACGGAATATCGGCGGCGCGACCGATCCCTGTCGTCGCCGGGCATGAGCATCAGCACCCTCTCGATCATGTCCTCCAGGGTCTCGCTGACCTCTTTGACCTTGCCGTTCTCTAGTTTGTAGACCCGGATATCGACGCCGCCCTCACTTTCCCCTTTGATGTCCAATTGGCGCACCAGTTCGGTCACGGTCTTGACCGAGTCCACGGGTCCAACTATCAGCAGGCTGTTGGAGTTCATCTCGGCGGTTACCGTCACGTCGGGTTCCTTTTCATCGCCTCTTCGCCTACTACTGTCAGACTCTCCACTGCCCCTGCGTCGATCGTCGATGCCTCTTAAGGCTCGGTTGACAGCGTCAGCCACCGAGACGGCTTCAGCCTTTTCGAGTTGAACCACCTCCATGACCGACTCTCCGGGACGCTCCAACGACTCCAGGGTTTTTACCAGATCCTCAGCCAAGGCCAGCTGCGACGGTGACCCCTGTACAATCACAGCATTGATGGCAGGCGCAACAGTTATGCGTGCCTTGTCATTCTGCGATGAACTGCGTCCGTAACGATAACGATAATAACTGCTGCTACGGGAGGAACTGCTGCTGCGGGAGGAACTGCTGCTGGAGGAGCTTGTCTCAGCGTCGAGCATTTCGCGCAAAATCTTGGCTGTCTCCTCTGGGTCACCGTTAACCAAACGAAAGGTTTTGATCCCGTGTGTCACCACAGCCGAGGCCTGAAAATCCTCGATCAGTTTTTCTATTCGCTCGAACTGATCGACGGTGGCGGCAACCAGAAGGTGCTTGGTGTCTTCGTCCGCCTCGAACTTGGGCTGGATCGCCCCACCGGGAAGACCATCGGGCCGCTGAAACAGCTTGTTTAGCGCCTCGGCCAGATCCCCAACCCGTCCCTCAGTCAAACGATATGAGCGCACCTCCACCTCGCCCTTGAAAGTCGGGGCATCCAGTGTCTTCACCAACTCGGCCACCTTGGCCAAGTCCTCCGGTTGGCCGGACACCACCAGCGATTGGTCGTCAGCTGAGGCGGTCACGGTCAGCTTCAAAGCCGCATCCTCCTGGGCAACCTCGGCGGCAAACACGTTGGCAATCACGCTGGTGATGGAGACCGCCGAGCCGTTCTCGAGCGAGTGAACCACCATCTTCCGCTCGGACTTGGCTGTCTTCTCATCAAGAGCAGTGATGACCTGCTCGATCAACGGCAACTGGTTCTTGTCCGCGGTGACGATCAGCCGACTGCCGCTGGCATCGGGCAGGATCATCGCATCCGACGCTCCCAGTTCCGTGCGGCCCTTCATCTGGTCTAGGTAAATATCCTTGGCCTGCTCAGCAGCCAACTCGGCCTTGGTGTTGAGCAGTGTGAACACCTGCACCGTGCGATCCGGCTTGCCGCCAATGTTGTCAAGTTGCTCGATGATCACGGCTGCTGCCTGCAAATCCTCCGGTTCACCGGAGACAATCAGTGTGTTGCTCTTGGGATCGGCCGCCGCGCTGACCTTTGGATTTGTCGTACCGCTGGCGCTAATAGTAACCAGTGAGTTCTGTAGTATGTTCGCCACCTCTGACGCCTCGTTGCTCTTCAACTTGAATACCCGCGTCCCGGCGGTCTGCAGGCTGACCTGGTCCACCTGGGAAATAAGTTCCTCTAGCATAGGCAGTTCATTGTCCGGCGCCATTACGATCAACCGGTTGGTCGCCGCGTCAGGCAACACCAGCACCTGCTCTTTGCTGATGCCGGGACTGTCCTTCAGCTTTTCCTCATACAACTGGGTGACCGTTGTGGCCAATGTTGCGGCCTGCGCATTTTTCAGGTCATACACGCGGGTGACACGCGGTCGAGTCTGCGATTTCTGCAATCCCAATTCCTTAACCATCTTCTCGATGGCCAGCACATGATCCTCCCGGCCGCTGACAACCAGCGTTGCGGTGATGGAATCAGCAATGATCTTCGCATCGGCCGGCTCCTGCTCATTTCCCTCGTATCGGTCGGTGTAGAGTTGTTCCACCAACGGCTGCAACCGCGCCACCTCGGCGGCATCGCCAACCTTGATCAACTTCACCGAACGCTCCTCCTTCTCCCCTGGCTGATCCAAAACCACCAGCATCGTCTCCACCCGCTTGACCAAGTCGTCCGGCGCATCCATGAACAACGAACTCCCGTCTGGCGAGGGCGTCAGGATCAGCTTGCGGGCAGGCTCCGTCGCCGCGATCTCAACGCTGAACACCTGGCTCAGCACTGTCATCGCCTCGGCCCCCTTGATGTGCACCAACGCCAGCGATTTGCTCTGACGCGCCGGCGTTACCGTCTCCTGCAATTCCTTGACCAGTGAATCTATCAATTCCAGGTGCGTTTTCCGCCCCGAAACTATCAGGTTGCCCGAAATCGGGTCCGCCACAATCTTCGCATCGGCCGGCTCCTGCTCATTTCCCTCGTATCGGTCGGTGTAGAGTTGTTCCACCAACGGCTGCAACCGCGCCACCTCGGCGGCATCGCCAACCTTGATCAACTTCACCGAACGCTCCTCCTTCTCCCCTGGCTGATCCAAAACCACCAGCATCGTCTCCACCCGCTTGACCAAGTCGTCCGGCGCATCCATGAACAACGAACTCCCGTCTGGCGAGGGCGTCAGGATCAGCTTGCGGGCAGGCTCCGTCGCCGCGATCTCAACGCTGAACACCTGGCTCAGCACTGTCATCGCCTCGGCCCCCTTGATGTGCACCAACGCCAGCGATTTGCTCTGACGCGCCGGCGTTACCGTCTCCTGCAATTCCTTGACCAGTGAATCTATCAATTCCAGGTGCGTTTTCCGCCCCGAAACTATCAGGTTGCCCGAAATCGGGTCCGCCACAATCTTCGCATCGGCCGGCTCCTGCTCATTTCCCTCGTATCGGTCGGTGTAGAGTTGTTCCACCAACGGCTGCAACCGCACCACCTCGGCAGCATCACCTACCTTGATCAACTTCACCGAACGCTCCTCCTTCTCCCCAGGCTGATCCAAAACCACCAGCATCGTCTCCACCCGCTTGGCCAAGTCGTCCGGCGCATCCATGAACAACGAACCCCCGTCTGGCGAGGGCGTCAGGATCAGCTTGCGGGCAGGCTCCGTCGCCGCGATCTCAACGCTGAACACCTGGCTTAGCACTGTCATCGCCTCGGCTCCCTTGATGTGCGCCAACGCCAACGATTTGCTCTGACGCGCTGTACGATCTGTGCCCACCACTTGAACCTGTTTCACCAATTGTTTGATTTCCTCAATATGATCCGGCTTGGCCACAACAATCAAACGGCGATTGCCGGCATCGGACAGGAAGGCGGCATCCGCAGGGTCACTGGCCAACCCTTCGTGCCGACTCTCATAAATTTGCTTAACCATGGTGCTGACAACATCCACCTCATTGGCGCTGGACAAGAGGAAGGATTCCGTAACCTTCTGGATTGTCTCTACTGGAGCATCCAACTCAGACGCCATGCCCCTTATCTCGATAATTTGCTCCGGCGTGCCCATGACCACGACCTGCTTGCTGTTCGCACCATTCAGGATGGATGCCGGGATGCCGGGTAACCCGGCGACCTTGGCCTCGTAGGCACTACTCAGGACGGGCACCAGTTCCGATGCATTGCCGTGCTCCAACTCGATCACTGCCACTTCCCTACTGGATGATTCCGGTGAGACCAGCAAACCATTCACGATCTGCTCAGCGCGTGTTATAAATTCGGTTGGCGACACAATGATCAACCGCTTCCCACTCGGTTCATTAATAAAAGTTACGTCACCATTACCCTCGACACCGCGCATCTGCGATGCCCAAACACGACCGGCTAATTGTGCAAGTTTTTCCCCTTCAGCATGCGGCAACTCGATCACTTTTAGGTCCTTGGGTACAAGGGGGTTTCCCACATCCAGTTGCTCGACCAGCATGCCAACTGCCAGAATATCCTCGGGAGTTCCGGCTACAATCAGCAGGTTGCTGATTTCGTCGGCCGCAACATTTAGGCGCGGTCGGGTTTTGCCCTGAGAATCGATCGTCACAAAGGTCCTGTTTATGACGTCGGAAATCTTTTTCGCGTCTCCCGCCTTGATTTTAAAGATGCGGTTGCCGGCTGACTGGCGCGTGGTCGAGTCGAGTTGCTTCACCAGCTTGTCGATCTCTTCGATCTCATCCAGTTGACCGGTGATGATCAGGCGGTTGGCCGCCTCGTCGGAGATGATTTTTGACTTGGGCAGATAATTCTCTCCGTGACGATCCATCATCAGGGTGGTGAACAACTCGGTGACCAACGGGGCGACCTTGGTGACTTCAGCAGCGCGCAACTCGAGAATCCGTAGCTCCATCGGTTTTTCCCGGTTACCCGAGTCCAGTTCTCGAATCACGGATCCCGCCGCCGCCACTGATTTTTCCGCGCCGGTGAGAACGAGGCTGTTGCTGGGCTCATCCACCAGCAGATTGATCTTGTTGCGATTACCACCGGCGTTGAAACTCTTCTCGATCAACCCGGAAACCGTCTGGGCATTGGCAGCCTTAAGCCGAACGACCTCCGTCACCTTCTGCCCTCCGCCTGAACCCTTGGACGGCCCAAGCATTCTGACCAGACCTTCAGCGCGACCTACCTCCTTCTGCGGACCGCTGATTATAACCCGGTCATTCTCGCTGTCCGCAAGAATTGTTGCAGCATTGGCCTGACGATCGGGATTGTCGCGTAGCTGATCCTGATAAAGTTTACTCACTGCCTTGACGACTTCATCCGCTTGGCCAACTGGCACATCCATAAATTTAAATTGATGTGGTCCCAGATCCTGTCGTCCGCTGTTGTAATCAAGCGCAAACTGCTCGACCCGCTTGAACTCCTCCTCGGTGGCAATGACCACCAGGCGGCTGCCCACGCTGTCGGCAATGATCTGCGGCTTTGTGCCGTCAGGAGAAATTTCGTTGTCGAACAGGTGTTTTGCCAACTCGATCAGTTCCTTGGCATTGCGATCCTTAAGCCGCAACAATCGCACCTCTCGTTCCACAGGTTCAGGGGTTTCAGTGACGGTGGCCACGATCTGTTCAATGACCTCAAACTGTTCCTTGGTCGCTGTCATGACAAGCCTGCTGCCTGGTTCGTCCGGCAGGATCATCGGTCTGGGCAAACGGACAAATTCCGGGTTCTGCATCCGCTGATCAATCAACTTCTGGATCGACTGGACAACCTGGTTGAACTTGCCCTGCCCCCGGCGTGGCAGGATGATCGAACGCATCTCCCTCAACACAACCATCGGCCCAGTGGATCGGTATTTCTCGAGGAATGCAGTGATGCGACCGTGCTGCTCCTCGGTGGACAGGACGATCAACCGCTTGCCGCCCGTGTCCTCGATAATCTGCGGTGTCGGCCCGGCGCTTGGCTTGTCGTTCTCAAACAACCGCGTGATTAACGGTGTCACCTTGCGTGCCTCGGCACCTTCAAGGTCCACAAACCGCATCGTGCGCTCCGGCGTGTCCGGAAGCACGTCAAGCGACTGCACCACCTGCGCAATCACCTCGTGCTGCTCAACGTTGGCAGTAACAATCACCCGGTTGTTCACCCTGTCCTCAATCAGGCGCGGTTTGGGCTGGTTACGAAATGGTGTTTCCCCCATCCGTTCGTTTACCAGCGACTCGATGCTGCGATAAATTTGGTCCAACTTGCGGTTGTTTAAGGGCAACATTGCCGTGGTTCGCGGCTTGGCCAGGGGCTTGGCCAGGCGGAGTTCAGAGATCAACTTAGCGATCTGCACGAGATGATCCGGCTTGGCCCGGACAATCAGTCTTTGCGTGTTATCGTCCTGCAGAATGATCGCATCAGCCGGACCAGTTCCGGCCTCGTCAACCTGTTCCTTGTAGAGCTTCTCCACCAACGGCGTGACACGGCCAAGCTCTTCACGATCGAGCATCTCAAAAATGCGGGTCTGGCGGGCAATAATTGGTTCCCGCCCCTGCTCAAGCTGCCTCACGATGTCATCAGCGGTTTGAACATCGCCCGGTGAACCGGTCACAATCAGGCTTCGGGTTGAGGTGTCGACGGAAATGGCCAGGCGGGTCCTGGTTTCACCACCGGGCAATTGATCTGTAGTGGCATTCGATACGGCTTGTTGCACAGCAGCCAGGTCAAGGGACTTGATGCGAAACACCCTGGTGATGTTCACCGTTGTGATTGGCTTTGGATGCCCTCCCTTGGAGCCGGTTCCGTCCACCTGCAAAACGAAGTTCTCGATTATCTCAAGCTGGCCCGCCACCGGTGCCGAGGCAATGACGCGATCCAGCTTGGCATCAACAATGATGCGGGCCTTGAGCTTGGCCGATGCCGTCGTCTCGCCCTTTTGCGCAACGCCATCAACTCCCTCCCGAATCATTGAGGCCAACTCTTCAGCTGTCATCTTGGCGGGATGAAAAATCTTCACCTCACCCGCTTTGCCCTCGCCGGTTTCAAATTCCTTGATCAGTTCCTCAGTCAACGCCAACTGCTCGACGGGGCCAAAAAGCACAATCGTTCGGGAGGCCTCGTCATAAACCGAAGAGACGTAGGAGGAGGGATCAGGTTCAAACACATCGAACTTTTTCGCCTTTTCGTTCCACTTGATTCGCTTGGGAACCGAGGTATTGCCAAAAGTTTTGTTGATCAACTCTGAAACAACCGCGCCCGAGGCGTGCTTGAGAGCGAATGTCTTCATGTCGCGCTCGACCGCGGAAGCCACGTCAATTTCACCGAGCAACTGTTGGATGCGATGGATGCTCTCGAGGCGATCCGTGATGATCAATCCCTGCCCCCGGGACAGCGGCGCCACCGACCCTGCATTGGACAACAACGATGTTGCCGCAGCCGAGATCTCGGCGGCATCAAGGTGCTTTAGCTTCAAAACAACGGTAACGATTTGGCCGGGGCGAAAATCGCCGGAGGCATCTGTGCCACGCACCACCTTGAGCGGCATTTTTTTAATGTTCTCCAGATTCGTCAACTGCAGGTAGCGACCAGCCTCAACCAACGCCACACCTTTCATCGACAGGATCACATTGATCACATCCATCGCCTCCTCGTAGGTGTAAGGCTCTGAGTCAAAAAAAGTCAGCGTGCCCTCGAGAGGTGTCTCGGCGATGAGCGGCTTTTCCGTCATTTGTGAAAAGCGTTGCAGGGCATCCATGTAGGGCACCCCCTCAAACTGAAACCGAATGTTCCTTTTGTCCTTGGTCGGTTCGGCTGGGTTGGCGTCTGGCTGCTCGGTCTCCTCCTCCTTAACAGGCTTTGAAGGTGAACTGTCGGACTGAGCAACCACAGCCAACGGCAACCCATTCAATATAAGGAACAGGCACACGGACAAACTCAATGATTTCATAAACAAATTTTTATATGTTGAAATTCACCTCACCACTCACACTGAAAATCGACCCGGTGACAGGCCGGGACATATCAAACTAAACGAAGTAATGACTAAGTCCATTCAAGAAAAATGTCCATTGGGACTTATTCACAACTTCCCAACAGGTTACAAACTGCACATGCATGTTGGTATTTTAAAAACCAGCCTGGATTGATTTGTTTTAGGCCTTTTATTGTACCAGAACCCTGTGGAATCAAATGGCTGGTTGATAATTGGGATACGGGGTGATCTCTTTGTTATTGTCCGAGATTTCGCAGGCCGGATTCGGTATATCTGTACTGCGGTTATGCCGCTCATGGCGACTCCGGGTCTTCATCCATTTGATCAATCTTCTTACGGCCGTTGAGGAACAAGTGAATGCGATCGACAGGAGTGATGATGCGATAGTTGTTCTGTCGCTTATGATTGGCTGTTTGGCAAATACCCACTGCCACTGGGTATAAGCGCGCAGGATTACACTGGGAAAAAGCAGAGTAAAAAATTCTTTGGTTTGACTAGGGCGTGAGGGAGAGAAGCACTTAGTTTGCGCCTATGGCGGCAAGACGCGTGAAGAATTGAAAGTTGACCCATAATCCAATGTTTACTTGAACCAATCTTCTGGGATGAGGGCAGCTTTTAAGTGGATAGCTTTCCTGTTCCATGCCGGCTCAGCATACATATAGGTCAAAATTGCATCGCCTGTTTTGGTAAAATAGCAGTCGAAAATCCAGTGAAATGGGTGAAACTCAAGGCCGTTTTTTCGGCGTCACTTTGAAGTGATGGAGCGTGTTCTTGACCAGTCTGCTTAACGATTCATCGTGATACATGGCCCATGCGGTTGCGATCGATCCGGTATGAAAAACCCGCCCGCCCTGTGGTCGTTCCCAATAGATAATCTCCGCAATCGTCTGCTCATCCCCCCCCCGCTGCTTGTGGGCGTCAGCATTGAAATCGAGGATGTTTCGCTTGTCGTGGCTACTGGCGATCGTGAGGATGCCCTTGGGTTCTACCAGCCCTTTCAGCGCCGGGTTCTTGGTCGCCCTCAGCAGCGTCGAGAGTCGTACGTCGTACTCGTGACCGACTGCTCCGATGCTCTTGTTGACGAAACCAAAGGCATCTCCCTTTTTCAGGTCAATCTTGTAGGGCTCGTTGAAAAGGAAATGGTTCGGCAGATCGACGCGATACGGCTTGAAATTCAAGCCGCTCCAGCCAACGCAAGTCAGGCCCGTTACCTTCCACGCCGGATAGCCGCAAAAGCGCATCAGGCTCCCGCGCTTGAAGTCATGGCTGTGATATAGCTCGCCCACCTTGGCTAAATTACGTCCGCCTATGCTCTTGCCGAACTTGCGACACTCCATGACCTCGCCGGTCTCGTCGAAGCTAACGCGCCAGAACATGGTGTTTCCCGACATCACCACGGCTGCGCCCCCCGCTTTCAGGTAGTTGTCGAATCCATCATACGCGCGAGTCGACCAATACTCGCTGTGCCCGTTCACGATAACCGTTTGGTACCCCGTCAAGATTTCCGGATGTCGGTCCAGATCGTGATCGGTGATGACGTCATAGTCGTACCCGTGTTTATCCAGCCAGAGATGCAGGAACCGCTCGCCACGGAGCAGATGGCTGTATCCTCCTCCGATGTAGGTCTTGTCAGGGCCGCCCGCCGGCCAGGGCACTTTCATGCCAATCTTGTAAGTCGGCTGGCCGTTGTGGTGGTCACTGTAGCAGCTGTATCTGGGAGCTTTCGGGTGGCTGTTGGCCAGGCCGCCTGTCCCCATGTTGATCAAGCCCGGCCCATGGTTGACCGGGAACGGAGTCGAATTGTAAGCCAGCCAAGTGTTTGACGAAACAAGCACCAGTAGGGGTGCCTTCGGCTTGGACTCGGGGCGCCGCACGATAAACGTGGTGTGGTAGCGCATCGGTTTGCCGTTCAACTCGAAGTCGAAGCGCCCGGCATAAACGCCCGACTTGGCCTCGGCAGGAACACGGAATCGATGGCTTACCTTCCAGCGAGCATTGTATATTTCATCTGCAGCCAGGCGGAGGCCATGTCCGCGTTTCGGATCCTTGGTCGGATCGTATGCCGCATCGTGTCGGTCGATCGCCGTGGCATCGAAACTCGGCCCTCCGATCATCCAGGTTCCCCGGTTGATGATCCGGCCATCTCGTCCGAAGTCACTCGCATCGGCGACCCGGGAGCCACGTTCCTCGGTGAACGGCCAGCAAGCCAGCAGGCGGTCGTCCTTCGGGATGGTCAAGCCGCGATCGGAAAAACGTTTCTTGATTTGCTCGCCATCGAGTGCCCGGTCATACACGGCGCACATGGCGATATCGCCGTTATAGAAGTTGACGGCCTCTCCCTTTTGACCATAGGCACCGATGCGGAGGGCGGTCTCACCGGGTCGCACCGTTCCGGCAAAGGGGAACTCGGCCGCAAGTTTGCCGTCCACGTAGATCCGTTTTTTCCTCCCGTCCCAGCAGGCAACGAGATGATGCCATTGCTGGGCCTTGATCAGTCCAGGTTGGGTTTGATGAAAGGAGGCCGCATTGTAATTGCCTCCCGCCCCGGTCCCAAAGATGATCCTCCCCTCACTAAGGAACAACCCAACCCCACAACGTTCCGGGTAATCGTGCTGGGTGATCAATCCCTGCCAGCCAGTCAACTTGAACGGGCGAATCCAGCATTCCAGTGTCAACTGCGACAAGCGTCTCTCAACAGGCAGAGCTTTGGCCACATGCACGTAAGAACCAGGATGAATCGCCTGGTTCTGCGGTTTTTCGACTCGAAAGGTTTTGAGCACCGGATCCTTATCCCGGTTCTCCGGGTCCGGGCCCAGTTGCACGACGGACAGCTCATAGGGGACGCTGCTACTGACGCGGAACTCAATCTCCTCGCCCGCAGAGGCGCTCTTTTGGGCGTACGCATGCAGGCCGGGCAAATTGATCGCATGATGAAGGGGAATATCCTTGGTCGGGGCTGATGCGACCGGCCCCTTTGCCTCTTTTAGGAAGGCCACTAGGTCGGCGTTTTCCTCGGGTTTCAAGAGGTTGTCAAACACCTGGGGCATCAGTGAAACGTTCGAATACTTGGCCCCTTTAATCTCGTTAACAGGTATGGACTGCTCCACTCCCGGAGTCAGCCCGAGGACAATTTCGTCGAGGGTATCCCTACGCAATAGACCCGCTGCTTCGCCCTCTTTTTTTTCTATCATCACCAGCTCGTAGTAACGGGCAATGGAGGAACTGGGGTAAACAATTGCCTCGAGCAAATCTCGCTCACTGCGGATGGCACCGATCCGGGTAAGATCCGGTCCAAAATCCACTCCTTTGTCCCCCTTGACGTGACAGGTGATGCACAAAGACTTGGTCGCGTCGTGGAAAAGTTTCTCACCTCGAACGGGATCTCCCTTGGGCAGGAAACTGGCAAGCTGATCGAGGCGTTTTCGTTGGCGGGCCTCCTTGGCCGGATCCGGTTTCACAGCATCAGCCAATCGGATTTCAGGCATGACGTGCGGTGAGGGATTACGCTTCTCGACCTGATGCATATGCCGAACCTGTTTTGTCATCGGATGACCGGCGGGAAGGCTCTCTTCATCTCCGATCTCGTACAGGGCATAGATGATGGCATGCTTCAAAAATGGATCCGTTTTTGCCAAGCCAGCCTCCAGCAAAGGTTCCACAGCCCTGCGGTCCCCTATCCTGCCCAAGGCCATGGTGGCCAATCGGCGGAGACGGGCATCATCGGAGGCAAGGATTTCGATCAATGGTTCCACCGCCGCCGAATCGCGCCAGAGCCCCACACTGCGGATTGCCGCCGCGCGGGCATCGGGACTTTCGTCCCTCAGAAAATCCCGAGCCGCGGCGCGAGCCGTCGTGCCTGGGATGCGGTGGAGCGACCAGAGGGCGGGGATACGAGCTTTGGCCGCTCGCAGTCCATTGATGTTGCTCGCTTTGGCCAGGGCCTCGATGGTCCGCTTGACCACAGCGGACCGCTCATCGGACAACCAATTGACTTGAGGCTTCGTCCAATCCAGTTCAAGGCCGCGAGGATCTTTGGGAGAAGGCGCATTCTTTTTTTGAATCCGATAGATCGCGCCCAGGACGTCGGGCTTGGCGACCTTGGAGGTCGGGCAACAGATCATGTACCAGCTGCCGGTATCCGCCACCAGCAAACTGCCGTCCGCATCCTCGATCACGTCGGTGGGATGAAAATCAGTCTGATCACTCTCAAGAAAGACGCTCGTCTCGGCGGAATAGGTCGATCCGGACCGGGACAGCCTGTGCCTGGACAGGCGTCGCAGGTTGAAGTCGGAGCAGAGCAGGTCGCCCCTCATGCCCAGCGCATCACTTTTGGGCATCACGATTCCCGAAGGAGCCGCGGGTCCCATCTGTGTCAGGATCGGAAGCAAGCCTCCCGAACTTGGGTGTGGTGAGAGAACACGGCCGTTTTTCCTGCCGTACATTCCGCCATACACCGCGTGCAGAATACCGTCGCGCCTGCCGGGCTTGGACAAATCAAAGAAGGTGCCGCTCAGGAAGCACTCTCCGGTGTCACTAAAGGTCAGCCCAACAGGGTTGTTCATCCCTCCGGTGATGACCACTTCCAGCTGGCTGCCATCGGGCCTCGCGCGATAGATATGGGCGGCGCTCGACTTGAACGTCTTCCCATTGCCAAGCACGTGGCTCTGCGGAGCAAAAGCTCCCTTGCACCAGTAGAAAAAACCGTCCGGGCCGAGATAGGGTCCGTGCATATCATTACCACAGTTTTCTATGGACCCGCCGTCGAACCAGACAGTCCGCTCATCCGCAACATGGTCGCCATCGGTGTCGCGCAGTTTCCAGATGTGTGGAGGAGCCCCTACATAAACCGCGCCCTGATGCACGAGGATGCCTTCGGGAAAAGGCAGGCGCTCGGCAAAGACGGTCGATTGATCAAACACGCCATCGCCGTCCCGATCGACCAAGCGTAGCACCCGGTGCCTCGGGTTCCTGAGTTGTTTCGGAGCCTTGTCCGTGTTCCCCGAGCTGTCGGTGACGTAGAGCGAGCCATCTATGTCGAAATACATGTGGATGGGGCGCTGCACCAAGGATGGGGCGGCAACACGCTTTAATGCATAATCATCGGGAAGCGTAAAGGTATGCGGGGAGAACTTAGCTTGCTCCACACTGTAAACCCGCACTGGAGAAAAAAAGAGCAATGCCTGCAATACCAGGCAGGTCGTTAGGGTCAAATATGAAATGTGACTCTTCATTAAAGCGGTGGACAGTTTAGGCAAGCCGCCACTGAAAATCTATCATTCAGTGGCGCAGATTTGCGTATTTTTTCGACATATCCAAAGCAGGGGGGAATTGCACAGTAGCAACCAAAGATGAACATCCCTTTTATAAAACCGCTATTCGATAAGCGAACGATTACCTGTAATAATCAACCTTATGTGGTTTAACGCCAAGCTTCTGGTAATTAAACCCGGCCTTTAACGGTTGGTAGTCGCCAATGATGGCAACAGAGCTATCGGGCTTGATATCTTTTTCCAGACCCAGCCCCCAGTAGACTGCGTTTACTGTCATTCTCCTTACCCCTTCATTTTCAAAGTCCACCGCTGAACCCATTGTGAAATGAAAAACCTTTGACCCCAGACCTTTGTTTCCTGTCCACGTTTTTGTCCAGGCGACGGGTAAGGGTTCCTTTTTTGCGTTAGGCGGAGCATCTTTTTCCAGGTTGATCAACGGCTGCCCCAAAATCAATGACGTGCAATCCTCTGGAAAAGGATTTTTGTCATTATGGCACCGGTAAACATCGGACGTCCCCCAGACATCTTCCACCCCGGCAAGAATAGGATGCTTCTTGTTATCAGAAACAACAACACCCCGTGTTGCTTCACGATGCCAACCGCCGTGGTGGCCCATGAAAGTGCCGCCCAACAATTTTCGAAGTGAGACATTTTCACCATCCTTCTTGTACTGTAATCCTCCCCAGAAACCGTGGTTCGCAGTCCGCAAAGCGATGAGCGGTTTTCCTGAATCGAAGTAGTCATAAAAGTGCTGCATCTGGTCCTGCGGAAGATGCATGAACCGCGAAAGCCAGATCACACAATCAGCCTTGGCCAAATGATCAAGACCCGGGATATTGTGTCGTTTTGTTTTGTCCTTGAACGGAGCCGGCATCGTCGGGTCGACTTCACCCTTTTCATTAACCGAAAACAGCACGGTGCAATCAAAGCCATGATGTTTGGAAAGGACTTTCGCCAGCATCGGCATGGATTGTTCACTGCGATATTCCTGCTCGGCCGCAATCAGGACAACGTGGCGACCCTTTCCGGGGCCTTTTCCCCCTGAATAAGTTAGCCACAATTCACTTTGGGCGCCGGTGGTTTTGGGTTTTCCCAGCTGAGCTTCGAGGCCGTTCACAAAATCCATGCAAAAGATGAATAGAAAAGCAATTTTGATTCGTTTTATAAAGTGTAGGTTCATTATTCTTTCGACTAATTATTTGGAGTAAATTTCCATAGTGTACTAACCCGTTCACCTCCACCAGCTCATATTATGTAAATGAGTCTCCCAGACTGGAGAGGTAATGCGCGATTGCTTCAGGTCCAAATGCTACGGCTTGATTTCTGTCATTTCTCCGTTGTTGTTTACATCCACGAAACCAAACTGTGGGGTGGCTTTATCTGTGTTCAGGTAGAAATGAATGAGATCTTCCTGGATATCCACGGTTCTTACACTTACCGAAGCAATCCCCGAAGATGGAGTGGCATGACTCCACGGGACGCTGAATATGACACTTCCGGCCCGGTTGTATTTCATCGTAATCACTACTTCGATTCGTCGCGCGTCTTACGGATGGTTTCTCGGAGTGCCTCGATCTCTTCGAGTTCGTCCGTCCGCATGCTGATATAGCCGGCTTTTTGGTTCACCGCCAGGTAGACTTCCTCGGCGTCGGCATAGGCAGCCTTGAGTTCGCCCATCGCCAGACAGACCTTGGCCCGGCTGCGCAGGTGCGGAATGGAGATCTTTTTGGGCTTCCAGTTTCTAGGTGCGTCCGGCGGGCGCAGCTGCTCAACGGGTGCATGGGCGAAGACCAGCCGCTTGGCCTCGTCCAGATCGCCGCGGGTCAGTGCCTCATTCACCATCTTCTCGTCGTTCAACTCGATCACGTTCTGAATTACGTTTTCCTTCAAAAATCTCATGGTCAGACCGGACAAAGAAAGCGCGATGCTTCCGTCAGGCCGAAGGAGTAATAGATTGGGCTTTCTATGATGGCTCGGTTGGTTTTCTCCGTCTTCCACAATCATTCCGAGCTTTTTTACGATCGGGTTTTGCATACCACCGGGGACGAGCATGGTTGGGTAAGGGTCCGGGCTTTTCTTAGCCTTCAACACCTTTTGCGTCGCATTCGCATCGTCGTTCAGAACTGCGGTCAACAGATTGACGTTATCAAAAGCCCTTTCCTCGGCAAACTTTCCATACCGGGCAAGATAGCTGCTTCCTTCCGCGCTAGAGACAAAGGAAATGACCGTCCACTTGTCTTCGTCCTTCTTGGGGAAGCGGACAGTATCGCCATCGAGCGTTTTCAGCTCGATTTGCAGGGAGCGGTTCGCATCTTCCGGCTCACCAATGCCAAGAAAATACCCCTGACGCCGGCCGTAGGTCCAGCCTGCGACGAACGGTGGATGATACATCCAGTAACGGTGGTAGCGATCCAGGAAGAATGCTGTTGCCGTCCACATTGCGGGGGTTTCTGCGTATTCGTCCAGGTAAGCCCGACGGTATTCTTCGTGAAGCTTCCGATCGGCGACGTCCAAAGCGAGAAGAGCGGCGGCCGAAAGTACGGGCCCTGAGGCCTTCTTCCCGCCAGACTGCGCAAATTTGCGGATTACAGATTCGGAATCGACGTCCGCCTTGCGAAGTGACTCCCTTGCCAGGCAGAAGCGCGCGACCACGTCGGTGCCGGACGGATGCTTAGCATCGAGAGCGGCTCTGGCTTCCTCGACGGCGTCGGCAAAATACTGATACTCGGCTTTGAGTTTCCATAAGCCAAGAAGGGCGACGATTCGGCGGTTTCGCACCACCCACAGGTCGGGTGCGGACGAATGAGATGAAATCGCCTCGCGACACAGAGCATCGGCTTTTTCATAGTTTGAGCGCATTTGTTCAAAGGATGCGCGGTAGCGAGCAGGCGGTGCGATGAAGCATGACTGGATGGCGCGAAGCTTTCCCTCGGGGACGGACGCGGCGGTGCGGGGAAGTTTATCTTGGTTCTCCGAATTCCGCTTGTTCGCAGCCTTCCACTCCGGCGGCGCGGTCGGGTCAAATGCGCCCTGAGGATCCATGACGAGAAACTCGCCCGCAAACATGGACTGCAGATGACTGTTGTAGTCCGGTCGGGTCCATTGACGCGCAAGCCAGGATTGCAGGTTACGCTCATATCCTCTGCTGCTCCGGCCACTGCTCATGAAGATCGCGGCGTAGCCGGTCGGGTTGACCGTTACGACCCGAGGGTCATAACGACAGTATGCCTTGTAGATCGGATTGTCTCGTCCGCCTTTCAAGCGCAGCGCGGGCCAATCCAGGCCGTGTTCACGAAGGATGCTCTTGCCCGCATCGGGAAGATCGTCCAGGTTGATACTGACTAAACGGAAACGGCCATTCACCGAATTGCTCAAGTCGGAGACATCCCCTGAGAAACCATTGAGGGCGGCGTTTTTCTCGGGGTCCGCGAGCGCCTTCTTCCATGCCTCGGCCAATTCCTTCAGGTCTTCGAGCCCGCCATTGTCTTTCGACCAGAAATAGACTGCGGTGGTTGTGCCCAGAAAGTCCATCGGGAACCTCGCCGTTTTGCCATCCCCCCATTCGAAGGTGCCGATGAACGGAGCACCAAAAACCTGCCCCGCCAGTTTGTCGCGCTGGAAATTGATCAGGTCAATGTCGCCGGGTAAGCGCTGAGCGATGACCTTCCGCAGGTCATTGACCAGTCTGTTGTTGCCGAACTCAAGCGCCATGATCATGGCGATCCGAATCACTTTCGCCTCGACCTCGGTGTCTTGATATCGCTCGACCAATGGACGGAGAGCATTGGAGCGGGCGTGGGAATCCCCGCCCTGCCGCGCCGACTCGGCCTGCGTCAGCAAGAGATCGGCGTCGAGGCGTAGCGCCGCATATTCGTTCGGCGCGGCGGCGAGCTTTTCGCAGGTCGCCAGAAAGGCTTTCCGATTCGTCGTCGAGTTATCCAGGCTGACCAACACCTGCTGACTACGGAATAGGATGCCAAGAACTTCGTAGCGGTTGGATGCGGACGGATGTTTTTTCAGCAGCGCTTCGCCCTCACGGATCACACGCCGGATCGCGAGCTTCTTCCTGGCTGCAGACACGACTGCACCGGCCTCGGACCGCTTGGCGTTAAGTGCGACGATTTTGTCGCCGGAGATCGAGTCCGCCTGATTCTGCCCCATCACGGGGAAGTGCAATACGCTCGCACCGACCAGAACAAGCAAGGCGATAACCATCCGAGAAAATCTGTTCATGGGAGCAAGCTCTTTCAATGTTACGTCGAGTGGTTGTTTATTTTACCGGTTTGAGCTGAAATTCCTTGATGCTCACGCCGCGGTTCGGCGCTCGGAAAGTAAGCTGAATCGTGTTCCTTCCTTCGCGTAAATCAATAATTTCTGGCTCGGTGCGTTGCCAACTCCCCTTGGTATAAGGGAGCGTCTTGTTGACGAGCGTGCGTCTGTTAAGACGGGCAATGACGGGGGCCGGCTTCGAAACCGTACAGACGTTCATTGTCAGTTCGTATTTCCCCGCCGCTGGAGCCTCCACAGTATACTTTAAAAGCTCGGGACGGTTACCCAGTCGCTGATAGTGGATCTGCATCCCGTTCTCCCAACTTTTCAGGAATGCGACCTTTTCAGTGTTGTTCCTCGGACCAGAGCAAGCCACGGCAGGAACAGTGATGGTGCCGTCTTTGGCTACGACAATCTTTTTGTCCTCCTCGGCGATTTCTATCTCTTTGATCTCTCCATCCCCCAGAATCTTGTCCGATTCACCGAGCAGACGGGCTTCTTCCGCACTCAGCGCCGCCAGTTCTGCGTCCGCTGCCGCTTGCTCCAGATTGCCAGCCTCAACGACTGCCCGCTTCATATAGAACGCCAAACCGTCCCATAAATCACCGCCCTGGCCATAATGCCGGAGGCTGACGTCTTCCTGTCCCAGTGTATCGCCGATCCACTGGGCGCGGAGCACCTGCATGTAGGCTTCTCCGTGCTCGCGCGCCTGAGAATCGAGGTGGAAGTCCTGCCCGCCCTGGGGACCGCACCAGTTCATCGACCACCAAGCGCCGAAGTTGACCACCCAACCGTCGGGCGTCCAACGGTTCATTGCGGCGTGGCCGGTCTGAGTCGAACGCCTGCAGGGGATCCCGAACGCGCGGGCGACGAACCGGCCGAAGAAGGCGCGGCGTCCGCAGACTCCGCCCAACGCGAGGGCTTGTTGCTGAGGCAAGCCCAACGAGTCGTCATGCCGGGTACTGCAATAGGGCAGGTCGCTTTTTACAACACGCGTGTACCGCCATTTCTGATCGGGGTTGGTGATGTGGTCCGGACGAAACTGGCGAAGCATCGAACGCACCCAAGTGAGTTCTTCATTGGTGTAGGGGTCGTTTGTGATGAATCGACACTCCCACGCGTTGAAATCCTTAAACTGCGGATCCAGTTCTTTGGCAAGGTAAGCCTTTTCATAATGCAAGTAGCGCGCGACCTGGCCGTCCGGGTTCCTGTGGTCGGCAAAGACAATCCCGTTCACGCTGCCTTTGTTGTTCTCGTTCAGCCACGGCTGATGGAGAGCGGTACCCAGCGCGAGGCGTTGAAGGATACCCGGTTTACGGGCCAGTTTGCTTGCCTCGAGAATAGCGCTGTAGACCTGCATCGCCTCGCCATACTCGCCACCATTCGCGCCACCGGCGATGAGCATCTGCTTCATCAGCACCTCATCAGCGAACAGTTTGTCGAGAAGGCCTTTTTCTATCTCGCCTTGCTGTGCAAACTCGGCCAGCCCGTGCGGTGTGGCGTTTCTGAGGATCGCCGCCTTGATCAATTTGGCGTCCAGCGTTTCGCTGCCGAGGGTCTTGCCGATATCTGTCAGGATCGTTCTGGCCGCCAACAGTGTGTCCGACTCCGCTTTGGCCTTCACCTTGTCGTGTTTGGTCTTGGTTGCGGCGTTGGGGAATTCTTTGGGAGTCTTGATGCCCGCAAGTGCGGCACGGGCTTCGAGAAAGGCGGTCTGCTTCCGTTGGTTGATGGCCGGCAAGGAGTCGGAGACATCCGCACTCAGCGATTTCAGCATCCCACTGTACTTCGCGAGAAGCCTTTCACCCTGGGCGGTCAGCGCAACTTCCGGATTTTTTTGTGCTTCGGCCACCTGGGGAATACCCACCAGGCCTGTCCATATCACGCCCATCAGGGCGGTCGATGTTCGTGTTCTCATAGTTTCTTTCAGCCTTGCTCTCCTTAAGATTGTCGTCTGGGTAAACTTTCTCAAGCGAAATTCTAACGCTGATATGCAAAAACGCTTGCACTGCATCGCATTCACCTCTTTTTGTTATTTTGCTGAATCAAATCGATGGCCTTGCCTGCGAAGCGATTGCCAAGGCTCGGGTACTTTTCTTTCGGGAAGTGCACGCCGTCGTCTGGTTCGCTGAGATCGTCGGTGTCGACCCAGGCACCATGATCGGCGTTCTCTGCCAGTTTAACCTGCACGTCGCGCATGGCTGCCCAGTGGGGATCGCTCATATAGGAGTCATTGATGCGACCGATCACAAAGCCAATGTCCTTCCGATCCAGGTCGGTTTTCATTCGTCCCAACAGCCTCAGAAAGCTTTTTTCATAGACTCCCCCCAAACCGCGCTTTCCATCCGACTCACCCTGCATCCAGATGAACGTGACCGTATCATACGGCTTGCCTTTGAAGGCTTCCTGGACCTTCTCCATCAAGGGTCCGTATTCCTGACCGTGCTGTTGCTTGCTGCGTTCCGAAGGGACTCCCTTGCCGGGAAACCGGTAGTTGTCGGGGAACGTATAGTCCTTGTCCCAGAAGCGGATACCACGGCCAGATTTGCTATGATGGACAACGGCGACGTTCTTTTCGCCGAAGGTGTTTTCGACCGTTTTGGTAAAGCCCGCCTTAAGGCCACCGGTCATATTCGATTGGCCAGAGAGTATGAAAAGGTGTCTTTCGGCATCCTGTGCATCACGTGTGGTTCGCTCCCCAGCCGGCGGTGTAACCGTGCAACAACTCATAAGAACGGTCACTGTCACGCACGATGAGATAATCAATGTACGCTTATTCATTTGCCCGCTCCCGTCACCGTTTCGGTTTCCACATTAGTCATTTGGATCACCTCTGATAGACCGGGATATACCGGTTCGGAGTCCCGAGGATGATAATCGCCATGGGCGTCTTGTGCGGATAATCCTGCTCTTTCTCCTGCCACGACCCGTTGGGTTGCTGCAGTTTGATGAGCGAGTCACGGATCTTCGGATACCACTTGGCGTAGCGTTCTTCGCCGGCCTGGACCATCGCCTGCATTGCGTAGTAATGCGAGTAGTAGAAGTGGCCGTTGTCTTTTCGCGAGAACATTTTCGGTTCGTTTTCAAGGGTGTTGAGCGCAGCCTGGACCCACTCGGTGTCCCGATTGCCGGCGAGTTGCGCGGCATAGACGCCCCCGGCGGTGCAAGCGATGGTGTACCCTTTGCCCTGGTAGCCGAAACCGCCTCTCCGCTCATCGAAAGCCTGATCGCGGAGGTAGCCGGTAACTCTTTCGATCGTTTCGGCCGGCACCAGGACGCCCGCTTCGCGTGCTGATGCGAGCGAGACAAAGACCATCGCGGTGACCGAGGTGTCCTGCCCGGCGTCGGGCCGTGGTGCGTATCGCCAGCCGCCAAGCGGATTCTGCGATCTTAAGATGATCTCGACGACTCGCTCCAGCGCTACCTGAATCTCTTTGTTGTCTTTGGGGTCGCTGGTCATTCCCCAAAGCTCGGACATCGCGATGGTGAACAGGCCGATTTCATACATCTTCACGCCCATGGCGCCTGTTGGAGAATCCTTGGATCTTTTGAGCAGATAGTCCTTCGCTCGTTCCAACGCTTTGCTGTACTTGCCGAATCCGGGGAAGTGGCCCTCGACCATGAACGCCATCAGCCCGAGGCTGGTGCCGGCGATCGCGTAGCCCGCTCCGCGATCTTCAGGATCCTTCGAAGACCACGAACCGTCCTTGTTCTGATTGGAGATTAGAAATTTCAGGCCGCGCTCGATCGCCTTTTCCGCCTCTTCGGTTAATTCAGGAGCCTCGGCGTCCGTGGTGGAGGGCCCTTCCAGGGCAATGGGTTCACCGGCGGGCTTTTCCTGAGCGGTAACCGGTGCCGCAAGGAAACCGATCATGAACAAGTTCAAAAACATGGTGAGATAACGCAATTTGCTATTGTTGGTAACGTTCATTTTGCAATCCTCTCGTAATAGTTTTTCAGCAAGCCGCGGTATTCCAACGGCAACTCACGGGCAAAATTCTGGTTCAGCGCGGCGCGGTTGCGATCACCCCGTACTTTCCATCCCGTCCGTTGGTCTTTGGGTGCTTCACCGCTCACAAATTCGGAGATAAACCCGGCGGCAAAGTCCGCCTCGCTGTCACTGTCCGGGCCATCAGCGTCCGGGGATCCTTCTTCGGCCACCGCTGGCGGCGCGGCGGTCTCGAGGATCAGCGCCTGTTCGATGATGAAATGTCGTAGCGTTTGCATCGCAGATTTCTGGTAGCGTTTGATCGTGTCCCGGTCGGATGACTTCAGGGCTGTGGCGGCCGCCACAAGTTGTGTGGACGCGGTCTTGAGCATCGCGTGCGGCTCGCCCACCTTGGAGAGTTCCTGGCAACGAGTCGCTAGTTTGCCTTGCTGCTCAGCAAGGGCTTTCATCCCCTTGGCCTCGGCGTTGTTCGTATCACGGAAGAGTATCTTGTGGGCAGTAGCGACAGCCAATACGTCAACCAATCGCTCGACACCCTTGGGATCGGAATGCTCCAAGATATCGATATCAGGCAGTCCGTGGAGCATGCCGATCACCGCAAATAAGGATTCGGCATTCTCGATGAGCGCCTCTCGGGCGAGCGTCATGTGCCCTGCAGCTGCCGGCGCGTCTATTGACTTAAGGTGAGAAAGCGCTTTGCGCATCAACTTGACGGGCTCGGCATACCTAGGCATCCCCGTGACCGAGACAAGAACTTGCCCGTCCTTATCCGCCTTGGCAAGCAAGGCGCTTTGCTTTTCAGAGAGAGCATCCTCTTTCTCTTTTCCTAGTCCGGTCGCCTCGGCCTTGCGGGCCAACTCTTGTTGTTGGTATTCCAACATCGCAATGTCTGCGATGGAGGTATGGAGGAATTCCACGATCTCGGCGACGTAACCTGCCTGCGACCTGACCGACTTGACCAAAGTATGCACTTCCTCGAGAGATTCCGCAGCGACCTCCTGAGCATCAAGGGCGTCGAGCTTATCGCCGCTTTGCAGAGAAGCCACTGCATCCTCAAGGTCTGCGACCGCGAAAGCCAACGGCGTACCGGCATCCAGTCGCGATGCGACAAGATCCAGCAACGGCGCGACCTCATCGACACATCTCCTCAGGTTGTTAAGCGTAGGGAACAGGGCTGAGGCATCGTCTGATTTCAACGCCTTGGTTGCAACGATCACGTCACGCTGCTCGGCGACAATATCATCCATGTAGCCGATGGCAAATCCGACTGATCGCTGAAACATCAGCAGACTCTGCAATAGGTCGAGCCGCTCGTGCTGTGTGGTCACGATCGCGTACGCCTCGGCCAGGATATCGGCTGCTTGCTCCTGATGGCCGATCGCTTGGTCGGCGTCGTTCGCCTCCAGTGAAGCCAAGGCACCACGCATCGCTTGTTCCGCCCGCTCCATTCGGCTTAGCAGTGGCGGGACGTCTTGATCCGCATTAGACTGGTTTTGCTTCACGAGGTCGCCATTGAATGCGGCCAGTTCTTCGGCAAGCAGAAGCTGGGGCTCGATCAGACCATCGACCTTTTTCTCCCCCAAAGCGGCGATATCGGTTTTCTCCAGTAGCGAGACCACCTTCGCCTCGTATTCCTCGATGAAGGCAAGGCGCTCGCCTGTCACGGCGACCAACGTACTCAGGCCCAGTGTCTGGAGCCCCAATTCCACTGACCAATGATCCACGAGCCCGGACAACTTGGTCAGTGCCTGTTCTGCTTCGCGCTGTTTTGAGATGGTCGCCTCCTGTTGCCCGGCAGCGAATTGCTCAATCGCATCCGCCATCGATCGGTCGGCAACCTTCAAGAGGGCTTGAACCGGCGGCGCCTCCGGCCAACTTTCATCAAAGAGCGTGGTCCGCGGTGCAGGCACGGTCTGAAGGAGCAGGGTCAGCAAGCGCTTGCGAAGCTTTACTTGGGCTTGCCCGTTCTGAGTCACACTCGCCTCGAAGGCTTGCGTCGACATGTCGGAGCACTGTTCGCGGAGCATCTTCTGGGCTTTGACTTGCAAACGCATCTGATCTCGGGTCTTGATCAGCGTGGAGTACGCAGCACTGAGGCGCACGTTGAATTCCGCATCGAGCAAAGTTGTGACCAACCCGGACTGCAGAAGCTCCGCCTGACTGCCTTCGCCCCGCGTAATCAATTCCGCAGCTTTTCGCATCCGTTCTTCAGTCTTGGAGCGCTGCAAATCCTTGACGCTTTGGATCAACCGGAGAACGGCCAACGGTCGCTTCTCATAGCGCATCCCGTTTTGTAGATCGGCGATCAAGCGCTGAGTCCATTGGGCCAGTTCGTCTTGTTCCTTGGAGAGAGATACTCCCGCTTCGGTCGATTTGGCTTGGACGGCGCGCCATCGCAAGGACGCTTGGACCTGCGCCAGCATGCGTGCTTCCCGAGCATAGACTTCCTGCGCCGAATCAATGGATCGGAGCAAGACCAGGCTGCCCAACTCGCGGGCGGCGGCATTGACTGCGTGGGCTGCGGACGAAGGATCGGGGAATTCCTGCGCATTGCCCGCTGCGACGCCGGATTGGTGCCGCAGGAGGGACGCCGCGTTGGCCAGGTGAGTGTCCGCGATTCCAAGTAACACCGAACGAACATGCTCGAGGGATTCGCCCTCAGGCGCATCCGATACGTTGTTTGCCGCCAGCTCGTCGAGCAAGTCCTGCAATTGTTTCGCAATCACCTTGAGTTGCTCCCGCACCAGTTCCTGCCGGATGGCTTCGACCTGACAAGCCTGCATATAGTCACCAGCGTCTGGTTCAAGGTTGCGCACGCTATCAAACGCCGAGCGCTGTTGGCGGTACGTCGTCTGAACGCGAGAGAGCAGGCGGTCTTTCTTCTTCTGGATCTGTTCGAGATAATCCTCTTTGGAAAGAAACGTAATCCTCCGTGTATCCGAGCGAACGAGGTGCGGACCATCCGGATACTTGTCTGCAACTTCGAGCAGGAAGGACACCGTGTCTCCGATCTTCAGGTCGGATAGAACTTCCCGGTAGTCCCAATCGATCGCTTGTTCACCGCCTCCGTTCTTGAGCGGGGTCTGGAGGGGTACCGATTTCTCCTGACGCAGGTTCACGCGATAGGTGATCGCAGAGGCACCGATCCCATGATCGTCGCTGGCACGCACGGCAAGGTCAACTTGACGACCGAGGAGGGCGATGAGGTTCGTTTCAGGGGAGATTAATTCCACCCGGGGGGGTTGGTCGGAAGCGACTTGCAGGAAATATCGTGGGCTGGTGAAATCGAATCCGTGTTCCTCCTCCACCCAGGAGAAGTTGTAGCCCCGGGAGGCATCAACCACCTCGTCGATGACAAGTTCTGTGCCGTTGGCTACCTCTAGACGACTAGGCTCTTCTCCGTCTCGGTTGAGAACGGCATCGCGGACGGGACGGTCGAGCGTGAGTTTCCAGCTAATCCCGGTTTCCTCCGGGACGGCGAGGGTCAGTGCCTCGACTGTTTCGGTGGGTCGTTCGAGATAGCTTGGAAACTCGAGTTCAACCTGTACTTTCTCGATCCTAGGCGGAGAAATCACCCGTACTTGGTGCCAGTCGCTGCGGGCATCCCCCGCCTTTACGCGGTAACTGAAGTCACGGGAGGCGGAGGCTATGAGGTAATCAAAACTGCCATCGATGATCTCGATCTCCATCTTGCGTTCGCTTCCCTCGCCGGTCCGCAGGTAGAGAGTCGCCTTGTCGGGGACGACTCCCGACACTCCGATTACGATCTTTGCGCTATCACCCTCCTTTACCACCAGGTCTCCCTGCTCAAGATCAAGCTTGGTGTCGGTCGGGTAGGCAATTGCCGCCCAAGGGGCGAAAATGCGCGTCAACCCGGCAGCGAGGAAGGGCCCGTCAAGTAAACCGAAGACCACCATCACGCCGGCCAAGGCCAAGGCCACTTTTACGGGAATGCGAAGCACCATGAAATCGACGATTTTTCGAGGTTCCAACTTTCGGGCAGCGCCCTCGGCATTTTGCCGGGTCACTTCCCGGAGTGATTCCGAGTTGTCGGGTGTCGGTTTGGTTTTCCCAAACTGCACAGCGGTGACGAGTAGGCTCTCGAGCTCTCCGAGATGATCCTCGACCTCCAGTGCCGTTCGAGTGGGTTCAAATCCCCGGATGTGCCGCCAGCCGTGTCGCCATGCCTGATATAGGGAGACGCACACGAGGACGAGCAATATCACCACCCGTCCCGCTGTGGGAAGGTAGGCCAACCAGTCAATCGCCATCCCGGCGAGGAAGAGCGGGATACCCCAGCGACACAACGCGAGCAGGCCGGCGAAAAGGTGTCTGCGTTGAGTGCGGCTCCAGACAGCGCGAAGGCCCGATCCCAGGGTGGACTCTTGATTCTCGTTGGTCATGGCAGATCGTACCTTCTTCGCAGTATCCATTCGGCCCCCAGCAGAGCGACCAGCAGTAGAGCGACAATCCCATTGTCCCATAGCGGACGCTCGGAGCGGAGCTTGGTTGTGATTAGCCGGTCGTTCACGAGCGAGCTAAGTTTAGGCAAATCCCGTATCCCGAGACTGGCTCCGCCCGTCAGGTCCGCTATGCGTTGCAGGTGGGCAAGACGCATATCGGTGTCGATCAACTCCTGCCGAACCTCGGTCACCTGAAACTCCGTTGTATTTGACATCTTGCTGTCTTCGTCATTCGCCTCGATCCGGTAGCGGCCCGTTTCAAGGGGTGAAAAGTACCCCTCGTACAGCCCCGGTTGAGACTTGTCGGGCCGAAGGCTGACGAGTTGCTTTGCTTGGCCGTCCTCAAGGTTAGACACGTAAGCCTCAAATATGGGCTGGACGACCGGTTCAAAGCTGTCATCCAAAACGTGAGCATACAGGCGGCACTGGCCCTCGACGGCGTACACCGAACGATCGGTCTCCAGTCGGATGCGCTTGTGCTCACCCATCAATCGCGAGAGCGTCATGAACTGGATGCACTGGGACCAAACGCGCCAATGGTATTTGTCTCCGGTCCTGTAACGTAGTCGCCACAGCCGGTCAGATGCGATCGACATGCACTTGCCCGTCCCGTAGCGCTGCCAAGCGACCAACGGGTAACCTTGGTCCCGCGCGGTGCTGTCGGAGAGCACCGCGAGCACCGTCGCGCCAGGCTTGGCGGACAGCAGCGGAGGCAACTGATCCATCGGCGCCATACGGCTCCAAACGCGATCGTTGAGCTCCACCTCGTTCTCCAGCGTCATCACCAGACTGCTTTGGCCTTCGGGGGTCAGCACAGGATAAACGGTTTCGGCAATTTTTTCCCAGTCCGACTCGGCATCAAACCGAACGGGAAGCATGGTCTCTACGGGCGTACCCGCATAGGATCCGGGAGAATGCATCGGGCCGCAAAGCATCAGCAGAGACGCGCCGCGGTCCCGGATGAGTTCTTCCAGCAGACCAAGTTCTTCTTCAGTGAAAAAGGATGCATCGACGTCACCGAGAATCACCAAGTCGTATCGGAAAGCGTCATCTCGGTCGTCAGGAAATCGTTCGATGTGTTCCGGTGAGTTCCGCGCGACCTCGGGCCCGACGTTGGACGCGACAAAGGTAGCGTTGATTCGCGGGTCGCGCTTGAGGATCGCGCGCAGGTAACGAAACTCCCATCGGGCATTACCCTCGAGGTAGAGCACGTTGACCTTTTCATTCACGACTCGCACGCTTCGCGAAACACGGTTGTTTGCGGTCGACACTTCATTGTCAAAGGGGTCGATGGTCACCTCGATCTGGGCTGCTCCTTTCTCGTAAACGTCCACGCGAAAGTCGATCTCTTCAAATTGCAGTCCGCCATCGAAGCGAATAATGCGAGAGGAGACGCGTCGATCATTCAGGAGCACTGCCAGCCGGGCCGTGCGTCTTTCATAGCCTTTGGATTGGATCTGGACGCGGACAGGCACCTTGTCGCCGGAGTAGGCGACTTCCTGCATCACGACGTTGCGGATGCTGACGTCATCCGGATCGGTCAGGCCTATCGGCACGGTGTAGACGGGAATGCCGCGGGCCCCGAGGTCCTGGAGTATCGCCTCGGATCGCTGGGAGGAAGTGTTGTCGATGCCGTCGGAGAGCAACACGATCCCCGCCGGCGGGATTCCGCCTGAGTTGGCCACCGCCTCTAGAGAAGCGGCGATCGAGGTGCCCGGTTCCTTGGCCTCCAGTCCGGCCAGTTCTTCGGTGGTCACCACGTTGCCGTCGCTGATCAGGCGCGCGGATTGACCAAAGGCGTGGTAGCTGACGTCGAGCGAATTGCCAAGTGACTCCAAGACCTGGCGGCCCGATTGGGTGAGAACGGCCTTGCCGAGGTCAAGGCGCGAAGAAGAGGCAATTTCCTGGCGTTGTTTCGTGTTCAGTTGCATCACTGTGCGGTCGGCCTCGGTATCGTCCTCCAGAGAAACTATGCCCAGCGCCGCGGCGGCAGAGGCGAGGTCCTCCGGGCGCTTGCGCTGGTCTTTCATCGACATACTTTCGGAAACGTCGAGCAGGACAGGCAGGCTGCGCGTCAGCGTGTGAGACTCAGTGACGACGGCGGTCGGTTCAAGTAAGGTAGCTACGACGAGGGCAAGGACGATTATCCGGAAGGTCGCGAGGAACGTCCGCAACCAAAACGGCATTCCCCATGGCCTGCGATAGAGGAAGACGCTAAGCAGTACGATCCCGGCAAGGATTGCGATGAGGGCGCCGGAGGACAATGGACGGGCCCAGAACATCTCATCAATTTGCCCGATAATTGGGATTGCGTCAGGCATCTTGCGTACCGCTTAGGGTTTCCGGCAGGGGATTCGGTTGCTTGCTGCTTGTCCACTTTCTTTTACGGAGGCGCTCGGCAAAAAGGCTCTCCAGTAGTAAGAAAATGAGTCCCGCTATCATGAAATTCCTCCAAAACGACCGTTCGGTACGGTTGGTTTCGATCGCCGCGGCAAGTTCCGCCTCTGAAGCGGTCACCGTGACACCCGTTCCCTTGAGGTTGGCATTCAGCTCAGGTGCCGTCAGTGAAGCCACATCAGATTCGCTCGGATCGACGTTCACCGCAACCGGCATGCCGGGTGCCTGTACACTGACCCGTGCCTCGTAGAATCCTGCCTCCCGGGAATTCTCCATCATAGCCACAAACTGGTTGCGATGTTCGCGAACGGGGACAGTAATCGTTTCCTTCGATGGTGTTTCAAACACCGCGTCACTGGCGTCCGGTTGCTCGACGTAGGACAGCGAGAGGGAATCGCCGACCACCCGTGGTTGTTCGAATTCCCGGCCCACGAAATAGGTCACAATCTGCTGCATGAGCATCGGGAAAACCGGCGTCTGCGCCATGTTGTTCCAGCTAGTTCCCGCCGAGGTGGTAAACATGAACACGTGGCCACGGCCGAGCGAATGCTCCAGAAGGATCGGTGCGCCACTTCCGGCAAGGCTCAGGATGGAGAAACTGGAAGGGGATGGTTCTACTTCCAGTCGCCGTAGGAAAAGCGTTTCGCTGAAGAGATCCTCCGGAAGTGAACGCAGGGGGAGGCATACGCTGTGGCGTGGCATCGCGGGATCCAGCGGTCTACCTGAGCCAAACGTCGTGCTGGTATCCACCGATTGACCCAGCTTGGCAGGCAACAGTGGACTCGTCCCTTTTGCCGAGCGTTCGTTCCAGATCGCGGTTTTCACGTTTTCCCCGGCAAACCAGACGAGCCCGTTCCCCTGCCTGACGTAACGCGAAAATTGATTGGCCTGCTCCGGGGTGATCTCCGGGACGTCGGCAAGGATGATCACGTCGACGTCGTCCAGTTGTTGCGAAGGCATCGAGATCCAAGGCACCGAGCGGACGACGTAGTCCTCATCCTGAATTCCTTCGCCCCGCGCCAGGAGCGCGGCGACCAGGAGACGACCGGCATCGCCGTTAGAACCGTCAACGCAGAGCACGGAGACGCGATCCCGGACGACTGCCACCACATGCCGCACGTTGTCGGTCGGGAGGAGATCTCCAGTGATCTCGGCGGTGATGCGCGTGGGACCTGCGTTGTGAAAAGGGACAAAGAGAGACACGGTTTCAGAACTTCCGGCAGCGATAAGGGGAATCCTCTTAGTGTCGATCTGCACGCCTTCGACCCGGCACTGGACCTCAATACCGGAAACTGGCTCGGTGCCGAAGTTGCGCACGGAGGCCTGATAGCGGGCGGTGGTGCCCTTGCGCAGCGCTCCCGACACGAGTTTCAGATCGGTGACAGCTAGGTTTGCGGGGGGGCCTGGGACCGGAACAAGGAAGACTTCCGCTTCTTTTTGCAGGTCGGCGAGGGCGGCTTGGAAGCTCACCGAGGCCCGCTTCCAGTCTCGCGCCTGCGCATCGGTGATGAAGTAGGTCTCCTTCTGCGGAGCCTCCATATCCTCCAGCAACTCCTTGAGCCGTTTGGGAACACTATCGAGGTCCAGTCCAGTAGGAACTGGCTTAGCCTTCTGCAAGAGGGCGCTGAACCGTTCACGGTCAAAGGCCATGTTGTGGGCAAATACCTCATCTTCGCCTCCCAACAAAATAATAGAAACCGGATCGCCGGGCAGAATTTGCTCCCCGATGACCTCCACTTGATCCATAGCGCGGTTGAACCGCGTAGCCCCGTCAGGGCCATGTTCCATACTAAACGAGGCATCTATGGCAATGACGACCCCGGCCCGAGCTTCACCACTGAACCAACTGCCTGCGCCGCCTTGCCAGATTGGGCGGGAGAGGGCCAGAATCAGAAACAGGAGAGCTAGGCATCGAAGAAGTAAAAGAAGGATGTCACGCAAGCGCAACTGGCGTGAACTTACGCGCACGTTTCGGTTGAGGAACTGCATCGCCGCCCAATCGGTTCGCTTGACTTGGTGGCGGTTGAGCAGATGAGCAAGAATCGGCAAGGCTATTCCGAGAGCCGCAAAAAGAAGAAATGGATTGAGGAAGCTCATGATCCGGCCCTACCCGCCGCTCCGTTCAGCAACGATTCGCGCTGGTGGAAGAATTCGCTCAGGACGACGTTTAGGGGGCGGGAAGTATCGACGAGCGCATAGTCGACTTGACTGGCCACGCATCCGTCGCGGAAGGCGGTCATGTATTCGTTAAAGTTGGCAAGGTAGTCATCCCGGATGCGCTCGGGCTGAGTGATTAAGGGTTCTTCGCCTTCCAGTCCGTCGAATTGCCAGGTGCCCTCAAAGGGAAACTCCAGTTCATGCGGATCCAGGGTATGCAAAACCATGACGTTGTGTCCATCGAACCTCAGGTGGTCGAGCCCGGCCAGAACGTCGTCCACGTCGGAAAGAAAATCGGAAAGAACGACCACGAAGGATCGTCTCTTCATCATCAGGGCGACGTCGTGCAATTGCTTGGCTATGGCTGTTTTCGGGGCCGGCTTGGCATCTCTGAGCAGTTGGTCCATCCGAAGAAGGATGCCCATCGTGGAACGAGGGGGCAGGTAGGCCCGTACTTCCGAGTCGAATACGGACAGTCCCACCGAATCCCGTTGCTTGAGGACGAGGTACGCCAAGGAGGCGGCCAGGAACTTGGCGTATTCGAGTTTGCTGACCTTGCCCGACCCGTAGGTCATGGATGAACTGGAATCAATCAGTAGGTGACAGTCGAAATTGGTCTCTGCCTCGTAAAGTTTGGTGTAGTAACGATCGGAACGCCCGTAGACCCGCCAGTCGATGGTTCGCAAGGAATCTCCGGGTGCGTATTGCCGATGATGAGCGAACTCCGTGCTGAATCCACGCAACTGACTGCGGTGACTCCCCACGCGCAAACCTTCGACGACTTCACGGGCGATCAGTTCAAGATCGCCCAATTGCTGAAGAACCTCCGGTGCAAGGTATTTCGTTTTCGGCAAGTGCTCGGACATCTATCCGCTCAAATGACCTTTTCCTGATAGAGATCCACGTTGGCCGGGATCTCTTCCAGCAGCTTCTCGATCAAGGAATCGGAAGTCATTTTTTCCGAACGGGCAGCGAAATTGGGAATCACGCGGTGCCTGAGAATCGGCAGGCAAACCTCCCGGACATCATCGGTGGAAACATGGCAGCGTCCACGCAGGGCCGCCCGGGCCTTCCCGGCAAGAATGAGATTGAGCGAGGCACGCGGACCGGCCCCCCAAGACATAAGTTTTTTAACAAATTCTGGAGCATCGGGCTCGTCGGGTCGCGTTGCCCGAACCAAGGCGGCAGCATATTCGAAAACGTGATCGGCTACCGGGATTCGCCTGACCAGGTGCTGGAACTCGAGGATGGTCGGACCGTCCACAACCTCTTTCAACTTGGGCTCCTCGTCATTCGTGACGCTGCGCATGATGTCAAGTTCCTCGCTCTTGCTGGGATACTTGACCATGATATTGAATAGAAAACGGTCGAGTTGGGCTTCCGGTAACGGATAGGTTCCTTCCTGCTCGATCGGGTTCTGAGTGGCCAGAACGAAGAACGGTTCATCCAGTTTGTAATCCTCGCCTCCCGAAGAAATTCTTTTTTCCTGCATCGCTTCCAATAGGGCCGCCTGAGTCTTGGGGGGAGTACGGTTGATTTCGTCGGCGAGCAATAGGTTGGTGAAAACGGGGCCTTTTTGGAACTTGAACCTGCGCTCATGGGTTTCCGGATCCTCCTGGAGTAACTCGGTTCCAGTAATGTCCGAAGGCATCAAGTCGGGAGTGAACTGGATGCGTTTGAAAGACAAGGACATGGTCTCCGCAAGCGAGCTCACGAGCAAAGTCTTGGCCAACCCGGGGACGCCAACGAGCAAGCAGTGCCCACGGGCGAAGATGGCGATCATCATCTCGTTGATTACGTCGTCCATGCCAACGATCGTCTTGCGCAGTTCGGATACGACTGCATCCCTGGCCTCTCCAAGCTTCTCCACGGCCTTCGCGTCATCAATCTTATTACTCATTAATTCTTCTTCCTTGGTGTTTGTTTTTAAATGAAATTGTTATTTTCGTCTGCAAGCGTTCGATCTTTTTCAATTACGTACATTTCAAGTGCATATGTTGAACCGGTTGAATGCCATAAAGCAATATCTGAATAAAATCATTAACATCCGTAGACCCAAATTCAAATATTACGACAACCCCATACACCTATATGCCTATCTCTTATGTCTTTTTGCGGCAATATCGATTCGTTGGATTATCTATTTCATTGGAGGCAACTTTTGTTCCTCGATTTGCAGGGAGATATGACCGCGGGGCGGCTGGATGCCACGGCGTGGATGGTTGTAGCGCAGGAAGCTGGCTACTGCGAGGGTGACCTTGCCGCCTTTGAATTCGTCGCGGAAATCGCTGTAGATATGGGCACCGCGAGGTTGCCCACCCTGCCTTACCGCGACTCCTGTTTTTGACTCAGCAAGCAACTTGCCGTTGACGTAGATCGCGTAACCTTCGCCGGAATTCACGTGAGCGGCTCCACCCACCACAATGCGGTAACGGTGATCTTTCTTTAGCGGTAGAAGGTCCACCGTGTCACGGACCAGCAGGACTTCCTTTCCCCAAAGTGTCTTTGGTTTGTCGCCGCAACGGCAGAAAGGAGCGTTACACGTCTCGGACAACGCAGCCAATTTGCCATCCAGTTGTCCGAATGGTTGCAGGCCTTTTTCCCAGCCGGCTTTACCTGCATCGAAAACAGGCATGTTCCAGTTCTCCATACCTGCTGGATAGGTTACCTTACGGTAGCGGCTGCCTTTCTCCTTGGGCTGGCTCTCTTTCGGGTCAAAGCTGTAGTAACTCCACTGCACTTTGTTGAGGTCCGGGCCGAAGGAATGCCAATCGTAGTCGTCGGTTCCGGCCGCTCGGTAGCAATTTTCGAGTCCGTACATTGCGCCACGCAGAAACTGGTTTGCGCGCTGTGGTCGTTCGCCTGCGACCTCCTGAAGCAGGGCCTTGTTGTAGCGCGGATTGGCAATGTAGGAAGCCGCGATACCATCGAGGATAATTGACTTCAGCGCTTTCTGTGTAGTGGCTTTTTCCTCTTCCGACGGCTCAGCGCCCTGCTCTGCAATGACGCGTTTAGGGCGTGGAGCCAGCGGGAATGGTTCTGCTTTACCGCCGAGAAGCCTGACCATCGCACGGCCAAGGGCATCCCCAATCAACATGTAGGTCTCGGCGTTGCGGTTGTAGTGGTAATCCTGGTTGGTTGGCGATTCGTCGACCTCTCGCCAGAAATCGCGGGTGTCAACTGAAGCAACGTTGCCGGCATACTCTGGGTGTTTCTTGGCATCACCAACGGCCATCTGGGCCTTGAGGATCCTCAGGAACTTCTCCTGCATATTGTGTCCGCCAAACCCAACCGTGGCGACCACCGCCGGCAGGTGTGGCGTCTTGAACTCCTTGCGGACATCGTTGATCAGGTTGACCAGATGTTTTTCGTATTCGTCAATCAACGCTTCAGTGAAGCTGTCCTTGTGGCCCTGGAACCAGACGAAACCGGCGATCTCGTAGCCCTGATCCTTGTACCCGGGGACGACCGTGGCAATGTTGCCCAGGGTCTTGCGCACACCCTCAACCATCAGCTTATATTCGGCTGATTCAAACTTGTTGCCCGGATCGGTTCGACCGCTGGAAGGCGGGCGGAAGTCAAACCCAAGGGCCCGGTTACCCATGGCTGCCTTGATCAACAGGACCTGCTCGCCATGGAACGTACCGAGCACGTGACCGAAACCGAGTTCCGGACCGATGGATTTGCCATTGGAAGTAGCACTCAACGGAGAACCTTTTCCATCCTTGGCCACCCGGGCCTCCTGGAAGTAAACATCGTTGCGGACCGTCCATTCGCCTTTTGCATCCACCAACCAAGGAAACTTTCCTTCCCGCTTGGCCACCGCCTCGAGGTCACCTTTGCCCAAGAGATCCGTCTTCTGCATCCAGAACCTCGGAGGCACGCCCTTGAAACCGGAGATCTTGAACTTGTAACGTTTACCTGGTTGGAGCGTGAGGTCCTGCTTGACCGCCTGGCTGCCTGATTCGCGGCGGTAGACTTCCCTTCCATCAAGCTGCATAACGTTGTAGGAATTCTCATCGAATCCGCAGTGTAATTGATAAACCCCGATTTGGGGGACCTCCAACTGTCCTTCGGCAATCGGTTTGTCGGTCTTCTCTCCGTCGGGAAGATAAACGGCCAATGGGGAGGTCTTGTAGTTGCCCGCTTTATAAATCTGTAACGGCCCATCGCGAACACCGGGGTCCGAACTCAAGTAGACCCCGTCGTAGATATTCCTGGCTCCGCTCAAGTTGCCCATGCCGACCATGTTCGACTGGCCGGCCAGAATGTAGACCTTGACCGGTTTTGTTGCATCGCCCGGTTTGCCATCCGGATCAGGCAAGGGGAACGGAACTTCAGCGGCATGGGTTGTGAGGAACAAAAGCGCCGAGGCCAGTGAAAGCAGAATTAATCGGGTCATAGGGTATGTGTTCATTGTTGTTTGTTTTAAGTAATCAACCTCACTCAGCCAGTTCTGCCAGCGCAGTGGCGATGCTTTTCAAACTCTTGGGCCATTGATTAAAGGAGGCACTCTTGGCCCCAGGAATCCTGGGTGCAGTAATGCCTTCGACCAGGGAGCTTGCTGGTTGAGCGTAAAGAAATTGAATTTTCTCTTGTCCGTAGGTGGCCGGCAGATTCTTGGCGTAGATCTCCAACTCAGCCGCATAGTGTGATGGATTCTCGCCGAGATTGCTTTCTGAGGGCACCCAGATCACACCCGCAACACCCATGGGGGTCAGCGGGCTTACGCACCAGTTGTAGGTATAAGTGGGGATCGTATCGGAGGCAACGGTGCCGCTCTTGCCCGCTTCGGGGAAGGAAGGTGCCTTGAGCGCAAAGCTCGATAGATCCGCGTCCCGCTTACCGCCCTCGGTGATACTTTTTACAAATTCTTCAACCTCCTCGAGATGCCCAGCGACCGCCTTATTTGCCACCCCGGAGTTGGGAAACTGCAGGAACAATTCCTCAAGGCGGGACTTGAAAGCCGAATTCTTCACGTTCCTGACTCCTTGGAAGGAGGTCCAGGACAGCGGAGAGGAGAGCTGCCGATTACGCCCCCCTCGTCCGGAGGACATTGTGATGAAGCCCTGTGGGATGCCTTGCCGATTCAAAGCTTTGGCAAACTCATAGGCAAACATGGTGACGCCGTTACCTTCTTTAGAGTAATCAGCGCTCAACCAGTGGGAACGATATTTCCCTCCCCCCGTCTCGAAACGGCGCTTCCTTGGGGTGGTAAAGCTACTGGCTTTGGTCTTTCGGCAAAACTCCCTCACCAGCGGCATCGTCCCGGGCAGCTCGATCTCCTTGTTGCGCCTATCATAAGGCCACTCGGTGGACAGCAGCGTGCTCCCCGTCAGGTACCAGACGTCTCCGATGAGAATGTTTTTGATCGTTCGGTTGAAACCATGACTAGACTTGACCTCGAGCGTAATCGGTTTGGTCGAAGCCTTCCTTGCCGGGAAGGTTGCCGACCACTGTTCCAGGTCATTGGGAGAGACGGATTTCGTAACCCCATCCAGAGTCACGGTTACCTTGACGCCCCGATTGGCATGACCCCACACTTGTATTGGATGATTGCGCTGGAGGATTACCTCGTTGCGATAATATTCAGCAACTTGAAGGATGGGGTAGTTGGGATCTGTATATTGCGCATACTTCGCCTTGAGGGCGGCAACCTTCTCAAGGTCGTCTTCCTCGAAGATCAGTTTCCCATCGATCATGGCAAAGGGAGTCGCCGGCAAGCCAGCCTTGTTGTAGAGGTTGGAATTCTCCGGCACGGCGTTGTAGGCATATTGCACCCCTATGGGGGCCGTCACTTTTTCGGAAGTGACTACCACGGTATCCCCAACAATCACGGCCTGGGCGGCGTGCCATTTCCTGTCTTTGCCGCATAGCCGGAAATGGTTGAGCTTGTCTCCTGGGGTGGCTCTTGCGGGTTCCACGAATTTCCCCGGTTCCCGGTGCTCCTTGGCCAAGCCCTTGTTGCCCACCATCAGGCCGCCAAAGAGACTTTCCTTCTCGAAGGACACCAACACCTTTTTCCCCACCACTTTGTGCCCTTTATAAATCGGGCCAGTGTAGGCGATATCCCTGCCATATTCTTTGGCCAGCGCCCAGCGCGCCATGCGCATTCCCGGATGAAGCTTATTATAGTAGTGGATTCCACCGGGGTTCGCCGAGTTGAGGTCGGATTGAACCACCATCCCCACGTTCTTCTGGTTGTTGGCAAAGTACATATGCTGAACCTGGCGAATGTCGGCAAAGCCAACATTGTTGGGGTCGGGCGACCCATAGCATTGCATCTGCGTGAAATAAAACGGCATCTCGGGCATGCCCCAGGCATCCCGCCAACCCTTGACCAGCGCTTCCATCCTGGCCGCGTAAATCCTGCCATCACCACTATTGCTGGTTCCCTGGCACCAGATGGCACCACGAATCCCGTAGGGAATGACCGGAGCGATCTTGCCATTGAAAAACTGGGACGGCCCACGCCACATGCCTGCAATTCCGGGAAGGTTCGGGCGGCTGGGCATCTTGCCCCCTGCCTCAGCAATCTTGCCGGCCTTCTCCTGCCATGCCTTCAAGTCCTTGTAGTAGCGCTCGAAGGCGGCACGGCCCTGCTTGGTCAAGGGATCCGCATCGAGAATAAGATCGGCATCCTTTTTTAGCTTGGGATGATCCTCTATCGCCTTGCGTTGAGTAAAGGCTTCGATGCGAGTGTTGCTGTGGGCGCTGAGCAGGATGCCGATGGGGACATTCAGCTCCTTGTAGAGCTCATGGGCAAAAGAAAGAGAGAGGGCGGAAAACCCGCTCGCGCCACTGGCTTTTTTCCAGCCTTCCTCGGAAGTGGCCTTCTTCTGTGGATAGAGGGCGGACACGGTGTTGACGTTGATTTCGCGGATGGGAATATCCTCCTTGGATGAAGCGAGTTCCCGGGCCAATTGATTGCACATGCTTTTTCCGGCAACCCAAACCATGTTGGACTGACCGGAGGAGAACCAAACTTCACCGACCAGGACGCCTTTAAGTGAAATTGATTTTCCCCGGTTGTTCTTTACCTCAAGACCCCGTTCTTCCCGTGAAGCCTTCAAGGGATCAAGCTTCACCATCCAATCTCCATTGTTGTCGGCCACAGCAGTCTTCGTTTGTCCTGCAAACTCAACCGTTACCCGGTTTCCCGGTGCATCAAACCCCCAAACGGGCACCTTGGATTTCCGTTGAAGAATCATGTTATCGGTAAAGGGTACGGCCAATTCCAGTTGTGTATCGGCAGCTGATAGGCTAAGCGCCATCGATAGTGCCAAGAAAAAAGTTAAGAGTATTTTGTTCATGTTATTTGCTTTAAAGATGAAAAGTTTATTCCTTGGCCAAGACCAATAGTTTTGATTTCCAGCCCGATTTATTGCGGGTACCAAATCCACCCGACTCGATAAACAGGTATAAATTCCCAGCGAGGGTTTTGGGGATGATCTTGAGGGCCTGATACTTGTTTAAATCCATCAACGTATCGGCCGACCAGAGCCAGGTCGGTTCCTTGGTTCTCCCGTCCTCCTTGAACATTATTGTTGAGAAGAGGGGGTTACGGGCTCTGCCAACTTTTTTTGCCGGATCGAATTCGGCGATTTCCCCCACCTCGGTGATCACCTTCCAGTTGCCGAGGATCTCCGGGTTGGCAATGAACTGGCCATCCCAACGAAACTTAACAGCCAAGGCTGACTGCTCCCGGTCATTCGGGTCCTGCTTGGCCTGCCATTGGGAGGACAACATGGGAACCAGCGTGGCCGACTTCAAGACAAGATCATCCCCCATCGACGGCAGCTTTTGTTCCTCGATATGCAGGCTGAACTTGCCCTGGGGCACCGCCGAACTCGGCTTCACCTTGTACTTGGCGTTGTAGCGCAGGAAGGTCATGACTGCGATGCATACATTGCCACCGCGCAGGTCATCCATGAACTCCCGGGTGAAGTAGGCTCCCTTGGGCAGACCGCCCGCGCCCCGGCCATTGCAGGTCTTGGCCTCAATCAGGGGCTTGCCATTGATGTAGATGATGTGTCCCCCACCCGAGCCGACATGGTTGCCGTCATTGACCCGAAGACGGTAACGATGACGGGGCTTGATCGGTGGAACCTTGAAATGTTGGCGCAGGAGCAGCACCTCCTTTTCCCAGAATGAATTAATCTTGGTAGCGCCATAACAGCCGGGGCCAGTGCAGCTGGCGCCACATTTGTGTACAGGCCCGGTCGGCATCTTACCCATGTAGTGGCCGAAGGGGCTCTTTCCCCACTTGAAGGCGCCGTGGTTATTCGCATCATTACCCTTGAAGCCGGTTTCGAACCACTTATCCATGCCCTTGGGGAGACTCACTTTGCGGTAACGGGTGATGAGCTGGTCAAAAGGCACCTGTTCTGAAGGAATCGGATCAAAGCTGTAATAGGCCCACTTGGCGTTACGCAAATCCATGAACATTTTCCAATCGTACTCCTTATGATCGGCCCGGTCGTAGAGGGCAACCAATCCATCAACTGCATCGCGGGATCCACCGGCATAGCCCGATTGAATCTCACCGGCGGAAAACTGATGTAACTTCGCGCGGTTTCGGCCGACAAATTCGGGGATCAGTTCATCCATGATAATCGGCTGAATCGCCTTTTTAAGCTTGGGTCCGAACTGGCTGGAGTCGGCATTCAGGAAGAAGTCCTTGTAGGGCAGAATTTCATTTGGTTTGCGCTGACGAGCAATCTCGTAGAGCACATCCAGTCCACCCGGCACGTCGGCCAGCGACCCGGCGATGGCTTCCAGGTGGAACTCGAAGGTTGAAGTGGTGTCCAAACCTCCGGGAGCTGTCTTTGAGCCCGCATAACCCGTGAAGGTCTCTTCCAGGGTTTCGGCGGCCAACTTTTGTACCGCAGGCCCGGCTGCCTTGATCTTGGACCGGATCCCTCCAGCAAGGCCCCTGGTAACCGACACACGCTGATTCTTCCGGATAAGATTGCCGATCGCAGGCAAAACGCGCTTGTAGCATCGTTCGTCTGCTGCCACTGGAGTTAACGCGGTGAGGGCCGCGTTCTTCAGCCAATCCTCCTCATGCTTGAGGTACGGCAAAAGTAGATTGAGCAAGGATACGATCTGGTCAGCAGAACCCCGACCAATGACCTGCAGGGCGGCATCCTTGACCCACCAGGATTCGGCCGGGTCCTTGACCGCCTTTACCGCGAGTTCAAAAACCTCAGCATTAATCGCATCGGGCTTGTTCAAGATTGCCCCAAACATGACCCGACGAACGCGGGGATCATGGTGCTTGAGAAACTCCATCACCAGATCCTTGCGCATCTTGCCTCCCGGCGCCTTCCATCCTATGTAGCCACTATTGATGCCCAGGGCCTTGAAGGCGGCAATGTTGCGGATGTTGTGCTCCTGATGACGGATATAACGACGGATCTCATCGTCACTGGGTTGCTCAGTGCCGTGGAAACGGCGAATGAATGCCAAGCTGGAATCATTGGCCAAGGTCTCGCCCGACAAATCCTGTTTTTTACCCTGCTTATCGGGCACGGCTTCCAACGAAAGGAAGAGGTTGTCCGCCTTTGTTCCCCACAACTGCTTGGGCAATTGGTAAGGCTTGGAAAACCTGGTGGGCGGAGCGCCGGTGATGCGCAGGGTTTTGCGCGGGATGGTATAGGAAAGTGGATAGGCCACACCCCATAATTCCTTGTCGTAGCCGGCACCACCCAGAATACCGAAGGAGCCATCAAAGCGGCGCGAAAGATCGTAGTGCCACTGGCGGTTATCCATGAACTCGCGGTACTGTTTGGGCTTTTTGTCATGGAGTAGACCCATGGCCGCACTACGCCAGATTTCGCCGATGCCGCCACCGGTGTGTCCATGCAGCATGAAAGTCGTGGTGTAAAAACTTTGGATCGCACAAACGTCCCGGGCCCTGGCGTAGAGGGAGTTCTCCCCGTCTGGAGTTAGTGCGGCCGCCGCCGCCATGGCAAAAGCCAGTTTACCGTTTTTGCCGTTATCGACAAAACCCACTTCCGGATGATTATCGCCGTAGGGATTATTGCCCCTGCCGGCGTACCGGAAGAAATGCCGCAGAGAACGCAGGAGCAAACGGTCCGACACTTCAGCCCCACATTCCTTGGCCAGCATAAGAAAGGTCACGACATGGGTGCCGGCCGCGTTGAGATGTCCATTCCCATAGGAGGTGAGGGCACTGCCGCGGCCCGCCCAAGCGTCGTTGTGCTGAGATTTGGCCGCGTTATCGACCCATTTCTGGATGTTAGCCAAAATTTGTGGATCACCGGTCCGTAGGTAGCATTCGGTGAGCGGAATTCCGCCATAACCGATGTACCAGGGATACCTGTGGGCCGGTGCATTCCGCGCCCAGTTTCGGACGACATCCAGATCTTTCTCTTCCCCGGTCGAGAGCAGGAACAGCATGCCGATGCCGCCAAGACCCTCGGTGGATTTCGGCTGCGAAAGGTAATCGGCCGCACCGCGTACAATCTTGTCGGACTTCGGGCAATTGAGCGGCCAGGTCTTGCTGTAGCCCCCCAACACCGGAACCTTCACCGTGACCGGCTCGGTTTCGCCCTTGATGGCAAACTTGAGCAGGCCATCGGTTGCCTCTGCCGCGGCAAGGATTTTCCCCAGTTGGATACGCGGATCAATGTCGGCCAGTTTCTGTCCATTAATCGATTCGATAATCTGGTCCTGCTTGAGTTTCCCGGCTGCTGCGGCCGGCGAACCTTCCTCGATGTGACTGATCTGCATAACAAATGCCGGCTGGAGTAGGTCGATCCCCATGCCGACGGGGCCGAAGCGTTTGATGTTTTGCAGCGACTTGGTTTCTCCGGGGCGAGTGGAAAAAAGGCCGTTGGGATTTTTATAGAAGGTTGTCTCCGCCGCCCAGGTAAATGGTTGGGCCGCAAGGGCAACTAGAATGAAGAGGATTACGCGATTCATTTAGTTAATCGATAAACTTATTTTTTATGAGAAGATTTTGGCTTCGGCCTCAGGCGGAGGATTACCTGCTCTCCAATCCTGGGCAACCCCTTGGGATTTACCTGCCAGGTAAGCCCATCGTTCTGGTGCCCATGAATCCCAGGCAGACAGAGCAACTCATCGCCGAAAGTCGAAATGGAAATGACGTTTCCACTTTGGTCACAAACATACTTTCTGGGTCCAGGCCCGTTCTCCACCAGATGGGAACCGGCGAAAAGAAAACTGGCAGGGAATGTATCCAGCTTTTTTTTCGTGGGGATCCCCCCGATTTCATCGGGTTGCGCAGGTGAAATGAACCTGCTGATGGGATGCTCCTGCGGCTTGCCCTTCGAATCAGGAAACACAAGCGATACGCGAACCGAATCCCCGGCAGGCTCAACGGAAACCCAGCGTGTGCGCGCCTCGTCCCGAGCCTTTCTCATGGCAGGAGTCCCGGGTTTTGCTCCCATCAGGAGCATGGCCGCGTGGATATGCATGGGCCGGGCTGCAACGGAGAGAATGGACTCGTGCTCCTTGCTACCTTTCGTACAGGCAACCAATTCGAGCAAACCTTCGTGAAGGCATACGGTCGCATTCACGTCGATGCACCGTTCCTTCAGGTTCAGCTTGATTCCGGGCAGGTTCAGTTTGCGGAGGGCTTCTTCTGACCCTGGCGAGAGTTCTGAAACCTGCTCACCACCCCATCCGACACACGAGAAAAGAAAAACCCCGAAGACAAATTTAAGTCGAATAGCCATCCAAGTTACCTCTTGAGGAAACAGTGGAAGTGTACACTACAATTGCGATCATATTGTAACGCTTGTTTGCGGATTTTTTATCTCTTTTTGCAACACACTTTTTCCTCGATCACCCTAGCTGACTCCTCCTTGGTCAGGGGCTTCTTTTCCAAACCCATCATAGGCAGGCTAAAACAGAATTGCGAGAGTGTTCCTTAATCTTGTAATTAAATTTTCGTTTCTTAATCAGCTTTGGGTTCTTTTTGATCATCTCTCTGGAGGGTTTTTGTGGGCTGGATTCAGGGTTAATTACCATCTGCCACCAGCAGGAATGAAACCTCCGCCTGAATGGTGATGAGAATCTGGCCCGGCGCGAGGGAAGCGTTACTTGCACCCACGCCTCCCTCCTCTGTGATAGAGTTGCTGTAATATAAATTTGTGCCACTCACGGAGTATCCATGCGCTGCTTCCTCGACGCCTCCAACAATCAGGCAGGTTGGGTGCATCTGAATCTCTAAGGAGTATTTACGTGATCGAAGGTTCGCCTTAAAAGCAGTAATTTTACTCCAACCAAATAGGCTGAGAGATAACACCATTGGCCGCCACGTCCCACGCCTCGAGACGGACCCAAGATTTTCCGGTCAAGTCGAGCGTTGCCTTAAGGGTTTGTTTCCCAAAAGCCCCGGTCCCGGTCAGGTCAATCCGTTTGCGGTGCACCTGTTTTCCATTACCCGTGATGACCTCGGCGAATGACATGGGAAATGTCCAGGTTAACTCAACCTCAAGCTCTGCTTGGCCCGATGCATCAAGTTTTAGAGTTTGGCCCGATTGCTTTTCTCCAACCCTAAAGCGCGGCATAAGCACCTCTCCAGTGGAAATAAAGAAGGCGCCATCCCGCAACGCTTTGAGGACCGGCTCCCAGCCGTCCTCGAAACGGGGAATATGGTCCAGACGCAAATAATTGACATTGGCATGCGCATAGAATTCGGTGGTTCGATCAACCTGAAAGATATCCACTTCGCCAACAATGTACTTTTTGGCTCCCCAGTTGGCAGTATCATCCAGAAGATCCAACACGCGCCAACCCAGACGAGGCTTTGAGAGGTCAGCGGGCATGGCTTTCCAAGCGCCACCAAGATAACGATCGGATTTGAAGAATGGCTGATCCCGATAAAGATCAGGATAACCGGTCGAGGATTTGATTCGCGGATGCGCCGCCCACATTAGCCCCCCCTCGCGTTCCATCAGTTTCAGGACATCCTCAGGACTACCAACATGATAGACCCGACCAAACCGGGGGTGATCCTCCATGAAAGGCTTACCCTTGGATCGATTCAACACCCACATTACCGGCCGCGGGAAAAAACTAATCCAATGACCGCCAAGATGGGCGTTGGGTTCTTCGCCCGGGAGCAGAAGAAAGCCATCGTCGGACAGCCTGGCGCACTCGTCGTGAAGAAGTTTGAGCAACGGCAAAGCCTTATCCGGATTACGCCGGTCACGGCCAAGGCGGTTGTGAAACTCTGCCAGATGAACGATATCGACTCCTGCCTTCTTGAATACGCCCACGAACTCGGGCGTTTGCGTTTCCGTGGGGCGACCGGTTCTCGCGGGTCGCACCAGTCCCGCGTCAATTGCCTGTCCGCCTCCATCATTCCAACAGTGAACAGCCATCAGGTTGTCGCCTTTCTTCAGAGCTTTTCGAGCCTCCAGGCTGATGGGCACTTCGCGATATCTTTTGGAGAATCCTTTCACGGAGAACGCCAAGACACCATTTAGATAGATCTCTGTGTCCTCGTCGTACAACAACGACAGCTTGAGTTCGTCAGCCGGAATCTCCCTGAGTTTGAAGATCCTGCGCAACCATATATCCTGCGTATTCCAATCCGTACCCAGTTGCAGACCGGGCGTGCCCTTTTTGCCAAATCCACCTTGCCCCGTCTTCCATTTTTGGTCATCGAAGGCGGGTTGCATCCAATCCTTCGGCGGAAGCGTCAGAGAGTATCGCCAGTCTTGCTCCTTTTGACGCGACGTGGGGACAACTTCAGCGGAGGTCACGTTCTGCTGCCCCTTGAGAACATCAAGGGTGTGCTCGATGTGATAATGACTGGTAAAAGTCTTGTGCCCTGGCACTCTAGGAAAGCGATCCCCGTGCGTGTAGGCTTTCACGCGATCAAAAAGCTTGTTGCCCCGGTCAAGCGAAGCGAGCCAGAAAATGCCCAACTCTTGTTGGGTACCAGGCGGCGCATTAAACCAGGGTACCCAGCGACCATCTCCCTGGAGGTCCTGACGCACACCGATGCCGAATCCTGAAACGTGATCCATAAAATCATTCCCACGCCAGGTGAAACCCAGGTTGTAAGCCTCATCCAATGGATAGAAATAACGGTGCGGTGGGGGGAAGACTGCGAGGGCACCGGCTTTGGTCTCCAGAGCAATCGTGCGGTTGCGCACCTTCTCGGGCTCTGCAGGTTGCGCGGTTGCCTCAACCCGGTGCGCCTTGTTATCGAGCCCAATCCAAGACACAGCTTTATCCGCCGGATCACAGGTTAGTCCAGAGTGGTAGAGCAAGGCACGGGCGTCCTTCTTCGTTTGGACAACCGCCTGCAGGTGAATCAGGTCACAGCCGGCATAAAGCGTGAAACGAAGTTTCCCTGAAAAGGATTGCCCCTCAAGTCCGTCAAGTCCGTCAAGTTCGACAATGCACCGGCGACCCACACTTCGCACGGCTACAGACTTGAGTTTAAGGGTAAGCGGTCCCGACTCACTGGGTTTACGGCTGGTACGATCAAAGAAAATGGTCCAGCCACCACGTTTCTTCAAGTCGCGTTGTCCTATAGATAACACGGTCACCGGATCAACATCGCTCAAAACCACGACGGGCTTACCCTTGCCCGGTGCCACGGCAATCGATCGCACCAAAGCTCCCTGCCCTGAAATATTGAGCATCAACTCCGTTGAACCCTCCGGCGTGTCCCACCTGAGGACGAGTGCTTCACCGGCGGCCCGCACAACCACCCCGCTGGCCGGGTCGTAAGACTTTATATCCACGGGAACTGCAGCGTATGCAGCCTGTGCGCAGATAAACTCGATAGCACCCCAAATCATTATTGAAAACAATAGGCCATGCAATCGGTTGCCGCTACGGATGTCGTCTGCAGTCATTCGCATCAGTTTACCTATTATGCAGTTCTTAATTATCTTCGCGCTGTGGCAAGAGCCCGCCTCACTTGGCCAAACCCAATAGATCGACCATCGCCCGACCCATGGCTTCGCCAACGTTCATGTAGGTCTCAGCATTGCCACCATAGTGACCGCCTGAACTGCCGCCCTTGGACAGTGAATGGGTGTACACGCTGGCGACATTACCCTTGAACTCGGGGTACTTGCCGAACTTACCGTCGACCGCAAGCATGGCATCTAGGATTTTTCCGCCGCCATCAGTAGCACCTTTCTTCGTTTGACCGAGGGAGGCACAGACGAATTTTGCATTGGGTGCATTGAAGTCCTTGCGCAGCGTCTTGATGAGATGAACCAGATTCTTCTCGTATCTGCTGGAAAGCGCGGCACTGCGACTGTCTCGATCACCCTGCCACCATAAAAAACCGGCGATCTTGTATTCCTTGGCTCCGGGATAATATTTGTCGAGTTCTGAGAGTGTCTTCTTTGCCCGGGCGATGTCGCCATCGTACTGCATGCCCGCATACCACTTGATCTTCTTGGGCTCAGTCCCTTTGACCCACTTTTCCGGGGATCCCTTGTAGCCGGGATGAACCCAGGTCACACCCTTGGCATCGGTGAATTCAAAGCCTTCACCTCCCGGCGGCAACAGATCCCAGCCCAGCGCACGATTGCCAATGCAGCTCTTGAGAATCATGACAGGCGCATCGACGGCGTTGCCAATGTGGTGGCCGATGCCATACTCCGGGCCGATCTTTCCGCCCTTGATGGTCATCCACTCATTGTTGAACTGTCTCATGCCTCCGGTCCCACTGCCCATCACGCGCACGTTGCGGACGTCCTTGCGCTCGGTCCAGTCACCGGCCTCATCCACGAGGTAAGGGTACAAGTTTTTTTCCTTAACCGCATGTTCCAGCGAACCGTCTCCGCCTTTGATTTTCCCAGCCCCTAGCATATTGGACTGCCCCAACAGGATGTAAACCTGAACGGGCTTACTCATATCCGCCGGCTTGCCATCGGGATCAGGTACTTGGGCCGATACGTATGAGGTTGAGGCAGCCAACACGGTGGTGGCAGAGAGAGTTTGGATGAGTTTGTTTATTAGTTTCATTGTGTTTTCTTGGTATTCCTTAAATTTGAAAATACGTCTCCTGTGGGCTTGGCCGGTAAAGTGTCTTGCCATTGGGTGAGCATCTTTTTCAGCTGGTTTACCATGGCGGGGTGTTTCTCTTTAAGATCGTTCTTTTCCATCGAGTCAGCCACCAAATCGTAGAGTTCGACGTATTTGGCATCCCGATTACTCACGAGTTTCCAGTTTTTGCTCACCACCGCATAGGATACCCAATGGTCAGGCTTGGTTTTGCGAGCCGGCCAGGGGGCAATCGTCTTCCAGAAAAGTGGTTTTTCACGCTGCGCTTTCCCTTTTCCTTTCAAGGTCGTCACTTGACTGACTCCATCAGGCCGGAAGGAAGCCGGTAACTTTACACCAGCAATTTCACAAAAGGTGGGCAGTAAATCCACCGCTGAGAAAATGGAGGTTTTATCCACCTTACCGGCGGCAATCTTACCGGGCCAACGGGCAATAAAAGGCACCCCCACCCCACCCTCAAAGAGGGCGGCCTTGTATCCCTTGCGTCCTCCGGTAATGCCTTTGGCTGCAGCCACATTAAAACCCTTCCCTGTTGCAGTATCATACATGGATTTTAAGGGAGTACCTGGTTGCGCCCGGGCTGGCCCATTGTCTGAACTGAAAATAACCAAGGTTTGGTCGGCCAGTTTTAGCCGGTCCAAGGCAGCCAAAACCTCCCCCACCCGATCATCGGCATGCGAAAGAACCGAGGCATAAATATTATCGCGCTCGGCCAGTTTAGGAAATCGTTTGCGATACTTGGGCAGCGTATGGAAGGGCGTATGAGGCTCGTGCACCCACAGGTTGATAAAGAAGGGCTTACCCGCCTTATGGTTTTTTTCAATGAAGGCAATGGCGTTCCTTGCATCTTCATGCACCGGCATCTGTTTACCTGAACAATTGAAGCCCCCATAAACATCAAAGCCGTACTGATCGGGTGTCGGCGAATCAGGAATCATGTCATTGGCTAGATGCCATTTGCCAAAATGTGCGGTGGCATAACCGGCACTCTTCAGGAACCGGGACAGCAGTGGCGCCTTGGGATCCAACCAATCGGGCATGTTACGCTTGGCATTGCTGGGCACCCACGCGAAGTGCCCATCAATATTGTAGCGCGCGGGGAAATGGCCGGTCATCACGGCGGTCCGACTGGGGGAACACACGCCACTGGCCACAGTAAACCGGTGAAAGTCAGTTCCTTCCTTCGCCAGTCGATCGATATTAGGTGTCTTTACATAGGGGTGTCCGTGACAACCAAGATCTCCCCATCCCCAGTCATCAGCAAAAATGAAAAGAATATTGGGTGAAACTTCTTTCGCCAAAACCTGCGGCACAAGCCAAAGGACGAGAACAGACAAGAATGATAATATTCTATTCATAGACGCAAATTCCAACCGGCCAACTAGGGAACCGCCTGAAACATTTGGGTGATGGTCAACTGTTTTCCATCCAACTTGACCTGCAGGTCAAAGAATCCTTCACCTGCATGTTTGTGGGGGAAGCCTACGGAGATTGCATCGCCTTGCCTACCGAAACTACTGGGCTTACTCCAGTCTATCTGATTCAAGATCTTCTCATTTACCGCTGGCTTGTGATCATATTCTCCTCTCAAAAATTGGCCCAGGATGGTTTCACACTCTTCAATGGTGATTCCCTGCACTGATCCTGCCCGATACTCTTTTTTACCCACCTTGAGAATGGTTTGTTTTCGCGTATAGGGTTTGCCCGCCCAGAAGTTACCTATCTGCACCTGTCCCTTCCCAGGCTTCGCTCCCTGCTGCAACCACTCACCATGGCTCACATTCAAAACCTGAAAGGACACTTCACGTCCCTTGACTTGTTCAGCACCCTGCACGTGTATCCCGCGGAAAGGGGTTGGAAACATGTTGTGGGTAGAGATCTTGGCGACTTTCTTGATCCCGCATCTTTGAGCCAAGGCAATCACCTCTTTTTCCTGCTTCTTGGTGAGCATCTCACGTTTCACGTATTCTCTCTCGAGTCCATAAGTGGAAATAGCGAGAGTTAAGATGAATAGACTAAGTATTATTTTTTTCATAATCATAACTTGCCCAAAGCCCAGTTTTTTGATTATTTTTGCAATGCTCCAACAATTTAATAAAGTGTTCCTAATTAGCCACAAATTTTCCAGTCGGATCTCTAAGTAAAGCAGGTTCCATCAATATATCCCCATCATCACAACGTTTAAGAAAACCATCTACGTACACAGTCTCTCCAATCTTGCAACTGGTTGCCATCGCCTTAAATTTTCCTAAATTACACTCTATCCCCTCCTTCAGGTGTATACGCGATGAATTTGGGTTGCTGATGTTAACTTTCGTAACGATCCCCTTAATCGTGATCTTCTTATTTTTTCCAACATATGACTTGGCTTTTGACGACACATCTTTTGCCAGAAACTGTGCGGCAGGCTGACCATAATCCAATACCCAGCCTTTCCAGCACCCCACCAACAGCACAGTTGCGATTGATGTGATTAGTATGTGTTTCATTCGAAGTTATTTTTCTTCAATTACAACCCTATAGAATGAGTTGTCTTTTAATTCTGCTCCCAGCTCAATACTCAATTCATGTGGCCACTGATATTCTTTTGGCAGGAGACGGTGTAAGTTCCTACAAACATCGTCAAAATGCGCAGTGAGAGTCGGGGAAAGTGCACAATTTGACCAGTTAGTTTTTGAGGATGTCAGGGATTGAGCACCGTGGGCATCAAATTGATGCCTTTAGCCTTCGCAGCTTGGCCAAGCTCTGGTTTGCATTTGGGCCAAGCAGGACTGCCACTCTCGTCACAAGCCAAGCGCATGTCTGGGTAGGCGTGAAGGATGAAAACCGAACCACTTTTTTCACACTCGTTTGTCGGATGAGCAGGACCTTTATTGCAGTTCACACATACCAAGACCGAGTCGCTCAATGCCCCCTGATATTGCCTCCAGTTGACATGATGCTTGGCAATGTCCTCCGTTTTCTTACAGGAAAGACAATAGTAACCCAACTGAACTGGTGCCTGTGTCATGTTGGCTGTCCAAGACCAAATCAATAGGGCCACGGCCGCCATTGCGGCCGTCACGATCCCCATGTTCTTTAACATCCCTGAAGACTGCCCACTCATAGCCGCGCCTTGACGACTTTGCCTGCGTAGTCCCCCAAATCCTCCTGGTACGCATAATATTGGCGGGCGCTCGGATTCCAGCTGTGGATGAAATACATTTGTCCGAACTTCACCCAGCGCACCGACCCGTCCACGTAAGCCTGGTTGCCCCCCGTGGGAAGGCCGGAGTTGTTGGCGTGGGCCGGGTATCCCCCAAAAGCGGTGGGGCGTCCGGCTCCCCATTTCCCGTCGATCTTCGCAGCGAGGTCGGCAGCAATCAACATGCGAGAACTGACATTGCCGGAGTCAACCGGGCTGCGGGACTTGAAGGAGCCCGCCGGGTTGGTCCAGGTTTTGATTCCCCCAAAGTACTGGTAACCGGTAATGACCGACGGCCACTGTGTCTCCCAGACCGGGTAATGCTGCCCGAACCTGTAGTTTTTCAGAGGGTTACCGGTGTATTTCACGCCGGGACAACCAAACACGGGGTTCATGGACAGGCCCATGTAGGTGTATGGATCATTTCGTTCATCATAGCCGGCCGCTTTTCTGTGGGCTAGGTTGTACGGCACCCACGCAGCGACCTCCGGCGGATCAAAGGCCGTCAACACGGTATTGTGCCTTGCGATGAGGTAAACGCCCTCGTTGTCACCGACGTACATCTCCGCCGCCGTCGCGATTTGTTTCATATTGCTCATGCAGGTGGCCTGAAGCGCCTTGGCCTTCGCCTTGGCCAAGGCGGGCAACAGCAGGGCCGCAAGGATGGCAATGATGGCAATTACCACCAACAATTCAATGAGAGTGAATGCTTGTCTCGATACAATTTTCATTTACGAATTAGTTTAATGCGTCCCACACCCCACCAACAGCACGGCAGCAATTGGTGTCAAGAGGATCGTTTTTCGAGTAGTTGCAGTTCGGCGTCTTTTGTTCATTGACCCCCGCGCTTTGGGTTCAACCACGGAGTATCCTGATAATACCACCTGGAGGCTTTCAGTCTCTCCACATGCCCGTCCAGAAATCCGACGCTGCTTCTTGCTTGGTGTCGGATGCTTGGCCCACCCCAGTTCGGCTGCGGGGATGTGACAAAGCCTCCGCCAAACCCGGCCGGATCGTCGAGGATCCATACCTCTGATTTTTCATACGATTGAGGTGTGATGCATTTCTCCGGGTCACGCGTCTTCTTCGCCTGACAACCCGAATCCGAGAGGTACACCGTTGTCGAGGGGCGAATGATTCCGCTATCCAAAACAGGATCAAAAAACCACCCCCCACCAGGCCACCGGCACCCCCCGATCTGGAAATTAGCCCCGTAGCCGGAGACAGCCAGGTCGTCAGAAAAGATGTATGAATAATTGAACTTGCGGGTGTTGCGTTGCTTGGTGGGGCAGAGTAGGGCATTCGTGCTGGTTAATTGGGGTTGGATGTAACTGAACCAGCAAACACCCGCGCCGGCCACGACTCCCGTGAATGTCCATGGATATTCACCCTGACTTGCCTCTGCGTACATGGATGAGGCCAGCATCATCTGCCTCACGTTGCTCAGGCATTGGGTGGCTCCCGCCTTTTGCTTGGCCAGGCTAAGCGCCGGCAGAAGCAATGCCGCCAGAATGGCAATAATGGCAATGACCACTAAAAGTTCG
>Ga0187827_10000421_pt1 | contig 67549 bp, 60 predicted proteins | sample ETNtaG_39_FD_167969 | JGI IMG/M metagenome (GOLD analysis project Ga0187827, IMG submission 167969) | Marine microbial and viral communities from oxygen minimum zone, Eastern Pacific Ocean - ETNP2014_SV_150_PacBio MetaG (Illumina Assembly) | ecosystem: Environmental > Aquatic > Marine > Hypoxic... | reverse complement strand
GATATGAAAAACTTTAATGTTGTTTCTTTTGATAAAGTTGAGGAAATTAAGAAAGAAGGAGAAAAAGCAGTAAGAGAAGTTTTCCCTTTGTTAAAAAACATTGCAAGTAAACAAAAAAAACAGAAAAGAGACATCGTAAATTTAAAGCTAGTAAAAAAATTTCATATCAAAAGGCTTGAAATTGAGGGGAATAAAAATTATACAAGATCTTATGTTTTAGGGAAATTAAATATTAAAAAAAGAGATACAACTAGTTATAAGCAATTATTATCAAGTATTGATAATTTATATGCAACTGGAAATTTTGAAAATATTCAATACAGAATAATTAATGAAGAAGATGGTAGTGTTGTAAAATTCAAAGTGAAAGAGCATCCTATTTCACATTATTTTCAAATGGGCATACATTATGATGAACTATATAAAACAGGTGTTTTAATTAATGGAAAATTAAAACATTTATTATTTAAGAATGATGTGATTTCAACGGATATTATTTTAGGCGATAACGTTAGATATAACTTTGATTATTTTATTGACAACGGATTTTACACTAGTTTTGGAGTAAAATCACGCTTCAACAAATTTAAAGCACAAGTAAGGTTTGATGAAGCCAATGTGAATAAAATAAATTTGCAATATGAAGATTTAACAAATCAAATATATTTTCAAACGGTATTTAACCGAAAATTTGCTTTAGGAGTTGGTGCAGAACATAAAAATATTAGAGCTTTTACTGAAACAGTTTCAACAGTTGAAAACAATCCTAATCAATTAGAAGACGGCAGATTTTACTTCGATAAGTCAGACTATTATAATTTAATTTCTTATCTAAAATTAGATACCTATAATAAAAAGTATTTTGTAAAAAAAGGAGTATACCTTAATACAAGTTTAAAATGGCATTTAAGTTCATCAGATTACAACAATAACTTTGAACCCTTTTTTCAACTTAAAGGTAAAATAGGTTTTGCATATACATTTTATGAGAAATTAACTACGCACTTTATTTCTGAAGCAGGGACTACAATTGGAGAAAATGAAAATAGAGTTTTAGATTATAATTTAGGAGGATATAATGATAATTATATTAACAATTTAGTACCATTTTTTGGCTATGAGTTTGGAGAATTAACTTCAAGTGCTTTTTTACGTTCAACATTTAACGTTAGGTACGAGTTTTTAACAAAACATTATTTTTTAGCTGGAGCTAATTATTCAAGAGTTGAAAAAGATTTGTTTAATAAGGGGAGGATTTTTGAAAATACCAAGTCCGGGTATGCTTTGGGTTATGGATTAGAAACTTTTTTAGGGCCAATTGAAATAAACTATGCGTGGTCGCCAGATCATAATGAAAAGTTTTGGTATTTTAATATTGGGTATTGGTTTTAAAAAAAGTCCTATAGCAAATTGTGCTATAGGACTTGTTTTTGATATTGTGAGTGCCTTTATTTAATGTGTTCGCCTTGCGCATTTGAAAAATCATATCGCAAATACTGATAAGCATCTCTAGGTAAAATTTTAATCCACTTTTTATATTTTATAAACCATTTTTGTTGAATGGATGGTGTTCCTTTTTTTAGATAAGCAGCAATAAAAGGGTGTGTGTTTAATACAATCTTTTGGTGCTTTATTGACAAAATAAGTTTATCTAAATCAGCTTCAATTTTATCTAATAGAACAATTGGAGCTTCAACTTCGCCATTTCCACTAGGATTAGGTTCTTGTGTTTTTATAACCAATTCAGGTCTAACACGTTGGCGGGTTATTTGAACTAAACCAAATTTACTTGGAGGCAATATTTTGTGTTTTGTTTTATCAAATGCCATTTCAGCTCTTAAATGCTCATACAATTTTTGTCTGTGCTCAGCTGTGTGCATATCAATAAAATCTACCACAATAATACCACCCATATCTCTTAATTGTAATTGTCTTGCAATTTCCGATGATGCAATTAAATTCACTTCTAATGCTGTATCAGCTTGTGAAGATGCTTTATTTGATCGGTTACCACTATTTACATCAATTACATGTAAGGCTTCGGTATGTTCAATTACTAAATAAGCTCCTTTACTCATAGAAACTGTTTTGCCAAATGATGTTTTTATTTGGCGCTCAATTCCAAATTTTTCAAACATTGGAACTTTTGAATTATACAGTTTAACTATTGATTCCTTATTAGGAGCAATTTCTTGTAAATATTCTTTAATTTCTAAAAACAAGGTTTCGTCATTAGTAACAATACTTGAAAAAGAATCGTTAAACAAGTCTCTAAGAATGGAGGAGGCTCTGTTTAATTCGCTTAAAACTTTAGTAGGTGTTTGTTGTGGTTTGGTGTTTCTAACCTTTTTACACATAACTACCCAGCGATCTAAAGAATTTTGTAAATCTCTATCAAGTTCAGCAACTTTTTTATTTTCAGCTACTGTTCTAATAATTACGCCAAAACCTTTTGGCTTTATACTTTTAACTAACCGTTTAAGTCGTTCTTTTTCTTGAGGATCCATTATTTTTTGTGATACAGAAACTCTTTCTGAAAAAGGAACTAAAACTAAATATCTACCTGCTATTGATAATTCAGAACACATACGTGGTCCTTTGGTAGAAATTGGTTCTTTTACAATTTGTACTAATAACTTTTGTCCTGTTTTTAATACGTCAACTATACTTCCGTTTTTGTCAATTTCGTTTTCTAGTCGAAAATTTTTTAAAGTGTAATCTTTTATTTTACCTGTGCTAACACCTTTAATAAATTTATTTAAAGAAAGTAACTTTGCACCTAAATCGTGATAATGAAGAAATCCGTCTTTTTCGTAACCAACATTTACAAATGAGGCGTTTAATCCGGAAAGCACTTTACCAATTTTAGCTAAAAACATGTCTCCAACTGAAAATTTATTTCCAGAAGATTCATTGTTTAATGCTGTTAATTTACCGTCTTTTAATAAGGCAAAATCAATATCAGAGGAGTTCGATCTTATTATTAATTCTGTTTTCACTCTGAATTGGTTTTGTGTTTACACCATAGTTATGGTATAAACGATTTATAATACGTTTTACAGGTTTTTAATACCCAATAATATTTGCATTTTAATACAAATATTTATTTCAATGAACTTTTAATTTAAAGAAAAAGTAAGCTTAGCTTACTTTTTCTTTTTATGTCTATTTGCTCTGGCTCTCTTTTTACGTTTGTGCGTAGAGATCTTAGCTCTTTTTCTTTTTTTACCACTTGGCATAATTAAAAAATATTTTTTAGGTTAATAATTTTAATAACTGATTATACAGCTACTTTACTTTTTACACCCTCAACAAACACTTTTGCCGGCTTAAATGCAGGAATGTTATGTGCTGGGATTTTAATTGTAGTATTTTTTGAAATGTTTCTTCCAGTTTTTTCAGCTCTTTTCTTAATTATAAAGCTACCGAAACCTCTTAAATAAACATTATCTCCATTTTCTAATGAACCTTTTACTTCTTCCATGAACGCTTCTACAGCTGCTAATACATCAGCTTTTTCCATTCCAGATTTTTCTGAAATATTTGATACGATTTCCGCTTTCGTCATTTTTATTTATTGTTATATAATTTATAATAAATTTAAGACGGCAAATATAAGATTAATATTCAAATTCAAAAAGTTAATTCGCTAAAATTTAATCATTTAAAACTTGTATTATTGTAATTTGATATAAATGAAATGAATTTTTCTAATCTATTAATACAGTGGTATTTACATAATAAACGCGATTTACCATGGCGAAAAACCATTGACCCATATCGAATTTGGCTTTCTGAAATTATTTTACAACAAACCAGAGTTGATCAAGGAATGGCGTATTATTTTAAATTTATTTATAATTTCCCTTCTGTTTTTGACTTAGCAAAAGCCTCTGAAGAAGATGTTTTAAAATTATGGCAGGGTTTAGGTTATTATTCGAGAGCACGAAATTTGCATTTTTCAGCAAAATATATTGTGAATGAGTTAAAAGGAACTTTTCCAGCAAATTATTATAATTTGATAAAATTAAAAGGTGTAGGCGATTATACTGCTTCAGCAATCGCCTCAATTTGTTATAATGAATCAACCGCTGTTGTTGATGGAAATGTTTACCGAGTTTTAGCTCGATATTTTGGAATTAATACGCCAATTAATACGTCTAAAGGAATTAAGAAATTCAAGCAATTAGCACAAGAGCTTATTGATTCAAAAAATCCTGGCACATATAATCAGGCAGCTATGGAGCTTGGCGCAACAGTTTGCAAGCCTCAAAAGCCGCTGTGCAATGAGTGCGTTTTTAATAATAGCTGTGTGGCATTGAGTAAAAATTTGATTTCAAATTTGCCAGTTAAAGTGAATAAATTAAAAATAAAACAGCGATACTTCAATTATTTAGTAATTACAACGGGTAATAATAAAACAAGAATTGAAAAAAGAGAAAGAGGTATTTGGAAAAACCTGTACCAATTTCCTTTGATTGAAACTTTTTCTGAAATAAATGAATTAGAATTGTTAGGGAATGAAGAATTTAATCAGTTTTTCAAAAATAAATCTGTGAATTTAAAATTGTTCAATCCAGAATTAATTGTTCATAAATTATCGCATCAGCATATTTTTACAAAGTTTTGGTTAATTGAAATAAATTCACATAAAGAATGTACAATAAACTGGAATTCAGTTTTGAAGTATCCTGTTCCTAAATTGGTTGATATTTTTTTAAATCAATATAAATTCAACTAATTTTTTTTGGTACATTTGATTAAAATTGAAAACAGTTATGGCAGGTACAGTTAATAAAGTGATTCTTTTAGGACATTTAGGAGATGAGGTAAAAATGCATTATTTTGAGGGTGGAAATTCAATTGGGCGTTTTCCGTTAGCTACAAACGAATCTTATACTAATAAGCAAACAGGTGAAAGAGTTTCCACAACCGAGTGGCACAATATTGTTGTTAGAAATAAACTGGCTGAAATATGTGAAAAGTATCTAAAAAAAGGAGATAAGGTATATTGTGAAGGGCGTATAAAAACACGCCAGTGGGAAGGTGAAGATGGGGTGAAAAAATATACCACTGAAATTCATGTAATTGATATGACTTTTTTAACTTCTAAAGGAGAATCGGGTGTGCAGCAGTCTTCTGCTCATGTTCAAAAACCAGCAGAACCTTCTGTTCCTGAAAAATCAATTAATGAAGGTGAAGATGATGATTTACCTTTCTAATTAAAATTTAATTAACTTGGATCCTGAACCCGCGATTTTATTTATAAATTTAATTAATAGTATTAATATTTGGTTGCTATTAAGTATAGTGGTTTTGTTTGTGTTGTTAATTTTATCCGCTCTAGTTTCCGGATCAGAAGTCGCATTTTTCTCTCTTTCTCAAACCGATTTAGACAAAGCTTCGGAATCAAAATACAATAGTGATAAAGCGGTAGTATTATTATTAGAAAATCCGCAAAAATTATTGGCAACCATTTTAATTGCCAACAATTTTATAAATATTTTAATTGTATTATTATTTGCATTTATTGGAGAGTTCATATTTAAAAATATTTCATCTTACATTCTGAAATTTTTAATTGAAGTTGTAATGGTTACATTTTTAATTTTACTCTTTGGCGAAGCACTTCCAAAAGTTTATGCAACTAGAAATTCAATGAAATTCGCATCATTAATGTCTTTTCCAATAAAAATTGTAAGTTCATTATTATCCGTAGTAAGTGTTCCATTAATGAGCATTACAAATATTATTGAAGGAAAACTCGGAAAAAAAGAATCAAACCTTTCAGTTGAGAAATTATCGCAGGCGCTTGAGATAACTTCTGATGAAGCAACCACAAGAGGTGAGCAAAAAATATTAGAAGGCATTGTTAGTTTTGGAAATACTGAAACAGCTCAAATTATGACTCCAAGAATTGATATTTTCGCCATTTCAATTGATGAATCTTATGAAAATGTAATTTCAAAAATTGTAAACAAGGGGTTTTCAAGAAATTTGGTTTATGGTGAAAATATGGATGATGTGATTGGAGTGTTGTATGCAAAGGATTTATTACCTCATTTAAATAAAACTGAATTTAGTTGGAAAAACCTACTTAGAGATCCATATTTTGTTCCGGAAAATAAAAAACTGAATGATTTACTGAAAGAATTTCAAGAGAAGAAAAACCATTTAGCAGTGGTAGTTGATGAGTATGGAGGAACCAGTGGAATTATTACTTTGGAAGATGTAATTGAAGAAATAGTGGGTGATATTAATGATGAATTTGATGATGATGATATTACTTATTCAAAATTAGATGCTAACAATTATTTGTTTGAAGGCAAAACGAACTTAAAGGATTTCTACAAAATTCTCGAGATTGATAAAGATGAACCATTTGACGAAAATAAAGGCGAATCTGAAACAATTGCTGGTTTTATTTTGGAAATTTCAGGAAGGTTCCCAAAAAAGAACGAGGTAATAAAATTCCTAAATTATTCGTTTAAGATTGAGTCAATGGATAAAAAACGAATTAAAAGAGTGAAGGTAACAATTAAATAGACTTTAAATTTAATTAAATGAAGTACATAATTTCTTTTTCTTGTATCATCTTATTGTTATTTTCTTGTGGTAGTGAACCTATACCAAAACCAAAATCATATTTAAAATTACAATATCCAAAAAATTCTTATAAGAGTATAAATACAGAATGCCCTTATAATTTTGAAATATCTAAAATTGCCAATATTCAAATTCAAAATAACTGTTGGGCTAAAATTCAGTACCCTGAGTTGAAGGCAACCATTCATGTCACCTATAGAAATGTAAATCAAGATTTAGAAGAGATTTTAAAAGAAGTTGAAAAACTTACTTTTGAACATACCATTAAAGCTGACGCTATAAACTCTATTCCGTATGAGAATTTTGATAAAAAAGTTTTTGGAAGAATGTATTCTGTTGAAGGAAATGTAGCCACCAATCTTCAGTTTAGGATTACTGATAGTGTAAGGCACGTACTTTCAGGGGCCTTGTATTTTTATAGTAAACCTAAATATGATTCAATTTTGCCAGCGGTAAAATATATTGAAAAAGATATGATGCATTTAGTCGAAACATTAGAATGGAAATAATGCAAATACAGGAGTTTAAATATACAAAAGTAATTAGATTTTGGCTTTTAACAGGTCTAATAATGTTAATTGGCCAAGTTGTTATAGGAGGAATTACTCGTTTAACTGGTTCAGGATTATCAATAACCAGCTGGGATATTATAACAGGTGTTATTCCTCCATTAAATGCGCAAGATTGGTTGGAAGCTTTTGAACTGTATAAACAAACACCTCAATTTCAAAAAATTAATGCTACTATTAACTTATCCGAATTTAAGTTTATCTATTTTTGGGAATATTTTCACAGGTTATGGGTACGTTCTCTTGGGGTCATATTTGTAATTCCTTTTGTAATTTTTATTTTAAAAAAGAAGATTGATTTCTTTTTAATCAAACGCCTAAGTTTGGTGGTTTTTTTAACCATTTTAACAGCATCGGCAGGTTGGATTATGGTAAAAAGCGGTCTGGTTAATCGTCCTTGGGTAAATGCCTATAAGTTAACCATTCATTTTATACTGGCACTATTAGTAATTATGGCAATGATTAAAACAGTAGTTGATGTATATAATTACAAAAGTTCATTGGTAGTTTCAAAAAAAATAGTTTTACTTACATTAATAATAACATTTGTACAAATGATTTTTGCTGGACTTATGGCGGGTATGAAGGCAGGTTTGTATTATCCAACTTGGCCAACTATGAATGGTGAATTGGTTCCTGATGTGATTACGGTTTCACCAAACTGGACATGGCAAAATATGATAAATTATGATAGTTATTTATTTGCTCCAGCTTTGGTGCAATTTACGCATAGATTATTAGCGTATATGTTGGTAACTATTACCATAGTTATGTTTTATAAATTAAAAAATAAGATTGATTTAAGAGGTAAGAAGTGGTTAAAGTATTCCTTAATGTTAATTGTTATTCAAGTTGTTTTAGGTGTATTAACTGTAGTTAATGTTGACGGGAAAATACCATTAATATTAGGTGTGAGTCACCAGCTAGTAGGTTTGTTATTTTTTATATGTCTGTTGTTCTTGTACTATGCTATGCGTACAAAAAAGGTATAAAAAAAGCTTCAAAATTATTTGAAGCTTTTTTAGTTACTTAGAACGAATCTATTCTTCTTTCAAAACTTCTTTAGCAGTTTCTTCAACAGCTTCTTTAGTTTCTTCAACTGTGTTTAAAGTATCTTGAACAGCTTCAGCAGCTTCAGCAGCTTCAGTTTTAACTTCTTCAACAGTTGTTTCAACTGTTACTTTAACTTCTTTCTTCTCTGTTTCTTTACATGAGATGGCAATTACACTAAATAATGCAACAGCAATTAAAAATTTGATTGATTTCATAATATTTGATTGATTTTTATTATTATACAAATAAACAACAAAAATTAATAAGATTCATTATGAATTAATGGGATTTCGCTTGTTTTTGATACAAAATAGAGATCTCCACCAGCAATTCCTTCAATCTTTTTTACGACATCACTGATATTAATTTTATTTGTGTTGTAGGTTATTTTACCTTTTTTGGCTTCAAAATTTATATTTACATAAGAAACACCATCCATTTTATATAATTTAGATTGAATAAGTTTGGCGCAGCCAATTTCACAAGTCATTCCTTTAATATCTATTTCAATACTTTTAAATTCCTCACCTTTGCTGCAAGAAAACACCAATAAAGCAAATACTAAAACACCGATTATTTTTTTCATAAAACTTGAGAAGTTAATTATCGTAACGAAAATAGAAACTTATTGGAATAATTCCGAATAATTATACGAATTTTGCGCAATATTTTTAAAATATGGATCATAAGTATTTACGGTGGGTATACCTGTGTGCACTTTCATTAATTTGGGGGAGTTCATTTATTTTAATGAAAAAAGCTCTGGTTGGTTTAAGTCCAATACAAGTTGGAGCAATTCGAATTTTAATAACTGCTGCGTTTTTAGTGCTCATAGGTTTTAATAAATTACCAAGTATAAAACGAAGGCACTGGTATTATTTATTGTTGAATGGATTTGTGGGTACTTTTTTCCCAGCTTTTTTGTTCGCGTATGCTATTGATAAAATTGACAGTTCAATTGCATCTATTTTAAATTCATTAACACCTTTGAATACATTGATTTTTGGAGCTTTAGTGTTTGGTTTTGGCTTTAAAAAGAGGCAGCTAACAGGTGTTTTTATTGGTTTAATTGGAACCTTTATTCTGATATTGAAAGGGGCAGAAGTAAATCCTAATCAAGATTATTTTTATGCGAGTTTTATATTAATATCATCAGTTGGATATGCTTTAAATGTTAATATATTAAAAAAATATTTACACGATTTAGATGCTTTGAGTATTACTGTTGGAAATTTTGTGTTATTGGTTGTGCCAACGATTATAGTATTGTGGTTTACCAATTTTTTTAAAACCTTTGAAGTGAATGATACAAGTTTAAATGCTATTTTATATGTAGCCATTTTAGCTATTTTAGGGACGGGAGTTGCTAAAGTTATGTTTAACAGATTAATTCAAATATCTACTCCCATATTTTCATCGTCGGTAACGTATTTAATTCCAATAGTTGCAATTGCTTGGGGAATTTTAGATGGAGAAAAACTATCGGTTATTCAACTTTTGTCAGGTGTTGTTATTTTGTTGGGAGTTTATTTGGTAAATAAGGCAAAATAAAAAAGCGACTTAAAAAGTCGCTTTTTTATAATAAATTTGATAACTGTTTTATTCGAAATCACTATCTGAAACGCCTTCATTTATTTTAGCATCAATTAGTTTGAATGTAACCGTTTGTGGACCTAAATTTCCAGTTTTGGATGCAGGGAATTTTACGCCGTTAAATTCTTTGTAATCGCTGTAAGTAGCTTCTTGGTTTTGAGATCTTCCTCCCATTGTAATAGTTTGAGTTTCTTTTACTTTTAAACCAGATTCAACTTCAAAATAAATAGATGTTGAAACAATTTCTCCTTTTGTAGAAATTATATACATGTCTTTACCGTCAATATTTTCAATTCCTGTTAAAATAGAGGTTTCATTTGTCATTAAACCAATTTCAGGAAATGTACCTAACGTATAATTCATTTCTTTTGCCATTGCAGGAGGTAATGGTTGTTTATTCATAAATACACCTTCATTAGACATGATAATTTTTTGAACTACGTTACCACCCATGCTAATTTCATTAGTGTACTTATCTGCTGTTCTTTTTTCTGTTGAGGCAACAACATTACCCATTGCATTTGCTTCGTAAGTAACTAAAGAACTCTCTAAAGCTTTTATTTTATCAGCTCCACCTATTGCTTCAAAATAACCATTAATAACAGTTTCTTTAGTAACACCAGTAGGAATTGGTTTTTTCATTTCCGGCTTTTCAGCTTTACTTCCTTCTTTATCATAATAAATAATTTTATAAGGAAGTTTTTCAAGATTTGGTATTACATCTAAAGCTTTTCCGGTTACAATAATACGTGCGTTATTTTCACTGAAATATTTTTTAGCTACTCGTTGAATATCATCAATAGTTACTGCATTAATTTTATCTAAATAAGTTTCATAAAAATCAGCAGGTAAGTTATTGGTTTTTATTCTTAAGGCATAGCTGGCAACAGTTTGAGGTTTTTCAACATTCCTAACAAAACTTCCAACATAGGTAGCTTTTACAATTTTAAGCTCCTCTTCGGTTACTTTTTTGTCTCTAATGCTTTTAAGTTCTTTCATAATTTCAACAACTGTACTATCAGTTACAGCATTTCTAACTTGTGCACCAGCTGAAAAGACAGATGAGGTATATTTATTTGGTCTAATTCCTGAACGAGCACCGTAAGTATATCCGTGAGCCTCTCTTAAATTCATGTTTAAATGACTGTTGAAATCGCCGCCAAAAATTTGATTTGCTAATAAAACAGCGTGGTAATCGCTATCGGCCATATTAATGTTTGTTGTGCTTAAAACAGTAACATCTGATTGCACAGCATTTGGCATGTTGATGAAATTAATTTCAGTTTCAGCTACATTGTTTACAGATGGAATTGTATATTCAGGTAATGGGGTATATTCCCAATTCTTAAAGTGTTTTTTTACCAATTTTTTAACTTCCTTAAAATTTACATCGCCTACAATTACTAGGTAAGCATTATTTGGTTTAAAATAAGTGTTGTAAAATTTTTGGATATCAGTTAAAGTAACATTGTTGACAGTTTTATTTGAGGCAAATTCACCAAATGGATGATTTTTCCCATAAGCTAATGCACTTTGAACTCTGCTAGCAATGCTTTGAACACTTTTTTCCTCAGCTTTTAAACCCTCTAATAATTTTTCTTTTTCTTTATCAAATTCCTCTTGAGTAAATATTGGGTTTTGGGCTGCATCGGCCATTATTTCAAAAATTCTTGCAAAATATTTGGACAATGAGCTCATACGTGCGCTTTGACTTCCAAACGAAACGCTAGCTCCTAAATAGTCAACTTCTTCATTAAATTCATCTTTAGTTAAATTTTTTGAGCCGCTTCCTAATAAACTGCTTACTAAACTTGAAACACCTGCTTTTTCTCCTTCAAAAATTGGTTCATTATCTAGTGATAATGTAACGGAAACCCTTGGTAGTTTATGGTTTTCTACAACTAAAACGGTAAGTCCATTTTTTAATTCAAAAGTTTGTGGTATTCCTAAATTTATTTTCGGAGCTGGTCCTGGTTTTGGTTGAATTGACCGGTCAATTTGAGCTGACATTGAAAGCGTCAGAAAAAATATAGTTAGAATAGATAATAATCTTGTTTTCATGTGTGGATGTGTTTTTAGTTATCTTTTTTTGGTAAATAATCTAAAACCAATCGTTGATTTGGATTTAAATATTTTTTAGCAATTTCTCTAATTTCCTCTCTTGTTATTGAATTGTAAATGTCAATTTCAGTATTAATGAGGTTTATGTCGTCATAAAGCATGTAATATGTAGCTAATGAGCTGGCAACACCTTCAATACTTGCGTTAGAATTTACAAACTGATTTTCAAATTTATTTCTTAATTTTTGAAGTTCTTTTTCAGAAATTAATTCCGTTTGAAGTTTTACAATTTCTTCATCCATTTCAACTACCAAATCATCTAGCGTGTTTTCACCTAATGGAAGTGCTAAGACTATATAAGCGCCATACTCTTCAAGTGAATAGTTGAAAGCTGCAATTTGCAATGCTTTTTTCTTTTCATCAACCAGTTTTTTATAAAGTCTTGAGCTTTTTCCATCACTTAAAACAGTTGATATCATATCTAAAACTCGGGCGTCTCTGGAGGTCATAGCAGGTGTTCTGTAAACAGTAAATACAGCCGGAATTTGGATGTTAGGATCTTCATAAGCAACTTCAATTTCTTTAGAAATTGGATCTTCTTGAATTGTAGTGCGTTCAATTTTTTCACCTCTTGGAATACTGCCAAAATAGTCTTCAATTAATTTTTTTGCATTTGTTTTATCAATATCTCCTGCAACCACTAAAACAGCATTATTTGGTACATAATATTTTTTATTAAAAGCTTGAAACTCTTCCAATTTAGCAGCATCTAAATGGTCTAAAGAGCCTATAGTTGTCCAGCGGTAAGGGTGATTTTTAAATAGATTTTTGAACACTTGAGGAGTCCATTGACCGTAAGGTGAGTTATCGTACCGAAGCCTTTTTTCTTCTTTTACTACTTCATTTTGAGTATCAACACCAATTTGGTTTATTACGGGGTGTAATAATCTTTCAGACTCCATCCATAATCCTAATTCTAAGTTATTAGACGGAAAAACTTCGTAGTAATAAGTTCTATCTTGTGTGGTGTTTGCATTATTAGTACCTCCATTTGAAGAGACTATTTTAAACCATTCTCCTCTTTCAATATTTTGGGTTCCTTCAAATAATAAGTGTTCAAAAAAGTGAGCAAAACCAGTTCGTTCTGGGTTTTCATCTTTCGCTCCAACATGGTACATTACCGAAGTAGTTACCACTGGTGCCGAATTGTCTTGATGCAGTATTACGTGCATACCATTACTTAAATCGTACTCTTCAAAAGCAACCTGTTGCGCAAATACACTAGAGCCAAGTATGGTTAGAAAGCTTAGTAAACAAATTTTTTTCATGTTTATTTATTATTAGTTATTAATATTAATACAATGCGAATAGGACGCAAGTAATTGCAAGTTGTTACAAATTTCACCTAGAAACTATTGAATAAATACAGGGATTGACTTTCAAAGCAAAATTGCTTCTCAAATGTAACTAACTTTTGGAGTTGTATAGCATATTAAAATAAAATTTAACAAATTCTTTAGAGTTTCACTTTAGTTGCTGTAAATGAATGATTTATTTGAGGGTAATAAGTTTTGTGTAAAAAGAAAAAAGAATTATATTTGCACCCGCCTTAAATAAAAAAGGTGTATTAATATTAATTAAGCGAAAATAAAAAGACTTATGTACGCAATTGTAGAAATAGCAGGGCAGCAGTTTAAAGTAGCGAAAGACCAAAAAGTTTACGTTCATCGTTTACAGGAAGAAGAAGGAGCAAAAGTTTCTTTTGACAAAGTTCTTCTTTTAGATAACTCAGGTGAAGTAACAGTTGGCGCCCCAGCTATAGAAGGAGCCGAAGTAACGGCCAAAATCTTAGGTCACTTACAAGGTGATAAAGTAATCGTTTTCAAAAAGAAACGTAGAAAAGGATACAGAAAAAAGAATGGTCATCGCCAAGCTTTAACTGAAATCCAAATTGAAGGTATAGCAGCAAGTGGTGCTAAGAAAAAAGCTTCAGCTAAAAAAGAAGCAGCTCCTAAGAAAGAAGTTAAAGAAACTGAAGTTTCAGGTGATTTAAGCTCAAAAACTGTAGCTGAATTAAAAGCTTTAGCCAAAGAATCAGGTATTTCAGGATATACTTCTTTAAAGAAAGCTGAATTAATTGAAGTATTAACTAAATAAGAATCACATTTTAAAACCATAACGTCATGGCACATAAAAAAGGAGTAGGTAGTTCGAAGAACGGTAGAGAATCAGAATCGAAACGACTTGGAGTAAAAATATATGGTGGACAAGCAGCTTTGGCTGGTAATATTATTGTACGCCAAAGAGGAACTCAACACCACCCTGGTGATAACGTTTATATGGGAAAAGATCATACATTACACGCTAGAGTTGATGGTGTTGTTCAATTCCAAAAAAGAAAAGACAATAAATCATATGTTTCTATTGATCCGATTGAGGCTTAGAATAATTTGATTATTAATAAAATTAAAGCTCCCAAACTTATTAGTTTGGGAGTTTTTTTTCGTTTAATAGATGGACGCCACTCTTAATAAAAATATGTTTATTAAGCATATTTTATATTTACTGTAATATGAAATCTTATTCTCTAGATTAGTGATTATATTATATATTTGCAAAGAAAAAATAGATATAGAATATGTTTAAAGTGCTTGATAAATTTAGATTGAGAATGTTAAAGAAAATGAGATTTTTGCCTCCTCAAAAATACGTTCATTTCTTATATGAATATACTACGGGCAAAAAACTAAATTTAAATAATCCGAAAGAATTTAATGAGAAAATTCAATGGTATAAGGTTTTTTACCATCCTAAAATTTTGAATCAGTTAGTTGATAAATATGCTGTTAGAACGTATGTTGAAGATAAAATTGGATCACAATTTTTGAACGAGATTTATGGGATTTACAATACTGCTGATGAAGTAGATTTTGATAAACTACCAAATAAATTTGTAATAAAAGGGATACATGCAAGTAGTTTTAATTTAATTGTTACGGATAAGAATAAACTAGATAAAGTTAAGGCTAGAAAATTGTTTAAAAAATGGCTAAGTAAAAATCAATATTATAGAACAGGTCAAGAATGGGCTTACAAAGATGTGAAGCCTAGGTTGATGGCAGAGAAATTCATGGAGGATGGAGGTAGAAGTTCCCTATTAGATTACAAGTTTTACTGTTTTAATGGAAAAGCAAAGTTTTTTGAAATTCATTTAGATAGGGAGATTAACCATAAAAGAGCTTTTTTTGATTTGGACTTTAAAAAATTACCATTTAGATATGTGGTTCTTGAAGAAGAAATAACAGAGAAGATTGAAAAACCAAGTAATTTTGATGAAATGATTTTGTTAGCTGAAAATCTATCAGATAAATTTCCTTTTGTTAGGGTTGATCTCTATTCAATTCATGGAAAAACTATCTTTGGAGAGATGACTTTTTACCCATCGGACGGGAGAAAAGATTATTACCCTGATGAGTATAATAAAATTATTGGTGATATGTTTGTGTTGCCAGAAATTCCAAAAGGACAGAATATTATTACAGAGGTAGTATAGGTTCATATATTCAGTCTAAAATAGTTGTAATAACTATTTGAAGTATAGTTTTTAATAAATAGTTACAATGGTAGAAAGCCTAAAATACAACACTCAAATAGATGCAGTAATTACATGGGTTGATGGAAATGATGAAAGGCACAAAAAAAAAATGTTGCCTTTTATTGAAGAAAAGAAGTTGTTAAATTTAAAAGAATTTAGAACTAGATTTGATCAAGTTGATGAGATAAAGTATACAGTAGATTCAATCTTAAAATTTGCACCATTTATTAGGAATATCTATATAGTTACAGATAATCAGATACCCTCATTTTTAAAGCATGAAACAGATCAATTGAAATATTCAAACGTTTCTATTGTAGATCATAAAATTATATTTTCTGATAATGAAGCGTACTTACCAACGTTTAATTGTAGACCAATTGAAACAAGATTGTATAAGATTCCTGGGCTATCTGAACATTTTATTTATTTCAATGATGATATGTTTTTAATAAATCCAACCACTCCATCAGATTTTTTTATTAACGGATATCCTGTTTTGAGAGGCAAATGGAAGAAGTTTGATGAAAATAGGCTTTCAAAAAAAATCGCTAATAAATTCTTTAACAATAAGAAATTAGACAATCATAGACTTGCCCAACAAAAGGGAGCTAAAATCGCCGGTTTTAAAAAGTATTATAAATTTCATCATGCGCCTTATTCATTAAGGAAATCAACATTTGAAAATTTTTTCAATTCAAATAAAGCCGTGGAAATAGAGAATATTCGCTATAAGTTTAGAAACTTAAATCAATACACTCCTCAAGGGCTCGCGAATCATTTAGAAATAAAAAACAATACGTGTGTATTAAATAAAAATCTTCAGCTTATTTACATGAAGCCACATAGAAAGGTATTATGGGGATTGAAATATAAGTTAAAAATGAGAGAAAATAAGTTGTTTTTATGCCTGCAAAGCTTAGACCAGTGTAAATCAAATAAATTGAATTACATATTAGATTGGCTTACTAGATTAAATAAATAATTTGTAATTTTCAAAATCTATTATTTCGCCTTTAAAAAAATTATATGGTCAAAGATAATTTAGAGATTGATGCAGTAATTTCTTGGGTAGATGGAAAAGATCCTAAACACAAGGAAAAATTGAAAAGATGTTTAGGGAATGAAAAAAGAGGAAGTATTCCAGGAGCTCATAGTACACGGTTTGATTCGGTTAATGAAATAAAATATTGTGTGCTTTCTATTCTTAAATTCGCTCCATTTATAAGAAATATATTTATAATAACAGACAATCAAAATCCTAATCTAGACAATGATATAAAGGAGTTTTTCCCAAACAAATTAGATAGTATTAGTGTTGTTGATCATAAAGAAATTTTTAAAGGATACGAACAGTTTCTTCCAACTTTTAATGCAAGAACTATTGAAACTTTTATGTGGAGGATTAAAGGTTTGTCTAACAAATTTGTTTATTTTAACGATGATTTTTTTATTGTAAAACCTCTGAAACCAGAGGACTGGTTTATTAATGAGCGACCAGTACTCAGAGGAAATTGGAAAAGTCGCCCATCGCTTATTTTATTTTTAAAGAATCTTCAAAAGAAATTGAAACAGCTATCTACAGGAAAGCTTGAAGTGAATATAAAACCAACCTTTAAAACAAGTTTATGGTGGAGTGCTGAAATAACCGGATTTAAGAAAAAATATTTCAAAATAAACCACACTCCACATCCGTTAAACAAAAATACTTTTGAGAAATTTTTTAAAACAAATAAGGAAATTTTTTTAAAGAATGCACAACATAAATTTAGATATTATACTCAATTTAATCCAGTAACTTTGGTAAATCATTTAGAGATAATTAGCGGAAATACACAGTTTAAACCGTTAGATGAAGTTTATTTAAAGCCTGTTAACCGTCATTCTAAATATGTTGAAAATAAAATAAAATATTGTGAAGCCCATGAGAATATTAAGTATATGTGCGCTCAGAGTTTAGATTTAGCAACACAAAATGATCGAGAAAAATTATTAAATTGGCTTGAAAATTTATTAAGTAATTAATTCATATAAAGAGATTGTGATGAAAAACACTAAAGAAAAAAGGATTGCTGTAATCTCAATGGCTCGAAATGATAAAATTTTTATTCAGAAATGGATTAACTATTACGGAAGTGAATTTGGATTTGAAAACTTGTATCTAATACTAGATGGACATGATCAAAACATACCAGAAAATTCTGAAAAAATAAATATAATTAGAGTTCCTCATATTGAATTAAATAGGTTAAATGGTGATAGAAATAGATCACAAATTGTTTCTAAAATTGCCCAAGGTCTCTTTCTTAGATATGATAGGGTATTGGCTATGGATATTGATGAGTTTCTTGTTATTGATCCTAAACTAAATATTTCTTTGAAGAACTACCTTAATGGAAAATTTAAGGCTTCATCTATTTCTGCGCTTGGATTAGATGTTGGTCAGCATCTTAAGGAAGAAGTTCCAATAGATTTAAATAAACCCTTTTTAGAGCAAAGAAGTTATGCGCATGTTTCTTCTCGCTATACAAAACCAATAGTTGCATTTAAGCCAATTACCTGGGGTACAGGTTATCACAGAGTGAAATGGAGAAATTTTAGAATTGACCTAAATTTATTTTTATTCCATTTTGGAATGGTGGACTATGAGTTAGCTATTGAAAAAAATAATGACCTTTCACGTTTAAATCAAGGGTGGTCGAGGCATATGAATCGCCGTCAAAATTTATTTCATTTAATAGAAAATACACCTTCGATTAATGGTGATGAATTCTTTGCTAGGGCACGTAGAGGTCAAACGTTATTTAGACCTTTTTATGCGCCAAATAAACCGGGAATATTAAAAGGGAATCCGATTGTTAAAGTTCCAAAAAGATTTCAAAAAATAGTTTAAAGAAAATGAAAAATAGTAGCTTTGCTACTGAGTATAATAGTTAGATAAAGAAGAAAGCAATTAGGGAAAATATTTTTTAACGATTAAATAATGGAAATAGATTTTGTAGTTACGTGGGTTGATATGGATGACCCTACTTGGAAAGATGAGTTCTCTCGATATTCAGGAAAAATTGACAATACCGTTAATGAATCTTCAGAAGCTCGCTTTAGAGATAACGGTTTTTTAAGATACTGGTTTCGTGGTGTTGATAAATTTGCTCCTTGGGTTAGAAAAGTTCATTTTGTAACTTCAGGGCAAAAACCAGATTGGCTTAATGTTAATCACCCCAAACTAAATCTTGTTAGTCATAAAGATTACATTCCAGAGGAATATCTTCCGGTTTTTAATTCCAATTTAATTGAAATCTACATGCATAAAATTCCGGGCTTGTCGGAAAAATTTGTGTATTTCAACGATGATTTCTATATTACAAATCACCTGTCTCTAAAACGATTTTTTGAGGATGGACTACCTAAAGATATAGCTGCTTTTCGTACTAATACTGGTTTATCTCAGTTTGAAAGAATGCTTAAAAACAACATACGACTTATTAATAAGCATTTTGACAAAAAAGAAGTTTTTGAAAAAGATGCATGGAAATGGTATGAGTCATCTTATGGAAGTAGAGGTAGATTAAATCATTTACTCAAATATTATAATAAATTTATTACTCTACGTACTCCTCATAATGCGCAGCCATTTTTGAAAAGTACTTTTGAAGATGTTTGGAAGCATTGTGAAAATGAACTGAAAGAGATGTCTACACATCGATTACGTAGCGATAAAGATTATACTCCAGAATTATTTAAAACTTGGCAAATTTGCAGTTCAAATTTTATTCCTTACAATACATATCAGGATACCAAAATGTTTCCGCTAATGATTAAGGCAAAAAAAGCAATTAAGGCAGTGCGTGAGCAAACGTATTCTTTGGTTTGCTTAAATGACAATGTACACATTAGAAACTATCAACAAACAATGGATAGCTTAAAAGAATCGTTTGAAACTATTTTACCCGAAAAATCGGATTTTGAGTTATAAGATAGAATCCTTCAGCAGTTATTATTTTTCAAATTCAGCTTTAATAGGATACATTTTCATCAAAAATGGTTCAATACGCAGTCTGTCATTATCAGTAGCGTGTGCTGTATTGTTTAAGTAAAAAAGATAAGAGTTATATTTAGTAGCGTACATAAACAAATTGTCGTTTGCATTAATAAAATATTCGATAATACCATAATTATAAGATGGGAGGATTTCTTTTGGAACCCATAACTTTTGGTGTCTCAATACTAATTTGTAAATTATTAAGAATTTAATTAAGCAGTAGGTTTGGGAAAAAATCAGAATTCTTTTACAGTAAATAATTTTCAAAAATTATCCGTACTTTTAAGCGATATTTTCAAGAGCAAATTAAAGGAAAAAGGCGGGTAACAAAGTATTAAACCATGTTTTTTTTAGGATTGTAGCCACAACTAAAATTTTAAATTATTTAAAAGGATGAGAGAAAAATTAGACAGTTATTATTCATTTTTATTTGAAGATGAATTATTAAATGAAATTGAGAAAGTTGGCGTTTATAAAATTATTAGAGAAGGTGAATTGTTGGTTGATTTAGGAGATAAAATGAAAGGTGTACCCTTATTATTGGAAGGTGCAATAAAAATAGTTCGTGAAGATAAAAAAGGAGAAGAAATTTTATTATACTTTTTAGAAAGAGGAGACACTTGTGCAAGCTCATTTGCAAGTGCAATTGCTAATGGTAAATGTGGTATTAGGGCAATTGCAGAAAAGGACTCAGAATTGATATTTCTTCCGGTAAATAAATTAGATGAATGGTTAATTAAATACAAATCTTGGCGTAATTTTGTTATTGATAGCTATAATATCCGTCTAAATGAAATGATGGAAACTATAGATACATTAGCATTTATGAGAATGGATGAGCGTTTGTATAAATATTTGACTGATAAAGCTCAAATTTTGCGCGAAACTACCTTAAATACTACACATCAAGATGTAGCTTATGATCTTCATACCTCAAGAGTTGTTATTTCAAGGTTATTAAAGCAGCTTGAAAACGAAGGAAAAATCAAGTTACATAGAAATAAAATTGAAATTTTGAAATTTTAAATGCGCGGAAAATTACAGAATAAATATTTTTATAGTTTAGTTTTGTAAATTAACTAAAAAACAAATTATGGAAATTATTACTCAACCTTGGCCTTGGTATATAGCTGGGCCGGTTATAGCATTAATTATGTTTTTGCTTTTTTACTTTGGAGAACACTTTGGTGTTTCTTCAAATTTAGAAACATTTTGCTCAATTGGTGGTGCGGGAAAATTTACTAATTATTTTAAAATAGACTGGAAACAAAATATCTGGAATTTAATATTTATAGCAGGAGCTATTGTTGGTGGTTTTATTTCAGCACAATGGTTATCTTCAACTGATAGTATTGCGTTAAATCCACAAACTGTACAGGATTTGGCTGATATTGGTATTCAAAACGCTGGTGCAAGTTATTTGCCAGACAAAATTTTCAGTATTGAAACCATGTTGTCATTTAAAGGGTTTTTAGTATTATTAATTGCTGGAATAATGGTAGGGTTTGGAGCAAGATGGGCTGGTGGATGTACCTCCGGGCATGCAATAGTTGGGTTGAGTAATTTGGAAATTCCATCACTTATTTCAGTTATTGGATTTTTTATAGGAGGATTATTAATGACTTGGTTTATTTTGCCATTAATATTCTAAATAATGAAGCATATAAAGTTTTTTTTAGTTGGCGTCCTGTTTGGAATAGTAATGAGTAAAGCCGAAATAATTTCGTGGTATCGAATTTACGAAATGTTTAAATTTCAATCGTTTCATATGTATGGAATTATTGGGTCGGCAGTATTTTTAGGAATGTTTAGTATGTTTTTTTTTAGAAAAAAAATAATAAAAACATTTGAAGGTAATGACATACACATTGCTCCAAAAAAGAAAGGGATGTATCGTAATTTATTAGGCGGAATATTATTTGGTTTAGGATGGGTCTTGGCTGGCGCTTGCCCGGGGCCTATGTTTGTATTGGTTGGCAAAGGTATTGTTTCTATTTTAGTGGTTATTTTTGGTGCAACTTTTGGTGCTTTTTTATATGGAGTATTTAAAGATAAACTCCCGCACTAATTTTTGAATATAGAGGGTGTAAAAGTTCTCTATTTAATAAGTACATATATATCAATAATTTCTAAAATGTATACCCGCGAAAATTAATGATATTGTCGCTGATAATTTCTCTAAAATTTTTGAGTTTCAACTTCTTGATGAAATTTGTAAATATGGAATTTCTCTATTATTTAACTGAAAAAGAATCTAGCTCACTGGCAATAATCTACTTAAATGAGCATAAAAAAAGCAAAATAAGAGTTAAGGCCGAAGGTAAAGTTACATACACAGTATTACCTTCAAAAATTGTATATTTGTGGTTTCAAAAATATAGTTCTTGGAGAGATTATTATTTTAAATTAAATCAGAAGCAAATATCCTTAATAATTTAAAAAATAAACGATATAACATTCAGTAATTTGGAATTAAGGTTGTTGAAATACGTGAAAAATAGAAGTCTTGTGAAAAAATATATAGAATTCATAGGGAACATTTTGATATTGCACGCGATTTAAAATTTTCAAGAGAAGCCGTTTCACGGACATTAAAAATATTAGAAAAAGGCGAAATAGTAACTTTAAGAAGAAACAAAATTATACTTAATGCAGTTATTAGATAAATTTGGTAGACAAATTACATATTTAAGATTAGCCGTTACAGATCGTTGTAATTTACGATGTCAATATTGCATGCCTGCTCAGGGAATTAATATAGTTAACAGAAAAGAGTTGCTTTCTTATAAAGAAATGTATCGCATTACACGTGTACTTTCAGAATTAGGAGTAAACAAAGTGAGATTAACTGGAGGTGAACCGTTTGTGAGAAAAGATTTTGTAAACTTTTTAGAATCACTTTCCTTTAATGATAAATTAAATGAAATTAATATTACCACAAACGGAGCTTTAATTTCAAATTATATTCAAGAGTTGGAAAAAATGAACATCAATTCAATTAACTTGAGTATTGATAGTTTGCATAAAGAAAAATTTGCTATAATTACGCGACGTGATGTTTTTGAAAATGTGGTTGAAACACTTGAACTATTAGAAAAAAGTAATTTAAATTTAAAGTTGAATGTGGTAGTTCAATCAGGTTTTAATACCGATGAAATTATTGATTTTATAGAGCTTTCAAAAGATAAAAATATTGCAGTTCGTTTTATTGAAGAAATGCCTTTTAATGGGCAGGGTCAGCGAATTATGGAAGATGAATGGAATTTCAATAAAATATTAAAACATATAAAAAATAAATACGCTGAAATTGAACAAATTTCTACTAAAAAGTCATCAACTTCAGTAAATTTTAGAGTGCCAAATTATAAAGGAACTTTCGGGATTATTCCAGCTTTTACGCGTACTATTTGTAACGATTGTAACCGAATTAGAATTACAGCAACAGGAATGTTCAAAAATTGTTTATTTGATGGGGGTGTTTTTAATGTTCGAGATTTTATTAGAAATGGTGCAAGTGATAATGATTTAAAAGAATTGTTTATAAAAACGATTCATAAAAAACCAAAAAATGGTTTTATTGCTGAAGAAAACAGAGGTAATGATGTTTCCGAAAGTATGTCAACAATAGGTGGTTAAGCGAAGTTAAAACCACTATAAATAATATAATTATCATTCTTACGAAGGTAGGAATCTATATAATATGAGTTTAATAACCGTACAAAAAGCGTTAGAAATTATACTAAAAAACACTGAAGAATTTAGTGTTGAAGAAATTGATTTTTTAGAAAGTGAAGGAAGAATTTTAAAAGAAAATATTGTTGCCGATAGAGATTTTCCACCATTTGACAGGGTGAGTATGGATGGTGTTGCCTTAAATGTTGAAGCTTTTAGTAAAGGTCAAAGAGTTTTTACAATTGAAGGAGTTCAAGCTGCAGGAAGTCCAGAACTTATGCTGCAAAATTCTAAAAATTGTATTGAAGCTATGACTGGAGCAATTCTTCCTGCTGGTTGTAATGCTGTTATTAAATACGAATTATTAGCTATTGAAAATGGAAAGGCAAAAGTGAATGTTGAAAACTTGAAATATTTTCAAAATATTCATAAAAAAGGATTAGACAGAAAGCAAGGGACTATTTTAATTAGAGAAAACACTCAAATTACTTCGGCTGAAATTGGGGTATTGGCAACTGTTGGGAAATCAAAAGTTAAAGTGGCTAAACAGCCAAAAGTAATGATTGTTTCTACTGGGAATGAGTTGGTTGAAGTTGACGAAACACCTGCTGAATATCAAATTAGAAGAAGTAATGTGTACACCTTGGTTTCTTTATTAAAACGACTTCATATTAAAGCTAAAACTACACATATTTTAGATGATAAAAATTCATTAAAAGAAAAAATTAACCAATTTTTAGAAGATTTCGATGTGCTTATTTTTAGTGGAGCGGTTTCAAAAGGTAAATTCGACTTTATACCCGAAGTATTAGATGAATTAGGTGTGGAGAAATTATTTCATAAAGTGAAACAACGCCCAGGAAAACCATTTTGGTTTGGGAAAAAAGAAACTAAAACTGTTTTTGCGTTTCCAGGAAATCCAGTTTCAACGTATGTAAGTTGTTTGAAGTATTTTACACCTTGGTATCATAAATCTATGGAGTTGAATTTTGAAAATAATACAACTGCGGTGTTAACAGAAAACGTTAACTTTAAACCTGAGGTGACTTATTTTTTACAAGTAAAAACACATCAAAAAGAGGGTGTAATTTACGCAACTCCAATTACCGGAAAAGGTTCGGGAGATTTAGCTAATTTAGTAGATGCTGATGCTTTTTTGGAATTACCAGATACTAAAACCAATTTTATCAAAGGCGAAGTATTTTCTTTAATTAGTTATAGATAAAAGGGTATTTTTAATTTGAATTAGAATTTTATTATGGAATCAAAATTTTCACATATTAATAAAAAGAATCAACCAAAAATGGTTAACGTTGGTGGTAAAAAAATCACCAAACGAAAAGCGACTGCAAAAGCTACAATGTTTTTAGGAACCGAAATAATTTCATTGTTTAATAATGAAGAATTGGTTACTAAAAAAGGCCCAGTTTTTCAAACAGCTATTATTGCTGGAATTCAAGCTGTAAAAAAAACATCAGAGTTAATTCCAATGTGCCATCCGTTATTAATTAATGGAGTTGGTATAGACATAGATATTATAGATGAAGAACATATTGAAATTTTATGTAAAGTTTTAATTGAAGGGAAAACAGGTGTTGAAATGGAGGCCTTAACCGGTGCAAATATTGCTGCATTAACCGTATATGATATGTGTAAAGCTGTTTCACAAAAAATGATAATTAAAGAAGTGAAATTAATCGAAAAAACTGGAGGAAAAAGCGATATTAATAATGGGTAAACATCAAAAACACGCAAAATTAAAATTACGAAATAATGATATTTATGCTCCTAATGAAATAGCTGTTCTAGGAACAAAATGTAATATTATTTCAAAACTTGTTCAGCAGGTTTCAGATGAATTATCAAGTTACAAATTAGCGTATTTTGATGCTTCACATAACAAAAACGTGACTAAAAACACATTGGAAACTTTCACATTTCATTCTTCAGGAAGTTTACAGAGTAATTCAAATTTTGATATAAATAAATTTAATCAGAGAATCCAGTTTTCACAATTTGATTATGTGTTTATTAATGGAAATCATTATAAGGGCTCAAAACAAATATTGATTTTAGACAATGAAAAAGAAGCGTCAGTTTTAAAGCGTTTAGATCAATTGGATCAAATTCAATTTATAGTTAAGTTGAGTGAAGATTCTCAATATTTTGAGTTTTTAGAAGATCATAATCCTCAAATAAAAAATTCACATTGTTATCATATTTCAGAAATTGATAAAATTTCAAAACATATAGAAAACTTAATAAAGGAAAAGATTGCTCCAATTCAAGGTTTGGTGCTTGCTGGCGGGAAAAGTGTACGGATGGGTAAAGATAAAGGTCAACTTGATTTTTTCGGAAAGAGTCATAGAGATGTTGCCATTGAATTACTTGAAAATCATAATATTAAAACGTTCTTGTCTGTTAGACAAGAACAAGAAGTTCGTGTTGAAAATAAAATTACCGATAAGCTTCTAGGATTAGGTCCGTTTGGAGCTATTTGTTCTGCTTTTCAGCAAGACCCTGATTCAGCTTGGTTGGTTTTAGCAACAGATTTACCTTTTGTGAATGATGAAATTATTCAATTATTGTTAAAACATAGAAATCCATCAAAAGTGGCGACAACAATAAAAGGTAAAGGTAAAAAGTTTCCAGAACCGCTAATTACCATTTGGGAACCTAAAAGTTATACTCTTTTGTTGAATTATTTAGCTCAGGGTTATTCGTGTCCTCGGAAAATTTTGATAAATTCTGATGTTGAAATTGTAGAAGTTGATGATAGTTTAATTAGAAATATTAACACACCTGAAGAATACAACTCTGCTTATAAAGAGATAAATGGATAATATTTTACACGTTGTAAATGGCGATAGTACAGCTGAAATTTTAAAACAATCGAACCTGCAAGGTGAAATTATAGTTTGGCGTGAACTCTTGTGTGAAGGGCCACTGGAGAAAGAAGTTGGTTCTGATGATTTTTGGATGAATCGTTATCACTATTTTCAAACTAATTTTGAAGTTTTAAAAATTGAATACTTCGATAAAACTATTAAGCAAATAATTCAATTAGAAGATTTGAAAGGTGTAAATGAAGTAGTGCTTTGGTTTGAATACCATTTGTTTTGTCAAGTTAATTTATTAGCTGTTTTATCTTATTTATTAAAAAGTTTTCGAAAAGATGTAAGCTACTCATTAATATGTGTCGGATATGAAAAAGGAAAAGATAAACTTCAGTATTTATCAGATTATACTTCAAATGATTATGAAATTTTATTCGAGAATAAGATAAAAATAACAAAGCCTAATCTGAAATTCGCCGATGAATGCTGGAAAGTATTTGTTGAAAATAATAAAGATAAACTCAGGGATTTTGACTTTAAGAATCCGAAATTTCCGTATTTGCCAAAAGCAATTGAGCAGCATTTAAAAAGATTTCCAGCAGAAAATAGATTGAATGAAATTGAAAATAAAATTCTTCAAATAATTAATGAAAATTCATTTTCAAAAAAAGAAATTATGAAAGAATTACTGTTGTGGCAGGATTCAGCAACAGTTTATGGTTTTGGTGATTTGCAGTATTTCAATTACCTTAAAAACTTAAATGCAAATTTTACTATTGTAGATGGTATTTATTATTTAAATGAATTAGGAATATCTAAATTGGAAAAATGAAATTAACTAAGGAAGATTTTTTTAAGCGTCAAACCACACTTCCTGAAATTGGTAAACAAGGTCAGGAGCGTTTGCAAAACGCAAAAGTGTTGATTATTGGTTGTGGAGGTCTTGGAAGTCCGGCTGCTGTATATTTAGCGGCAAGTGGAATTGGTCACTTACATTTGGTTGATTTTGATACAGTTTCGGCATCTAATTTACATCGCCAGATTTTTTATAATGTTGATTCAATCAATACACCTAAAGTTGAGCAATTAGCTGATGAAATTTCAAAAAAAGCACCTTTTACCAAAGTCACTTTTACTAATAATGCTATTACTAAAAATTTTATTTTAGAATTAATGAAGGATTTTGATGTAGTTGTTGATGGAACCGATAGTTTACCAATCAAATATTTGATTAATGATGCCTGTGTGCTTTCTAAAAAGCCACTAGTATATGGGTCATTGTATAAGTTTGATGGATATGTGGCTACTTTTAATGTAAATGAAAATAAAGGTTTTTCAACAAATTTACGAGATGCATTTCCTGAAATAGCAACAGATATTCCTAATTGTGAAGATGCTGGGACTATGAATCCAATAGTTGGAATAATTGCTTTATTACAGGTAAATGAAGTTATAAAGCTGATTACAAAAACGGGTATATTATTAACAAACCAGTTATTAATTTACAATGCTTTAGAAAATTCTCAATTTAAAATGAAGTTGAAAAAAAATCTAAATCTAAATATTAAGGAAATATTTAAATCGTATCATTATTTAGATAAATCTTGTAAAGTTCAAGATCCTAAATTATTAATATCTTCTTCCGAATTTAAAAAAAGAATTGATGATAAAAACCTTGAAATAGTGAGTGTAATTAACAACCGTGAAACAAAAATTCCTTTTAAGGTAAAGATAAAAAAGCCATTTCAAAGTTTCGACTATGAAGGTTTTAATCCAGATTTTAATAAGAATTATGTGATAGTTTGTAATAAAGGAATCACTAGCTATACCGTAACATTAAATTTAAAAAAGAAATATCCCCTCTTATCTGTTTTAAGTTTAGTTGGCGGAATACAAAAATTTAATTAGGGGTGAGCATTTACCCATATTTCTCCATCTTCAAAATGTTCTTTTTTCCAAATAGGAACTGTTTCCTTTAAAATATCAATGGCAAATTCACATGCGTCAAAAGCTGCTTTTCGGTGTTTTGATGAAACTGCAATAATTACTGGGACGTCACCAATTTGTAATTTCCCTAAAGCGTGATGAATGGCAATTTTATGAATATTAAATTTTTCTAATGCACTATCTGCAATTTTTTGCATTTCTTTAATAGCCATAGGCTCGTAGCCACTAAAATCTAATAAAGTTACAGTTTTGTTTTTAGTTGAGTTACGAACTGTTCCAACAAAAACAGCAATACCACCACAAGCGTTATCTTCAACAAAATTGTAACAATTTTGGAGGTTTAGTTTTTGAGAGGTTAGATGTATAGAAGTTTTGTTTCGCATTTTCATAAGTATTACCCACCGCTCACAGGAGGAATAATTGCAACAACATCATTGTTGTTTAATATCATTTCATTTGCAGCATATTCTTCATTAACAGCAATAGCAAATTCATGTAAATTTTTTAATGAAGGATATTCACCTCTCAATTTCAATTTTAAATCAGCTACGGTTGATAAATTTTCCACATTAAATTTTATAGAATTTTTCCCAACAAAATCAGACGTTATTCCAAAAAATAAAACAGTTATTTCAGTCATTTTTTATAATGAATTTCGAACAAAAATAAACTATTTAATTTACATAAAATACGAAACAATTTAGAAAACCTCTAAATAAAAATAAATGTAACTTACATCATAAAAGTTGATTTTCCAAGACCTAAATTTATTTGTATTCAAATAATTTTTTTGAAATGAAGTATGGTTTTATAATAAATAATCAAAAATGCATTGCTTGTGCAACAGCCTGTAAATCTGAATACAATGTTGCAGTTGGTGTTAACAGAACTTATGTTAAACAAGTTGAAAAAGGAGAGTTTCCTAATACTTGGAGAATTTTTTCGGTAATGAGGTGTAATCATTGTACCAATGCACCTAGTGTTTATATTTGACCTGTTGAAGCTTTGTATAAACGTGAAGCCTTCTCCTAGGCCAAATGGAGGACGTAGGTCATTGTGGTTTGATAGAGCATTTAGCCCTAATGAGGGCTACCTATTATTTTAAAGATAAAATAAATAATAACTAAAAAACACTGCTTCTGTAGGTTTTTTTTAGCTTTGTATTTAATGAAAAATCTTCAGAAATATTCTAATTTAATTAAGCAAGAAGCAAAACGTTTGGGTTTTGACAGTTGTGGTATTTCAAAAGCTGATTTTTTAGAAGAAGAAGCAACTCATTTTGAACAATGGTTAAAAAATGGTTTTCATGGTAAAATGAAATATATGGAAAACTATTTTGACAAACGTTTAGATCCAAGATTGTTAGTTGAAGGAGCAAAATCGGTAATTACACTTTCTTTTAATTATTTCCCAGAAGAAATTCAAAATAAAGATTCCTATAAAATAGCTAAATATGCGTATGGTGAAGATTACCATCACGTATTAAAATCAAAATTAAAAGAACTTACGTTTTTCATTCAAAATGCAATAGGCGAAATAAACGGCAGAGCTTTTGTAGATTCTGCTCCTGTTATGGAGAGAGCCTGGGCTCAAAAAAGTGGTTTGGGTTGGAAAGGAAAACATTCTTTATTGATTCAAAAAAATAAAGGCTCCTTTTTCTTCTTAGCAGAATTAATATTAGATTTAGAGCTAGCTTATGACAATCCTTTTATAACTAACCATTGTGGGAAATGTACAAAATGTATTGATGCCTGTCCTACTGATGCAATTATCTCAAATAATACTGTGGATGGAAGTAAATGCATTTCATATTTTACAATTGAATTAAAAGATGAAATTCCCTCTTCAATGAAAGGGAAATTTGAAGATTGGATGTTTGGTTGTGATATTTGTCAAGATGTTTGTCCTTGGAATCGTTTTTCAAAATCTCATTCAGAAGAGAAATTTAATCCACACCCCGATTTATTAACAATAACAAAAAGTGATTGGGTAGAAATTACGGAAAGTGTATTCAAAAAAGTATTTAAAAAGTCAGCTGTAAAAAGAACTAAGTTTATAGGGTTAAATCGCAACATTTCTTTTTTAAACAACTAATTCTTAAAAATACAATAAGTCATTAATTGAGTTAAATGATTATTAATTATATAAATTTGCTAGCTTACATTAAAATTAAATTTTTATGAATAATTCAAAAAAACGAAGAGAGGCATTGTTATACCATGCAAAACCAACACCTGGAAAAATTCAAGTGTTGCCAACAAAGAAGTATGCTACACAAAAAGATTTATCCTTAGCATATTCTCCAGGAGTTGCTGAACCTTGTTTAGAAATTGAAAAAGATGTGAATAATGTTTATAAATACACTTCAAAAGGGAATTTAGTAGCTGTAATATCCAACGGAACGGCAGTTTTAGGTCTGGGCGACATTGGTCCTGAAGCTTCAAAACCTGTTATGGAAGGAAAAGGCTTGCTTTTTAAAATATTTGCTGATATAGATGTTTTTGATATTGAAGTAGACACAAAAGATGTTGATAAATTTATAGAAACTGTAAAAAACATTGCACCAACTTTTGGCGGAATTAATTTAGAAGATATTAAAGCACCTGAAGCTTTTGAAATTGAACGAAGGTTAAAGAATGAATTGGATATACCGGTAATGCATGACGATCAACACGGGACTGCAATTATTTCTGCAGCAGCCTTAAAAAATGCTGTTGAAATTACGAATAAAGATATTTCAAAACTAAAGATTGTGATAAATGGAGCAGGAGCAGCAGCAATTTCATGTACTCGTTTGTATCTATCACTAGGTGTGAAAAAAGAAAATGTTGTAATGTGTGATAGCAAAGGTGTAATTAGAAATGATATTGAAAATTTAACTCCTCAAAAAATTGAATTTGCAACTAATAGAGATATCTTCACGTTGGAAGAAGCTGTGATAAATGCAGATGTTTTTATTGGTTTATCAATTGCAGATGTTTTCACTCCAAAAATGTTGTTATCTATGGCAAACGATCCAATTGTTTTTGCAATGGCAAATCCAAACCCAGAAATTGGATATAATTTAGCTGTTAAAACTCGTAAAGATGTAATTATGGCTACAGGCCGATCTGATCATCCTAATCAAGTGAATAATGTACTTGGTTTTCCTTTTATTTTTCGAGGAGCTTTAGATGTTAGAGCAACAAAAATTAATGAAGAAATGAAAATGGCAGCGGTTCACGCATTAGCAAATCTAGCTAAAGAATCAGTGCCTGAGCAGATTAATATTACATATGGAGAAATTAATATTCAGTATGGTAAAGAGTATATAATCCCAAAACCATTTGATCATAGGTTAATAACCGAAGTTCCTCCAGCTGTTGCAAAAGCAGCAATGGAGTCGGGTGTAGCAAAAGAACCTATTACCAATTGGGCAGCATATAAAGAAAACTTAGCGGAAAGATTAGGAACAGGAAATAAATTAATGCGTATGCTAAGGTCTCGCGCTCAGGCAAATCCGAAAAGTGTTATTTTTGCTGAAGCTGATCATTTAGACGTTTTAAAAGCAGCTCAAATTGTTCACGATGACGGCATTGGGAAACCAATTTTATTAGGGAATAAGGAAATAATTAAAGAGTTAATGGAGGAGTTGAATTTTGAAGCTAATCTTCCTATAATTGACCCAAAATCAAGCAAAGAAAAAAAACGTCGAAATCATTTTGCTAAAATTTATTTTGAAAAACATCAGCGTAAAGGGATTACACTTTTAGATGCTCAAAAGTGGATGCGTGAACGAAATTATTTTGCAGCAATGATGGTAAATGAAGGTGAAGCTGATTCTTTGGTAACAGGATATTCACGAAGTTATCCTACTGTAGCAAAACCAATGATAGAGTTAATTGGAAAGGCTAAAGGTGTTGAAAGGGTTGCTGCAACTAATATTATGATGACTGATAGAGGTCCTATGTTTTTTTCTGATACAGCATTCAATATAAACCCAAACGAACAAGAATTGGCTCAAATAGCAAGGATGACTAATCGAGTTATGAAAATTTTTGGAATTGATCCTTTTTTAGCAATACTATCGTATTCAAATTTTGGTTCGGCAAATTCTAAATCAGCAAATAAATGTTCAAATGCCGTTGCAATTATTCATGAAAATTATCCAGAGATTAAAATAGACGGTGAAATACAAGCAGATTTTGCGTTAAGCAAAACTATGAGAGCAGAGAAATTTCCTTTTTCAAAAATTCACAATAAAAAAGTTAATGGACTTATTTTTCCAAGTTTAAATTCAGCAAATATAAGCTATAAACTAATCAAGCGACTGAATAATATTGAATCTATCGGACCTATTGTTATGGGGTTGAAAAAACCAGTTCATATTTTACAGTTAGGAGCAAGTGTTGATGAAATTGTAAATATGGTTTGTGTAGCTATTGTAGATGTTCAAGAAAATGCTAAAAATCATAAAGAATATTTTACTACATTTGGTGGTTAATAAAGTGCTGTAAAATGATCACCCATTTAAAAGGTAAATTAGTTGAAAAAACCCCCACCTATGCTGTTGTTGAAGTCAATGGTGTAGGATATTTACTGCATATTTCTTTAAATACATATTCGAAAATTTCAGATTCTGAATTGGTGTTTTTATACACACATTTGGCTGTAAAAGAAGACTCTCATACATTATTTGGTTTTATTGATAAAATTGAACGAGAAATATTTAGAATGTTAATTTCAGTTTCTGGTGTAGGGCCGAGTATTGCAAGAACTATGTTGTCATCAATGAGTACTAGTGAAATTCAACAAGCCATTGCTTCTGGGAATGTAGGTGTAATACAATCGGTTAAAGGAATTGGAGCAAAAACAGCTCAACGCGTTTTAGTTGATTTGAAAGATAAAATTTCAAAAACTTTCGCAATTGATGAAGTTTCTGAAATAGAAAGCAATACGAATAAAAATGAAGCGTTAATTGCATTAGATGTGTTAGGTTTCAATAAAAAACAGTGTGAAAAGATAATTGATAAAATTTTATTAGAAGATAGCAAAATGAGTGTTGAAATTTTAATAAAAAAAGCGCTTAAAAATTTATAGGTTGAAGGAGGTAAGTTGGATATATTTTTTAGTTATTGTGGGTAGTTTAATTTCTTTGAATGCAAGAAGTCAAACAGCCTCATCTTCTATTAAAAAGGATACAACTATAATATATTCGAAAATTGACTCATTAAAATACCCTTTTAAGAGAAGCGATTCTGGAGGTTTGTTTTTATCCGATCCTTCAAAAACTGATATTATTTACGATACGGATCTAAAGCAGTATATTATTGTTGAAAAAATAGGAGAGTATTCAATAAAGCGCCCTGTTTATATGTCCCAAGAAGAATACAAAGCATATAAACTTAAAAAAGATATGTTGGGTTATTTTAAGGAAAAAGTAAACGCAACAAATAGTAAAAGAAAGGGAAGTGCCACCGCTCAAAAAAATTTATTACCAACGTACTATGTAAATTCTAACTTTTTTGAATCTGTTTTTGGAGGAAATACTATTGAAGTAAACCCTTCAGGTTCTGTGTTGGTTAAAATGGGATTATTGTATCAGAATGTTGACAATCCGCAGCTTTCAGAAAAAAACAGAAGCAGTTTTACGTTTGATTTTGATCAGGAAATTAGCGCAAGTATTCAAGCTAAAATTGGGAAGCGCTTGAAAGTTGGAGCCCAGTACGATACACAATCAACATTTAATTTTCAAAATCAAATAAAATTAGAATACACTCCTACAGAAGACGATATATTGCAAAAAGTTGAAGTAGGTAATGTAAGTATGCCTTTAAAAAATTCATTAATTGTTGGAGCACAAAGTTTATTTGGCGTGAAAACACAATTAAAATTTGGAAAAACAACTGTTACCGGGGTTTTTGCTGAGCAAAAATCACAAACACGTTCAGTTGCAGCACAAGGTGGTTCAACAATTCAAGAATTTGAATTGCAGACATCTGATTATGACGAAAATCGCCACTTCTTTTTATCCCAATATTTTAGAGATAATTACAATAATGCAATGGCTCAGTTTCCATTAATAAGTAGTCCTGTAAATATTTCAAAAGTTGAAGTTTGGATAACGAATAGAAATTCCACCACTGTTGATATTAGAAATATTGTTGCTGTTGCTGATTTGGCTGAAGGAGATCCAACCAATATTGGACCTGCAAATGTAATTCCTGTTCCAGGAGCATTGCTTCCTTTTAATGAAGCAAATAATGTTTCAAACATTTTAACAACGGGAAATGCGGTTAGAAATATTGCTACAATTGGAGATGGATTAGCTTCTTATTCAATGCAACAAGGTCGAGATTATTCAGTATTAGAAAATGCCATAAAATTACGTCCGGATGAATATACCATTCATCCTCAGTTAGGGTTTATATCGCTGAACAGAAGATTGGCAGATTCTGATGTGTTAGCAGTGGCCTATGAATATACTGTAAGTGGGCAATCGGAGGTGTTTAGAGTTGGTGAATTTACAAGTGATGGAATTATTGCTCCTGATAATATTGTTGTAAAGTTATTACGAAGCGAAATTATTAGTACTGAAATTCCTATGTGGGATTTAATGATGAAGAACGTATATTCACTTCAAACATACAGAATGCAATCTGATGGTTTTAGGTTAGAATTATTGTACGCCGATGACGAGACGGGTGTGCCAATTAATGTTTTACAAAATGCCCAAACGGCTGGTATATCTGACAAAACATTGTTGAATTTATTAAATATTGACAGACTAGATCAAAGTCAGTTTGAAACTCCTGAAGGTGATGGATATTTTGATTATGTTGAAGGGGCCACTGTAAATTCAGAAAAGGGTTATATTATTTTTCCAACAGTAGAGCCATTTGGAGATGATTTACAAACGAAGCTTACTAATGTAGCAGATGAACAATTTATTTTTAATGAATTGTATGAAATTACGCAATCAGAAGCTAAAAATAATTTTCAGAATAAGGACAAATATGTGTTAAAAGGCTATCACAAATCTGAGAGTGCTAACGGTATTCCTTTAGGTGCATTTAATGTCCCGAAAGGTTCGGTTAGAGTAACTTCAGGAGGTAGGGAACTTGTTGAGGGTGTTGATTATGTGGTAGATTATCAAATGGGTAGGGTTCAAATTGTGAATCCTAGTTTGGAAGCTTCTAATGCGCCAATCGAAGTTTCAGTTGAAAATAACGCAACGTTTAATTTACAGACAAAACGATTTTTAGGGGTTGATATTGAGCATCAGTTTTCTGATAAATTTGTGGCAGGTGCAACATTTTTAAATCTAAACGAAAAGCCAATAACTCAAAAAGCATTGTTTGGTCAAGAGCCAATAAACAATACTATTTTTGGGATAAATGCTAATTATGGAACTGAAGTCCCATTTTTAACAAAATTAGTTAATAAACTTCCAAATATTGATACTGATGCTGTTTCAAATTTATCAATTAGGGGTGATTTTGCATATTTAAAACCAGGTTCTCCAAAAAGAATTGAGCAAGGTGGTGAGGCAACTTCATACGTTGATGATTTTGAAGGTTCACAAATTCCTTTAGAAATTAAATCCATTCAACAATGGCATTTAGCAAGTACACCACAATATCAGGATAATTTTAACTTTAACGGTGATGCCTCTGACTTATCTTATGGATACAAGCGAGGTAATCTAGCCTGGTATATTATTGATCCGTTATTTTATGGAGGTTCTTCAACCAAACCTAGTAATATTGATAATACTGAGCTTTCAAGAGCTGAAGTAAGAAGAGTTCGTTATGAAGAATTGTTCCCTGAACAAGATTTAGATTTAACACAATCTACTATTGTTCGAACTTTTGATTTAGCATATTTCCCTAATGAACGAGGAAGCTATAATTATGATACCAACAATGTAGGTGGTGATGGTAAATTTACCAATCCCGAAGAACGTTGGGCAGGTATTACCAGAGCTTTAAATACTACTAATTTTGAGCAGTCAAATGTTGAATATATTCAGTTTTGGTTAATGGATCCTTACGACCATTATTCCATTACAAATGAAGAAGGTTTGCCTACAGGAATTGATCCTTTTGATTCAAATAATCAAGTTGGTGATTTATATTTTAACCTAGGGAATATTTCAGAAGATGTGTTAAAAGATGGTAGAAAAATGTATGAAAATGGATTACCTGTTGATGCATTGGATACTAATTTTGATGAAACTGACTGGGGAAAAGTCCCAACCAAACAATCATTATTATATGCCTTTAGTGATAGTGATGCTGAACGCTTAGTGCAAGACGTTGGTTTTGATGGTTTGAATGATGAAGAAGAAATAACCAAATTTGGAACTAGCTTTGGAGTTGATCCTTCCAACGATAATTATAGTTATTTCAGAAGTTCAGAATATGATAATATTGATGCCTCTATTATAACACGTTATAAAAAATACAACAATACCCAAGGAAATTCACCTACCAATAATTTATCTCCTGAGAGTTATCCAACTTCAGCAACTACTTATCCTGATGCTGAAGATATAAACAAGGATCAGACAATGAATTCCGTAGAGAGTTATTATCAATATAAAGTGTCATTAAATAAAAATGATTTAATAGTTGGTGAAAATAATATTGTCGATGATAAAATTGTAAAAGTTGAGTTGGAAGATGGAAGTGAAAAGGAATATAGATGGTTGCAATTTAGAATTCAAGTTGCAACACCAGATGAGGTAATAAATGGAATTTCAGGTTTTAACTCTATTCGTTTTATGCGAATATTTTTAACCAAGTTTAAAATGCCGGTGGTATTAAGATTTGGTGAATTACAGCTTGTGCGTGGAGATTGGAGGCGATATACTAAAACATTAGATGAAGCAATAAACCCTCCAGTAAATTTAACAAATGCTGAATTGCAAAATTTTGAAGTAGGTGTTGTAAATATTCAAGAAAATGAGAACAGAACACCAATACCATATGTGTTGCCACCTGGAATTGAACGTGAAATATTAAGAGGTAGCACCACCTTACAAAAACAAAACGAGCAAAGTTTATCGTTAAAAGTGACCGATTTACAACCTGATGAAACCAGGGCAATGTTTAAAAATGTGAAGGTTGATTTAAGAATGTATAAACATTTAAAATTGTTTTTACATGCTGAGGGAATCCAGACAAAAGCTCAAGTTCAGGATGATGAATTAAAGGCAATTGTTAGAATTGGTAGTGATTTGAATGATAATTATTATCAGTTAGAAAAATTATTAAAGGTCTCTGACTATGGTACTTCATCCAGAATTGAGGTTTGGCCAACAGAAAATAATTTAGACGCATTTTTAGAAGACTTAGGTAAATTAAAGCTGTTGCGTTTTGAAGCGGGTATTGTGCCAAGTGAGTTATATCCGGCAGTTGGGATACCTTCTCCTATTGAGGGGCTGGAAGGTTACGATATAAGAGTAAAAGGAAACCCTAACCTAGCAAATATTAAAACTATTATGCTTGGTGTTAAAAATGTTTCAAACATTGATCAAAGTAGTGAAGTTTGGTTTAATGAAATGCGTGTTTCAGAATTTGATAATGATGGTGGTTGGGCTGCAGTAGTTAGTGCCGATGCTAATTTTGCCGATTTTGCTGACGTAGCAGTAACTGGTAGAATGGAAACACAAGGATTTGGAGGTATTGAACAAAGAGTGAATGAAAGAAGTCAGGAAGATACTAAATTGTACGATTTAGTAACCAATGTAAATTTAGGTCAGTTATTGCCTAAAAAATGGGGAATTCAATTACCTTTAAATTATAGTATAGCTGAAGAAGTTAGGGATCCAAAATATGATCCTCAGTATCAAGATGTTTTATTTGACGATGCAAAAAATATTAATCCAAATAGTGAAAAAGCTCGTGATTACACAAAGCGTAGAAGTATAAGTTTGATAAATGTAAGAAAACAACTAAATCCGTCAAGTGATAAAAAGCAGCGTTTTTATTCGGTAGAAAACCTATCGGTTTCTTATGCATACAATGAAACTTTTCATAAAGACTATAATATTCAAAAAGATTTAGAACAAAATGTTCGGGCTTCTGCGAATTATAACTACAATTTCGAACCTAAAAGTATTGAACCTTTTAAAAATTGGGCGGCTTTTGATAGTAAATATTTTAAATTTATAAAAGATTTTAATATTAATTTGTTGCCATCAACAATTTCGGTTAATTCAAATATTTTTAGAAGATACAATGAACAATTGTCACGTAGCTTAATTGAAGGTCTTCCTGAATTACCAACATTGGAACAGCGTCATTTTATGTTTGACTGGGATTATAATATAGGTTACAATCTTACAAAATCGTTGCAATTTAATTTTAGGGCCAGCAACAATTATGTATATGATGATTTTGAAACAAGTGACGAAGTTAAAATTTTTGATAATTTCTTTTCAATTGGTCGCCCAGATCATTATCATCAATCTTTAAATGGGACTTACAAACTTCCAATTGACAAATTACCATATTTAGATTTCATTAAAGCTGATTATGCATATACAGCTGATTTTGATTGGCAAGCAGCTTCACAATCGTATGTTTCTCAGGTTGGTAACGTAATACAAAATTCAAATACACATACTTGGGGAGCCAATGTAGATTTTAATAAATTTTATAAAAATATTGGTTTAGAAAAGTTATTTATCAAAAAAAGTACTGCAGCAAAAACAGCTAAGTCAAAACCCACTGGGCGGTCGGTGGTTACTCGAGGCAGAGGTATAAAAAAGAAATATGTTGGAGGTAAAGTAGGAGAAACTTTTTATGGTTTACTAACCTCCATAAAAAAAGCAAGAGTAAATTATACCGAAAACAATGGTACTTATTTACCTGGTTATGTTCCTGAAATAGGATTTTTAGGCCGAGATAATTTCAACGGAAATTTAGCTCCAAGTATAGGTTTTGTATTTGGCAGTCAAATAGATATCAGACAAAAAGCCATTGAAAATGGCTGGTTAATATCAAGACAAGATACTGATCCATATTATAATAAAACGTACAGTCAAACTCATTTAAATAAACTTGATTTAAATATTACTGTTGAACCTATAAAAAATTTAGATATTGAGTTTAGGGGAAATAAAACATATACTAAAAATTCTTCTCAGCAATTAGATGTTATAAATAATTCATTAATTACAAATTCGCCAATTACCGAATATGGTAATTTTAGTATAAGTTACAATATGTTGGGTAGTGCTTTCAAAAATGAAGATGCTAATTTTGAGGAATTTAAAGCTAACAGAGCAATAATAGCCAATCGATTGGCAACCCAAAATGATCAACCTATTTCAGGATATGGAGAAACAAGTCAGCCAGTTATGTTGCCTGCATTTATTGCCGCTTATTCAGGTTCCAATGCTTCAAGTGTTAATTTAAAAGCTTTTAGAGATATGCCTATTCCTGGATGGCAAATCAATTACAAAGGGTTTATGAAAATGAAATGGTTTAAAAAACATTTTAGAAGTTTTTCAATATCTCATAGTTATAATTCAATGTATTCAATTACAAACTTTAGTAGTAATTTAGAATATAATGCAACTGAGCCCTATTCAAAAACTGATATTGCTGGAAACTATTTTAGCAAAACCTTGTTTACTAATGTGAATTTAATTGAAGAATTTTCACCACTTGTCAAAGTAGATATGAAATTGAAAAACTCGGTTTCTGTGTCTGGTAGAGTGAATAAAGATAGAGGCTTAACATTGAATTTTAATAACAATACAATTACTCAGGTAAAAGGAGTAGAATATGTTGTTGGGCTAGGTTATAGAATTAAAGATTTACCAATGCGATTTAATTTTGGAGGTAAAAAAACCAAGATTAAAGGTGATTTAAATTTAAGAGCTGATTTATCGTTACGAGATAATAAAACGATAATTAGAGCTATTGACGAAGAAAATGATCAGGTAACAGGCGGACAGCGATTGTTGTCATTAAAATTCTTTGCAGATTATGCCCTGAGTAAAAGTTTAACTGCATCATTCTATTTCGATCAAAGCTCATCACAATATGCGGTTTCAACTACTTTCCCTCGTCAATCTATTAGTTCAGGGTTAAGTATTCGATATATTTTAGGAAATTAATTAATAAAAATAGAGATTATAATAATGAATATCCCATCAGAATTAAAGTACACCAAAGATCACGAATGGATTAAAATTGAAGGTGAAATAGCAACAGTTGGAATTACTGAGTTTGCACAAAAAGAATTAGGAGACATTGTTTATGTTGATGTTGACTCAGTTGACGAAACTGTTGAAATTGAGGATGTTTTTGGATCTGTCGAAGCTGTTAAGACCGTTTCAGATTTATTTATGCCTTTGACAGGCGAAGTTGTGGAATTTAATGAAGTTTTAGAAGACGAACCCGAAAAAGTAAACACAGACCCATATGGAGAAGGATGGATGATTAAAATTGCTATTTCTAAATTTTCTCAAGTAGACAATTTGTTATCAGCTGAAGAATATCAAGATCTTATAGATGCATAAAGTTTATTTAATTATTGCAATTTTATTAACCATTACTTTAACAATAGGGAGTTTAATTCCACCACCTAATATTGTCCTCGTTAAAGTAAATAATGTTGATAAACTTATTCATTTATTAGCATATTGTTTACTAACATTTTCATGGATAATTGCTTTACAGCAACAATTAAAAAAAGAAAAAGTAATTTATGTTTTAGCTTTTTCTATTTTTGTTTTTGGCATAGTTATTGAGGTTTCACAAGGAGTGTTAACACCTTACCGACAAGCTGATTATGTTGATGTTATTGCAAATTTTTTGGGTATCACTTTAGCAATTTTGTTGTTTAAAAGATTTTTTTTAAAACATCATTCGAATTAACAGAATAATTTTCACAAAAATTACATTAAAATTATTAAATTAGCACACGATAAAATTTTAAGAGATGCAAATCAAGAAGAATCCAAAAGCAAACTTAGAAAACTATAGTAAATTGTTTATGCAATTAGGGCTGGTATTAGCTCTTTTAGTTGTTTATTTAGCAATTGAAAAAAAGACTTACGATAGAGTTATTGATGATTTAGGTCCGGTAGTTTTGAATATTGAAGATGACGAGCAAGTTGTTGAAATTGAGCAAGTTAAGCCGCCAGAACCAAAAACTCCACCACCACCAACACCTGATAAAATTGAAGTTGTTGAAGATGAAGAAGAAATTGAAGAAACTATCATTGAATCTACTGAAACTGATGAGGATGAAGCAATTGAAGTTGAAGAAATCATTGAAGTTGAAGAAGAAGAGGAAGTTATTGAAGATGTTCCTTTTGCAATTATTGAAGATGTTCCTGTTTACCCTGGATGTAAAGGTTCAAAAGCTAAATTAAAACAATGTCTACAAGATAAAATTACAAAACACGTAAATAGAAAATTTAATTCTGAATTAGCATCAGACCTTGGGTTATCACCTGGAGTTAAACGTATATTTGTAATGTTTAAAATTGATAAAACTGGAAATATAACTGGTATTATGGCTCGTGCTCCTCATAAAAAATTACAACAGGAAGCTATTAGAGTAATTAAATTATTACCAAAAATGAAACCAGGTAAACAACGCGGTAGACCAGTTGGTGTAAAGTATAGTTTGCCTATTGCATTTAAAGTTGAATAGCAAATAATAAATTTAATATAGAATTCAAAAGCTCAACCTCTCGGTTGAGTTTTTTTTTGGCACGTTTCTTGTATTTAACAAAATATTAACATTTATCTCTATAATTGCTAGAAATTAAAACATCCTAATTCCACTCAAAAAATTAATTTTTTGCATAGACAAGAGGTATTCAAAAACTTAATGATATGAAAAAAATACATTCAACAGCAAATTTAGACAAGCACTCTAAACTATTTGTTCAAATCGGGCTCGTTCTTTCATTAGCCATCGCTTATTTCCTTCTAGAAAGCAAAACATTTGACAAAGAAATCACAACTTTTAACGACCTAGGATTAGTTGTTGAAGTTGAGGATCCTGAACTTATTGAATATAAGTTAGAACAATTAAAATCAATTACTCAAGTTCTAAACATTGATGAAATTAAAAAAAAGAAAGATTATGATGAAGAATTTACAGAAACTGTTATCAATACAATTACCTTTGATGAGTCCGTAAATAAAATACCTCACTTCATCCCTATAGATACAGTAATTGATATTAACTCAAATGATGAAGTTCCATTTTATCTTATAGAAGATGCACCTGTATTTCCTGGTTGTAAAGGAAATAATGGAGCATTAAAAGCTTGTTTTTCGAAAAAAATAAGGAGCTTTATTGTCTCAAAATTTAATACTGATTTAGCGAATGAATTAGGCTTAAAACCTGGTAAACAAAGAATCTATACAATTTTTAAAATAGACAAAAATGGAAATGTAGTAGATGTACAGGCAAAATCACCTTATAAAAAATTCCAAAAAGAGGCGATAAGAATTATAAAAAAATTACCTAAAATGAAACCAGGGATGTTACAAAAAGTCCCGGTAAATGTAAGATATTCAATGCCTATTACATTTAATATTAGGTAAATTAACATTGAGAGTGGAATAAATTAAAACCAACCAAAAGGTTGGTTTTAATTTAATTTTTTTTGTAAATTTAGTAGAGCCAATATCTTGTAAGGTATTCTATTAAACTTTATAAAATACCTCACGTTATAGCTATATGTAGCATATAGCAGTTCCATGAGAATGTACTTGTTTAACTTAAAAACAAGAAAATGGAAATAAAAAACACCCAGAAGCAATTCTTGAGAATTACAGTATAATTCTTATGCAATTAGGATTAGTACTAGCGTTATTTACTGTGTATCAATTTATACAACTAAAATCTTACCCAAAGCCCATAAAAGGTTTATCAGGAACCGTTGTATCAATAGAAGATTCTGAACAAATTGTTAAAGTAAAGCCTATCGTAATGAAACCTCAACCAAAATCTAAGGTTGTTATTCTAGATAAAATCCTAAAAGTAGAAGATGAAACTGATATTGTTGAAACCCTTATTGAATCTACCGAAACTGATGAGGATGAAGCAATTGTAATTGAAGAAATTGAAAAAATCATTGAAGTTGAAGAAGAAATAGTTGAAGATGTGCCATTTGTTATTATTGAAGAAGTTCCAATATTCCCTGGATGTGCAGGAAATAAAAAACAATTACGCGCCTGTTTTTCTAGTCAAATAAAACAATTTGTTGCTAAAAAAATTAGAATCGAGTTAGCTTCAGACCTTGGATTGGAATCAGGAAGTGTTCAACGAATTTTTGTAATATTTAAAATAGATAAATATGGGAAAACTATGCATATTCAGGCAAGAGCTCCTCATAAAAAACTAAAACAAGAAGCCATAAGGATTATTAAAGAATTACCCATTATGACTCCAGGAAGACAAAGAGGAATGCCTGTTGGAGTTAGCTATAGTTTACCTATTACATTCAAAGTTCAATAAAAAATAGTTCCTGATTAAAATCCCACAACAGTGGGATTTTTTATGTTTATGCACATTAAAAACTTATATTTGCTTTTAAAAATTAAATAGTATTTTATGGAAATTGGTCAATTTTTAGATTCAACTTATCTTAAAACTGCTGCACAAGCAAATATTTCAGAAAAAGCAACTAGGCAAAATGTTGTTAATTTAGTTGATGAAGCTATTGAAAATAACTTCAAATTAGTTATGATTCGTCCAAAGTTTGTAACCTTGGCTAAGGAAATGATTCAAAATTCTAATTCAAAAGTTATAGTCGGAACTGTTATTGGATTTCACGAAGGAACCTATTCAACCGATGAAAAACTCAAAGAAGCTCAACAGGCAATTGATGATGGCGTAGATGAATTGGATTATGTAATAAATTATTCTGCATTTAAAGAGGGTAAAATTAATTTAATAAAAGCAGAGGTTTTTAAGGGGACCAAAGTAGCTTTAGAGAACAATAAAATTGCAAAATGGATTATTGAAACTGCAGCTTTAACTAATGACGAAATTATTACAATTACTCAATTAATTCGTGATGTAGTTTTAGATAATTTTGGTGAAGAAAATGCGCCTTTTGTTTTTGTCAAATCTTCTACTGGATTTTTTAAAACAGATGGAGGTAAACCAAACGGAGCAACTTTTGAAGCTATGGAATTAATAGTTAAAAATGCAAAACCATTGCTTGCTAAAGCTGCGGGAGGTGTTAGAAATTATGACGATGCTGTTAAAATGGTTGAAATAGGTGTAACACGTATAGGAACTTCTTCGGCTAAAGTAATTGCTGATGGAGGCAATACAAAAGAAGGTTATTAATATGAGTAATTATTTTGCACACAAAACAGCATTTATTGATGAAGGATGTCAAATAGGAGAGGGTACTAAAATTTGGCATTTCAGTCATATAATGTCCAACTCGGTAATTGGCAACAATTGTAATATTGGTCAGAATGTAGTAATCTCACCAAATGTAATTTTGGGTAAAAATGTAAAAGTGCAAAACAATGTTTCAATTTATACTGGTGTAATTTGTGAAGAGGATGTTTTTATAGGGCCCTCAGCAGTTTTCACCAATGTTGTAAACCCAAGAAGTGCCGTTATTCGAAAAAATGAATATCAAAAAACACTGATAAAAAAAGGCGCAAGTATCGGTGCTAATGCAACCATAGTTTGTGGTAATGAAATAGGTGAATTCGCTTTTATTGGTGCGGGAGCGGTAGTAACAAAAAAAGTGTTTCCGTATGCTTTAGTTGTAGGAAATCCTTCAAAGCAGATAGGTTGGATAAGTGAATTTGGACATCGTTTAAATTTTAATGAAAAAGGTGAAGCTTTTTGTGAAGAAAGTGAAGAGAAATATCAATTAGAAAACAATCAGGTTGTTAAAATTAAGATATAATTAAAGTAAAAAAAGAGACCTTTTCTATTATAAGGTCCAGCCTTCTCTATAGTTCCTTTTTACAAACTGGTTTGCTGCATCAAAATTGGTTATTTTCATATTTAAACCGTCCCAAAGTAACTTTTTGCGTCCAGGATAAGAAAATCTGCTTCCATTCTTTTCTCTTATATTATAACTTCTAATAGCTAAGTTTCCCATTAAAATGGATTCTGTCAAAGGACCAGCAAAATCAAATGATGAAGTCAGTTCTTTATGTTTCGAAGATCCATACCCTTCTTTACATGCGGCTACCCAATGTGCTTGATGTCCATTTTCAGGTAGCGGATTGAGTGTGGCATTTTCAGTTGATTTAATAACTTCACCCGAATTTAAATAGATCTTCGGATTTCTAGCATAGGTTCCACAAGTCATAATTCCTTTTTCACCAATCATAATAACACCATTTGCACTATTGTTATCACCAATTGGATCATCAGCAGGTATTAACTCAGGGTGAAATGGACGTAAACCACCATCAGTCCAATTCAATTTTACTTCAACTGGATTTTTCTCACTAGCCGGAAATTTTAGTTGTGTTCTGGATGAAGGAGGGCAAGATTCAGGAAGGTAATCTGGAGTCCAATCTTTTGAAAAAATAGCTCCTACGCTACTTTCAACCTCTGTAGGATAACCTAGACCTAAAACTCTGTAAGGAGGATCCATTAAATGACACCCCATATCTCCTAAAGCACCAGTACCAAAATTCCACCAACCCCTCCACTTAAATGGATGGTATAAAGGGTGATAATCTACCCATTGTGCGGGACCAACCCAGTTATCCCAATCTAAACCGTCAAGCATTGCAGGTTTTTCAGTAGGAGTAGGAATTCCTTGAGGCCAAACGGGCCTGTTTGTCCATACATGAACTTGACTTACATTTCCAATAATCCCTTCATCAAACCATTTTATCATAGTTTTAACACCATCACTTGAAGCACCTTGATTTCCCATTTGAGTTACAATTTTGTTCCTGCTGGCAGCTTCTGTAAGTATTCTGGCTTCTTGTATATTGTGAGTTAAAGGCTTTTGAACATACACATGTTTCCCTAATTGCATAGCTGAGTGCGCAATAACGGCGTGAGTATGATCTGGTGTTGATACCGTTACAGCATCAATATCTTTCATAGTGTCAAGTAACTTTCTAAAATCTTTAAACTTCTTAGCTTTAGGGAATTTTTCAAATCCTTTAGCGGCTCTGCTCCAATCCACGTCACAAATGGCTGCGATATTTGTAGAGCCATTGTTCCAAACATTAACCATATCACTGTAACCTTTTCCACCTCCACCAATTACTGCAATGTTCAGCTGATCGCTGGGTGCAACAAAACCTCGACCCAAAACCGATCGGGGGATAATTGAAATTCCCGCTGCTGCGATAGAAGTTTTTTTAATGAATGATCTACGACTTGAAAAATAATTGGATTTCATAATGTTTAAATTTTATGTAATAAAGTTATTTATTTTAGTTCTAAAATTTCAATATTTTTAAACTCTACTGGATGACTTTCACTTTGGAAAGCAATATAACCTGAGTTAAGAGCAGCACCTTGTTTTGCAGCCCAAACATCATCTTTTACATTTTCAAGACGCCCTCCAATAGTAGGTTTTGAGTAAGTTAACACTTTTTCTCCGTTGATTTTATGTGAAATCAGCTCATTACCTTTCACTAAAATCTCAACATTAACCCATTGATCTCCACGAAAGGTTTTTGAATTTGATTCAATACAATGAGTTGTCATTGTTTCATTTTCCATAACGATATAAGTTCCAGGGGTGCAAACGTTAGCTGTAGGTCTTTCACCTTTATCCAAACCACCTAATAATTGGACTTCAATAGATACAGGAAAGTATTGATTTAATTCCATTGATTCTGGACTTTGACAATGTATCATTACACCACTATTTTTTGTTGCCCATTCTGCTCCATCTTTTGCCTGTTCACCAAAAAATCGATATTGAAAGCGTAACTTGTAGGTTGAATGAGGGTTTTTATAAAATATATGCCCATAAGACGTGCCAAAGGATTCGTAATAATCGTAATTCACTTGCATTTTTCCATCAACCACTCTAAACGTATTGTTGTGATTTTCACCTAAAGGATGTCCAGAAATTTTTATTTGCCAGTCATTTAAATCTTTATCATTAAAAATAGGTATCCAAACTGCTCTATTTTGTTTTGGTTGACAACCAAAAAAACAAACTCCAATAATAAAAAGGATTAAAAATGATTTAAGTTTTTTCATCATCATTTTATTTTATAGACCAAGCATTTCCCACATCATCTAGCGGAATACAAGGATCATATCTTCCAGGAATAGGATCATAACTCAATATTTCTTCTCCAACTTTTTCAGAAGTATAATATCCAAATAAAGTATATGATCTAACGGTGAATAAAAACTTATAGATTAAATAGGCGTTTTTTCGATTAGTAGCTACTTCACCTTCAGGAAGACTTTGTTCTTTCTTTACCTTTTGAATTTCTTCTTTAGATAAATTAAAATAGGATTTAAATAATTGCTGTACAGACTCTTTTGAACCTTTTGATGCTTTTTCTCCAGAAGAAGCTTCAAACTTTTGTGCAAATGCATTAGCTCCTTTTTGGAATATTTCTTGGCTAGATTCACTTTCAACATCGTTAAGCATTTTATCAATAAATTGAGGAACATTAACATCAAGGGCTCCTGGAATATTTGTTGACGGCAAAATAATATCAACTAAATGAGTTACGAGATTTTTTTGTTCTGTTGATAAAAAAGATGGCTTCCAAGTTTCAACTTCTGCCGTACAGGACGACAATATATTCATTATGGCAGGTGCCGCAACCACATACCCTAAACTTAAGGATAAATTTTTAAGTGCTTTTCTTCTGTTCATAAGGCTTATTGCTTTTTAATTTTGTTAAACTCATCAGCGGCATGATTTGCAGCTCTAGCTGTCATAGCCATGTAGGTTAAAGAAGGATTCTGAGAAGCACTTGAACTCATACAAGAACCATCTGTGACATAAACATTAGGCACAGTGTGTATTTGATTGTTTTTGTTGAGTACTGAAGTTTTAGGATCTCTACCCATACGAGCAGTACCCATTTCATGAATTCCATTACCGGGAAAACAAGGATTGTCATAACCTTTAACATTTTTAAATCCTGATGCTTTTAGCATTGCTGCTGCCTGTTGCTTTGCATCTTTTCGCATTTCTGCTTCATTTTCTTTGTATTCACAATCAAAATCAACGGTTGGAAGACCCCATTTGTCTAATTTATCATAGTTAAGAGACATTTTATTTTCATGATAAGGAAGACATTCTCCAAAGCAATTAACACCTATTCTCCATTGCCCAGGTTTTAATAGCTCTTCTTTCAACCGTGCTCCATAACTCATTTCCCCAATAGATCTCGCCCAATTTAGTCTGCTCGCACCACCTTGCATACCATATCCTCTTACAAAATTATTTTGTTTAGTTTTTTTATCGATATTTCTAAATCGAGGAACAAAAAAACCGGAAGGTTTTCTTCCTTTATAATAATCATCTTCATGTCCTTCATATATTCCTGTAGCACCTACTTTAAAATGATGATCCATTAAATTATGTCCTAGTTCTCCACTATCGTTTCCTAAACCATTAGGAAATCGCTCAGATTTAGACTGCAATAGTATACTAGTAGTGGCAACAGTAGAAGCACAGCAAAATATAATTTTTGCGTGAAATTCAAGTTTTTCATTAGTTTCAGCATCGATAACCTTTACGCCTGTAGCTACTTTTTTAGTATCATCATAAACAATTTCATGCACAATAGAATTAGGTCTAAGTGTCATATTATTAGAGCGATCTGCTGCAGGTAAGGTGCAAGAATTACTGCTGAAATAGGCTCCAAAAGGACAGCCTCTAATACATCGATTTCTAAATTGACATTTACTTCTCCCAATCCTGTCTTGATCACCTGTTAAATTTGCAGACCTTCCATTTATAACTTGTCTGTCATCAAAATTTTCAGCAACACCTTTTTGAAACTCTTCTTCAACACAATTTAAAGGCATTGGAGGTGTAAATATACTATCTGGCAATTGAGGTAAGCCTTCTGCTTTTCCACTTATTCCCACGTATTTCTCAACCTTTTCATACCAAGGTTTTAAATCATTATATCGTATTGGCCAATCTACACCGTGTCCATCTTTCTTGTTAGCTTCAAAATCCATTTCACTCCATCTTAAAGATATACGAGCCCACATAAGAGATTTACCTCCTACATGATACCCTCTAATCCAGTCAAATCGTTTAGTTTCATTGTAAGGGTGTTGAATATCATTAACAAACCAGTGTTTACTAGCTTCATTTATTGTATAACCTGTACGATTTTGTTTTTCTTGTCTTTTTATGTCTTCAGTGGCAGCTTTTCCGCGATTTTCAAAATCCCAGAGATCCATATTCATAGTTGGGTAATCCTTTATATGGTTTACCATTCTACCTCTCTCAAGCACTAAGGTTTTTAATCCTCTTTCAGAAAGCTCTTTTGCTGCCCAGCCACCAGAAATACCAGTTCCTATTACGATAGCATCATATTGTTCAAAATTCTCTTGCGATGAGTTTTCGTTCATTATTTTATTAATTTAAATAGTTACTCAATTAACTTTGAATTTTCCAGTTTGAATAAATCAGATCGAATAAAATTACTAAAAAATTATCTTTTCAATTCAAAAATAAGTTAAAGAATTTTTTTGTTAAAGAACTCGATGGTTTCGTGCAAATTAATTAATTTGCGCTTTATTAATGTTCAATTTTTCCCAGTGAAAGCAAATGTACAAAAAATCCAACCTTATAAAGCTGACGGTGTTGTTTACCATGCCGACACCTGTTTACCTTTAATAGATGCAGTTGAAAGAAATAAATTAAAGTTTAAGGCCTTGGCTAGATATACCTATCCAGGAGATAGGCTAACAGATGATACACTTGGACTTAATAGTATTGGTTATTGGGATGCCGATGAACCACAGGATTGGGGGCTGGACTGGCACAGAAACGAAGGAATTGAGATTCATTTTTTAGAATCAGGTACCATGCCTTATTCTCAGGGAAATAAAGAAATGGAATTATCCTCAAATCATTTAACAATAACACGACCTTGGGAAGCTCATAAAGTTGGAAATCCAAACATTGGGATGGGAAAATTCTATTGGGTGATTATAGATTTAGGTATAAGGAGACCTCATGAAAATTGGAAATGGCCAGAATGGATTGTGTTAGCGCAGAAGGATCTTCTGCGGCTTACTACGATTTTAAGACAAAATGAATTATCGCTATGGAAGGCAGATAAGAGGATTAAGGATTGCTTTGTAGGGATTGGTAAAGCTGTAGATAGTGATGTAAAAGGTAGTAATTCGTCAAGAATAAGATTATTGGTTAATTATCTTTTGATTCTACTTTTAGATTTGTTAAATGAAGAAGGTATGCTTCTTGACGAAGGTCTTATTGATAGTTCAAGGAGTGTTAAATTATTCCTTGACGAACTAGAAAATGATCTTTCAAAAGCATGGACCATTAAGCAAATGACTGAATCAACAGGAGTTGGTTTAACAAGGTTTACACATCATTGTAAACAACTTACCAATTTAACTCCAATGCGATACCTTACAATGAGGCGACTGGAGATGTCAAAAAAAATACTAATCAGGGAGCCGCACCTGAGTATAGCTGAAGTTGCTTATAGTTGTGGATTTTCTACCAGTCAGTATTTTTCTACGGTTTTTAAAAGGCAAGAAAAATGCACTCCTTTAGAGTATCGGCAAAATTTTTTAGTACTATCATAATAGTGTTGAAAATTGGATGTTAAATTAGAAGTCAAAAGTCTATATAAATTGATTAAATTAAAGTTATATAATATCTTTTTATAATGTTTAAATTCTTTCAGTGAGTAAAAATAAACAATATTCAATTTTTGATTCTTTAATTTTACTATAAGATAAATCGTGATTTTCAATATAAAATCATATGAAATAAGCATAATAAAAATTTCAACACCATTCGAAATGATTATTATGTGAATTCCGCCGGCCTACCGGCAGGTCTGATAACTAAAAATAATAAAATATAAACAGATGAAACCTGGTAAATTATTTCTTAAACTTTCACGTATTATTATTGCACTTATTCTATTTGAGTTAGTAGCTTGTAACACAGTTCAAAAAAAAGAGAAAACAATGGAGACTAAGGTAGAACAGTCCGAAACCTTTTTTAAATTATCCTTGGCACAATGGTCTTTACATAATGCTATCAAATATGAAAAAACATTAGACCCAATAGATTTTGCGCAAAAAGCAAAAGAGTTAGGTTTTGAAGGGTTGGAATATGTGAGTGATTTATATATACCAAATTTAGCAGAGGGAGATGACCCGCAAAAGGCAATGCAAAACCTTTTAGACACTTTGAAGATAAAAAGTGAGATTTATGGGATGAAAAATGTATTAATAATGATTGACGGCGAGGGGGATTTAGCAACACCTAATGAAGAAGAAAGAAATCAAGCTTTTGAAAATCATAAAAAATGGGTTGATGCAGCAGCTTTTTTAGGATGTCATTCTATTCGTGTTAACGTTTCAGGAAGTAATGATGTAGCTATTTGGACAGTAGCGGCAGTTAGTGGATTGAAACAATTGTCAGAGTATGCTAAACAAAAAAACATTAATATAATTGTAGAAAACCACGGTGGTCTATCTTCTAATGCAGAATTTTTAAGTCAAGTTATTACAAATGTTGGAATGGATAATTGTGGTACGTTACCTGATTTTGGTAATTTTTGCATTAGAAGTGAAACTGCTGAAGATGGAGAGTCAAAATGCGTTGAAGAATATGACGCTTATAAAGGTATGGAAATTTTAATGAAACAGGCTAAGGCGGTTAGCGCTAAATCTTATGATTTTGATGACAGCGGGAAAGAAACTACTTTAGATTATGAGAGAATACTTAAAACAGTAAAGAAAGCTGGTTATACAGGTTTTATTGGTGTTGAATACGAAGGGGATCGATTAAGCGAAGATGAGGGTATAATAGCTACTAGAGATTTATTAATAAATTTAGGAAAACAACTTAATTAAAAATCATCTTAACTAACCAACCATGAATAGATCAGTTAAAATACAACTTTCAACCATGATGTTTCTTGAATTCTTTATTTGGGGAGCTTGGTTTGTATCATTAGGAACATTTTTAGGGAATAATTTAAAAGCTACTGGTGCAGAAACCGGGATGGCGTTTTCTACTCAATCTTGGGGTGCAATAATTGCACCTTTTATAATTGGCTTAATTGCTGATCGTTTTTTTAATGCTGAACGCATTTTAGGAGTGTTACATCTAATAGGAGCAATTTTAATGTATCAAATGTCTCAGGTTACTGAGTTTAGCGTATTTTATCCATATGTTTTAGGTTATATGATTGCCTATATGCCAACCTTAGCGTTGGTAAATTCTGTTTCATTTAATCAAATGACTGATCCGGCAAAAGAGTTTTCATATATTAGGGTTTGGGGAACAATTGGCTGGATTTTAGCTGGCTTGGCTATTAGTTATCTGTTTCACTGGGATTCTGCTCAAGGCATTAAAGATGGTTTATTGAAAAATACATTTTTAATGACTGCCGTTGCTTCAGCAATCTTAGGGATTTTCAGTTTCACATTACCTAAAACACCTCCAAAAGTTGATAACGGAGAAAAGGTGAAAATTTCAGAAATTTTAGGTTTAGATGCTTTAAAATTGTTAGCTGATAAAAACTTTTTAATCTTCTTTGTAGCGTCAATTTTAATATGTATCCCATTAGCTTTTTATTATCAAAATGCAAATCCTTTTTTAGCTGAAATAGGAGTTGATAATCCGACAGGAAAAATGACAATTGGTCAAATTTCTGAAGTATTATTTATGTTATTATTACCATGGTTTTTCACTAAATATGGCTTCAAAAAAACAATTTTGTTTGGAATGCTAGCTTGGGCTATTCGCTATATGTTATTTGCATTTGGTAATTCAGGAGATTTAACTTTTATGTTATTAACAGGTATCGCTTTACATGGAATATGTTATGATTTCTTTTTTGTTTCAGGGCAAATTTATACCGATACAAAAGCTGGTGAAAAAATTAAAAGCGCTGCTCAAGGTATGATTACGTTAGCAACATACGGAGTTGGAATGTTGATTGGTTTTTGGGTTGCAGGTAAAATTTCAGATAGTTATTTATTAGCAGATGGCTCACATGATTGGCAAAATATTTGGATTTTCCCAGCAGCTTTTGCAGCAGTAGTATTTGTGTTATTTACTATCTTCTTTAAAGATGAAAAAATTGAGTATAAAAAGTAGAAAATGGGTAAAAAAATAAAGCTTGGCATTATTGGTGGTGGAGGAGATTCACTTATAGGTGTATTGCATAGAATAGCTTCTTTTATAAACGACAATTATGAAATTGTTGGAGCTGTTTTTAATCCTATTTGGGAAGAGAATATTAATTTTGCTAAGGAAATAGATATTAAAACAGATAGGGTATACAAGGATTTCGATACTTTTATTGCAAATGAAACTGCTTTGCCAAAGGAAGAGAGAATTGAAGTAGTATCTGTATTGACTCCAAATTTTTTACATTTTCCGATGGCAAAAAAACTAATAGAAAGTGGTTTTCATGTCATTTGTGAAAAACCGCTGACCACAACATTTGATGAAGCAAAAATTTTAGAAGATGTGCTCAAAAAATCAAATACTGTTTTTGCTGTAACCTATACTTATACAGGTTATCCTATGGTACGTCAAATGCGCGAAATGATTAAAGAAGGCGCTATAGGTAAAATTCAAAAAGTTGACATTCAATACTATCAAGGTTGGATTAACCCAATTATTCATGATAAAAATCAGCGAAATACAGTTTGGCGTCTCGATCCTGAGAAGTCTGGTGTTAGTTGTTGTATAGGTGATATTGGGACTCATGCTTTTAACTTAGCCGAGTATCTTACCGGGTTAGAAGTGAAGTCGGTGTTAGCTGACTTGAACTATCTTTATGACGATAATACGCTTGACATTGATGGAACGGTACTACTCCGTTATTCTAAGCATGTTAAAGGTGTTATAAGAACAAGTCAAATTGCAACTGGAGAAGAAAATGCGTTTCAGGTAAAAATATACGGAACAAAAGGAGGTCTTAAATGGGAACAGGAAAACCCAAATTATCTTTACTTTTTAACAGACGACAAGCCTCTACAAATTTTAAAACCAGGGCACACTTATAATAGTGAAATATCACTTGATGGCACTAAATTGCCACCCGGTCATCCGGAAGGTATTTTCGACTCGATGGCTAATATCTATCTTGGGATAGCAAAAGCTATAAGACAAGAACCCTATAATTTAGGTGAGTTTCCTGTGATGAAGGATGGGGTTCGTGGAATGAGATTTATTGAACAGTGTGTGTCTTCTCATAAGGCCGGGAATAGTTGGACTAACTTATAAAATTACTAAAACTATGAAGACAATAAAAGGGCCAGCGGTTTTTCTGGCACAATTTATAGGAAATGAAGCTCCGTTTAACAGCCTTCAAGGTTTGTGTAAATGGGCAGCAGATCTCGGATATAAAGGAATTCAAATCCCAACTTGGGAAACTCGTTTAATAGACATAGAAAAAGCAGCAAAGAGTAAAACTTATTGTGATGAGCTAAAAGGGACCGTTCAATCATACGGACTTGAGATTACAGAACTATCAACCCATTTACAAGGACAATTAGTAGCGGTTCATCCGGCATATGATATTATGTTTGATAATTTTGCACCTGATAACTATAAAAACAATCCAAAAAAACGTACTGAATGGGCCATTAACCAGGTTAAAGCTGCTGCTATAGCTAGTAAAAACCTTGGGCTAAATGTACATGGAACATTTTCAGGAGCACTCTTATGGCATGCGGCACATCCATGGCCGCAACGACCAAATGGTTTGGTTAAAATGGGGTTTGAAGAATTAGCTAAAAGGTGGTTGCCTATCTTAAATGTGTTTGACGATAATGGGGTAGATGTTTGTTACGAAATACATCCTGGAGAAGATTTACATGATGGTGTAACTTTTGAGCGGTTTTTAGAAGCTACGGGAAATCATAAGCGTGTCAATATTCTTTATGACCCCAGTCATTTTATTCTGCAACAGTTAGATTATATAAAATATATTGATTACTATCATGAATTCATTAAAATGTTTCATGTGAAGGATGCGGAATTTAATCCGACTGGGAAAAGTGGAACTTTTGGTGGATATCAAGATTGGGCAGACCGTGCAGGTAGATACCGTTCTCCTGGAGATGGTCAAATTGATTTCAAAACTATTTTCTCTAAACTCACGCAATACGGTTGTGACCTTTGGGCTGTTATGGAATGGGAATGCTGTATTAAGTCACCCGAACAAGGGGCAAATGAAGGGGCGTCATTTATAAAGAATCATATCATACAGGCAACAAATAAAAAGTTTGATGACTTTGCAGGATCTTCTTTAGATAAGGAAAAGTTAAAGAAAATATTAGGAATTTAAACGTAAGTATCGTGAAAAAAATAATTATTGTTATTGTAGTATTTATTGTTGGTTATTTTGGATTTCAGTATTTTTTCAATAAAGAAAAAACGAAAGCTGAAGAAGCAAAAGGTCAACTTGTAGAAGAAAAAGATAAAGACTGGGTATCATTATTTGACGGTAAAACTTTTAAAGGTTGGCATAACTATAAATCAGATTCCATCTCCAGCCAATGGCAGATTGTTGACAGCGCTATGGTGTTTACTCCACATCCAGATAAGCCATCAGGAATAAATAACTTAGTGACAGATAAGGAGTATACCAATTTTAAACTTTCTATTGATTGGAAGATTTCTGAAGCTGGAAATAGCGGAATTTTTTGGGGTGTTTTTGAGGGGGGAGATTATAGTGTTCCTTATCAAACGGGACCAGAAATTCAGATATTAGATGATGAGAGGCATCCTGATAATGCATATTTAACCCATAGGGCGGGTTCATTATACGATATGATAGCACCATCAGAGGTTACTGTTAAAAATGCAGGTCAATGGAATACTTGTATCCTTGAAATTAACCATTCAAACAATAGCGGTAAAGTATGGTTAAACGGCACATTGATTGTTTCGTTTCCAGTTCATGGGGAAGAATGGAATGCTTTGATAGTCAATTCAAAATTTAAAGATTGGGGCGGATTTGGAATCTACAGAACTGGAAGATTGGGTCTGCAAGATCACGGAAATATTGTTTCTTTTAAGAATATCAAAATTATTGAACTTTAAGAAATACTTGATAATTAATTACTTATTAACTGTCCATTTTTTGGCTACTTGAATGAAATATATAAGTAAATGACAAAAATGTATTAACATTCTCTTAACATGTTACTATATATTTGTAGTAATGAAATTTTATACGAAGAAATAGTGAATAATAAAAAAGCATTTTACTTCCCAATTTTCGTATGTCTAGTTGAATCATTTAACGAAGATAATTGAATTTAAGATTTAACTATTTATAAATGTTGTTTATGCTTGAATCAATGTTGTTTGTATATTTTTTTTTAAGTCAAGCTATAATTCTTATAATTTTCGGATGAATTAAAAATTTATCTAGAAAGAAAATAATAGATATACAGACTAGGTTAGCCTTAATGTTTAAAATATTTCAGTGGAAGAATTAGTAATGATTTGAAGATAACTTAATATTTAGATAAACACAATAAAGAACCTAATTAAATGTATAAAATACAATTAATAGCATATAAAATTCTTTGATACGCAACCAAAACATGAATAATGTATCTAAGTATAAATGTATAATATATTTCAATGAAGTAAAATAAACAGTGGTTAATTTTATTTCATGTAACTTTATAAAGTTATTGATAAGACATAATCGAATAATTTGTATTATCATTTTAAAGTTAAATTATCAAATTTATTAATTAAAAACAGATCAACTAATCAATTATCAATTTATGAAACATTAATTTATGAGAAAAATTTATTTATTCAGAAATTTACTATTTCTAGTGAGTTTCTTGTTATGTGGGTACACATATGCGCAGAGCGTTTCTGGAACAATTTCAGACGCAAATGGTCCATTGCCAGGAGCAAGTATTTTGGTGAAAGGATCAGCCAATGGAACAACTACTGATTTTGACGGAAATTTTACCTTAAACAATGTTGCGACAGATGCTGTCTTAACAGTTAGTTATATGGGGTATATTTCACAAGAAGTTAGCGTTGGAGGAAAAACTACAATTAACGTAACGTTAATTGAAAATGCAAGTCAATTAGATGAGGTGGTTGTTGTTGGTTATACCTCACAGGTAAGAGGTGATGTAACAGGATCCATTTCTTCCGTTGATGTAGATGAAGCTTTAGCTGTACCTGTAGTAAATGCTTCTGAAGCTTTACAAGGTAGGGTGTCAGGGGTAACTGTTACTAACAGTGGATCACCAGGTTCAGCACCAAAAATTAATATTCGTGGTTTTGGTACAACTAACAATACCAATCCATTATATATAATTGATGGTGTACAAACTGATGATGCAGGTGTTTTAAATAATATTAACCCAGCAGATATTGAGCAGATGAATGTGCTTAAAGATGGAGCTGCTGCAATTTATGGGGCAAGGGCTTCAAATGGTGTTATAATTATTACCACAAAGAGTGGAGGCTATAACATGGATGAAGCGAAGGTTACTTTCGACTTCTATACCGGATATCAAAAAATAACAAATGCTCCTGGAGTATTAAATGCTGGTCAACATGCTCAAATGTTGTATCAGAGTTATGTTAATGATGGATTATCACCTGTTCATGCACAATATGACCCTTCTAGCTCAGGAACATTCTCAGTACCTTCGCAAATTCAAGGATACAGAAGAGTAGTTTCTTACGACCCTATTGTTTTTAGTGCACCTGGTGAGTTTTCTGCTACAGTAAACCCAGGAGGTACAGATTGGTTAGATGCTATCACAAGTGATGCTCCTATGACAAACGCTTCACTTTCTATGGAAAATGGTGGTGAGAATGGTAAATATTTTATGTCTGTCGGTTATTTAGAAAGAGAAGGACTTTTAAATTATACAGGGTTTAAAAGAATTAGCACGCGTTTGAATTCTGAATTTAAAGCCTTAGATGGGAAAATTACTTTTGGAGAGCATGTAAATATTTCGTTTTCTGATACTAATTCAGGTGTTGGAGAAGCAATTGAAAACACCTATAGAATTACTCCGTTATTGCCAGTAAAGGATGATCATGGGTATTTTACAGGTGTTGCTGGACCTGATTTATCAAATACAAGAAACCCTGCTGCTCAGCTATATCGTGCAAAAGACAATTACAATAAGCGTTATGCGGTGACAGGAGATGTATATATGTCGTACAAAATCATGGATGAGTTAACATTTAAAACTGTACTTGGTGGAGGTTTTAACACATGGGATGGTAGATTCTTTACAGCCTTAGACCCTGAACATGGAGAGCCAATTTCTCAAAGTACATTGAACGAACAGGATCAAACTTCTTATAATTGGATTTTTACAAATACCTTAAATTATAATAAGTCTTTTGGAGACCACAAAGTGAATGCTCTTGTGGGTATTGAAGCATTGAAGAATGGTGGAAAAGGAAAAGGTGTTTCACGAAGTGGATACTTATTTGAAACCCCAGACTTCTATTTATTAAATAATGGTTCGGGTGCGCCAAATGTAGATTATGCTTATGACGGTTGGAGCTCATTATGGTCAATCTTCGGGACTGCTAACTACAACTTCCAGGATAGATATTATGCAACAGCTACATTACGTAGAGATACTTCTTCGAGATTTCAAGGAGATAATCAATCAGACTGGTTCCCGTCATTTAGTGCGGGATGGGTTATAAGTAATGAAGATTTCTGGAATGGTGATTCCTTTATTGAAAGATTAAAGTTGAAAGGATCTTGGGGGCAATTAGGTAACCAAACATTACCGGCATCTAACCCAACGATCAATATCTACAGTCTTAGTGAATCACGTGCTAATTATCCGTTTAATGGTAATGCGGCAAGTATCATGACAGGAGCTTTATTATCATCTGTAGGAAACCCTAACTTAAAGTGGGAAACATCCGTTACTACTAACTTTGGTGTTGAATTATCGATGCTTAATAGTAAATTAAATGTATCTGCTGAATTCTTTAAAATTGAAACTAAAGACTTAATTACTCGTGATTTTGGATTAATTAGTTCAACTGCTATTGATGCAGGTGCTCCTTTAGTGAATCTAGGGGATGTTGAGAATAAAGGTTTTGATTTAGCAGTTAGTTATGGAGATGAAACTGAAAGTGGTTTTTCTTACGATTTGAGTTTTAACTTATCACATTATAAGAATAAAGTTACAAACTTGATAAATGGAGCCCCAGTTAGTGGAAGAGGTGATCTAAGAACTGGAGCTATTACACGTACCGAAGTAGGAGACGAAATGTCTTATTTCTATGGTAGAGAAGTAGAAGGTTTAGATAGTAATGGACGTATGATCTTTGCCGATGTTAACGGAGATGGATCAGTTAATGATGATGATAGAACTAAGATTGGTTCTCCACATCCTGATTTTACATATGGTTTAAACGCAAGTTTAGCTTATAAAGGGTTTGACGCACAAATATTCTTTACAGGATCTCAAGGGAATGATATATTTAATTACAGTAAGTTCTTTACTGACTTTGGAGGTTTCGTTCAAGGTAATAGAAGCGACAGAGTGCTAGATGCATGGACGCCTTCTAATACTGATACAAATGTTCCGGCAGTATCTTTATCATATCCTTCAGAAGAAACGAATTCAAACACTTATTTTGTTGAAGATGGTTCATATTTGAAATTGAAGAATTTACAAATAGGATATACATTACCTACATCTGCATCAGATAAAATTAAAGCAGAGGCGGTTAGAATATATTTACAGGGAACGAACTTATTTACAATTACAGATTACCAAGGATTCGACCCTGAGGTAGTTGCATATGGTAATTTAGATTTGGGAATTGATAGTCGTCTTTATCCAATTTCTCAGGTATTCTCTTTAGGTGCTAACATTAAATTTTAAAAAACATGAAAAAAGGAATATATTTAATAGCCGTGGTATTCATACTATGTTTAGGTTTTGTGGCCTGCAACGATGAATTTACTGAGTCTCCGGCAGTTGGTGCATTGAATGATGATGCGCTAAAAAATGAGACAGGAGTCAATTTATTATTAACCGGAGCTTATGGAGTTTTAGATGGTCAGTATAATAGTGGCTATGGTAACTATTGGGGTAGATCACCTGATAACTGGACTTGGGAAGTTGTTGGTCCCGATGCACATAAAGGAAGTACCGATGATGATCAACCTGAATTAAAAGAAGTTGAATTAATGAACTGGGGTACTAATAACGGCTTCTTCTATGCCAGATGGGGTGTCATATTTGCCGGTATTAACAGAGCGAACGCTGTAATAGCCTTGATTAATTCGATCGAAGAAGGTGATTTTTCTGCTCAACTGGCAGAAGCAAGATTCTTGAGAGGACATTTTAATTTCGAATTGCAAAGAATGTGGGGTAACGTACCGTACATCTCAGAAGAGAATTATGCGAATACAGAGTTTAATCAACCGAACTCAGGACCAATTTGGGATCAAATTGAAGCAGATTTTGACTATGGGGTAAATAATTTACCTAACTCTCAGGATGTTGCAGGGAGACCAACTTCATGGACTGCTAAGGCTTACCTTGGAAAAGTACATTTATATCAATCGGAGTGGTCTCAAGCTGCTACATTGTTAAACGATGTAGTAAATAGTGGGCCATACATATTATTAGATCAGTACGTTGATAATTTTACGTCAAGTGGAGAGAATGCAGGAGAGTCTGTTTTTGCAATACAATTTGCTGCAGATGCCGGCCAATCATATAATGGTAATGAGCCAGGGACATTGAACTTCCCTAACCCAGGACCATTTGGATCGTGCTGTGGATTCTACCAACCAACTCAGGATTTAGCTAATGCATTCCAAACTGACGGAGCAGGTTTACCATTGTTAGATACCTATAACCAAGCGGATATAGCGAATGACTATGGTGTTAACAGTGCAGATTCTTTTACTCCACATACGGGACCTCTTGATCCTAGAATTGATTATACTGTTGGACGTAGAGGGATTGACTATAATGGTTATGGTGTGAACGTTGGTAAAGACTGGATACGTGCAGGATTTGGTGACATCTCAGGACCATATTTACCAAAAAAGAATGTTTACCAAAGCGGTGATACTGATAACGTTGGTACAGGTGGCTGGGGTCAGCAATTGTCTGGTATAAACTACCATATTATACGTTTTGCTGATGTATTGTTAATGGCCGCAGAGGCTGCAGCTGAAACTGGAGATATTTCAACGGCATTAGCTAATGTAAATCGTGTGAGACAAAGAGCTAAGAGTATGACCTATGTTCAGGCTCCAGGTGGTGGAGATGCTGCAAATTATCAAATTGAGCTTTATGCTTCTTTTCCGAATGCAGATTACGCTAGAAAAGCAGTGCGTTTTGAAAGACGAGTGGAGTTAGGTATGGAAGCACATAGATATTTTGACATTAGACGATGGGGGGTATCAGTTCAGGTAATGAATGAATACTTCACAAATGAGGCTAGAACTATAGGTAATTTCGGTCAAAAAGTAAGCCCTTATACGGCAACTCATGATCTTTTCCCAATTCCATTGGGAGCTATAGATTTAAGTGGTGGAGCACTTACGCAAAACCCAGGATTTTAATTAATTTAAAATCATTATAAATAAAAAAAAACAGTGTAATTTTATTACACTGTTTTTTTTTTAATAAGTCAAAATAACCTAATTTTAGTCAAATAAAATATGATGATATGAATCGAATATATTTGCTTATTTGTGTTTCAATTTTACTTTATTCTTGCACAATAAACACCAACGAAAGTAAGTTGTTTAATAGATTAAACGTAAAAGATACTGGGATTAAATTTTCAAACAACCTTCTGGAGAATGACTCGTTGAATTATTTCACTTATGCCTATATGTATATGGGTGGAGGTGTTGCAACTGGGGATATTAATAATGATGGCCTTAATGACTTGTTTTTTACGGGGAACATGGTGCCAAATAAGTTGTATTTAAATAAAGGGAACTTGAAATTTGAAGACATCTCTGAATTAGCTGGAGTTGAAGGTGACCAAAGATGGTTTACAGGTGTAACCATGGCAGATGTTAACAATGATGGTTTTTTAGATATTTATTGCTCAGTAGGAGGTAAATTTAACCCGAAAGGAAATATGTTATATATAAATAATGGGGATAATACTTTTACTGAAAAAGCGGAGGAGTATGGATTGGCTGATGTTGGAAACAGCGTACAGTCCACCTTTTTTGATTATGATCTTGATGGTGATTTAGATTTATATGTTGCAAATTATCCGCCTACAAATTTTTCTGCACCAAACACTTTTTACAGATTTAAGATTTACAATGCAAAAGACGTTGAAACAGATAAATTATTTAGAAATGATGGAGGCAGTTTTACAAATGTAACCGATGAAGCTGGATTGCGTTCTTTTGGATTGACATTGAGCGCAACCGTTGGTGATGTAAATAAAGATGGATGGCCAGATTTATACATCTCCAATGACTTTAGTACTCCAGATTATTTGTTCGTAAATAATAAAAACGGAACATTTACTGAATCTGTGAAAAGTGTAACAAGACAAAATGCCTTTTATGGTATGGGTGTTGATATGGCCGATTTTAACAACGATGAATTGATAGACATTCTTCAAGTTGATATGAACGCGCAAAATAACAGACGCTCAAAAGCAAATATGGCCAGTATGAACCCTGATTTGTTTTGGAGTACAGTCAATTCTGGATTTAATTATCAGTATATGCAAAATATGCTACAATTAAATAATGGAATGCTAAATGATACCCTACCTGATTTTAGCAATATTTCTAGATTAGCTGGTCTCTCTTCTACTGATTGGAGTTGGGGACCCTTATTTGCTGATTTAGACAATGATGGTTGGAAAGATATTTTTATTTCAAATGGGGTGAGACGAGAAATTAATTCTAAAGACTATTTTAACGAACTTAAAAAGAAAAGGTTTCACAAGGATAGTACTTTGGCATGGGTTAAAAAAATTCCTTCAGAAAAAATTGACAATTTTGTATTTAGAAATAATAAAGACCTAACATTTAAAAAAGCAAATGAAGATTGGGGGCTGGTTTATAAAGGATTTTCAAATGGATGTGTGTATGTAGATCTTGACAATGATGGGGATTTAGAAATAGTGACAAATAATGTTGATGATTACGCTTCTGTATTTGAAAATACAAGTTCATCAAAAAACAATCATCTGACCTTAAAGTTCAAAGGTGCTGTAAAAAATAAATTTGGACTCGGAGTAAAAGCCACCGTAAAAGCAGATGAATTGATTCAATATCAAGAAATGACTTTAACTAGGGGATTCCAATCTTCAGTAGCACCACAGCTTCATTTTGGATTAGGACAAGCAGCTATTGTAAATTCAGTTAAGATAACTTGGCCTGATGGAAAAGAGCAAGAGTTAAATGATATTGCGATTAACCAAATTCTTGAAATCGATTATGTCAATGCTAAAGATGCAGTTCAAAAGGAAATTGTTGACGTTGTCAAGCCACTTTTTGAAACAGAAAATGATGACCGTATTGTGGCGAAACATAAACATATAGAAAATTTATTTGATGATTTTAAAGATGAAATTTTATTACCTCATAGAACCTCTATGTTTGGACCAGGTTTGGCTGTTGGAGATTTGAATAATGACAACCTAGAAGACTTCGTGGTTGGAGGTGCGTCAAGCAATCAAGCAGGCGTTTATTTTCAAACAAATCAAGGATTTAAAAAACAAGAAATTGAGGATTTGAAGAATGATGCAGGATTTGAAGATTTGGGAGCACATATTTTTGATGCCGATGGAGATGGTGATAATGATTTATACATGGTGAGTGGAGGGAACGAATTTAGTTTATCCTCTGAAAAACTGCAGGATAGACTGTATATCAATAACGGAAATGGCTCATTTACAAAATCTACAACAGCACTTCCAGAAATGATAACTAGTGGGTCTCGGGCATACAGTCACGATTTTGATAAGGATGGTGATTTAGATCTTTTTGTGGGTGGTAGATTAGTGCCTGGCAATTATCCACTTCCAGCTAGCAGTTATATCTTAGAGAATATCAGCGTAAAAGGAAAGCCTGAATTTATGGATGTTACCCATAAAATTGCTCCGGATTTAAAAGACCTTGGGATGGTTACAAGTGCCATTTGGACTGACATTGATAATGATGGGTGGACTGATTTAATAGTAGTAGGTGAATGGATGCCAATTACAATCTATAAAAATGAAGAAGGACGATTCAAAAATATTTCTGAAAAAATGAATGTTGATGATACTACAGGATGGTGGTTTAGTATTCAAGAAGGAGATTTTGACAATGATGGTGATATGGATTTTGTGGCTGGAAATCTTGGCCTTAATTACAAATACAAAGCAAATGCCGAAGAAACATTTGATATTTATTTAAATGATTTTGATGATAATCAAACGAATGATATTGTATTGAGCTATTATAATGAGGGAGAGAAATTCCCACTTCGTGGAAGACAATGTTCTTCTCAACAAATGCCTACCATAAAATCGAAATTCAAAAACTATGAACAATTTTCTTTGGCAACTCTTGAAGATGTTTATACTGAAAAAGAATTGAACAAATCATTGCATTATCAAGTGAAATCATTTGCAAGTGTATACTTCGAAAATAAGAATGGAGAATTTGTGATTCATCAATTGCCAAATTTGGCTCAATTTTCAAGTATTAATCAAATTTTAGTGAAAGATTTTGATAAAGATACAAATCTAGATATCGTTATTGCTGGTAATTTATATAGCTCTGAAGTAGAAACGCCAAGAAATGACGCAAGTATTGGTTTGTTTTTAAAAGGTGATGGAAAAGGTGATTTTAATCCAATAGAAGGACCTGAAAGTGGATTGTTTTTAGCGGGAGATGTAAAAGATCTAGCAACTATCAAAATAAAAGGAGAAGAGTATTTAATTGCAGCTAAAAATGATGATTATTTACAATTTATAAGAGTAAATAAATAGTATAAAAGTTGCCCTTTGTTTAGAATGAACAATAGCTACATTATTTTAAGACACCCACAATTGTGGGTGTCTTATATTAAAATTAGACAAATTAAGGTTGTCTTTTAGTGTTTTTAACTATTTCTATGAATCAATTCGCTAAAGTCCAATAAATACCAATAACAAAAGTAAACAAATTACCATCAAGCAGGATGCCTTTAAAAAAGTATCGTTATACTCTTTTTTAGAGAAATCTGAAATTTGACCAATTTCCATTGTAAAATAAACCAACTTTCCAGGATTTTTTCTTGCTTTCTATGGCGAATGGAGTAACAGCACCCAAGTGATCGGGTCTAGTGATTACTTGCAATAAAGTGGCTATTATTCTGACAAATAAAGGGAATGATAATTCCATAATTTAAAAAATGTGTATTAAAGATACTTTATAAAAATTTTCATGAAGAAAGTTATGTTTTAAACAAAAAAAAATAACTTGCAATTTACAAAGAAATTTGTTATATTGTTTAACCTAAAAATAAAAATTATGAAAAAGCTAATATTAATACTTTCTCTTTTTCTAAGTACGGTTTCATATTCACAAATAAGCTTTTTTGGGGGTGGAGGTTCAACAATTACTACTAATTCCGATTCACACACTATATTTATTAATGGTCAAGAAGTTGGACAGGGAAGTGTTTCAGGTATAAAAATTCCAAAAAATGAATGTATAACAGTTCAAGTTTCAGGTACGGGGTACATAACTGAAGTCAAAAAATTCTGTAGAAAGAAAGGTATGCCTAAAATGCAGAAAACAGAATATATAACACTTGGACTTGATCAGTCCTTTGAAGCAACTTTTTCAACTGATTTAGCTAACAATGACATTATTGTTAATCCTAGAGGTGAAAATTTAGATGAAGTCTGGATAACTGCTGTAAGACTTGTTGTTGAAAATTTTGATGCTCTTGAAGTAAATGATAGCGATGTAAACTATTTAAGAACTTCTTGGGTTGTAGATTCTTTTAGAGAGTATACTGTAAGAACAAGATTAATTGCAAGGGTGAGTAATGAAAACCCAATAGAAATAAGATTTAAAATTGTTTCTGAGAGAGCCAATGGACAAGCAAGTCCAAGAGATGATGAAAAATTTAGAAGTTGGCAGAGAATAATGAGAAGATATCAAGGTTTAATAGATGAAATTCAAAGCAGAATATGATAAAATAATTTAAATTAGAGATATGAAAAAATTATTTTTTACACTAACAGTTATAGTTCTGTCTACTTTTATTAGTTATTCACAAGATCTATCCAATCCACAGGGTGGTGGGTATATTAAAATCGAGTCAATCACTCCTGGAGATGGTTATTCCAAAATGAACTTTAAAGGCGATGTAACAGGATATGGAAGAGTATTATTTGCTTCAATTAAATTATCATCTGGTGATTCATCTAAAACAAGCGGGACTCTTTCTGGTCAAGCTAGAACAATTTTAGGCGATGGTACACTTTTATCTTCTCCACTAAATGGGAGTTGGAAAAGGTCTGGAGTTACAATTAAATTTTATTTTATAGATGATGTAAGCAATGGTGCAATGAATTTTGTCATTTGGGATGTAGATATTTTGGGTGAGGTAGCCTTCGTGAAGTATTATGAGCTACACTCAAGTAATTAAAAACTTAAAACTATGAAAAAATTACTTATTCAAGGAAGCTTAATTTTATTTTCTCTGACTTTTTCATCTTGTATCTCTGGTGTTCTTAGGTATGGTGCTTTTTTACCAAATGACTATGAAATTAATGTGGGATCTCTAAAAGAGAAAGGTGGAATAAATGCTGATTTCTCTATGGGATTTGCGTTTGATATTACAGATAATTTATATACCACTGGTCGTTATACATTTGCTCAACGCCGACGTTCTAATAAATTCCTTCAATTTGATGGAAAATTTGAAAGTATGTCTCAGTTCAATCATATTATTGGATACAACTTATTTTATGACAATCAAACTCCTTTCATAGAGATTTCTAGCAATTTTTTTGAAATGACAAATTTTCAAGATAATAAATCAACTGTTCAATCAACTGGATATACTCCTACAAACTTAAGGCTTGGCTATGACTGGGGTGGCCTTGGAGCTTTAATAGATTTTAAAATTGGTAAAACTAAACTAGAAAAATCTTATGATCTTAAAAATCCATCATTTAGTATAGGTTTGAGATATAAATTTAGACGCAAATAATTGTATTTACTCCTGTAAAAGTCGAAAAGCAAGATCTAGAACAATTTCTTAACGTAGAAATGAATTACAGTAAAAAAATTACCATCAAGCAGGATGCCTTTAAAAAAGTATCGTTATACTCTTTTTTAGAGAAATCTGAAATTTGACCAATTTCCATTGTAAAATAAACCAACTTTCCAGGATTTTTTCTTGCTTTCTATGG